>OGNF01000059.1_pt1 | contig 108552 bp, 97 predicted proteins | sample 1573321 | NCBI WGS metagenome assembly OGNF01 (sample SAMEA2581911, study PRJEB24529) | metagenome | biome: Human gut stool | place: China | collected 2011 | reverse complement strand
CACGGTCAAACGTGTCGTTGCTGATTGCCACCTGATGCTTGTTGTCCTTGCCGAGTTTAATCAGATCGAAGTATGCCTTGCGGTAATCTTCGAGGTCGCTCTTGCGCTGCTTAGCGGTGGGTCGGTTAGACTTGGGTTGAGCGGTTTCGCTCTGTTCAGCGATGGGCTGAACTTCGGGGGGTGTAGGATTTTCCATAGATTCAGAGAAAAATGAGTTGTTTGACATATCAGTCATTTCGGATGACTGAGGATTTGAAATTTTTGTTTGTGCCATTTGATTCAAGTTTTGTGAGCTTTCGCTCGGCTTGATTTCTTCGATGCCGACGAGTTCCAGTTGTAGCGCGTCAACGAGTTGGCGCAATGCCGGATTTCGTTGCATCATTTGTTCGAGTATGCCGCGTGGAGTTTGCTCGGCTATCAGGAAGTCCGCAATGTCGAGACCTTGTTCCCGCTGTTCATCGGTAGCCATCTGTTCAAGCTGTTCAAACAGACTTGCCTTTATTCCCGAATCATCGAATAGCGCTAGTTTCTTGCGCCAATCGTCAGTGGCGTTAAGATCGGGAACCAGCATCACCTCTCTTCCTCTGAGTGCTTGGATTGCCTCTCTGTTGAGACAACTGCACTTCCCGCAATATCTGTGGCTCGCCACAGATATTGCGGGAGGTAGTGAGTTGCGAGTATTGCAGTCTTCTCACTCTCCACGATAGACACCGGCTTATCTCGGATATACGGGAGCAGATGCTCACCGAAGAAACATTGGGTCAGTTTGTAGTCCGGCAATCTCAACACAGAGTGTACCCAGTTGATGTGCGGGAACGGTTCTTGCACACGATGCCCGGTCAATCGGTCATACAGCATAATTTTTCCGCCACGGACTTCACCGTCATTTGAGATTTGCCAGAATACCGTGGCACCTTGCCAATGCTTTGATGTGCCCACCCGATACATCTCCATCAGTCGGGTTGCCTCGTCACTGCCGGTTCCAGTCGCCACGAAAGCGAACAGATTGTTGCGGTCATAGCCTCGCATGGTGGCCGCCACCATTGCATCATCAATCCTGTTCATCGGTAGTAACTTTATTAGCGGAGTAACATGAAAGCTTCTGATACCATCCTTGTCGTATGCGACGGAACAGAGTATTGAGATTGCGGGTAAGGAACATTTTGAATGTATGGTCTTTCATTCCGAACCGCTCGGCTATACGGATGCCGTCGGCGGTGGAAAACTCCTCGGTGAGATGCTCATAAACGGTGCGGTGCAATTCATTTAGTTTCTCCTCGCTGATGCAGGTGAGAACGCTTAGTGCGTTGCCTCGGAAATATTCAGCCAGTTCTATCGCTCCTACCACATCGTCATCCTCAATGTCTGACGGACGAGGTTGGTCTTCGTCGACAGCCCAGCTGACAAGTCGGAGTATCAGGCAGAACCGGAGCACATAGATTTCGAGCTTGCAGAAGAAACTGACCACGTTGTCGCTCATCTCCTTGTCGCATAGCGCGGCATTCTCATGTTGCCACTCATAGAGTATTCGCTTGGCATCCGGAGTGAACCGTATGACGGTAGGAATTGGCTCCTTATCCTCGTTGACTACACATTCCACTGAAAGAAGTCGGTTGAGTATGCGCTCCCATTCTCGGTCGAGATCGTCGCGCACTTCATCTTCGTTCCATCTCGGTTTGCCGTTGCTCTTGGTCATCGCAAAGAGTATGCGGTCGATGAACCCGTTGGCTGCTCTCTCGCCGTTGGCAAGTTCAGTGAGCAGACGTTTCTGAATTGTCCCGACAACCGAGATGAACGGACGTTTGATGAAGATGGAGTTCTGACAATTCTTCCGGTCAGACATCGTAGTGCTTCCGTTGAAAGCGGAAAGCCAGAATTGTTCTTCCGAGCCTGTGTTGTAGCGTGTGAAGTTCTTGAACCATGCCGACAGCTCGTCAACCCAAAGGCATAAGCCACGTGGGTTATGGGAGTGAATGGCACTGAGACCCTCCTGCGTCACATCCGAAACCAGATAGCGCAGACGTTTCGGCTCTTTCGGGAATTCATCCAATCCGGCACTGATGCGTTCCTTGCGGCTCATTGCTGCCGCTTGCTGGTATTCACAATGCTTCTTTTGAAACTCCTGATTGTTTTTCCAGTCGGCATTGACGAGCGGACGCATCACGAAAGTCAGAGGATGTGACTTGCAGTCTCCGGGGCGTCCGACAATGGCGATATACACGATAGCCGATTCCTGCCAGCTGCGTTTAACCTCGACGCGATGGGTATTGCCGATTGCCACAGATATGGCGGCAAGCATAGCTGATGCAGTATAATCAATCGGGAATGTGCAGGTGGTGTTTAGTTCAAGAATAATCCGTTGCATCTTTGCCGGAAATATATGAACAGGAAAGTCGCTGTCAGCAGACTTTGTGTGATTCATCAGCGCACTGATTACTGAGTCTGGAGTAATATACCTGGAGTAATATACTTTTCCATAGGCTTAGAAATTATACCCTCCACGTGGACGGCGTTTCATGCCGGCTGTGATGGCAGCCGCTGTTTCGGCGAGTGTGGGCGCAACGGAATGTTTGCGACCATTCTCTATCCATGCGTATAGTTCATCCTCATAGAAATAGAGGAGTTTGCCGCGCTTGTAGCTCGGAATGGGGTCATTCGGAGCTTTTATGCCGCGGTAGAGGCTCGAAAGTGACTTGCCTATTATCTGGCAAGCCTCTTTCGCATACACGAGTCTGCGTGAGGGTTTGACATTCTTGATGGGGTTGGCGATGCCGACCTTTTCAAGTATGTCGAGCACTCGGTCGAGTTTTTCGGAGAGACCGCTTACCACATGTGGCAGCTGGTCGAAAGTTGGGGTTGATGTTTCCATATTGGTGCGGTTTTGAATTGTTTTACGGAAATAGAACCGCACTGATTGAAAGTGAGTTGAAGGTGGTGTAGAAACACTTCAAAATAACCAGAAATAACCGTTCTAATAGCTCTAACCTATTGAAAATAAGGCTGCATTAATTACAGACTTTTCACATGGTGATTTAGGAAAATATGGAGTGATTTTGTGGTTAAAATTACTTGTCATTCTAATTGCCGAGTCATCTCAAATGAACTGTAATTAAAAAGTTGTAAATTTGCAGTATGAGAAAGAGCACAAACAAAAGAGAGTCTAAGCATTGGCTGGTTTATGCGAATGCTTCACGGTGTAATCATTATGCTTCGTTGAAAGAAACTGGGTTCATCAGTTGGAAGAAAGAACGAAATAATTTTGCTATTGGGGATATTGTATATGTCTTCAGTTCAATAGAACGTAGGATTATTTTTAAGACAGAAGTTGTCGCTGAAGAAATGCGTTCAGACGGCGAGTATTGGGTTGAAACCCCGCCGATGCACATGACGTGGAGATTAAAGGCTGTAGAAGAATATATCGGAGATTCGCTTGATGAATCCACTTTGAAATTACATGGTTTCAAAGGAGGAAAAAGTCTCCAACATCCGATGTGTAATAATCAAGAGTTATTCACTTATATAGAATCTCAGTTTGATAAATAATAAGCGATATCAAAACGAAATGATTGATTCTTTGCTCATGGAAGCCGGCAAATTTGACTTGAAATTGTCAAATGGCTGGTCGCTGTGTAGCCATATGTAGTATAAATCAAAAAAGCGAATAGCCATGAAAAAGTCACAGCTATTCGCAAATCCTATACTGGGGATGTTCTTGTTATCTACCGCTCTTCTTTTTTGCTGCCTCTAATTTTGCTTTAGCCTCTTCCTCAGCCAATCTTTGGGGGATAATGTCAAGGTTGATGGTCTTATAGCGTTTATAGTGATCAAAGAGATAATTCATCTCTTTGGCACTCAGGAGAGGTATTCGGTCTTTGCCGGGATTTCTGTCTGCAAGTTTCGCTATGATTGTTCCAACCTGCACGGTGCCGAAACTGTCTGCGAATACATTTTTGATGAATAAGGCAATATTTTCGCCCTTAAGTTTCAGGAATTTCCCGACATTATAGCCCAGATGCCTCAAGTCCTCTTTCGACTGGTGATTCGTCTTTGTGTTTCTCGTAGAAGTCACAGATTGGAGCCATATCTTCAAGATAATATACCGAGCCGTTGGGTGTTACATACACATCTTGCTCAGTCTCTTCAATCAAAGTGGTTCCATCAGGATTGTTGTGAATCTCTTGAACAGATACTGATGAAAAGAAACCGACTTCTTCATCATATTCTCTCGTCTTTTTAACGCGTTTAATACCGTGGTCGTGGTCTTATCGTTCTTCCGTAGTCATGCAGTCAAGGTACTCCTTGTATGCCTCTTCAAGTTCGGCATCATAATCTCTTGAATCGTTAAACGCTTTCTGATGGAGAATATCGTCATCTGACAAATCCATTCCAACGTATGCTTCCGTTCCATCGGAGAAACGGATGTGACGCATACCTTCGATAATCTCCAATACTTCAAATGATCTGCCATTGTTTATTTCTTTTGGGAACTCAACCTCATCTGATATGCTTTCAGAAAATTGCATAGGCATTACCAAAGGTTTTTCCGGTATTGATATGGCAATCTGTTCGCCAGTGGTAGTTTCGGCAATAGCCATGACTTCACGGCGGCGAAAGAGAGATTGAAGGCGTTTGAACACATCTTCGATTACCGACTGGAAACCGATATATAGACCGATTGAGAGGACAAGGAGAACGGCAAAGAGAACATTGCCGGTAAATTCGTCAGTGCCGAAACGGGTTATGGCGGCATGACGGCCAAGTAAAGCCATGATGCCACATCCGGCAATCACGGCACTCCATATAAAAATTTTGTCCCGGGTAGGGGGAGCAAAGCTCCTCAAGCGCTGGGGCGTTTCCTTCATAAATTAAAAGTGAGTTTTTGAAATTATCATCGCTTTTATAGACAATTTCACCCACTGAATTGTTCGCCCTACCAATGGTGGATTTCCAGATCTAATAACTTTTTGATAGTCGTACTTGCGACTATTAATCCGAAATTATGACAATAATAGTTCAAACTACGACTATTAAATCAAATACTTGCTGTCTCAGAATTTATTATCAGTACAGAGTGGAACGGTCTGGTTATATAAAAAGAACACGATGAAGACTTCATGAAGATGTCTCCATCGTATTGCTCACTTTCGCATTAAGCGGTCAATCTTTCCATAATCGAATCCCCAATATGTTTTTCCATCGCCAGCAAATCCATATACATCACTGACTTCCCGGAGTCTATAAGGCGGTTCAAAGCCGGAATGGATAGCTTGTTTGGTTTTGCGTCGGAAGATTCGGTTTGCAATTCGCTTGTCCTCTTTCTGAGAATCGACTAATGTACTCATGGGAGTTTTTCTTTTACTTCTGCTCATCGTTATGTAAGAGTTTGTGCCTACGACAATTCGTAAGCAGATTAAACACCTACATAGCATCGAGATAAATATTGTTCTTATACATATATGGTAAAACTTAGATTGTCAGGAGTTTTACACCAAGTGTGTCTGAAATCTTTGCAATCGTCCGTAAAGTGAAATTGTGTGTACCTCCAAGCCATCGAGAGACTTCTGCTTCGGTCTTGCCCATCCTTTTTGCCAACTGCTTCTGACTGATATTCTTTTCCCGAAGAATCATGTCAATCTTATCGGCAAGGGCAAACGACATATCAAGTTCCATCTTGACATCGTTCTGAACGGTGGCAAGACATTCATCAAATAGTTGGACTGTCGTTTTCATGATTCAAAGATGTAACAAATTTCCGACTTAATTAGCATTTATGCTAATTTTTTATTTCAAAGATATGGGGTTGACTGCATCGCGTTTTTTCTGATTCACGACCTCGGCGTAGATCTGAGTCGTGGCCACGTTTTTGTGCGTAAGCATCTTGCTGACAGTGTAGATGTCCGTGCCATTGGTTATCAGTAGTTAGCGTAGGTATGCCGGAGTCCGTGGAAGGTTATTTTTCTTCTTAATACCGGCATCTTTGAGCCATTTCTTGAATGGCTCGCGGGTATGAGCGCGACTCAGTCCTTTGAATACCATGCCGCGACCTTGTTCGCCGCAATACGACAGGGCTTCATCACTCAACGGCAATGTTGCCTGCGTCTTGGTCTTCTGTGTGCGGATGCGCATACAATAACCGCCGTCGGGGGATACTTCGATATTCTCCCAACGGAGTTGTAGAATATCGCTGATGCGTAGTCCGGTCATGCAGGCGAACAGCGATGCTCGTTTCAGCACATCCACTTTACAGGGAGTGGCGGCAAGGCGTTTCACTTCCTCGATTTCGAGATAGTTGATCTTCGGCTCCTCCCAGTCGATGCGGTCAAGGTAGTCATTGACATTCTCGCGGAGCCAGCCTTCCTTATACGCCAGTTTAAGTAAAGAGCGGAAGGTTGACCAATATCCGGCGGCAGAGTTACGTGATATGTATTGCCGGACTGCTTTACACGGATTTTGAGAATGTAGGTGCGGAAGTCGTTACACAGCCCGATGGTCACGTCTTTCATCAGACATCTACCATTACAGAAGTCCTTGAAATGCTTATCCACGATTTCCCATTTCTGGTATTTCTCTTTGGTCTTGTTCTCGAAATATTCAAGGAAGTCCGCCTGTTTCTTGGTGCGGTTGAGGAAACCGAACTCTTCGTTGATGATTGCAAGTTCACGAGTGGCGCGGATACCACGGGCTTTGTGCATGATTTCCTCGTTGTAGTCAAGTTTGAATTTGTCTTTCGGTTTGCCGATGAGATAGAGACCGAGGAACTCGCGTCGCGACATCTTCTTGATGTGCGGATTCCAGATGGGAGGGTAGTAATCAAGGTAGAGCGACAGTTTGCCGCTACGAAGTTTCTCTTTTCGGAGAGTCACTTTGGTGATGGTTGCTGATTCCATATTATTCCGTTTTAGAATTATAAGGTACAAAGGTAAATGGTGGTTGCCGGGTGAGAAAAATCACCGGATTATAACTGAATCTCAGGGTTGAACAATGCCTCTAACTCTTTGGCGTTCAGCTTAACATACTTGCCGCAACGGAGCTTGGTTATCTTGTAGGTCTTGACGTAGTGATATAGCTGGTCGCGGGTCAGAGAGTATTTCTTTCTCCATAGCGTCAGCCACCGAAATAAACTCGACATCCTCGGCAGATTTGGCTCCCTTTGCCACGTCAAAGTGATATTTGGAATAATATACTTTCGGACCCTCTTTGCGCTTCGGAATACCGATTTTGGAGACCAGCGAGTAAATTGCCGATAGAGTCATGCCATACTTGGACTGAATATCCTCCACCGAATACCACTCCGTAATTTCCGGATTCACTTTTCTCGCCGAGAAAAGTCGGTCGATATGGCTCTTGCTGAAATAAGCCTTACCACGAATAATAGTCTTCGGCACATTATTCTCGGCAACCACCTTGTAAATCCACGAATCCTTGACCCCGAATTTCTCCCGAATCTCAGCGCGGGTATAGAAATCAGAGATTGATTTGGACTTTTTCTCAGTGACTTCGACCGGCTCACCTTCTTTCGGTGAAAGAAAATCAAACATCGCCTGAATATCGGCTTTGCTGATGAGTGTCTTTCTGCCGATTCGTGTCACCTTGATTTTACCTCGGTTGATGCAATCGTAGATATACGTTCTGCCTACACCAAGATATTGGGCTGTTTCGGTCGGCGTAAGAAAATCCTTATCCTTGCTTTTGCGGTCAAGGTTACACTGACTCGTTTCCATATTGGATAGAGCCATTTTCTTCTGTCTCATGCGCTCCTTGTAGGAGTGCTCGGAGCATCTTTTGGAGCAGAAACGTGTAACCGTTGTCTGAGCCATAAAACGGTTGCCGCACCACTCGCAGATTCTTTCAATTTTAATGTTGCTACTCATTTCGTTGGTGTTAATTTCGCCTTAGTTTGTTCGTGCGCGTCCGTTGACGTCCGTCTACGTTCGCAAACCTCCACCACCTTGCTGACGCTTGGGGTGAAATGAGTCGCTGTCGTACAAAATCCGTACAAAATAGTGCATAAAAACGCCTGACACTGACAGTTATCAGCATCAGGCGTTCTTGTAAGAGTTAAGTTTTATCGGTCAGTATCAGTCAGTTGCTATCAATATAAAGCATTAACAATCAACTGATTACTTGCCGATGCAGAAATAGTTAATATTCTGATTTACAATAACGTGTGAATCAAAACCGTACAAGAGCCGTACAAGTGGTTCGAACAAGTCTCGCCGAGCTAAAGGTTGGCTCTGCCGGTGCTTTTCTGCGGTCGGTCTGCGGGGCTTAATCCCATGCTCGGCGCCTATGCCGGACACGTGGCCGTTGACCTATGCGAAGTTAATAAATTATTGGCAGATAGCCAACTGCTTCACTATCTTTAACGCTATATATTGTTTGATTGTTGCCCGTCCGGGATAGGATAATGTTCGTCCTCGTACTCCTCAACGATGTCTGACACCTTCAACAATTCAATCAGGTTGGGGGCGTCATCGGGAGTGTCATCTGTCACCAGCGGCAGCAGTTCGTCAATTCGTTTGAGTGCTGCCTCGTATTCTTTTTCTGTTATCTCCATTAGATTAGTGTAGCTTGGTGTATTAGAAGTATGTTCTGACTGCGAAAAGGAATTGTTCTATAAAGATACGCTTGAACGCTGCTATGTTGTTCTGTTCATAGAACATCAGCATTGCCTTTTTGTAATCCACCGAATCAACAGTACGGAATGAGATAGGACAATATCCATTGGCAATAAGTATGCCATTGCTCACAATTCTTGCCGTACGTTTGTTGCCGTCTGTAAAAGCTTGAATATAACTCAGCAAAACAAGGGCGAGTAACGCCTTTTCAAATATATTCGTCTTACCGTTTATCAGCGTTACTGTATCTTCAAGGGCTTCTCTGATCTGAAATTCATTATCTAACGGCGTATAATTTGTTCCGGTGATACCCACACGTCTGTGCCGTATGTTTCGCTCTACTCCTAATTCTTTAGTGAGCAGGGCATGGATTTCCTCAATTCGTGCTACAGTTAGGTCTTTGAGATAATCCGGAACGTCAAGGATGAAATCAAGTGCATCCTTATGATTGAGCAGCATCACAGCCTCTTCCTTTGTTTTGCCGCTTGCCGTCTGTTTTTCTTTTAACAGCCGTTCAGTTTCAAGCAGTGAATATGTATTGCCTTCAATCTGAGATGACTTCCACGACAAATCAATTCCGAGCCGTTCCATCTCCTTACGATATTCCAAATCAGACATTTCGGATAGATGCTTCCGAAACATTGTCTGCGCCTCAGCCAATTTTTCAAGTTCCTCATTGGTGAATAAATTCACATGGGGCAAAATATCGTTTATCAACTCGAAGTTGAAAGCGGTCTGCACCTGACGCTCGTCTATGTCCTTGTCGAAATACGTGTCAAGATTAAGCTCCATTGTGACGTGCGCCTGCGGAGTCAGTTTATATCTTGTGGCAGGTCCGCGTCCAACGACTTCTACACTACCGTTTGAGACAGCATCCGACAACATTCTCATGAGTGTCCTGTCGCTGATTTGTTTTGAAAGTGACGGCAGAATGTCAGCTCGTTTTGATAGCGGATTATAATGCAGGTATTGCAGAATTTCTATTTCTGTTGTCATATTGGATTTGTTTATCGCGACAAAATTAATAAAAATGCGCGAATAGTCGCGACATCATGGCGTGATTTTAGCTCTTACTCTCCTACATTTGGCGTGATTTAATAATCTGTATGAAATGTAGCTTTATTATTCGGCGTATTCGTAATACATATCCCAAAGGGTATCGGGGAATCCATAGCCACAACATTCTACCGACTCTATCATCTTCTTCATTCTTGGCGCAAATTCGATCAGAAGGCCATTTTGTGCTATGAATTTTACTGCCTTGTTGAAATTGTTTTCCAATGCGGTGTAGAATGGTTCTTCATAATCTCCGAATTGGGCGGTCAGGCTGCATCCCTGTTCTACATAGTAGAGCATGAGGTCGGCTATAGCATGAGGGTCGGGAACAAGCTTCTTGAATGCAGTTATGAGTTTGTTGCATTCCCTGAAACTCGGGTTCTTTGGATAATCATTCCGTCCGTAGAATTGGCTTCGGATTGTTTTCTTATATTTTTCAAGCTCTGCGTCACTGTTTGGTTCGAGATAGAACTCCAGCCACGCATTGGCCTCTTTGCTTGCGCCATACAGTTCAAGCATTATATCTACAATCTGCTCTTTCGTGAGTGATAGCAGATGTTTCTTTAGTTTTGCTTTTGACATAAGTTTTGTTTGGATGTTACTTTGCCGACGATGTTACTCGGATTGACGGGTGAAGCGGCTGATGCGTTCATTGACGATGCGGAGGTAATTGCGCTTCATTTTTTCGGTGAGGTAGCTGCGGTCTATCAACTGGCGGGCTTCATCGGGTAGGGTCATGAAGCGGTCGAGGATTCGGTTGGCTCGTTTGTTGACCAATCCTATTTTGGCAGCGAATCTCTCGAAGTCAAGGCGGCATGGGTGGCCGGTGCGGTCATAGATATCGCTCTTCTCAATATCTGTTGACAGACCACCGTCAAGACCAAGGTCGTCTCCATCAACATGAAGGCTGGTGTTCAATAGGTCGTAGGCCGGAGCAAGTCTGTAATCCTGCCCGTCAAGAATCAGCGAGAAGTTTTTGAAGTGGGCATCGCCGTTGGCATAAATATAATTGAATACGACAAGCGTAAAGAACCTCTCCATATCCACCATCCATGCAGCGACATTGCTGCGTATGGCTTTCGCGATATCTTCATAGCAGCCGTTATACTTGAACTGCGTTCCGGAGACTTGCTCATTCTTTCCAACTAATGAAGCGAAATCCTCCATCGGCATTTTGTTGCCGTCGGGCAAAATGTCGAATCTCCGCGTGATATATACAGCTTGACCATCGGGAGTGAAACATAACCCGTTGCTTGCTGTCTGAATCCCATAGACCTGCATGGCAATCTGCATGGTCAGATGCTCGTTTGCCGGAATCTGTTTGCGGTCACGAAGGGTCTTATCCCATGGAGCCGGTTTCAGAATATGGGTGGAGCGTTCTCCATCCTGTGCAATGCGAATCTGCCCATTCTCTATTAGAGCCGGGAACTTTTCCTGTACGCCTGAGACGGATATACGGTGCATCGCTTCAACAATCTCATCGACATTACGGAACTCATCAATATTGAAATCCAATACCGGAGAAATCTTATTGGCTCCAAACAGCAGTTTGGAGGCCTTTGGACTGTATGTGACATATCCCTCCTGAAGAGAGGATGGGCAATTCTTTATCTCAATCATGTCTTGAAGTTCTAATGTTAACAGCGCCAATGAAATCCTTGTCTGCCATAGCCGACAGTATCCCGAAAAAATCCTTCTCGTCAATACGGAGCGTCCGGCAAATCACTCCGCGATTTGCTCCTTCAGGAATCATATTAGAGAAAAACGGAAATAGCGAATCAGATTCAAAAGCGTTCTCTCGTTTTGGCAAAGTCGCTGATATTGGAGGCAAGTCCGAAAATACATATTCCGGCTCATATTTGAATATATAACCAGATCCCGGATTTATCTCTGTCAAGGTTCCGGCCTTGGTGTCATTATAATAAACATGTAGCTTTTTCATATCTCAATAGCGTTAGATGGTTTTACGCACTTGAAATATCATTTCAATTCCGAGTACATCAAGAATTTTCTTGATGGTACTTAGCGACGGGTTCCCTTGACCACGCTCTATATCCTTGACCGTGGCCACACCGACCTGCGCCATCTCAGCCAAATCCTGCTGAGTCAGCGAAAGCACCTCGCGCCTCTCCTTCATCAAATCTTTTAACTCCATAGTCTAATATGCTATACTTTTTCGCAAAGATAATCATAAAACCCTATGCTGCCAAATTAAAAGTACAAAATAATATACTTCTCCGTTGAATTTCCTTGAGATTTTACTAAAACGAGTATTGAGTACAATATATCATACTAAAAATAGGTTTGAAAAAAATATTTTGTAGTTTTGTGAAAAAGTATTAACTTTGCGGCCACTTAACCAGAAACAAATGGCAAGACAACATCGCAACATATTAGGCACCAGCAACATTCAGGGCTTGAAAAGCTTTGAAGGTATGCTTTGTGCGCTGATTTCGTCTCGCACCACATATCTCACATCAGGATATTGCCGACACGTTTGTTTCAGTTCTCCAACTGACATAGGTTAACCGCACTCCATACAGGTTACAAGATACAACGACTGTCGGAAAGTCCATACCAACTTCCCGACAGTCGTTTTTTGTGTCCCATTGGTATCAAAACCTTCTCCACCACGATTAGCTGCGGACATAAGCCGATGCCCTCGCTCCTCCGATTCAACAACCGCGCTCCGGCGCACAAATCAGTATTAGCAATGCTTAAATTCAAAAAGTACAGCTCCATAGAAAATGCAATCACCCGTGACTTCATGGAGCGGGTCAGGGCTGAAATGCCAGCTGACCTCGAATGGGTGGTGCAGGAGAAGGTGCATGGTGCCAACACCAGCTTTCTCTGCGATGGTCTGGAGGTGAAGTTTGCCAAGCGAACTTCCGTTCTGACCGATGATGAGAAGTTCTATGACTTCCAGTCGCTTGTAGACTCTTACAAGTCAAGAGTCATCTCACTTTTCAATAGTGTTAAGAAGACTTATCCCGGAGTTGAAGCCATCTCGGTCTTTGGTGAGATGTTTGGCGGACGTTATGCCCACCCTAACGTACCGGCAGAAAAGGGTACTACACTCATTCAGAAGGGTGTGAACTACACTCCCGGCCATGAGTTCTACGGCTTCGATATCTACATCTTCGAGGGAGAGGAAAGTCGTTTCCTGCCGGTAGATGAGGTGAATGCCATCTTCGAAGCCGAAGGATTCTTCTGCGCCAAGACTCTCTTCCGCGGCTCGCTGGAGGAATGCCTCAAATATCCCAACGCCTTTCAGAGCAAAATCTCGCAGTGGCTTGGCTTTCCCGACATCGAAGACAACATCTGCGAGGGGGTGGTGATCCGGCCTGTAGAGCCTCAGTATCTGCGCAACGGATCGCGCGTCCTTATCAAGAACAAGAATGCCCGCTTCGCTGAGAAGAAGAGTGTAAAGGTGCGCAACAAGCTCTTTTCAGAACCAGTGCCTTATAGCGATGCCCTAAAATCGCTGCTACCCGATGTAGATGCTTACGTGACACGCGCCCGCCTCGACAATGTGGTCAGCCACATCGGCGAAGTATCCTTTCCCAAGGACTTCGGGAAGGTGATGGGGATGTTTGCCAAGGACATCCTTGAAGATTTCCTGAAAGAGCACGGCGGCGAATACTCTGCCCTTGACAAGTGTGAGCAGAAATCGCTCAACCGCGAACTCAACAAACTTGCCACCGACTTTGTGAAGGCAACCTTCATGAATCAGGCATATATCCTTGATTAACTAACACCGGCTCCGGCACTCTCCCCGGAGTCGGTTTCAACTCAAAATTTGATGAATTATGAAAATACAATATGCATCGGATCTCCATCTGGAGTTCCACGAGAATAGCCAATGGCTCAAAGAGAATCCTCTGATACCGGTCGGTGACGTGCTGGTACTCGCCGGTGACATCGGTTATCTTGGCGATGAAAATTATAGTCGGCATCCCTTCTGGGATTGGTGTGCTGACAATTTTCAGCAGACAATCGTCATCCCCGGCAATCACGAGTTATACAAAAGCTTTGACATAAACGAACTTCATGAGGGATGGAGTATGAACATACGTTCTAACGTCAGAGCCTGTTACAACATTGTGGTTGCACTATCAGATGAAATAGACCTAATAGCTTCCACTCTTTGGGCGCACATACATCCTTACGATGAATACCAGACAGAACGTGGGGTAACGGATTTTCATAGAATCCGCAATGGGAAATTCAGACTTTCAGCACAACGCTTCAATGCCGAACATGAGCGGTGTCGCGAGTTTATTGCCCGAAGTGTGGCAGCAAGTAAGGCTCTGCATATCATTGTCGCGACCCACCATGTTCCTTCGTTTGAACTGATGTCCGATGAATTCAAAGGTAGCCCAATTAATGGCGCGTTCACTTCTGAGTTGGGCGAACTCATCGCAAATAGCCGCATCGACTACTGGATATATGGGCATTCCCATCGAAACATAAACAAGACAATCGGCAACACGCAATGTGTCTGCAACCAACTCGGCTATACCTTTCATGGCGAGCATGGCACCTTTAAGCGTGATGCCACAATAGAACTTTAGCAATGAATTTCAAATTTGACGGAAGGCGGGTGTTTTTTATATCGGACACCCACTTCAACCACGCAAATATAATCCGCTACTGCCAACGGCCTTTCAAGGATGCGGCAGAGATGAACGAGACATTGATAGCTAACTGGAATCAGACGGTCGGCAATGATGACATCGTCTTCCATCTCGGAGACTTCTGTCTTGGAGGCGCAGCCGAATGGACTCAAATGCTCGATAGTCTTAATGGCCGTATATTCCTGATTCTCGGTAACCACGACTTGAAGAATATACGACAAGGATTTATCGGGCGCTTTGAACACGTCGCCATGCAGATGCGGATAGAGATAGGAAAAAAGAAAATCTACCTCAACCACTATCCGTTTCTCTGCTTCGAGGGTGGATACAAGACTGATGTCTGGCAACTGTTCGGGCACGTCCATACACGACCATCAAAGACAGGCATAGATGCAGGACGACTTCAACATCTCTATCCGACACAGTATGATGTCGGTGTCGACAACAACAACTTCACGCCATTATCATTCGACCAAGTCCGCGAGCAGATACAATGGCAAATAGAGCAAGCAAATAAACGGGCACCAATCCAAAATGGTAATGTTTAACCTCCTATTTCAATGGCACTAACAGCTACATAAATTCAGTTGGTAGTGGCATTATGATTTTATTTGCATAGGTTTACATACCTATGTGGATGTCTTAGAAAACTAAATGTCCCCTATGTCGGATACGATATTCAGCACCTTATTATAAACGACTCAAATATTTGAACTACCGAGAAATCCTCGGTGGTTATTTCCATTTTGGAAATAGCCACTTGTGGTTAAAACTCATTACATAACGCATCATCTTCGACTATTTCGTATGCCTTGAAATTGGATAGCCCCAATGGTTTGTTACTTCACCGACAACGTTATTCATAAGGCATGCTAAAATTTGAGTTACCGAGAAATCCTCGTCAACTGTTTCCAAAATGGAAATAGTTAATGCTATCCTGTAAAATCTAACTTACGGCCTCCCTCATTTTGAACTGTTGCAAAAAATGCAACAGTTCGACTTTGCTCTAACTCAATGCCTTCAAAGATATTTTACAAACCATTCGGAATTATTCTTCTGTCCTTTGCGTTCAATCACACCTTTTTCTTTCAGCGTCTTGATAATTCGGTCGATCGTGCTATCAGATATTCCCGTTATCTCAGCTACTTTATCAATGGTAACATGTGGATTTTCAGTCATAACCTCCACCACAGCTTTTTCTTTGACCGATAGTTGAGGTTTAGTCATTTTTGAAACCTCATTTTGAGGTTTAGCAACATTGGAAACCTCATTTTGACGTTTCCCCTCATCCCATCTGATATGCAGATAGCGATTTCGCAACTCGTTGTTTTCGCCGAGAAGAAGGTTGCGGAAGAAAAGGATAAGAAATTCGTATGTAGGCTCTACACCCTTGACGGCATTACGGTAGTTGGCGCGGACAAGCGCATTGCGGAAATACCACGAATGGCTCTTGAACATATCGTTCTCAACACCATAGCCCATCGAACGGAGATATTTTATTGTGAAAACAGCGGTAGTACGCGTGTTTCCTTCCGGGAATGGATGGATTTGCCATAAGTCCGATGCAAAACGTGCCAGATGTTCAATAATCTGCGACTGCGATAATCCCTTGTAGCTGAACTGTCTTTCCTGTTCAAGGTCATACTCAATAGTGCGGGTCAAATCTTCATAAGGCCCATAAAGAACTGTTGCGCTATCAAGTACCCATTCTTTCTTGGTTACGTTATATTTACGGAACTCACCGGCATGTTTCATGACTCCGTTGAAGATTCGACGATGAAGCCCGGCCAACCCTTGAACTGAGAACGAGAAAGATTGCTCAGAAAGGACTCGGACAATATTCTTCGACACCTCATCCGCCTGTTTCACATCATCGGGAATCTCACGCGCAGCCTCACTCTGATAATATGTCGTAATCAGTTTGTCAACATCATCAATGTTGACTTCCCCCTCGATGTGCCTTTTGGCGGTATCAACAAGATAATCCGACACCACAAGACCATCAACCTTTTGCAGACCGATAGCCGTCTGCCACAATTCGGCACGTTCCTTCAGTCCTGGTTCTGTAGCCCTCAGATATTGTTCAAATTCATTGTATTGTTCCATAACTCAATTAGGTGTTATCGCCACTTTAATCACATTTTCGCGGCGGTTTTCGAACAGGTCGTATGCCTCTTCAATCTGCGAGAAGGGGAATGTGTGGGTTATCAATGGAGTGGTGTCAATCTTGCCCTCTGAGATTAGCCGTAAAATCTCCTCGCAGTCGCAGCCGTCAACGCCGCCGGTCTTGAAGGTTAGATTCTTGCCATACATATCCGGCAACGGCAACACCTGCGGTTTGTCATAAAGAGCCACAACCGTGACAATTGCATTCGGACGAGCCGCTTGCCAAGCCAACTTGAATGTATCATCCGCTCCGGCAACCTCGATTACATGGTCGGCTCCGCCATGCTCCGACAGTTGTAGCGTTTTCGCCAGACACTCCTCGGGAGAAACGACAATCACATCCGGATAATGCCTCTTCACAAACTCTTGACGCACCGTGTCCTTCTCACAGACAATAATCCGCTTAGGCTTATAAAGACGGACGCACTGCAAGGTGCAAAGTCCGGTCGGTCCGGCACCGATAATCAACACCGTATCCTCTTCTCTAATTTCCGAAATCTTTGCTGCCCAATAACCCGTGGCAAGAATATCGCCGACAAACAGTGCCTGCTCATCGCTCACACTATCCGGAATCCGGGTCAGTCCTTTGTCTGCAAACGGTACACGCACAAACTCCGTCTGTCCGCCGTCAATACGACAACCAAGTGCCCATCCACCATTCGGATCAGCGCAATTATTCACCCATCCATGCCGACAGAAGAAACACTCACCGCAGAACGTCTCCACATTCACCGCCACACGGTCGCCCGGCCTCACCTTAGTGACAGCCTTACCGACACTCTCCACCACGCCGACCATCTCATGCCCGACCGTAACGCCCGGCACCGCCCTCGGCACGCTCCCATGCTTGATATGCAAATCCGAGGTGCAGATACTGCTCAGCGTCACCCTCACCACAGCATCCGTGGGATCTTGAATCACCGGCTTCGCCTTCTCCGTCACCTCAAACCTACCTTCACTTATATACGTTAATGCTTTCATCGTTTTCTCAAAAATTATTATGTTGCAAATCAAGCAATATTGGGCTGCTTGGTGCTGACAGTGGAGATAATATCTCAGATTTTATCACACATGGCATCAATGACTCGCTGACAAGAAAATAATCAAGTCTTGAGCCTTGATTAGTGGCACGATAATCCACGTCGTGCATGGTATCAAAATATGTATATGCCCTTTCTTTAGGATGCAGTCTGCGGAATGTGTCAACCAATTTCCCCTCCAAGAGCAGTCTGTTAAAATCATCACGTTCCCATTGATAATAGCAACCGGTATTCCGGACGCAAGAGGGATAGAAGGAATCTATATCCGTGTGGACGATATTCAAATCACCGCAGATAATCACAGGCTTAGTTTGCTTCTTGACAAACTCAACAATCCATCTATTCCATTCCTTGCGCCGCTCAACGTAACCCGGCACCCTCGGATTTGAGTAAGGCACATAAGCATTGATGAGTACAAATTCATCAAACTCCAGAATCAGATGATGTGAGTCTGACTCGACAAACATCTCATCCAAGTCGGAACGTACATAAGAGGCAACACCACTCCATCGGTCAGAACAATCCACATACATCCGATAGCCCTCAAATTCCGGAGCTTTGTCAGTCCTCGTTTTTTGCAAGCATACAATATCGGGCTGATGCTCCTGCATCAACCACTTAATCTCATTCGCTCGAGCCTTAATCCCGGCCACATTCCAACTGATAATCTTCATCGCGTTCGTTCTAATATTTCCAAAACACAACCTAAGTCTTCAATCCGTGTATGTGGGTCATCACTTATTTGAGGATTGGAGATTCTACTGAAGCCTCTATCGTCATTTTTTATCTGGAAACGCAAGAGTATGAAATGACTTCGATAGACATAAAACCAACCATTTTCAAGATAAACACCATATCGTTCTGTCCACCCTGTGTGAAAAGCGTATTTGATTTTACGTTCCAATTCAGGAGTTACGATAATCTTATGGTATGGGTTCTCAATCGGACTCCAATGATGTCGTTCGACATTTGATAGGGCGTTGTTTTTCTGAAAGAAAATTCTATCTTTATCTTCTTGATTGCGAGCAGTATTCAAACATTCAAGATAAGACTCATTCAAGGTTCGCGGGAATTCGATATATTCGATGTTGCCACCATACTTATTCTTTATCATAGAGTAATGATTGCCATACATGGCATCGGCAAAGGCACCGGTCAATACCATAGCCAGATGACGGTTGCCGGAGCATTTGGCGGCATTGTGCAATGCTGAGGTAAAATCCCAACTATAATAGAAGCACCTCCAAGCAAAGGTAACGTACTCCAAAAGGTCTCGCCAATTATGCTCGCTCCCGGATTTGTAATAATTTATAACCGGTTTAGGAATGTCTTTGACTGCCTCATCCTTGGTCATCCCTTCATGCAACCGACGAAGAATCGTCATAATGGATTGTGCATAATATTCTTGTTTTCCTCCATGAAAAAAATGCACCCAATCCATTTGCTTTTGTCTTTCTTCGGTGAGAAAACCGCTATCAATAAAAGCAGATATTATGAGGGCTATCTTCAAATCAAATGGAATAGGATTGTCATATTCAGATTGTCCCCACCGTCGCCAATCAGCTGGTAAATCTACACAACTGGAATCGGCATGTGACAACTCTTTGCCAATCTCAACATAAAAACGATTTTTATGAATGAGACCACCTTCATTGATGGTACGCCACATTGACATTACCAGCAGACCATAACCGGATAACTTGGCATCAGGTGACACCAACCTCTTGTAGAAGCATTCTTGATCATACTCCCACGTCCACGCCGCCAAATCTGCAATTACTGCACCAATCATATACGTATATTTTTGCGAACTTAAGAATTTGGATCAGCTTGCAATTTTGGATAACTCTGATAAAATGCCATCAAAGCCTCATGCCCCTTGTCAAAAAGACTTATGGACGCTTTTTGAAAATCAGGACAATCAAGACTTAAATCTATATATTGAAGTGCTTGCCCCAAATGTTTGTCTTGCTTTTCTCCATTACGATGCACATCCGAAAACTGAGACCTTAAAGTATTCAATTGTCGAAGGAAGTGTATGAAGGGTGACTGGCAAATGCCCTTTGACTCCAAGAATGAATTCAATAATGCAATTCCTTTTATTTCTTTTTCATTTTGGGCTAACACCTTTTTTAATTCGCCTACATTTATGCTTTCTGTGAGAACTAAGTTCATTAATTCCAGAAGTTTCCTAAATGGTCCTGAATTATTTTCGCTGACTATGAATATTCTTTTAAGAGCCGTACTTTGCAAATCTTTGGTTGGTTTGAACAATTTCCATCCAAAGTATTTTTCCCAATCTGTATTAATCCTATTAAACAGACTCCGAAATTTATAATCAATAGAGACGACTTTGCCACTCCAATCAGCATAGCAGTTTAATTGATATTCCTCAGGCAGCTCTTCATTATAATAAATATTATGAGCAACCCAGTAACGCTGTTCAGTATATGGCAAACTTCTTAAATCTTTAAGGTACGCCCATACAACATTTGGATGTTCTGTATTGCATTTTAATATAAAATATTCTGATGATATGGTGAATGGTTCAATAGACGCATTTGGATCATCTCGATATTTTTCCAATACACTTCTCTTGAAAAAAGTCCTTAAATATTTACCACTCTCGTCTGAACATGATAACTTCTTTTCACAACATGAATCGGTATCGTAGTCGATGATAAATTCCGCATATTCTGAATCAAAAGAAGATTTGAATTCGCCAAATTTCTTATAAGGTATAATTTTCTTTCCCTTAAACCAACTTTGGTATTGTCCACCCGTTACGGCAACCGAAAAATTAGTAATAGTATTCTCGGTCTCACAATTGGTTATACCTTCATGTCCTGTATATGGTCTTTCAAAGTTCAAGGATGATGCTATTTCAGGAGTCATATTTACTTCAGACCGTACAAAACACACAAGATTCAGTCTTCTCGAAGAAAGAAAATCCATTAGGTATCTATGTTGTATTCTTACTTCGTTTTTGCTTACGATTAGGACAACTTTTGCTTCTCCTGAATCAAACTGAGTATATCGCTTATTTCCATCATTATCGATTTCTTCATAAAGATGGAACATATGTATAAACTCCTCATTTACTCTGATTTGATGGCGTATCGGTCGAGTGTCATAGAAATTCATTTCAACTATGGTTGACTCAAATCCTTCTTTTAGAGAAGTTGTATATCTATTATCCATATATAACGCGCCCTTTTCGTCGTAACGAAGATCTTCATCACAACTACACAAAGCTTCCGCAATATACTTGTCTTCTACGAGATATGTCCACATCCATAGATCAATGTCCACATCGCTATTGCCGGATGGGTGACACAAATTCTTCCTGAATAATGTCACCCAATTCTTCTCACAAAAGCTATTAGACAAAACCTGTTGTGGATATTCATGAAAGAACTCCTTTTCTGAAATTAACTGGCCCATATCTTATTTATTCTTAGTTACAAAGCATTTTACAAAACAAAATAGCGAGGTCAAGTTTCTGCCCTATGACTCCTGTGTTACGTTGCAATTATTTTCACTGACTTAGAGGAATATGCTTTTCTTGGCAATACTTCACAAGTTCGTCCTCATTTGGGAATCCTTTGTCGCAGATTGTTTCAAGTCCACGCTTTACGTCCTCTACCACATCGGCATCGGCATTTAGAACTTTCGCGGTGCGCTCCATGAAACTTCTGAAATCCGGATTGATTTTGCAGAGTTTATCGACGGTGTAGTAGTCAACATCGTTTTTTCTCGCCTGAAACAATATCTGTGTCGCGTTGTCGAAGGGTGACAATCGTATGATGCCTATGCCGAACGACCTATTCAGTCGTTCCATTTCCTCACGTAGCTCATTGTTTATCTCAAACGCCACGAGATAACCGTAATTTGCCCAGTTGCTATTAGACAGAGCTTGGAAGAAAGCCTGTTTGAGTTCATGGTCGTTGTTGATGGTTTTCTTCAACTCAAAGGAATAAATTTCAAGATATTCCTTGGTGTCGGCTGCTTTCAGCAAAGTTCTTGTCACCTTGTCCTGAAACTCATTGAATCTCACACCGACCATGTCCGGATGTACCCACTTGGCCGGGTCTGACTTTATAGATTTCTCGTGGAAGATTGTCTTTGAGAGAATCCCATCCGACAGCATAGCATTCGCCAATAACCTATGCAACGAGCGTTCGTTATAACTTTCAGTGATAGTATTCTTGTTCGAGTTGGCCGCATTTGCCACTGAAGAAGAATTGCCAATCAATCCTTCAATTTCCGCCGCATATTTCGTAATGTTACAGCATGTGCCAATAGAGCCTGTTGAATTCTGAAGTTCTTTGGACATATCTTTACGGTTGATGACAGTTGGAAGCCAATCAACCTTTCTGCGATGAGGAAGTATGCCACCCGGAACATAGAAATAGTTACCCGAAATTTTACCAATCCGGTATTTCCCTTCCCCATTAGAGGCAAGGACTACATCGCCTTCTTTCAAGCCGTAACAAACAGTCCAGAGAAAACCTATGGAGTTACGGGCTGTTCCGATTGACTTATCAGGATTCTTTTGAAGAAATATTTCAACCATCTTCTTACGCCATACAGACTCATCGTCATGGGAGAATGACGACAAGTCCATATCAGGAAGAAAATTCGTCCCGATGTAGTTGTTTTCTAAGCAGTCGGAGAGGTATTTGCCATGCTCACCGAGCATTATTCGGTTATATTGTATCATACGATTTTGGGTCAATCAGTTATTTCTTCAAAGGTCTCTTCTTGGAGGCCGTATTTATATCGTTTCATACCACCTTCGTACCATAAAATCAGTTCAAAAGTGCCGTTTTGAATGAATCTATTGATATGAGTATAAGGTATTTCAAATTTAGGACTAAAGTCAATGGTCTCTCCGGGGAAAAGCACCTCTTTTGTCCCGAATGTAAATTTTACTCTGCCTTCGGATAACAAAGTAGTTGATAGTGAGCTGACATTATTCTCTGCATGGATACTAAAGTCCGTGCCGTATTCTTTTACGGAGAATATGATTGCAAATTTGAACAACGAGCAAATTTTTCGACCAATGTTGCTTATCCCAATATAAAAAGAATACCTATATTCGTCATCCTCATCCACCACCTCCGACTCATTTTGGCACACGCATAAACATTGGTCAATTTCCAGTTCCGGGCAGTCAGCACGATTGAAAAGGTCACGCACTTCATAATCCTCCATCGCTACTGATTGGAAGTTATTGCGTTTGTAGTATCTGTGGTCGGTAGCCATATGAGGAGCGTTTGAACTGCGAGGGATTTTGACGACATAGACCGATTGCGACACATCACCGCCAAGACGGATTGGGAAAATTGTGACCCCCTTTATACTTGGCTGTATGTTGGCAATTATCTGATCCAGTCGTTCTTTGGAATAGTCATTGCCATCAAAAGGTGCCAATTCGGCCGGTTTATGGTTTTCCTCCGCGATCCCATAAATGATTATGCCCCCATCAGAATTGGCAAAAGCAGAGATGTCCTTAGTTATCTCATTCTTGCCTTTGTCATCCTTTTTAAGTGCTTTTCCGGCCTTATAGTCAAGATGCAGGTTTTCCTCTACCTCATTCTCAATGAGGTATTGAAGCGTCTCTGCTGTGAAGTCGTCAAGATTCATCAAATCCATAGTGAAAAGATTATTAGTTCAATCAACTTTTGTTTCAATTATAGCCGGAATTTTACTTGGTATCTATCATTGTCTGTTTGAATTGCTCATAAGCGTCAAAACCATTCAATGACAAACCATAATCTTTTTCGACATAGAACCTTATGTCCAACCGAGAGTATAGTTCAGCCATGGGAAGACCGGCATCTTCAAAAGCATCACAAATCGAAGACTTTGAATCTTGGTCATAAGTAAAAATATGAACTATCTTTTTCTTCTTTTGTGAGGTGTGATTTGCCATAGTTTCTTCAAAGAACCTTTTGAAATAGACAAAATCAGCTTCACCAAAGGAAAGACCGAAAAATACTACTTGCTCAGCATTGAACAAATCTTCATTCAAGTCGTGAGCGGCATAGCCCTCTTGATAGTGCTTTAAGAAAAAACGATAGTCTTTTCTTATTCCATGGCTGTTTCCAACTCCAAGGATAATGTGATTACTATAGGTGAAAGCTCGACCATGTATATGAATTACCTCAGGATTCCATTTGGCAACAAAATCAAGTATTGATTCGGTTTGAGTGTAATTGAAAGAATAAACTCTTGAGAAAGTGCCGTTTTCAGCAATTTGTTTTACAACCATGCCGGCAATGCTATGGTGCATTGAAAAAGAGTCGGACTGTCTTGTAACATAGTCTACTATATACTTGATGAAAGCAGTTTTGATTTTATCGAGTATTTCTTTGTCATATTTGATAATCTCTTTTTCTGATTCAAACATGATGTTAGCTCCTGATTTAGATAGTGCATATTGACGTATTAGTTCTTCCAAGTCAATCCACCTAACATTGCCGAGAGTGTCTTTATGTGCTTGTATGTGCTTATTTATGTAATTATATAGGTTATCTTCTCCATAATGTAGTGAGTCGAGTTCTTCAAGCGGCCAATACTTACTGTTGACAAAGTCTGAATACTTTGTCGGCAGTTTCATAGCGAGGTCGAAGCCGTTGCCTAATATCAGGATATTACGTTTTTGCATTCTTGAATTACTTTTAGATAAGTTCATCAATATCGAAGCCGCCACGAATAATGAATGAGCGGAGCATCTTGTCGGCTTTCGCGGGTATCATGAAGGCCGGGACGGTCTTGCCCTCAACACGCTCAAAGAAGAATTTAGCTTTTGATTTGTCAAGAGTCTCATAGAGGCTTTTATAGTAGCCGCTACGGTTGAGATTGTCTTCCGGCAAATGCAGACTGAGGATATGGCGTAGCTTATCCTCATCGACTCCGATAGCCAAAGCGAAACGATGAATCTGGTCATTCTTTGCCTGCGCCCTATAGTCGGCAATGTAGTCGGAAAGCGACTTCTCCGAATCAATGTCATCTCGCTCCAAGCGACCGCTCTGAATATCGCTCAGGAATATGTTTGCATATTTCTGATCTTCAGCCGAGAGGTGAGCGAATGATCCATGCAGTTCTTTCAACACATCGTCGATGGTAGCTTGCTGTTCATCGCTGTAGAAGGCTTCGAGATATTTTTGGAATCGGCTGTTCATATAAGCCGAATCAATCACACCGGTATCTATTTCAGTGAGATATGGCTCAATTTCAAACGGCACATCACCACCGCGAGGTTGTTGAGTACCCGGGCCGGTCTGATTGAACAGTTCCTTGTATCGTTGCGCCAGCGTAAGGTATGTCGGTTCGTCAAACTGAATAGTGGCGGAACGACGCACTCCTTCTGCATCATCGTATTTATAACGCTTCTTGCTCCAGACAAAACCCTGCATCTTGGCAGCATCCAAACGGGCATTGAGAGCTTTCCACTCCCGTGCGAAACGGCCCCTGACATAGTTGTCTTCCGGCAGTTTTGCGAAGTTCTCAATCCTTGCACGTTCAAACATCTGTTTGATTTCATTGTAGTGGAAATTCATGCCACTTACATTCTCGCCGATTTTGAGCACGAAAATACCCTGTGGCTTGCCGTGGGCATAGAGTTCAAACGCATCCTCAATGTTACGCTGCATACGGTGAGGACGGCGGTAGAATCTGATAATGCCAAATCGCTTTTCGTGTCCGAACAAGCGGTTGGTGCGTGAAAATGCTTGGATAAGGTCGGCGAAAGTCAGTTCCTTATCCATATAAATTGTGTTGACATATTTGGAGTCGAAACCAGTGAGCATCTGGTCAACGACAATCATTATATCAAGTTGCTGTTCCTTGCTTATGCGGTTATAAGGCTTCTTGTGAGCCATACGTTTAGCCACATCTTTCTTAAAGAGTTGCCATGTGGGTATCGAGAACTTCTGATTAAACCACTCATTGTACTGCGTCAGAATCTCTACAAGAGCCTCCTCCTTGATTGCAGCACGGTCCTGACCGTTGTTGTCAATCGTCGGGTCGAAGATGGCAGTAATTTTCAACTGCGGCATCTTCTCGCGCAATAGCTTATAGTAGGCTATCGCTTCTGGGATGCTGCTTGTGGCGAGGATGGCGTGGAACTTGCCGTTCCAGCTTTTACGCGGAAATTCGTGCATAATATCCTCCATAACCTTTTCACGATGCTCGGCGCGGCGGTATTGCGAATTTTCAAGATAATCCTCAACGCCTCTCGGATACCGGTTGGTGAGCGGGTCTTTCTGAGTATAGACCATCGGCATATTCATAAAGCGATTATATACCTCCGCTTTCTGTTCGTCGGCAAGAGCCTCCTCTATGGTTTCTGCTTTGGCTTCGCTTAGTGCAACCTTCTCACGCACATCGCTGTCGCGCATGGTGAGGACTTTATATGTGTCAAAACCGAGTACATTACCATCTCGGATACCGTCGCCGATTGAATATAGGTGCAACCGCTCACCAAAGAGATCACGGGTGGTCATGTCGCGCACATTGTTCTCCTCGTCTATCGGAGTGCCGGTGAAACCGAAGTAAAGTGCGCCGGGGAAATTGTTCTTGATTCCCGCCAGTGTCTCGCCAAATGTAGAGCGGTGACATTCGTCAATGATAAACACAATACGTTTGGCTCTGATTTTGTCAAGTTCGCTCTTGGCAAACCCTCCATCTTCTCCGGTTTTGTGTTCGTAAACGAGACCCATCTTCTGAATTGATGATACAATAAGGGTCAGACCTTTATCGTCACTTTTCAGTTTATCAACAAGGTCTTTGGTATTGTCAGTACCCTCGATACTGTCGCCGTCTCCTGCAAAACCTCTGTATTCTTCAAGGCTCTGAGTGCCGAGTTCTATTCTGTCCATCAGGAACACCACCTTGTCGGCATCGCCGCTCTGGGCGATGAGTTGAGCCGCCTTGAAGGAGGTCATGGTCTTGCCCGAGCCTGTTGTGTGCCATACAAAGCCACCGAAGATTTCCTTATCCTCCCAATGGATTTTGGCTACCTTCGTGCGGATAGCGTCAGCGGCATAGTATTGGTAACTGCGCATAACCTTCAATATACCGTCCTTGCTGTCGGGTACGGTATAGAAACCTATCATCTGGTGAGCCATCGGGATGGAGAGCAACCGCTCAATCACCTTGTTCCACTCTTTGATAGGTTCGTTGTAGAAGTCTGCCCAATGAAAGTAAAAATCCTTATTGAACGTTCCGTCAGGCCCTGGATTGGCAAAGTAGAGTGTCTCATCGGGATTCATGGCCACAAACACCTGCACCAGAGAGAAAAGCCCTTGCGAGAAGATTCCCTCGCGTGAATACTTCTCTATTTGGTTTGATGCTTGGCTTACATCAACGCCGCTCTTTTTGAGTTCGATATGGAACACCGGCATACCGTTGATGAGCAACATGAGGTCTCCGCGACGGTCGTTGAGCAATGGCGAAGCAGTGGGGAACTTCGGTTGCTGAACAATCTGGTAACGGCTGTCACCGGCCGCAATCTCCTTGCGGTCGTAGATTTTTAGCGTCACCTCCTTGCCGAAATGTTCCTTATCATCCGGATTATCACGTTTCACCGAAGTTTCACCTCCGTTGATAAACTCATTCAGAGCAAGCGGAGTCTTCAGCGAATTGATTTTATCAATTATCTGCTGCATCTCCCCCTCGGTGAGCGGGTAGCAGTCGAGACGGTCACGGTCGCGGTTGTTCTCATAGAGAATGTTGGCCCAGTTCTGAATGAGTTCCTTTTCAGTAGGATTCTTCAAGACATTCTCTTCCCAACCATATTGCTGGAGTTTCTTGATGACCGCCTCTTCAAACTGAGGCTCTGAGTTAAAGACTTGTTGGCTCATAGCTCGGTATCATTAACGAACATCTTACTCAGACAAGCCTTTTTGATGTTACGGAGTTTTACAATAGATTTACGCTTGGCGGCTATCAGCTCGTCAAGGTTACGGAAATACTCGCCGATAGCTCGTTGCTCGTCGAGAGAGGTTGGAAATGCCACCATGGTATCAGCAATGGCGGTGCGATTTATGGAAAGCACTTTCACACCCTGCATTAGAGGTACCAGTTGAAAATGATAGGCATTTGAATTATGGTAATACCCCAAATAGTATGGCGCAAACTCAAATTTGGGCCTAACGGCAATTGTATGGAGACCACTTACAACGTCTATATCACTCACTCCTCTGATTTCCGTACATTTACCAACTGCTTCGTCCTCTGCGGTATCGGCAAAAATAACATCGCCATCCGCTAATTTATACGAAGATGAGCGATCTAAACTTACGTTGGAATTGACGTAGGGAACGTCAATGGATAATGGATTTACAAATGCACCAAACTTAATTAGGACATCTCCATAGTGAATATTTTTGGCTATGCCATTATTGTAATTCAGGCAATCACGAGAAAGAGTATTGTTCTTTAGAGAAGAATAAACCTCCTTGAAAGTCATTTCTTTCCACGGGTTGGAGAAACCGGCGAAGCGGATTTCTGGAGTGGTGGCTCCGGGGCGCGGGAACATCTTTTGAAGCGATGCAATTTTCATCTTCTCCAATCTGTCAACCTCTCGCTCCGCTTCCTTGATTTGAGTATCTATCTGCTTAAAATACTCGCCAATTTCGCGTTGCTCGGTAATTCTTGGTGCAACATGGAAGTCAAACTCGCCATATTCAGTAGCATTTACGCCTGGTTGTCCAGAACGCTGTGAGGCAATCCCGATATAGCGCCAATAACGATTCGTCAGTGTGTTTTGAAAAACAAAATTTTCATCATAATTTTGATTCACAGTAGCACGAATAAGGAATCCTGCCCAATAGACGTTTCCGTCATTAGCATCGTAAAGATACGTTTTACCAACGCTTGCTCCAGTTCTTGCGAATACAATGTCTTTTACTGACAATTTGTATTCGTCAGTAAAACAAGAAATATCAGGCGATGTTAAATCATCTTTGTTAAAGGTGTTATTATCGTCATCAATATCTGTAATACGCAGGTATTTATGTTTGCCATCAAATATGGTAGCAGAAGCATTTAGTCCATACTTGAATGAATGGCAAACATCGCTTAAAGATTTTAATTGCCACTCGTCATCGTAGCCCTTGAAGCGGATTTGTGGTTTCAGCGGCTTACTCATGGCGCAGATGTTTTTGGAACTCACGGAGTCCGGCCATGTCGAAGTCGGAACCTGTGAGGTTGTCAATCAGCGATGCGAGTGATTTCTCGGATTTGGCGATGCGGTCATCTATGTTGATGAGGGTGTCGCAGTATTTGGTATCAAGTGCATCGAGCTTTTCGGCTAACTCTTTGACCTCCTTGTCGAAAAGATTGGCGATACCTTTGCGCACAGGCTCAATCCATTTGGCAACAAGCAGGTGAAGAATGTCCTTCATCGGCAATTTCTTGATAAGGGCGATAGTGTTCTCTTGAAGGAGATCATTGGCTTCGTTAACGGCTTTCTTCTGTTTCTTTTCAAGGTCGAGAAGCTTATCTGCCTCAACGAGCATAGCTTCTGCCGAGTCCTCGGAAAGTTTTGTGCCGAACTCCTGTTTGATTTTCTTCACCTTGGCTTTAAGCTCTTTGGGAACAAACGCAGACCCGTCATCTTTTATCCACGGCGTAGCACCCTCGGCTTCGGGTAGTGATTCAAGGATTTCAGCAATGCGACCGGTTGTGGTATCACGCTCTGCTTGGAGTTTGGCAACTTTTTCAAGTTCAGATCCAAGTAATTCCTGCTGCACAAGTTCAAAGGGAAGGATACGACCTACCCAGCCATCTTGCACCTCTACATCCTTGCCATCTTTCTTTTTGATGATAATATTCTCATCGACTGCATTGGCGGCTTCGATACCTTCAGACTGCAAAGCTTCAAGGTCGAATGTGATTTTACGCCAGTTGTCTTCAAGAATCTGATAGGCGGCGTATGAGTCTATCAAAGCGAATGGCTTGATAACCTCAAACAGATGTGCGGAGAATGAATTGAACTCGATTGCAGGGTTATGGCGGCGCAGACGCTCGGGGCTTGACAATGGATTTACAACTATTTCAATCAGTGCGTCGCGCAAAGGGTTGACAGCTTTGAGATAGCGAAGTTGATACTCGGAGACCTCCGGATTTTTCCTGATTGTGTCAAAAATCTGGTCAGGCGATGGTGTCAGCTTGCTGTATGCCTCATTGACCGGACTGAACAGTTCATTTCGCAGGGAGTGGAAAATATTCCACCAATTTGCAAACAGGTCAAGCTCGTTGTTCGGTATGCCGCCAAACATAGTTGCGTAAATATCCCACGGCTCATCAGACTCCGCCGAATTGACGTAGCGAGGGATATTGAGGTTATAGTCGTTTTTGCGGATTTCCTCACGGTCAACGCGACGGGAGAATTTCGGCATCTCACGCCGTTCGGTGACAGCATCCACAATCTTGCGGATGTCGCGTGCGCGGAGCTGGTTGTTCTTGCCAACCTTGATGAAGCCTTTGGAAGCATCCACAAAGAGCACATCATCGCGTTCGCGCTTCTGTCGAAGCACCATGACGATTGTGGGAATACCCGTACCGAAGAAGATGTTGGCCGGGAGACCGATAATAGCGTCAATGTTGTTATTCTCAATGAGGTTGCGACGTATTTCTTCTTCATTACCGCCACGGAACAATACTCCATGGGGCAATACTATTGTCATAATGCCGCCGGGCTTCACGTGATATAGGTCGTGGAGAAGGAAGGCATAGTCGGCTGTGCCCTTAGGAGCGACACCATACTTCTTATAACGAGGGTCTGAAGCAGTTTCTTCCTTCGGATACCACTCTTGCGAATAAGGCGGGTTGCTGACTACGGCATCGCAATACAATGGGTCGTAGGTTGAAGTCGGGTCGCTGTCATCAAACCACGGCCAGTCCTCTTCAAGGGTATCTCCGTTACGAACCACAATATTGTCGGGATGGATGCCACGCATCACGAGGTTCATACGGGTAAGGTTGTAGGTAGCCTCTTTCAATTCTTGAGCATAATAAGTGATTTTATCTTTGTCAAGATATTTGGCAACGCTGCGACCAATATTTAGTAGTAAAGAACCGGAACCGGAAGTGGGGTCATAAATCTTGATTTCTGACTTATCGCTGAGATGATGGGCGACAATCTCCGACATCATCAGTGCAACTTCGTGGGGAGTGTAGAACTCACCGGCTTTCTTTCCGGCATTGGCAGCGAAGTTGCTGATGAGATATTCGTATATGAAGCCGAGAACGTCATAGTCCTGACGGTTATCGGTGGGTATATCTTTGATTAGGTTGAGCAGATTCTGAACAGCCTTGGTCTGCGCACCAGCACTTTCACCGAGTTTGCTCAGACCATTCTGCAATGTGTCGAAGATACCTTTGTAAACCTTCTCGTGAGCCGGATTGATAAGACGAGCAAAGCGGGTAAGCGCATCGCGCACATCTCCGACGGAAAAGTTGCGACCCGGCTTAATCCATGTTGAGAAAAGGTCATTGTAGGCAATAAAATAGCCGAGAGTCTGCCGGCAATGCTCTGCCCATTCCGAATTTTCTTCGGTCAGATATTGAGGTTGCAGCTCATCGGTCATATCTTCCTTAATGGCAAGTTCAACTACCTTGTCAGAAAGGAATTTATAAAAGATGAAACCGAGTATGTAGTCTTTATACTCGTTGGCTTCAATCTTCGACCGCATTTTATTGGCCGAAGCCCATATTTTGGAAGCAAGTTGCTGTTTATTCATGACTTCAATCAGTAAGATTCCGGTTCGTTAATCAGACTTTTTAATTCAACCTTGAGCAGTCGAGCAATACAAGATAGCGTTTGCAAATCAGGTTGGGCACTGTTGGTACACCATTTTGAAACGGTTACAGGATCTCGTCCCAACTGTTCAGCAAGCCACTTACCGGTTTTTTCGGTTTCTGCAAGAACAATCTTAATTCTGTTGAGTTTCTGCTTCTCGTATTTTACTATCATGATTGGTAAATTAAATTTGAACGCAAAGATAATAAATTTAACCCAATAATCCATACTAAACGAAAAGAATATATCGGTATTGACACAAAAAAAGACCCTGACACATCATAAATCATGAGTGTCAAGGTCTAACAGAATATTTTATGGCATAAACAATGCCATTATTTCCGTACAACGACGAGTATATAATCCTTTGTGCCATTTGCCGCGGTAGTGGCAGTGGGAGGTGTAGGCTTTGAAGATGTTGCGGTTGCCGGATTTGAGAAGGCGGAGGACGCTGGATTTGTTGACTACACCGGGACCGCAGTTGTATGCAATGGCATCAAGGTGGACACTGTTGTTCAATAGTAAAGCCCCTCGGTAGGGTTAAGTTACCGAGGGGCGAGAATGGGATTAGGGGATTATGCGAACTTCATGCAGGGGATGATGGTGTTGGGGACGGCGACTTCTTTGGTTAAGGTGACGATAGGGGTCTCGACGGCGAGGTGTTTGAACCCGTGGCGAGAGCCGCGCTCGAAGATGAAGTTGCAAAGGGCTAGGAACTCGTTTTTGTTTTGGGCGTAGCCACTGCCGGTCACGAAGTCTGAGAGGACGATGACGTCATCGGGGAGGTTGTTGTGGCCGTTGCTGTGTTCCCAGACTTTGAGCTGGATGTGGATATTGCGTTCGAAGTAGCGGAAGGTTGCGCCGATGCAGTTCCAGTCGCAGATTGCGTCATCGTAGCCGGCATCGTATCGCTTTGCGATGTAGATGCAGAAGTCGTCAAAGAGGTCTTCGATGCGGTGAACGACGATAGCAGAGAGGGTTTTGTTGGTGATGTTTGTCATTTTTTTGAGTTTTGGGTTTGTGTGTTGAGTTCGTTGAGTTTCTCTTCGAGGCGGTGCTTCTGGTCAAGGGCGCGTGCTGTTTCTTGCACTCTTTCTTCGTAGGCTCGGACTTCTGCCTCTATTTGTTTCACCTTCTTGGGGTCGTGAAACCAGCTTTCGATGCTGTCGAGTCCAACTGTTCCGACACCTCCATTCATCAGGATGTAATGGTACTTGATGTCGGATATTCTGCATTGCTCTATGCGTCCTTCCTGCCAGAAAGTCATTGCGAAAAACAGGAGCGTTGAGAATATGGTGAAGCCAAGGGTGAGATACCACTGCCATGATTCGCGAGCGATACGGATAGTCTTTTCGACTTTCTGCACTGGCGGATTAGCCTTGAAGTCATCAAACTTATGGATGAAGTCTTCCTTGAATTCTGTGATTGAGTCGCAGATTTGGTCGGTGGATTGGTTGACAGCTCCCTCGCAGTTCTCAGTTGAAGTTCTAATCGCGTGAGTGTAGAGTACGAGGCTATTGTCGAGCTCATCCTTGAACTTGGCGAGATCATCTGTGGTGGCGCAGTTGAGTTGCGCTTCCTTGATTTCGTTACAGGTACCGGAGAGTGTGCCTAATTCTTCGGCGATGTTACCGAGGAAACCCTCGGTGGGATTTTCATTTTCTTTACTCATTTTTCTTTTTTTGTGGGGTTAAACACTGCGGCCTTTGCGTTTGGCCTTTTTGCGGCGGCGTTCCATCTCGTTGTTCATGGCCTCCTGTTCGGGGTCGTAGCCGGGCCCGAGTTTGAACAAGCTGCCGAGTCCTTCGGCGAGATTCTCACCGATTTCAAGTCCGGCTTCAATCACCTTTGAGGCTATGCTCGGCTCCTGTTTAGGCGCTTTGGGAGCAGTCACCCGAGCTGGTGGAGGAGTGGCAGATGCCGTTTGAGAACGTCCGTTTTTGTTCTCGTTGAGAATACGGTCGATGTTGGCGTAAGAGAATTTTTTCTTCTTGGCAACCTCAGAAGCCTTGAATTTATGTTTACCTTTCACGAAGGATAATCCCTCGACAATGGTGGTGCCGCGACGGTATTTTTTGCGGAGTGACACACCGCTTTTGGCGAGTTCTCGCTGAAAAGTGGTCCAGTCTTTGGCGACTTTCAGAGCATCGCGCACGGCTATATACACTTCTTGTTTGGCTTTGTCTCGGCCTTTGAGACGATGAGTTTTCACCTTGTCGCGTCCCTCTCCGAATGTCAAACCATACTTTAATTTCAGCTTCTTGCAGATGTCATTGCTGCGGTAATATTCCCAGCTGTCACTGACGCATTTGCCGTCATTGTCCACTCGGTTGAACACGATATGGCAGTGTGGATGTTCCTTATCGAGGTGTCGGGCAATGATGAATTGTGTGTTCTTTATGCCCATTCGCTCCATATATTCGAGGGCGAATTTCACCATTTTATCGTCAGTGAGTATTGCCGAATCTTCAGGAGAATAGGACAGCGAGATGTGGCCTACCCAATGTTGAACACGCTGGTTGAGATGTCGCTGACAATCAAATCCGTTTATAATATCCTGAGGCGTGTCGGCTAAAACTCCCTCGGCATAGAGCAACCGAGCCTCTTTGCCGGGTTCATCCACGGCGAGCGCATAGCGGACACATCCGCCAAAATCGCTCCCTTTAGTTATGCTTCCAATCATTTGACAAGTTGTTGTAAAGGGTTCTCAATTCCTTGCTGCGGGCCTGCACTTCCCAGCTCACGAGCTTGAAGTCTTTGGTTGCGTTGGCTACCGTAGCAAGCTGATTCAGGTTGTTGCTCATACTCCCGATTTGACGAAGTATCGCCATATCCTCGGACGTGGCGAGTGCCGTTATCTTGGCGTTGAGCAGTGCCCGTCGCCAGAAATCCGACAATTTTCTGCCGGCCTTGCGGCAATTTTCAACCACCTGCTGATACTCTTCTTCTGTGAGTCGGACGCTCACAACCCGGAGTTTCTTGGGCTTATCAGCCGCATCCTTTGATGCGGATTTTTTCTTTGTAAAAGTCATGTTTGACAGAATTTTTGAGATGAATAAATCAGTTGACTGTGACCATCGGGAGCGTAGTCGGTCACTCGGTAACGGAGGGTGCAAGGTCGGCAAAAGTTTACGTTGCCACTACCTTGCTACCCTACGTTTCTCTCCGGGTAACGCTTCGCGTGGCGCTCCGATGGCTATGCCATTTTCATTATAGTCGCAATGGCAATCAGAACGACTTGCTGATTATAGCGAACCAGCTTCCGTAGTTGTCGGCGTTGCCGTCGAGATGCTCGTTGATGATGTGTTCAACGAAACTGCTGACGCTGTAGCCCGAGCCGCCGAAGATGCGGGCAATCTTGTCCACGCGCTCAAACGTGTCATTACTGATTGCCACCTGATGCTTGTTGTCCTTGCCAAGTTTAATCGGAGCGAAGAAGGCCGTGCGGTATTCTTCGAGGTCGAGCTTACGCTGCTTGGCGTTTGGACGCGTCGGTTTGGGTTGAGTGGATGTGCCGACCTCAGCAGATTGCTGAGCCTCAGGAATGATTGAGTTTTCCATAGAGTTCTCAATTTTAGAATGGTTAGACATTTGGGGATTTTTAGATGCGTCAGTCATTTCAGATGACTGAACAGCGGGATTTTTTGATGTTGACATATCTATCAGTTTTGTTGTGGACTTTCGTCCGGTTGATAATCTTCGATGCCAACAAGCTCAAGTTGCAGCGACTCTACGAGTTGTCGCAATACCGGATTTCGTTGCATCATTTGTTCAAGTATGCCGTGTGGAGTCTGCTCGGCGATGAGATAATCGGCGATGTCAAGACCTTGTGCTCGTTCTTCATCGGTAGCCATCTGCTCAAGTTTCTCAAAAAGAGTGACCTTGATTCCCAACTCATCGAATATGGTCATTCGTTTTCGCCATTCTTCTGTAGCATTGAGGTCGGGAACGAGTATCACTTCTCTGCCTTGGAGTGACTTGATGGTCTCGCGGTTCATGCAACTGCACTTGCCGCCCGTGGCGAGCCACAGATATTGCGGTAGGTAATGGGTTGCCAAGATTGCCGTTTTCTCACTCTCCACCAGAGCCACCGGCTTGTCGCGGATGTTGGGTAGAAGATGCTCACCGAAAAAGCATTGATTGAGCCGGAAGTCAGTCATCCGGAGTGCCGAATGTACCCATGTGATGTGAGGATATGGTTCCTGCACACGGTGTCCGGTCAATCGGTCATAGAGTATAATCTTTCCACCTCTGACATCTCCGTCATTTGAGATTTGCCAGAATACTGTTGCTCCGGGCCAATGCTTCGATGTGCCCACACGATACATCTCCATCAGTCGGGTGGCTTCTTCCTTGCCGATTACTGTCGAGATAAAACCAAACAGATTGTTTCGGTCATAGCCGCGCATTGTCGCGCTGACTATCGAGCGGTCAAACTTCTCCATCGGCAGTAACATTGTTAGTGGAGTAACACGACATCTTACGGTACCATCCTTGACGGATTCGCTTGAACAGCGTGTTCAGATTGCGGGTGAGAAACATCTTGAATGTATGGTCTTTCATCCCGAACCGCTCGGCTGTCTTGATACCGTCGGCAGTGGAGAATTCCTCGGTTAGGTGGTCATAGACCGTGCGGTGTAGGTCGTTTAGTTTCTCCTCACTGACGCAGGTGATTACCGCAAGAGCGTTCTGGCGGAAATATTCAGCCAACCGAATCGCACCATCAACATCATCAGCTTCAATCATCTCCGGACTTTGTGTGTCGTCAGTGACCGCCCATCGTGCCATGCGAAGTAGCAGACAGAACCGTAGTACATAGATTTCGAGCTTGCAAAAGAAACTGATCACATTGTCGCTCATCTCATTGTCGCACATTTCGGCATTTCGATGTTGCCAAGCATAGAGCGATTTCTTCGCCTCGTTGTCAAACCGGATGATTAACGGCTGTGGCTCCTGATTCTCGTTGAGATTACAGGGCACTGAGAGAAGTCGATTAAGGATGCGTTCCCAGTCACGGTCAAGGTCGTCGCGCACCTCTTCCTCATTCCATCTCGGCTTGGTGTTAGTCTTGGTCATAGCGAATAAGATGCGGTCGATAAAACCGTTGGTAGCTCGTTCACCATTGGCAAGTTCAGTCAGCAGACGTTTCTGAATTGTGCCAACCACCGAGATGAAGGGACTTTTGATAAAGATGGAGTTCTGAGAGTTTTTGCGGTCTGACATCGTGGTGCTACCGTTGAAAGCCGAAAGCCAGAATTGTTCCTCCGAACCATTGTTGTAGCGCGTGAAGTTTTTGAACCATGAGGCCAATTCATCAACCCAGAGGCAGAGACCTCTCGGATTGTGGGAATGAATCACGCTCAATCCCTCCTGCGTCACGTCCGATACCAGATAACGCAGACGTTTAGGCTCCTTCGGGAATTGGTCATAACCGGCATTGATTCTCTCCTTACGACTCATGGCGATGGCTTCCTGATACGCGCGAAACTGTTTCTGATACTCTTGATTGTTTTTCCAGTCTGCGTTGACCAATGGACGCATAGCGAAATTGAGCGGATGAGATTTGTTGGCACCGGGACGGCCTACGATTGCCATGTAGATTATGGCTGATTCTCGCCAGTTGCGTTTCACCTCCACACGATGGGTATTTCCTATTGCCACAGAGATAGCCGCAAGCATTGCCGAAGCGGTGTAGTCGATAGGGAAGCCTCAACTTGTGTGCAGTTCCAGAACTATGCGTTGCAGTTTTGCCGGAAACACATCTATGGGAAAGTCTGATGCTGTGGCAGAGGAATGGCTCGCCAATGCACTGATGACGGAATCGGGAGTAATATTCTTTTCCATAGCCATCAGAAATTATAGCCTCCGCGTGGACGGCGTTTCATACCCGCAGTGACAGCCGCCACCTGTTCTTCAAAGGAAGGAGCAACGGCGTGTTTGCGCCCGTTCTCAATCCATGCGTATAGCTCATCTTCATAAAAGTAGAGGAGCTTGCCGCGCTTGTAGCTCGGAATGGGGTCATTCGGAGCTTTGATTGCGCGGTAGAGGGTCGAAAGTGACTTGCCGATAATCGTGCAAGCCTCTTTCGCGTGAACGATTCTCCGTGAGGGCTTGTGTTGTTTGAAAGGGTTGGCCGAGCCTACCTTTTCAAGCATCTCAAGCACCCGGTCAAGTTTCTCAGAGAGACCGCTTACCACATGTGGCAGCTGGTCGAAGGTGATTGTGGATGTTTCCATATCTGATTATTTCGAGTTTGTTTACGGAAATAAAACCGCACTGAAAGAAAGTGAGTTGTCGGTTAGAAAAATCACTTTTAGAAAACTCAAAATAGCCAAAACGCCAAGGCTAACTTGTTGTTTATTAAGATATTTATTCGGCGTGTAAATGATATGGTTAGAAACTCGATTAAGCAGTTATATTTCAAGTGACGATGCTTTAACTTGAACTCTGATGCACGAATATCATCAAGTATTTATGAGATTGTCGTATTAGGTAGCTGGTTTGGCAAAATAGTTGGGTAAGGACATAAGGAAAGCGGATAACTCTGGATCTGAACCAGTGTTATCCGCAATCAGTATTGGAACGAAATAATTATTTCTTCGATTTACCTTTGTTTTCGACAACCTTCAAGTTGATTGTCTTATACCGTTTGAAGTGTTCAAACAATGCATCCATCTGCTCTCGCGATAGGAGGGGTATTTTATCCTTGTCCGGATTTGTGTCCGTGAGTTTTGAATTTATGCTTTGTATTTGAAGTTTACTGAAAGGTTCGTAAAACACAGTCTTTACAAAGGTTGCAATGACTGGCCCCTGCAATCTGAGAAACTTTCCGATATTGTAGCCGAGATGTTTGAGGTCTTCTTTTGACAGTTGATGTTTTTTTCTGAGTTTTACAGCATTAAAATCCGCTAATGGCTTTTTGGTCCATAGTCTGGCGTTAAGGTGCAACTTATCAAGTTCGTGCGCTTCCATGAATCCTTGCATGGTATAAGTGATGTAAGCGCAGATGAATGTAACCTGCTCAGTATTGTACAGTTCCTCGTTGCGCAACAACTCTTCGTAGGCTTCATCGCATTCTTTCTTCTGAGTTATTATTTTCTCCGTGGTCTCCTTATGCTCGTTGTAGAATTTGATCATATCATCCAACTGGTGAAGGAAAATAACATCTCCGTTAGCCGTTATGAATACTGTGCTTTCGAATTCTTCAATGGTTGTCGTACCATCATGATTGTCTATAACATTCTGTTCCGGCACATAGGCAAAGCATCCATACTCATATTCTTCATTTGATTCAATCTTTACCCTTTTGATGTTGTTCTCATAGTCATATTTCTCTTGCTCAGTCAAACCGCTGATAAAGTCTTGAAAGATTGCGTCCTCATCAAAATCTTGGAAATTGTTTTGATATTCGTGTTCATATATAATTTCTTCATCAGACAGTCCTGCATCGGCATAACCTTCAATGCCATCAGCGAATTTGAGATGACGTGTGCCATCTTCCATCACATCAATGATTTCATAGGGATGTTCATTAGAATCGTTAGAAAAATCGACATCCTCTTCCAAAACTTCACAGTCAGTTGCAGTCGCTTCGGAACAGTAATCCATTTGCAGTGTTTCAGGCATCGCAGGGACGGCAATCTGCTCGCCGGATGTTGTCTCGGCGATAACGACAGACTCCTTGCGACGGAATAAATTGGAGATGGTGCGGGAAAAATCTTCAATGACGGATTGGAATCCGAGGTACAGACCTACGAGAAGAATTAGAGTGACACCGAAAAGTACATTTCCGGTAAAGGTATCGGTGCCAAACTTATAGATGGCCGCGTGACGAATAAGCAGAGCGAGAAGTCCGATTCCGGCAATTACAGCACTCCAGAGAATAATCGTGTCCCGGTTGGGGGCATTTTTCATATTGGGTGGGGTGTTAGATGATTAAACATCTATAAAGACAATTTAACCCCTATGATTGTTCAGCACCACAGGCAAATCGGTGTTTTTGCTGTGTTTTAATCGGTGTTTTTGTGGCGTTTCGCTTTGAACTTTTGTGGTGTGATTTATTTCAGCGTGATGCTATTGGCGGCGTCGCGTTTCTTTTGGTTGACGACTTCGGCGTAGATTTGCGTTGTGGCGACGTTTTTGTGGGTGAGCATCTTCGATACGGTGTAGATGTCGGTGCCGTTGGTTATCAGCAGGGTGGCGTATGTGTGGCGCAGACCGTGGAAGGTGATTTTCTTGGTGATTCCGGCGGCTTTTAGCCAACTCTTGAATGGCTCGCGGGTGTGGGCACGGCTCAATCCTTTGAATACCAGTCCGCGACTCGGCTCTCCGCAATATGACAATGCTTCCTCGCTGAGCGGCAGGGTTGCCTGTGTCTTGGTCTTCTGAGTACAGATGCGCATACAGTGGCCCCCGTCGGGCGATACCTCGATATTGTCCCATTTCAGCTGGAGGATGTCGCTGATGCGCAATCCGGTGAGACAAGCAAATAGCGATGCTCGTTTCAGAACGTCCACTTTGCAGGGCGTCGCAGCGAGTTTCTTGATTTCCTCGATTTCAAGGAAGTTGATTTTCGGCTCCTCCCAGTCAATGGATTCTAAGTGGTCATTGATATTCTCATTGAGCAGTCCCTCTTTGTATGCCATTTTGAGCAGGGCGCGGAATGTAGACCAATACCCGGCGGCGGAATTGGTAGCGATTCTTGCATACTTCTTTTTCTTGACGCGCAGACTGAGGAGGTGGCTCCGGAAGTCGTTGCATAGGCCGATAGTCACATCTTTAACGAGGCAACGGCCATTGGTGAACTCGCAGAAGTGTTTATATACAATCTCCCACTTCTGATATTTCGATTTGGCCTTCTGCTCGAAATAGGCGAGGAAGTCGGCGTGTTTCTTTGTCTTGTCAATGAAACCGAACTCCTCATTGATGATTGCCATTTCTCGCTGCGCACGGATGCCACGCGCCTTTATTAGAATGGCCTCGTTGTAGTCCATCTCGAATTTGTCCTGCGGCTCGGCTATGAGGTAAAGACCGAGAAATTCCCGACGTGACATCTTCTTGATGTTCGGGTTCCAGATAGGTGGATAAAAGTCGAGATAGAGCGACAGTTTGCCACTTTTGAGTTTCTCCTGACGGAGAGTGACTTTTGAGATACTTGATGCTTTCATATTTATTTTTCTGATTATAATGTGCGAAGATATATGGTGGTTGTGCAGTGAACAAAATCACCGGGTTATAACTGAATCTTAGGATTGAATAACTCCGCTAACTCTTTGGCGTTCAACTTAACATACTTGCCGCAACGGAGCTTGGTTATCTTGTATGTCTTGACATAGTGATACAGTTGGTCACGGGTTAGAGAGTATTTCTCCATTGCATCGACCACCGAAATAAACTCGACATCCTCAGCTGATTTTGCGCCCTTAGCGACATCGAAATGATATTTGGAATAATACACTTTCGGGCCCTCCTTACGTTTGGGAATTCCGACCTTCGACACCAGAGAATAGATAGCCGACAGCGTCATACCATACTTCTGCTGAATATCCTCAACCGAATACCACTCTGTGATTTCTGGATTTTCCTTACGCACCGAGAACAGCCGGTCGATATGCGCCTTGCTGAAATATGCCTTACCACGAAGAATTGTTTTCGGCACATTATTTTCGGCTACGACCTTATATATCCATGAATCCTTCACGCCAAACTTCTCCCGAATCTCAGCGCGAGTATAGAACTCCGTGATGGTCTTATCCTTCTTCTCAACGGGTTCTGGATTTTCTTCTTTAGATGGAAGAAGAAAATCGAACATAGCCATCAAATCAGCTTTGCAGATGAGTGTCTTTCGGTCAAACCTCTTGACCTTTATTTTCCCGGCACGAATATATCGATAGATGGACATGCGACCAATGCCAAGCAGTTCCGCAGCTTGCGTAGGTGTTAGAAAATCCTTGTCACGCCACTTGCTGCCACTGCCTGATTGCAGTTTCGTTTCTTGATTTGACAGAGCGATTTTTCGCTGTCGCATTCTCTCCTTATAGGAATGCTCCGAACAACGCTTCGAGCAGAAGCGTGTCACTGTAGTCTGGGCGGTGAACTTGTTGCCACACCACTCACAAACTTTCTCGATTTTAATGTTACTACTCATATCATACGTGTTGATTTCACCAATTTTTGTATCGTGGCGTATCACAGCGTACCGTGACGTACCACATCCTCCACCACCTTGCTGACGCTTGGGCTGGAGATGGTCAACGACGTACAATATCCGTACAAATATGTGCGTAAAAACGCCTAATACTGACCGTTATCAGCATTAGGCGCTATGCGATGTCTTCAAGTTTTTCCGCTCAATGACAGTCAATTACTATCATTGTAATTCATTGCGTATCAATGAATTATTTGCCGATGCAGAAACGGGAGAAGATGGTGGAAAGGAGGAGATCGGAGGGAATGGCGCCGGTGATGGCGCCCAGGTGGGAGATGGTCTCGCGCAGGGACTGGGCGACGAGGTCGGCGGGGAGGGTGGAGCGGAGGCCGTCGAGGACGCGGCCGATGCTGGTGAGGGCTGACGAGAGGGCCTCGGCGTGGCGGGCGTTGGCCACGAGCACGTCGCCGTAGGTGGTCGTCATGTCGGCGGCAATGGTGACGAGGTGGCGCACTATCTGGTCCAGACCTTCGCCGGTGCGGGTCGACAGGGGGGTGGGAAGGAGTTGAGAGTCGAGAGTCGAGAGTTGAGAGTCGAGGGTCGGGGTGGGGATGAGGTCGGTCTTGTTGAGGACGAGAAGGGTGGTGGCGTCGGGGACCCGGGGGATGAGGTCCGGGTGGAGGGGCAGGGTGGCGTCGTGGACGTAGAGGATGATGCGGGCCGAGGCGATGGCGGCGCGGGCGCGGTCGATACCGATGCGTTCCACAGCGTCGGTGCTGGCACGCAGGCCGGCTGTGTCGATGAAGCGGAAGAGGTGGTCGCCCAGGTGCAGGGTCTCCTCGATGGTGTCGCGGGTGGTGCCTGGCACGTCGCTGACGATGGCGCGGTCGTGGCCCAGCAGGGCGTTGAGCAACGAGGATTTGCCGGCGTTGGGGGCGCCGACGATGGCCACGGGGATGCCGCGCATGATTGCGTCGCCGGTGCGAAAACTCTGGAGCAGGCGCTTGATCTCGTCCCTTGCCTGAGTGGCGAGCTGTGTGAGCAGGGTGCGGTCGGCGAACTCGAGGTCTTCTTCGGCGAAGTCGAGTTCGAGTTCGAGCAGGGAGGCGATGTCGATGAGTTGTTGGCGGAGCTGCTGTATGCGTCCGGCAAACTTGCCTTGCAGCTGGCTTTGAGCGATGTCGTTGGCGGCACGGGACTCGGCGGCGATGATGTCGGCCACGGCTTCGGCCTGGCTCAGGTCGAGGCGTCCGCCCAGGAAGGCGCGGCGGGTGAACTCTCCGGGTTCGGCCAGGCGGGCACCTGCCTTAATTAATGTGTCGAGGAGTTCGCGGCGCACGTACATGGAGCCGTGGACGGTGAGCTCGACGCTGTCCTGGCCGGTGAAGGAGCGTGGAGCGCGGTATACGACGGCCACGGCCTGGTCCAGTTGGAGTCCTCGGCTGTCGAGCACTGTGCCGAGGTGTGCGGTGTGGCTGTCTGCCTGGGCGAGGCTCTTGCCGCGCCAGAGGGTGTCGGCGATGGCGATGGCCTGCGGACCGCTGAGGCGCAGCACGGCCAGGGCTGCCTGCCCTGGCGCGGTGGCGGGGGCGACGATGGTGTCGGAGCCCGGGGTCGTTATTTCTTCCACTGGCGGGGCGTGCGGCTTTCGATCTGGTTCTCTATCTGGTTGGGGAGCTGGTGGAAGAAGTCGAGTCCGGTGATGCTCTCGACTTCGTCGATGGTCATGGCGTAGTTGTACATGTCGCCGGGGGCTGTCATGTTGGGGTAGACGAATCCGATGCCTGCCGGCTGTGCCGAGTATGGCTCTATGATGACTTTGAAGAATGCGGAGGGCACACGAACGCCTGTGTCTCCTATGCGGGTGCGGTCGGCGGCTTCGTAGATAGGTCCGGCGACTATCACGAGGCGTCCGTCGCGCTGCGCCCATTCGCGCTCCTTGTTTTCGAGCGTCTTCCAGGCGCCGGTGTTGAGTTTATGGGCCTGCGGGCAGATGTTGGCCAGCGAGAAGCAGTCGATCATCATCTGCTCGGAGGACTTGTTGTCGCCGGCGGGGCAGATGTGGCCGCGGTCGAAGCCGGAGCGGGTGTAGTCGTGGGTGGAGGGGCAGCCGTGGATGTCGTCGTCGGTCCAGAACTTGTTGTATCGGGGCACCTCGCCTTTGGTCTCCTCGGCGGTGAGTTCCCAGGCCACCCAGTTGGGGGTGTGGTTGTCGCGGTTGAAGCTGACGCGGAAACCGTCGTAATCCTTGAGCTGGGAGGGGAGGCTGTCGGGTGTCATAACGTCGAGCAGGTCTCCGAAGCGACCCTGGTCGGCGGGCTTGGCCCGGGAGGCCTCGGCCCGGGAGACTGCAGGCGTGAAATTGCAGCCGCACAGGCCGACGAGGACCCAGCCCAGGGCCATAAAGATTGATATATGTCGTTTAATTGCGTTCATACCGCGAAGTTACAAAAATTTTCTGTAATTTTGCGGCGTTGAAGCGCGGTCGGCCGAAATCGTGGTGCGGACCGGGCCTCGGCGGTTCTAAATTTGATACCATGACTGTAATTGATAGATTTCTTGATTTCGTAAAATACGACACGCAGAGCGACGAAGAGACGAACATGACTCCGTCGACTCCTGGCCAGATGGTGTTCGCCAGGCATCTCGAGCAGGTGCTCCGGGACATGGGCCTGGAGGAGATAAGCCTCGATGAGAATGGCTACCTGTTCGCCACCCTTCCCGCCAACTGCGACGACAAGGAGATACCCGTAGTGGGCTTCATCGCGCACATGGACACGAGTCCCGACATGAGCGGCAAGCACGTCAGCCCGCGCATCGTAAAATCCTATTCCGGCGGCGAGATAGTGCTCAACGCCGAGCTCGGCATCAAGCTGACGCCGGAGGATTTCCCCGAGCTGCTCGACTACGTGGGCCAGGACCTGATTGTCACCGACGGCACCACCCTGCTGGGTGCCGACGACAAGGCCGGCATCGCCGAAATCATCAGCGCTGTGGCCTGGCTGCAGGCCAACCCCGAGGTCAAGCACGGCAAGATCCGAATCGGCTTCAACCCCGACGAGGAGATAGGCCTTGGCGCCCATAAGTTCGACGTCGAGCGCTTCGGCTGTGACTTCGCCTATACTATGGACGGCGGCGCCGTCGGCGAGCTCGAGTACGAGAACTTCAATGCTGCCGGCGCCCGCATCACCTTCCAGGGTCGCAACGTGCATCCCGGATACGCCAAGCACAAGATGCTCAACTCTATACGCATCGCCAACCAGTTCGTCTCCATGCTGCCGCGCACCGAGACTCCCGAACACACCGAGGGTTACGAAGGCTTCTACCACCTGGTCGGCATCAACGGCACCGTGGAGCAGACGACCCTCAGCTACATCATTCGCGATCACGACCGCGCCCGCTTCGAACAGCGCAAGAAGGAGATCGAGCCCCTGGTCAACAAGATCAATGCCGAGTTTCCCGGCTGTGCCAAGGTCGAGATCAAGGACCAGTACTACAACATGCGCGAGAAGATCGAGCCTGTGATGCATGTCGTAGAGATTGCCCTGGAGGCCATGCGCGACAGTGGCGTGACGCCCAAGGTGCAGCCCATACGCGGCGGCACGGACGGCGCCCAGCTCAGCTTCAAGGGCCTGCCCTGCCCCAACATCTTCGCCGGTGGGCTCAACTTCCACGGACGCTACGAGTTCGCCCCGGTCCCCTCGCTGTACAAGGCGCAGGAGGTTGTAGTCAACATCTGCAGAATAGTGGCCACTAAGCGCTTGTCATAAAGGCGCATCTGCGGCACTTGTGGAACCTCTCGCAGTAAAGTACACACCCTTCTGTTCGGAACTCCGACACACCACATCTGCAACCTTTCTGACGACCGCTTGAAAGTTACTTTAAAAACGGCATCTACGTTTGAGAAATTGAAAAAGCGCGTGATAGTGATAGCAGGGCCGACTGCCTCGGGCAAGTCGGCCCTTGCCGTGCAGGAGGCCCTGCGGCTCGGCACCGAGGTCATTGGCGCCGACTCGCGGCAGGTCTACCGCGGCATGCCCATTATCACCGCCGTGCCTACCCAGGAGGAGAGGAGGGGAGTGCCCCACCGGCTCGTCGAGACACTCGACCTGCACGACTACTGCTCGGCCGCCACCTGGTGCGACATGGCCCTGGAGGAGATTGCCGGGGTCCTCTCGACCCGTGACGAGGCCGTGGTCTGTGGCGGCTCAATGCTCTATATAGACGCGCTGACACGAGGGCTCGACGACCTCCCGACCGTCCCGGACCACATCCGAGCCGAGACAAAAGCCGAGTACGCCGCGAAAGGCCTGGAGTGGGCGCAGGCAGAGCTGCGGCACCTCGACCCCGAGTATTACGCGCAGGTGGACCTTAAGAATCCCAAGCGGCTGGTGCACGCAATAGAGCTAATCCGCACGGCCGGTCGGCCATACTCGCAGATGCGGCGTGGTGTGCGCGCCGAACGACCATTCGACATGGAGCTGCGGCTGCTGCAGCCCGACCGCCAGGAGCTGTTCGAGCGCATCAACGCACGCACGGAGGCCATGATGGCTGCCGGAGCCCTCGACGAGGCCCGCCGTCTCTATCCGCTGCGCCACCTCAACTCCCTCAACACCGTGGGCGCAAAGGAACTCTTCGCCCACCTCGACGGCCGGATGTCCCTCGACGAGGCCGTGGCCCGCATACAGAAGAACACTCGCGTCTACGCCAAGAAGCAGCTCCTCTGGGTCCGCCATCGGCAAAGTTAGGTGTCCATGCATGAGGGTGTTGCAAAATCCGGCGAATCGTAGGGATACACCCTGGTGCATCCGCTCTACTTTATTGATTATCGGAGCTGCACCAGGGGGCAGCCCTATAATCTGACCGAAATTTTGAATTTTGACACATCCTCGTGTCGCTATTGGTGCGAATCCGTGCCAGCTCTGAGGGTAGTCCTGATTTTATGGATTGCTCAGGCGGGCGATGGCGAAGTCGAGGATGGGGTCGCGTCCGGCGGCAAGCTCGGAGTCGGGGGCCGTTATGGTGCAGCCGGGCGTGGGGTCGATGCCGGATTCGATTGAGCGCATCTGCGCGTCGAAGGTGGGTGCCACGCTCATGCGCACGGTCCAGCCTGCGGGCAGGTCGTAGGTGAAGGGCATGCCCCCTCCGCCGCCGGTGCGTGCGCCGATTACGGTGACTTGCGGCAGGGTCTTCATGACGGCCACGAAGTCGTTGGCCGCCGAGAAGCAGCTGCGGTTGGTGAGCACGGCCACGGGCTTGGTCCACGCGCCGTAGGGACTCGGCTTGTATTCCACGGCGTAGGGGGCTGAGAAGTCGTGGTGGCCAGGACCGGTCTTGTAGCGGGTGTAGGTGCCGATGATCTTATGGTCGATGAAGTGTCCCACGAGGGTGTGGACGTTGCTGAGGTCGCCCCCGCCGTTGTCCCGGACGTCGATGATGAGCGCCGGACAGCCCTTGAAGTAGGCGAGCAGGGAGGCGATGTTGCCGTCACCCAGGGCGTAGCTGAACGAGGGGTAATAGATGTAGCCGACGCCGGAGGGGAGGATCTTGTAGATCATCCCGCAGACGGTGTGCCAGTCCATGTCGAGGTAGTACTGCTGCACGGTGCGCAGGCTGAAGTCCTGGGGGTAGTCGGACCACCAGCGGCGGTAGTAGCTGACATCGAAGCTGGAGGAGAGGTTGACATGGCCGTCGTGGAGTTCGTCGAGCATGCGGGCCATGACGTCGAACAGGGCACGCGTGGTGCGGGCGGTGTCGGCCTGCGGACGGTAGCGGTCGCCGATGGCCTGCCAGTCCTCGGACACGGAGTCGAAGAAGCAGTAGTGTTCGTCGACCAGGCGCCACAAGCACTCGAAATTGTCGCGGCGCGTGTTGTCGTAGCCGGGGATGTCGTGGCAGGCGGTAAGCAGCATAAGCAATGTACAATGTACAATGTACAATGTGCACAGGCTGCGACGTTTAGGACCTTTCGGAAGCCTATTGTTCATAGTTCCCGATTTTAATGTGCAATGTACAATGACAGCATCGGTTCTGTATCGCGAAGCTGTACATTGTACATTGTCATTGTATATTAATCACTTATCAGTCCTGCACCTTGGCGCGGCGAGCGTCCCAGATGAGGTAGCCGATGATGGCGGCGTAGGCCACGCAGCCGAGAATCTGCTGGAGCTGTACACTTTCGGGGTTCTGGTACTCGAAGCCGCAGAGGCGGGTGATGGCGGAGAAGACGCCGAAGAGGGCGCCGCCGGCGATCAGGCCGGATGCGATGAGTGTGCCGCGGTCGCGGCGGGCGTCGTTGACGGCCTTCTTGTCGCTGCTGTTGGAGACGTACCAGGAGACGGCGCCGCCCACGAGCATGGGCACGTTGAGGGGCAGCGGGATGAACATGCCGAGGCAGAAGGCCAGGGCGGGCACGCCGAGCCAGTTGAGCAGCAGGGCCAGTATGGCACCGGTCATGTACAGGATCCAGGGCGTCTCGCCGCCCATCATGAGGGGTTCGATGACGCCGGCCATGGCGTTGGCCTGCGGGGCTACGAGGGCGTTCTCGCCGGTGAAGCCGTAGACCTTGTTGAGCACGAGGATGACGCCGCCCACGGTGGCGGCACTGACGAGGGTGCCGAGGAATTTCCAGGTCTCCTGTTTCTTAGGCGTGGAGCCGAGCCAGTAGCCGATCTTGAGGTCGGTGACGAATCCGCCTGCCATGGACAGGGCCGTGCAGACGACGCCGCCGATCACCATGGAGGCCACGATGCCGCTGGTGCCCTCCAGGCCGATGGCCACGAAGATGGCCGAGGCGATGATGAGCGTCATCAGGGTCATGCCGCTCACGGGGTTCGAGCCCACGATGGCGATGGCGTTGGCGGCCACGGTGGTGAACAGGAAGGCGATGACGACTACCACCAGCCAGGCCACGGCGGCCTGCCAGAAGGTGTGGATGACGCCGAACCAGAAGAACAGAAGCACGGCCACCAGGGCGATGGCGATGAAGTAGACGATCTTCTTCATGCTCAGGTCGGTTTGCCAGCGCACGTTCTTGACGGCGCCGGCGTTGCCCTTGAGTTCCTTGCCGGCCAGGCCTACGGCGGCCACGATGATGCCCCAGCTCTTGATGATGCCGATGAGTCCGGCCATGGCGATGCCGCCGATGCCGATTTTGCGGGCATATTCGCTGAAGATCCATTCGGGTGCCTGGGAGGCGATCTCAGGTGAGCCGTAGGTGCCCATCAGGGGCACTACCACCCACCAGATGAAGGCGGACCCGGCGAAGATTACGAAGGCGTATTTGAGGCCCACTATGTAGCCCAGGCCGAGCAGGGCGGCGCCGGTGTTGCAGCTGAAGACGAGCTTGGTCTTCTCGGCGATGGCCGTGCCCCAGGCAGAGGCGGTGCTGGTGATGGTCTCGGCCCACCAGCCGAAAGTGGCCACGATGTAATCGTAGATGCCGCCGATGAGCGAGGCCAGGATGAGGGTGCGGGCCTGGGAGTTGTCGCCCTTGGCGGCAGCGGCCTCCGACGACACCAGTACCTGCGTGGTGGCCGTGGCCTCCGGGAACGGGTATTTGCCGTGCATGTCCTTGACGAAGTAGCGGCGGAAGGGGATGAAGAACAGGATCCCCAGGATGCCGCCCAGCAGCGAGCTAAGGAAGATCTGGTAGAAGTGCACCATGATGTCGGGGTAGGTGCCTTGCAGGATGTAGAGCGCCGGGAGGGTGAAGATGGCGCCGGCCACGATCACGCCCGAGCAGGCGCCGATGCTCTGGATGATGACGTTCTGCCCCATGGCGTTCTTCTTGCCGAGCATATTGCTCAGGCCCACGGCGATGATGGCGATGGGGATGGCGGCCTCGAATACCTGGCCCACCTTGAGGCCCAGGTAGGCGGCGGCCGCCGAGAAGATGATGGCCATCACCAGGCCGGTGATGACGGAGTAGGGAGTGACCTCCTTCTGGTCGTGCGCCGGGTTCATCACGGGCACATACTGCTCGTCGGCGCCCAGCTCGCGGAACGCGTTCTCGGGCAGGCCGGTGCCGGTGGTGAAGTTCTCGCCCGAGTCGTCGGGCAGAACCACGCCCGCATCGGGCTGTAAGTTCTCTTGATTCTCGCTCATAGTGTATCTTAGGTTATTTCGGTTCCAGGGATAGGCACGGCCGCCGGGGCATGCCAATTGCAAAGTTAGTGAAAAATTTACTAACTTTGCCAAACATGAGCCGGAAAATTATAGAAGTGCACGACGTGGAAGCCGGGGAACTGGCTCCGTACAGCCGCCTGACGGAGGCGCAACTGCGTTCGCAGCAGGGACTTTTCATCGCCGAGAGTCCCAAGGTGATACTGTCGGCGATGGAGGCCGGGCTGCGGCCCGTGTCGCTGCTGTGCGAGAGGCGCCACATTTCCGGCGACGCCGCACCTATATTAAAAATGTGTCCCGAGCTGACAGTCTACACGGGCGAACGGGAGGTGTTGAAGACGCTGACGGGCTACACGCTCACTCGCGGGGTGCTTTGTGCTTTCGCCCGTCCGGAGCTGCCCACGGTGGAGCAGGTCTGCGCAGGGGCGAGGAGGGTGGCCGTCATCGATGCCGTGTGCGACACCACCAACATCGGCGCCATCTTCCGCTCTGCCGCCGCGCTGGGCGTGGACGGCATACTGCTCACGCCCGAGAGCTGCGACCCGCTTAACCGCCGGGCCGTGCGCGTGAGCATGGGCACCGTCTTCAAGGTGGCGTGGACATGGCTCGACCGACCCGTATCGGCGCTGCGCGAGCTGGGTCTGAAGATGGTGGCGCTGGCGCTTAACGACGACAGTGTGGCCATCGACGACCCCGGGCTGAACGCCGAGCCGCGCCTGGCGCTGGTGCTCGGCACCGAGGGCGACGGCCTCTCGCGCCGCGTCATCGCCGAGGCCGACTATGTGGCCCGCATCCCGATGATGCACGGCGTCGATTCCCTTAACGTGGCGGCTGCCTCGGCGGTCGCCTTCTGGCAACTTCGCGCGCGCCCATGACACCGCAGCTCATCTTCTTGCTCTGCGATGACACACCGCTTTCGCGCGCCATCGTCTGCGCCTCCGCTCCGGGAGGACTGCTGCTCGACCATGTCGGCATTCTCGACACGGAGACCAGTACGGTCATCGAGGCTAACGCCAAGCATGGCGTTGTGGAGACCTCCCTTTCCGACTTCCTCGCCCGTGCCCCGAAGCTGAAAGGGGATCCGGGCTACCGGCTGCGGCGCATCCCGCCGTACGTACCGATGGACTATGCCGCGGCCATACGCCGGGCGCGCTCATTCCTCGGCTGGGAGTACAACGACCGGTTTGTCCCCACTCCCGGGGCCCTGTATTGCTCGGAGCTGGTGCAGCGTAGCTTCCTGCTGCCGGCGGGACTCCCATACTTTCGGTCCATCTCCCTCAACTTCCACTGTTCCGATCCGAGGGCCGAGGCTTTCTGGAAGGGACACTACGCGTCCATGCGGATGTCTATACCGCAGGGAGAACCGGGTACTTCCCCGACCTCCATATACGCCCAGACGATACGAATAGACTAATGACGAAATAACTAATCTGTTACGATTAAACGATTTTAAGATTAGACGCAGCTCAAAATTCGTTCAATCGTCCGCTTACCAGACGGCGCCGATGGAGATGGAGTGGATGCGGCCGGTGGGGGTGGGGCTGACGGAGATGCCGCGGTAGGTGCAGGCGAAGGCGCCCGTCTCGTCGATGGCCACCCCGTGCAGTTCGTACAGCGGCGCGAGGCGGTCGCCGACGGCGAAGAAGTGTCCGTCGACGTCGATCTTGATAGTCGGTGCTTCCACGGTTAGGAACACGATATTCCCCTGTTCGTCGCCCAGGGCCGTCATGACGCGCTGCTTGCCCAGGTAGAACGTGGCCGTGAGCAGTGCTTCCTCCTCCATCTCGTCGATTTCCGTCTCGAGCTTCTTGCGATCGTAGAGGCCGTGGATATGGTCGGGCAGCCCCTTGAGCGACGCGCCGAGACGCACCTCGCCGACGCCGTTGGAGTTCAACACCGGGCCGACCCACTGCGGTTCCGGCTCCGCGGCTTCTCCTGGCAGGCTGTCCGGCTCGATGGTTAGGATGGCGGAATCGTCGAGCAGGATAGTATCCGGTTGCGCCATCCCGGAATCCACGGTGGTGGGCTGTTTTATGGTCTGTTCGGTCGGCACATAGCTGTCCTTGCGATATTCGCTTTCGCTGACAAGTGCCAAACGCTGAGTGAGGTCGTAGTGGTCAAAGGCGCCTTCGGGAACGGTTACGCCGTCGGTGCTTATGGCGAAGGGCACTTGCAGCCGCACGGCACGTGCCTTGGCGTCGTACCAGCCTCTGGCCTTGGCCACCGGCTCGCCGTCGTCGTCGAGGAAGCAGAAGTATGCCGTGCCGCCGACGGGCGCCTTGTCCATCGGCACACGGATTTCGACCGTGGTGACGGTGCCGGGGCTGACGGCGGCAATCTCGCCTCCGTTCACCTTCAGGCCGCTGGCAGGCGACGCCACTACTGAAACTTTGCGGCCCAGCAGAGATTTCGACTCGCGGGTGACGTTGTTCTCCAAGGACTTGACCGACTGCATGAAGCTGTGCATGGCCTGTGCCGCCTCCTGGTCGTCGGCAGAGCCGGAGGCCAGCAGCGCCTCCAGGTCACGCTGCTGCGAGGCCGTCTGCTCGTATATTTCGGGCAGGCCGCCGAAAATGCCCCGCCGCTCGCTCATGCACGAGCTCAGGAACATCCCCAGGGCGAATATGGCGCACAGCGAAGCGCGTTTCATAGTATTATAATAATGTGTCCGCTTGGATGCAATGACAGCCGGACGCAGGCGCAGGCTTGCATCGCATTCTGTCTCTTCCTCGCAGTTCTCGGTCATAGCTGTTGTTTCCGGGCGCAAAATTACACATTTTCCTCCGAATGTGCACGGTGCTTCGATATTATAACACACGGGTTACCGAAATTTCTTTGGCAAAAGTGATTTTTTTACCCCGGAGATTTGGTGGATTCTCGGCAAATTGCTAAATTTGCAGCCGGAATACCCCGTTAGCCCCCTCTCCCCCGCATGAATATTTGTCGGCGACATACCACTAACTGACCATGGAAAGCAAGGCACGCCCCCACATACTGCTCATCTACACCGGTGGCACCATCGGCATGATCGAGAATCCCGAGACTAAATCGCTCGAGCCCTTCGACTTCGACCATCTCATAGACAATGTGCCGAAGATACGGATGCTCGACTATGACATCGACAACATCCAGTTCGACTGTCCCATCGACTCGTCTACGATCACGCCCGACCACTGGCGCCGCATCGCCGAGATCATCCGCGACCGCTACGACCGTTACGACGGCTTCGTGATCCTGCACGGCACCGACACCATGGCGTATACTGCCTCGGCGCTCAGCTTCATGCTCGAGAACCTGGAGAAGCCCGTCATCATCACCGGCTCGCAGCTGCCCATCGGCGAGGTGCGTACCGACGGCGAGGAGAACCTCATCACCGCCCTGCAGGTGGCTGCCGCTCGATGTGATAACGGCCTGCCGCGCATACGCGAGGTCGCAATCCTCTTCGAGAGCTATCTGTGGCGCGGCAACCGCTCCACCAAGCACAGCGCCGACCACTTCAACGCCTTCAAGTCCAACAACTACCAGGAGCTGGCCAAGATTGGCATGGGCATCCACTTCAACACCGACGCCCTGTGGAAGAAGCGTGCCGACGGTCCTTTCCGGGTGCACACGGAAATGGACCCGTCGGTGCTGAGCATCGACCTCTTCCCCGGCATGCGTCCCGAACTGCTCAACTACCTGCTGGAAGCGCCCGGCGTGCGCGGCATCGTGCTACGCACCTACGGCTCCGGCAACGCCCCCATCGACCCCTGGTTCATCAACGCCATCCGCAAGGCCACCGACAGTGGCAAGGTGATAGTCAACGTCACCCAGTGCTCGAGCGGCAGTGTGCACCAGGAGCGCTACCTGACGGGCTTGCGCCTCCAGAACGCCGGCGTCATCTCCGGCCACGACCTCACCCCCGAGGCCGCCATCACCAAGCTCATGTACCTCTTCGGCCAGGGCCTCACCTCCCGCGAAGTCGCCGCCAGCATGGAGCAGCCCATCCGCGGCGAAATGACCGAATAGCTTCCCGTCCGCCAAGCCCCCCTACAGCCCCGTCCACATAAACAGATGGCCTCCGGCCCGGTGTAGCACCCTGGAACACCGGGCATGGTTCTGTGTCACTACATAAATTATGAGTGAAAGACGAAATCGCCATCCACGGGATGGGCGTGGAGGCGATTGGGCTTTGGAGGAAGGAGGGGTCAGGAGTGGAGGATGGCGGTGATGCGGCGGATGGCGGCGAGGAAGGCGTCGACTTCGGCTGCGGTGTTGTAGACGGCGAAGGAGGCGCGTACGGTGCCGGGAATGCCGAGGCGCTCCATAAGGGGCTGGGCACAGTGGTGACCGGTGCGCACCGCCACACCCATCTGGTCCAGCAGTACGCCGACGTCGTAGGGGTGCTGGCCGTCGACCAGGAAGCTGAGCACGGGACCTTTGTGATCGGAGGTGCCGTAGATGGTGATGTGGCCGATGTCGCGCAGGCCCGCCTCGGCGCGGCGCAGCAGGGAGATTTCGTGCTCCTCCATCTCCTTGAGGCCGACGCGGTCGATGAAGTCGAGGGCCTGGCTGAGGGCGGCGATGTCGATGAAGTCAGGGGTACCGGCCTCGAACTTGAAGGGCAGTTCGGCGAAGGTGGTGCCGGAGAAGCTGACGTGGTCTATCATCTCGCCGCCGCCCTGGTAGGGGGGCATCTCCTGGAGCCATTTCTTCTTGCCGTACAGCACACCGATGCCGCAGGGGCCGTACATCTTATGGCTGGAGAAGGCGTAGAAGTCGGCGTCGAGGTCGCGTACGTCGATGCGCAGGTGGGGTGCTGCCTGAGCGCCGTCGATGAGCACTGGCACGCCCTTGGAGTGGGCGTATGCGATCATCTCCTTGACGGGGTTGATTGTGCCGAGCACGTTGGAGACGTGACAGAAGGAGGCGAAGACGGTTCGGTCGTTGAAGAGGCTGCGGTACTGGCCGAGACGCAGCTCGCCGCAGTCGTCGATGTCGACAACGCGCAGCCTGATTCCGGTACGGGCCTGCAGGAGCTGCCACGGCACTATGTTGGCGTGGTGCTCCATGACGGTGAGGATTACTTCGTCGCCCTCTTTGAAACGTGAGCCGAAGCTGCTGGCCACGAGATTGATGGCCTCGGTGGTGCCTCGGGTGAAGATTACCTCGCAGTCTTCGGCGGCGTTGATGAACTCGCGCAGGCGGTTGCGGGTGTGCTCCTGACGGTCGGTGGCGAGCTGCGACAGGGTGTGCACGCCACGGTGCACATTGGCCTTGACGTGGTCGTAGCCGCTGATGATGCTGTCGACCACGCAGCGGGGCGTCTGGCTGGTGGCAGTGTTGTCGAGATAGACGAGCGGACGGCCGTGCACTTTCTCACCGAGTATCGGGAACTCCCGCCGCAGAGCTTCTATATCCATGTTATTCAATTAGTAATGAACAATGAACCATGAACAATAAGCTTCGCGCTCACCGGTGCGTCGCTGTTATTGTTCATGGATCATTGTTAATTGTTCATTTGCTTGGGCATTGGGCGGCGCAGGAGGCGCATGCGGAGGGGGCGCCGGTGAAACGGCGTTCCACGAGCATGTGCAGGCGCTCCTGCAGGCCGGGGATGGTGACGGAATCGATGATGTCGGCCATGAAGGCCTGCTTGAGGAGCAGGCGTGCGGTGAGGTCGTCGATGCCTCGGGTGCGCATATAGAAGAGCTGCATGGCGTCGAGCTGGCCGGTGGCGGAGCCGTGGGAGCATTTCACGTCGTCGTTGTAGATCTCAAGCTGGGGCTTGGAGTAGATGCGGGCATCGCTGGAGCCGAGCAGGTTGCGGTTGCTCTGGTAGGAGTCGGTGTGATGGGCGCCGGGGCGCACCAGGATCCTGCCGGCGAAGGAGCAGCGCGAGCGGTCGTCGGCCGAGTACTTGTAGAGCTCGTTGGAGCGGCAACGGGGTACATTGTGGTCGATGAGGGTGAGCGTGTCGATGCGGCGGTCGTCGTCGGCGATGCCCATGCCTAATAGGTGTGTCTCGCAGTTCTCGCCGTCGAGAGAGAGGCGGAACTCGTTGCGGGTCAGGCCGTTGTAGAGCGTCATGCCGTTGACGAGCAGGCGGCTGTCGGCCTCCTGGCTGGCATAGAGGGTGCTGAGGCGGTGAGTGCGCGGGGTGCTTTCTTCCAGGTCGTAGAGGTCGAAGCGTGCGCCGCGGCCGAGGATGATTTCCACGGTCTGGAGGGCGAGGAAGTCGACGTCGTCGGACTGGGTGTGGTCGCAGGCGAGCATTTGGGCCTCGGCATGGTCTTCGAGCACGATGAGCAGTCGGCGCACGGCCATCAGGGGGGCGCCGGCCGACAACAGGTTGACGAGCTGTAGGGGCTTGGTTAGTTTCGTTCCCTTGGGGAGATAGACGAGCAAGCCGTCCTGGCAGAGCAGGGTGTCGAGTGCCACGAGGGGGTTGCGCATATCGGCGACCTTGCCGTAGAACTTAGCCACGAGTTCGGGGTCGGCCTGCGTTAGGGAGCCGACGTACGCGCCTTCGGGTAGGTCGCAGAGGGCCCGCTCGGAGCGGCCGAAGATGTCGTTGACAAGGAAGACGAGGTCCGTGCTGATGCTGGGGACGTCGCAGCGGAAAGCGGCGGCGGGATTGGCGTCGAGCGGCACGCGCGCCAGGTTGACGCCGTAGTCTGGGGCGAGGAGGGCCTGCAGGTCGGTCAGGCGGTAGTCCTCGCTACCGAGGCGCGGCAGGCCGTCGCGCTCATAGCCACGCAGCACATCGAGGGCCTCTGCTCGCCGGGCGTTGAGCGGGGCGGAAGCATGGCCGTCGATCAGTTCGCGGTTGTCGGCGTAGAGATCGAGGTATTGGGTCAGGGCGTTGCTCATTGCTCATCTTCCTTAATCCAGTCGTAGCCGCGCTCCTCGAGCTCGAGGGCCAGCTCCGGTCCGCCGGTGCGCACGATGCGGCCCTTATATAAGATGTGTACGAAGTCGGGCTTGATGTAGTCGAGCAGGCGCTGGTAGTGGGTGATGACGATGGTGGCGTTGTCGGCCGACTTGAGCTTGTTGACGCCTCCGGCCACGATGCGCAGGGCGTCGATGTCGAGGCCGGAGTCGGTCTCGTCGAGGATGCTGAGCCTGGGCTCGAGCACTGCCATCTGGAAGATTTCGTTGCGCTTCTTCTCTCCGCCGGAGAAACCCTCGTTGACGGAGCGGGAGGCGAGCTTGTTGCTGAGGTCGACGACGGCGCGCTTCTCGCGCATGAGCTTGAGGAACTCGGTGGCGGACATCGGCTCCAGTCCCAGGTACTTGCGCTTGGCGTTGACAGCGGCGCGCATGAAGTTGACCATGCTCACGCCGGGAATCTCGACGGGATACTGGAAGCCGAGGAAGAGGCCGAGGTGGCTGCGTTCCTCGGGGGACAGGTCGAGCAGGTCGTGGCCCATGAAGGTGGCTTCGCCCCCCTCTACCTTATAGGCGGGGTTGCCGGACAGCACCATCGACAGGGTGGACTTGCCGGAACCGTTGGGGCCCATGATGGCATGCACCTCGCCGGCCTTGATTTCCAGGTCGATGCCGCGCAGTATCTCTTTGCCGCCAATGGAGGCGCGCAGGTCTTTTACTTTAAGTATTTCAGAACTCATATTTTATACACGCACGCGTGCGTGTGTCTTAGCGTGTGTTCTTATTCAACATTCGGGCGGCAGCTATGGTTGCGGTCGAACTGACGCGCCTCCATAAGCTGCACCTGGTATGCGAGGTCTTCGCAGTCTGGCATGCCGACAAGGGCTGGTGCCAGTGTCATGACTCCGGTGGCGATGTTTCCATCGCTATGGCGCACGGCCGTCATCAGCGGTGAGGCATGGTCACGCCCTATCAGCACGTTGAAGAATATGCTCAACAGCATGGCCGTCTTGAAGATGCCCCACACGGCTCCGGCAATCTTGTTGAGCGGACCGCTGCCCATGGGGCGGACGATGACGCGCAACGCCGGGGAGAGCATGCTCAGGAGCAGATAGAGGGTGCCGTACAGCAGGGCGAGAGCACAGGCGTCGGGCAGGTACATCGGCAGCGGGGGCATACCGGCCGTAGAAGGCCATGCCTGCGCCACCCAGGCCGCGGTGTCGGGCCAGAGGATGGCGGCGGCGCAGAAGCCGAAGATGGCGCCGAGCAGCGAGCCGAGCTGGCCCGTGATGCCTCGCCGTATGCCGATGAGGCATCCGGCGGCCAGGGCCACCACCGTCAGCAGCTGGTACAGCACCTCCATGGCGCCTCCTTACTTTGACCGGGCCGCCTTCTTCCCTGCCTGCTTGTCCTCTTCGGGGAAGCGGTTGGGAAAGGTCCAGTGCTGTCGCGGACGGCACATGGCGTAGATGACCAGGCCCACGCCGAGCAGGATGAAGGGGATGCTGAGCAGCTGTCCCTGGTCGATGCCGTACTGGGCACGCATGGCCAGCTCCCACGGCTCCTGCACGTTCTTGATGTACTCTATCAGGAAGCGAGGCAGGAAGATGCCGATGAAGAAGACGCCGGTGATGAGCCAGGGGCGTTCCTCGCAGTTCTTTTTCCAGTACATCCACATGAGCAGGGCGAAGAGTGCGAAATAGCACAGCGCCTCGTAGATCTGTGTGGGATGCGCGGGCATGGTCTCGCCGGCACGCACGAACACGAAGCCCCAGGGCAGGTCGGTGTAGCCGCCGTAGATCTCGCTGTTCATAAGGTTGCCCAGGCGTATGAGGCCACCCACCAGGGCGATGGGGATGACGAGCTTGTCGAACGTCCACGACGCCGGCTTCTTTGTCACCAGCCAGGAGAAGATGAAGACGGCGATGATGTTGCCGATGGTGCCTCCGTGGCTTGCCAGGCCGCCGTTCCAGATCTTGAGGATTTCTCCGGGATGGGCGCGGTAGTAGGGCCAGTCGTAGAAGAAGACGTGTCCGAGGCGGGAACCCACCACGGTGGCGATCATGACGTAAAGCAGCAGGATGCCGAGCCATTTCTCGGGCGCGCCTTCGTGGCGGAACATCCGCTCGACAATCTTGTAGCCGAGCAGGAAGCCCACGATGAAGGCCAGGCTGTACCAGCGCACGGCCACCGGGCCGAGCGAGATTAATACGGGGTCGGCGTCCCAAGTAATGAAACTCAGCATTAGTTGTGATTTTTAATGAACAATGAATAATGAACAATAACAACGACGCACCGGTGAGCGCGAAGCTTATTGTTCATTATTCATTTCAAAAGTTAGAGTTTGCCTACGATGTCAGCCGTATCCTCGGCAATGACCAGCTCCTCGTCGGTGGGGATGACCACGACCTTGACCTTGGAGCCGGGCTTGGTGATCTCCACTTCCTTGCCGCGGCAGTCGTTGGCCTGGGCGTCGAAGTCGATGCCCAGGAAGGCGAGCTGGCGGCAGAGCACTTCGCGGGTGCTGATCTGATTCTCGCCGACGCCGCCCGTGAAGACGATGATGTCGACGCCGCCGAGCACTGCCGTGTAGGCGCCGATGTACTTCAGTATGCGGTATTCGTACATGTCCATGGCGAGCTTGGCACGCTCGTCGCCGGCAGCGATGCCTTTCTCGATGTCGCGCATGTCGGAGCTGATGCCGGAGATGCCGAGCACGCCGCTCTGCTTGTTGATCAGCTTGAGCATATCGTCGGGAGTCATGTTCTCCTGCTTGGCCAGGTAGACGAGTGCGCCGGGATCGACGTCGCCCACGCGGGTGCCCATCATCAGACCCTCGGTGGGGGTCAGGCCCATGGAGGTGTCGACGCTCTTGCCGTCGGCGATGGCCGTGATGGAGCCGCCGTTGCCGATGTGGCAGGTGATGATGCGCTGCTTATGGTAGTCCAGGCCCAGGAATTCGCAGGCTCGGCGCGATACGTAGCGGTGGCTGGTGCCGTGGAAGCCGTAGCGGCGCACGCCGTACTTGGTGTATGCCTCGTAGGGGAGGGCGTACATATATGCCTTGGCGGGCATGGTCTGGTGGAAGGCGGTGTCGAAGACTGCCACCTGGGGCACGTCGGGCATGAGCGACGACACGGCCTCGATGCCGGTGATGTTGGCGGGGTTGTGTAGCGGGGCCACGGTGTAGCACTCCTTGACCTTCTCGATGACCTCGGGGGTGATGAGCATGGAGCGGTTGAACTTCTCCATGCCGTGCACCACGCGGTGGCCGACGGCCTCGATTTCGTCGAAGCTCTTCACGACGCCCTCCTTGGGGTCGGTGAGCAGGTTGAGGATGTTGCGCACGGCGTCCTTGGCGTCCTTCATCGGGGTCTCGATGACCTCCTTGGAGCCGTCGGGCTGCTTGTACTTGAGGAAGGAGTCGGGCAGGCCGATCTTCTCCACGCCGCCCTCGGCTAGCACTTGCTTGGTGGCCGAGTCGATGAGCTTGTATTTCACGCTGCTGCTTCCGCAGTTCAGTACGAGTATCTTCATGTTCTTCTTTTGCTTGACTTAGAGACCCTTTTCGCCGATGGCCTGGTTGCAAGTCACGATAATGGTATTCTGGATGTCCTCTACGGTGGCGCCGCGGCTGAGGTCGTTGACGGGAGCTGCGAGACCCTGCAGGATGGGGCCTACGGCGCCGGCTCCTGCCAGGCGCTGCACGAGCTTGTAGGCGATGTTGCCGACTTCCAGCGAGGGGAAGACGAGAGTGTTGGCGTGGCCGGCGATCTCGGAGCCGGGAGCCTTCTTGGCGCCGATCTCGGGCACGATGGCGGCGTCGGACTGCAGCTCGCCGTCGCAGGGCAGGCTGGGGTCGATCTCGTGAACCATCTTCACTGCTTCGATGACCTTGTCGATGCGCTCGTGGCTGGCGCTGCCCTTGGTGGAGAAGCTGAGCATGGCCACGCGGGGCTCGAAGCCGGCTATGTTGCGGGCCGTGGCGGCGGTGGAGATGGCGATCTGGGCCAGCTCGGCGGCCGTCGGGTCGGGCACCACGGCGCAGTCGGCGAAGATGAGCATGTGGTCTGTGCCGTAGTGCAGGTGCTCGGGAAGGAGCATGATGAAGGCGCCGGAGACCACGGAGATGCCGGGCTTGGTCTTGAGCACCTGGAAGGCGGCGCGCAGCACGTGGCTGGTGGGTGCCAGGGCGCCGGCCACCATGCAGTCGGCATGGCCGGCCTTGATCATCAGGCACCCCAGGTAGAGCGGGTTGCAGGCCTGCTTGCGGGCATCCTCGATGGAGATGCCCTTCTTCTTGCGCAGCTCGGCGAAGAGCTGGGCGTAGGGCTCTACCACGGCCTCGTCGGCGGGATCCACCCACGTGGCCTTCTCTATGTTCTGCAGGTTGCGCTCACGGGCGATGACCATGGTGTCCTCCTTCTTGCCGATGAAGATCACCTCGGCGGCGCCGATGCCCAGGATGTAGTCGGCGGCGCGCACCGTGCGCGGTTCCGTGTTTTCGGGGAGCACCAGCTTCTGCGGGTGCTGCTGTGCCTTTGCCGTAAGACGTTCAAAAAGTGTCATGGCTATAGAGTTAAAGTTTTGTTCTTGTTTCAGCTGCAAAATTACAAAAAAATCCTGACATACGCCCTGTTCCCGCCCGCGTTCTGCGAGAAATTCATAGGCTTTCGGGAGGTGTCCTGGCAGGCTCGGTGGATTTTGTGATTTTCACATGCTTGCCCTTAGAAGCGCAGCGGTAGGGATAGCCTCTTGGGGGCGTGCCATGGTGGTCTCTACAGTTCGGCGAGCTGGTGGGTGGAGAAGCTGCGATAGGAGGCGGGGGCGAGGTTGAGCTTGCCGCCTGCGCGCAGGAGCTTGCGCAGCGAGGTGATGAACTCCTGGGTCTCCTGTAGCACGTTGAGGTAGACGTACGTGACGGCGAGGTTGTCCTGGTCGCCTTGCTGGAGCTGGTCGTAGGCGTGGCGGGTGAGTTCGGAGAGGCGCGTCTTGATCTGGCTGCAGCGGGCGCGGAGGGCGTCTATGGCATCCGGCGAGCACGTTTCGGCACAGGCGGCGGCGTCGGCCAGCACCGAGGTGATTTCGGCGCAGATGCTGCCGAATGGCTCGCGAAGAAGCTCCGGAAGCGGACGGAAGTTGTTGGCGACGTGCTCGCGGATGGCCTCGTTGATGTGGCGCAGGCTGTAGGTCATGGACATGTCCATGTTGCCCGACAGGTGGAACCAGGCACGCTTCTCCAGGGCCGTGCCCGGGTCGGCGCGTCGCAGGCAGAGCATGAACTTGCGGCGCTGGGCCTTTAACATGTCTTTTTCGGTTGCCAGGGCCTTGGCCGAGTGCGACAGCACCCGGACATTGTCCTCCATGAAGCCGTTGGTGATGTCGGCGAAGGCGGTGCGGGCGAAGTCCAGGAAATCCTTCTGCCGGGTGTTGATGTATACCAGCAGGAGCTTCCACACCTCGGTCGGGTCGGAGGTGGCCAGGATGGTCTGGAACAGAGAGTCGCCCTGTTCGGCCTCGCGCTTGCGGCGGAAGCGCATGTTGCTGCGGATGAGCATGACGACGGCGATGACGGCCCCGGCTATCATTACCGGCACGCCGCCAAGGTGCATCAGGCATACCACCATCCCGGCGCCTATGAAGGCGACTCCGGCGGTGACGAACCAGCCGCCGATGACGGAGATGACGCCGGTGACACGGAAGACGGCGCTTTCGCGCCCCCAGGCGCGGTCGGCAAGAGACGTGCCCATGGCCACCATGAAGGTGACGAAGGTGGTGGATAGCGGCAGCTTCAGCGACGTGCCGAAGGCGATGAGCAATGCCGCCAGCATCAGGTTCACGCTTCCGCGCACCAGGTCGAAGGCGGCGCCGTTCTCCTCCTGCGTCACGGCCTGGTTCATGCGGTGGTTGATCCAGGCTTTAACTCGCCGGGGAGTGTGGTCGCTGACCCAGGCGTGGGCGTTGAGGGCGCCGCGGACGATGGCGCGGCCCAGGCGTGACGAGCCGAACATCTCGTCGCCCTGCGTCTTGGAACTCAGTCCCACGGTCGTCTGCGTCACCTGGCGGGCCTTGCGCGATGTCCCCAGGGCGATGACCATGATGCTCCCGGCACCGATAAGGAAGTAGAATGGCGTCTGCGCCGGGCCGTTCAGGCTCGACATCATGAACGTGTGCAGCGCCCCGCCGCCATTGGCCGTGTAGTCCTGGTAGGCCGCCAGCGACGTCAGCGGCACGCCCACGAAGTTCACCAGGTCGTTGCCGGCGAAGGCCATCGCCAGCGAGAACGTGCCCAGCAGCACCACCACCTTGAAGACGTTGACCTTGCAGGCGTGCAGCAGCTGCGTCAGCAGGGTGAAGACCACCAGGCAGCCGCCGAGGATGAGCAGGCTGTGGCTGCCGATCCAGGCCTTCAGCTCCGGGGTCATGACGGTGAGGTCCTTGATGCCCTTGAGGAGCATGAAGTAGACGATGGCCGTGCACGCCACACCTCCGAACAGGCCGGCCTTCCAGCGCAGATGGCTCTTATACTCGAAAGTGAACAGCAGGCGTGTCAGGTACTGCACCAGGGTGCCGAAGACGAAGGCGATGCCGACGGACAGGAAGATGCCGAGGATTACCGACAGCGCCTTTTCGGTGTTGAGCAGGTCGCCCATGCCCAGCTCGCTGCCTGGTGCGGCGATCTTGAACAGGGCCACGACGAACGTGGAACCCAGCAGCTCGAACACCAGCGATACGGTGGTGGAGGTGGGCATCCCCAGCGAGTTGAAGACGTCGAGCAGGATGACGTCGGTGACCATGACGGCCATGAAGATTGCGATGAGGTCGTAGAAGGAGAGGTTCTCGGGGCGGAAGATGCCGTGTCGGGCCACGTCCATCATGCCGTTGCTCATGGCCGCGCCGATGAAGACGCCCACCGCCGCCACGATGATGACGCGGCGGAATGTGGCGGCCCGGGAGCCCACGGCGGAGGAGAGGAAGTTGACGGCGTCGTTGCTCACTCCCACCACCAGGTCGAACACCGCCAGCAGGAACAGGAAAATAACGATTCCTAAGAATAACAGGTCCATGTCTTACATTTATGGTTTCTTTGCTGCAAAGTTCGGAACCCGTTGTTGCGGTATGATTGCGCTTTTGTTAAGTTTTTGTTGAGAGTGGGTGGCCGGGGGTCGAGCCGAGGCTCGACGGCAATTGCGAAGGGAGATGCCGCGCCTGGTGTGGCTTCGCCGGTCTCTCAGCTCTCAACTTTGAGCTGGAAATCGAATGTGAGGCCCGGGGTGTTGCGTGCTGAGATGGTGCCGCCGTGGGTGGTGACGGCGTTGCGGACTATCGCCAGGCCGAGGCCGGTGCCTCCGATGGCGCGGGAGCGCCCCTCGTCGAGGCGGTAGAAGCGTTCGAAGATGTGCGGCAGATGCTCTGCCGGGACGCCGCGGCCGTCGTCGCGGAAGCGGAAGTGCCCGGAGGCGTCGGCGGTGATGTCGATGCGGGTACCTCCCGAGTAGGCGATGGCGTTGTCGACGAGGTTGCGGAAAAGCGATTCGAGCATGCGCGCGTCGCCTATGACGGTGAGTTCCGGGACGTCGACGCGAATCGCCATGTCGGTGCGTGTGCGGGCCTCGTCGGCCACGCCCTCCACCAGCGCAGTGAGATTGACGGGCGCCTTGCGCATGGCGTCGGGGGCCTCCATGCGGGTCAGGGTCGAGACGTCTCGCAGCAGCGAGCTGAGGCGTTCGGCGTTGGTGCGGATGCGTTCCAGTACCTGGCGCTTCTTTTCTTCCGGCAGGTTCGGGTGGTCGTCGAGCAGGTCGAGGCTTACCAGGATGGAGGCCACGGGCGTCTTCAGCTCATGGTTGATGTTGTTGGTGAGCTGGCGCTTTAGGCGGGAGCGGTCCTGCTCCAGGCGCAGGGTCTGGCGGTGCTGCTCGTCGCGCTGCACGTACAGTCGCACGATGTTGCGGGCTATGCTGCCCAGCTCGTCGTTGGGGAAGCTGTAGCCGGTGTAGATGCCGTCGCCCTTCTCGGCGGCCTCGGAGAAGCGGTTGAGGCGGTCGATGCTCACGGCGATGGTGCGTGTGGCCAGGAGTGCCAGCAGGCTGACGCCCAGCGTGACGGCGCCCATGATCCATAGGATGGTGCTGTCGGCGCGCATGAACTCCGTCAGAGAGTGCGTGTAGGGGACGGCCGAGCGTATTACCTGCCCGTGGTCGCCCAGGCGGGCCGAGTAGAAGTAGGTGCGGTCGTCGCCCTCGGAGACGCGTTCCAGGGCGCGTCCCCGGCCGCGTGCGCGGGCGGCTATCACCTCCGGCCGTGTGTTGTGGTTGTCGCTGACGGTGGCGGAGCCGTTGTCGTAAAGCACATGGCCGATGCTGTCGATGAGGGTGACGCGCAGCTCTGCCGGGGCAGGGCCGATGCGGCGCGTGACGGCGGCGATGTCCTCGCCGCGCCGCATGTCGTCCAGCAGGCGGGCGTTGTGCATCTGAAGACGGTCGTCCAGGGTCTCGGCCTTGTACTCCTTCTCGCGATGGTACTGGAAGACCATGAACATGCCGGCCAGCAGCCAGCAGGACCCCAGCACCAGCAGCAGGATGCGCAGCCGGAATTGGGACTTAATCCTGCCAGCCATAGCCGTAGCCCGAACGGGAGATGATATGCTTGCCGTATGGCGCGATCTTGGCGCGGATGCGGGCGATGTGGACGTCGACGGAGCGCTCGACGACAACCACGTTCTCGGGCCATATGCGGGCCATGAGTTCTTCGCGTGAGAAGATGCGTCCCGGGTGGTCGAGCAGCAGGGCCAGGATTTCGAACTCCTTGCGGGGCATACGGACCTCGCGGCCGTCGACGCGGACGGTTAGGGTGGCACGGTCGCAGGCCACACCCGCAGGCTCCGGCTTCGCCGGGGTGGGGGAGGAGCGGCGCAGCACGGCCTCTATGCGTGCCAAGACGTTGCGCATAGAGAATGGCTTGGCGATGTAGTCGTCGGCGCCCAGGCGGAGGCCTGCGACCATGTCGGCCTCGGCGTCGAGGGCCGTGAGCAGGATCACCGCCAGGCGGGCGGTGGATGTGTCGGCGCGGAGGCGGCGGAGCATCTCCAGTCCACCCATGCCGTCCATCATGATGTCGAGCAGCAGCAGGTCGTAGCTGGACGGGTCCATTTTCAGGGCCTGTTCGGCGCTTGCGGCGGCGCCAACGGTGTAGCCTTCCAGCTCCAGGTACTCGCGCAGTCCCTCGCGGATGCCCTCTTCGTCGTCGATGACCAGGATTCTCTTTTCCATGCCTGCAAAGTTAGCGCATTACGTTGTCATCGCCAACCCTCCGCTTTTGGAATTAACAAAAATTTAACGGCATGTCAACCATATGTTAGTCCGATCGTTAAATTGGCGAGGCAAATGTGGATAGCCATGACAGATGAAAGGAGGCGTACTTTGCAGTACGCCTCCTTTGTAGTGATCCGCACAGGATTCAAACCTGTAACCTTCTGATCCGTAGTCAGATGCTCTATTCAGTTGAGCTAGCGGACCCTGATTTGGGGTGTTCCAAAAGGCTCCCCTCTCGGAATTGCGCTGCAAAGTTACAACTTTTTTTCGGACCCCGCAAGCGTTTCTCGTAATTTTTTTTGAACAAAAGTTGTAAATCACTGAGTGTCAGTGATTTGTGTTTGCGGTGCTTTTGTGCTCTCAAATCCTTTCAGCTTCAGTTCTATGGTGCGGTGGCGCCAATAGCGGAAGTCCCAGTATTGTATTTCCATCTTGGAGCAGGAGCGCATGTGGGCCAGGATGTTGCCGTCGTCCTTGATGGTGTTGTCGAAGAATCCCTGGCTCACGATCTGGGCAGCGTCGGGATTCGGATTCGTCAGCCGGTAGGTGAAAGTTTTCTTGCCGTCGGGGCACCCCTTGAAGCGGATTTTTACCTCGACGAATGCGGGGCGCGCCGGGGTCCGGTCCATGGCGTTCTTGACGGCGGCCAGAACGCGGGCGTCGGGGAAGACTTGGATGTGGAAGGTGCTGTCGCGGTAGTCGTACAGGTAGCGGTAGGTGATGACTTCGGCCGAGCGGTAGACGTCCAGCTGGGAAAAGATGGGGGTGTCGCCGAGGGTGAATGTCTCCCAGTCCGTGGCGCGGACGCCGAGTGTGGTCGCACACATGATTAATACAAGGAACAGTTTCTTCATCATGGCGCAAAGATATGAATAAAATCCCGCGCGCAAAAATTTCGTGCAAATTTTTGCGCGCGGGAATGGGCGCGAGTGGAATCGGAAGGGTTTCCGAAGATATTTTTGCCGAAAGTTGCATGAACCGAAATTTGTGTGTAACTTTGCGGCGATATGTGATTCTATATCGTCGGCGTCCGGGATTTAGGTATATTTTAATAATGGACCGCCCTCACCTGCCGGCAGTTGGCATCCAGTATCCAAGAGAAACTTAAAATCGGTTAACGTATGGCACAGCGTGCTTGCATAGCCACAGGCGAGAGTAATGGGCTCCATATCGGCGCCCGGGCGCAGGTACCTGCGTGGCGTCGCTGTGCCCCTGAAAAATTTTGATGCTAATTTGTAAAACACCATGAACTTCGAGAAAGGGAATAAGTATATGTTCAAGGTGCGCGGCAAGCGACAGAGCGGTGCGACTACGTACTTCCTCATCGATGCCAACGGCGCAGAGTACACCGTCAAGGCGTACGAGTTCCAGAAGAAGAAGATGCCCGACGAGATCTACTGCCTCTGCAAGGGAGTCAGCGAGCACGGCAAGCCCGCCTTCATGCAGGACATCGCCACCCTCCTGGCCCGTCTCTACAAGGTCGGCGACGTGGGCGACTTCCGCGTCAAGTCGCAGCCCGGCAACCGCGGATACTACGAGGTCGTCGACGAGAACGACTTCTGCTTCCGCCTGGTCAACTACGGCGACGAGAAATTCTACAACAACCAGATGGTGCGCTGCCGCATCACCTTCATGAACATGGTGCGCGTGGAGATGGAGCCCGCCACCGGCATGCGCGGCGTGAGCATCCCATTTTTTGACCTGCAGAAGGTCGAGGACCTGGCGCCGGCTGACGGCGCCGACCGCCGAATGATAATGCGCCTGTTCGAGAGCGAAGCCTTCGAGGGCGTCCGCAGGCAGTACTACGACGGCAACCCGCTGTGGGTGCTGAACGCCCTTAAGCTCGCCGACACTCGCGTCGACGATCTCATCCAGGGCCGCTGCGGCCACAAGACGGAGCTGTTGCGCACCCTCGTCGGCCTGTGCGTGAACCTGCTTGAGACCAGCAGCTACCTTTCCGCTTCCGCCGAGGCCGAGTCCGCCGAGTACCAGAAAATCCTCGGGGGCATCGTGGAGCGCGGACGCGACCACCTTTCCGCCCTCGAGATGATGGCCGACGGCACCGGCTGCGACTACGTGCTCCGAATCCTACGCCACCTCCGCACCAGCGGGTACATTCTCAACCACCAGAACCGCATGCGTTGCGTCCGCAGCATCGTCATTATGTGCCGCTCCCACTCGCGCGAGTACATGGAAGATCTCTTTGCCGTGCTCCGCGACCAGCACGAGAACTCCCGCTTCATGAGCCTCTTCACCCGCCCAATGCTGGAGCTGCTCAACATCTTCATCGAGCGTATGCGCGTCGAGACCGACCATGTGCTGCTCCCGCCAGATTCTCCCGAGCTCGAGCTGATGGTGCGCCTGCTCGCCGCCCGCCTGCTGCTCGGCCGCCGCGAGTCCGAGGCCGACAGCGACTACAAGATATACCAGTCCATGCTCTTCCGCTATGCTTCCATGCTGGTCAAGGAGGCAGAGAGCGTAGCCAGCCTCAACACTAAGGCGTATGAATCGCTGTTCGGCTCCTTCGGACGCAACCTGGGCTACAGCTGGACCTCCTTGGCCGACATCCACACACTGTGCGCCAATTTGGCCGACAGCATCCCGCCTCTCAGCGGCAAGGCCGGCGAGGCTCTCGGCTACCGCAACAACGGCGTGCAGCTCAAGGTGCTTGGCCACGACATCACCCTGGAGCCCGCCGAGCGTGACCACGAGGTGCACAACGTGCTGCCAGAGGGAATCTTCAGCTCCGTCAACCTCAGCGTCCTGCTCACTCACGACCTGCCCGCGCCCGTCGAGGGTCTCACCGAGCTGCAGCGCTGCCAGCAGATGTGGAACGAGATCTACCGCTCCCTGTTCCGCGCACCTGACGCTGACTGCCGCACACTCCATCCCAGGCGCACGCCCCAGCCCGGTGACGAGGTCACCATACGCATCACCGGTCCGGGCACCACTCCCCACGAGTTCCTCTGCCGCATCGAGGATGACGAGTACTGGGGCATCGGCACCATCAACCCGGCCAAGCAGATTGTCAGCTACAACGTGCACGTCACCCAGGAGGCCTTCCACGACCCCGCCACCGGCAAGCCATATCTGCTGCGCGCCACCGTGCAGCGCATCGACCCCAATGGCAACATTATCTTCTCGATGCGCAAGAACATAGCCCGCTTCAACCAGGAGACGCTCGACACCAGCGTGCGCAACCTCGTAGTCGTCTCCCGTGTGGACCAGCACCAGTACCTGTGCATCACCCGCGGCGGTGTCACCATGTTCATCCCACGCGAGCCCAACACCCCGCTGTTGCGCCTCAACGACTATATCGTGGCCGACATAGTGGCCCTGGTGGGCGAAGGCAACGTGCAGGGCGCCATTGCAGGCCGCACCTACGAGACCTTCGAGCGCGACGAGGCTTTCGCCGCCCTCATGGCCGACTACTCCGAGGGTCGCCTCTACGAAGGCTCGCTCGACGACGAGGGCGAGGTCAAGAAGATAGTCGTCCAGCCCATGCCCCGCAACTTCCTGCGCGAACTCATCAGCGTCATCGACCGCAAGGGCAAGATGCAGCCCACCCTGGCCGGCATATACAACTACATGGCCCTGGCTGGCATCTTCTCGCACGTGCTCGGCGACGACGCCCTGGAACAGTACTACCTGCGTCGCATGGAGATGCTCCTGGCCGTCACCGAGTTCGACGCCACCGGCACCATCGACGAGTCCCGCCTTGACCAGATCATGGCCGACGACAAGGCCCTGTTCGAGCTCTATCCCGAGCTCAAGGAGTCGCTGCTGCGCCTGCGCATCGTCAACAGCCTCGACGTGCCCGCACGCAATGCCTTCCTCTGGGAGCAGGCCAACAACAGCCCTGACAACATGACGCGCCGCCTGGCATCCATGGTCCTGTCCCACAACCTCATCACTGACGAGGAGGGCGGCGACCTGCGCACTGTGCTGAGATGCGACCTATACACCATGCTAAAGCTTAAATGAAAAACTGAGAGCTGATAGTGGACGATGCCACCCTTGGCGTCAGCGGACTCTCAGCTCTCAGCTTTCAGCTATCATGATCAGCGTTGTCATACCGGTATCTAACCAGGGCCAGCGCCTGAAAAAGAGTCTGCAGCACCTGATGGCGCAGCAGGAGGCCCCCTTCGAGGTCATACTCGTCGACGACGCCTCCACCGACGACTCCATGCAGGTGGCGCGCACCATGCTCTCCGACCGCCCCGACACACAACTCGTGTGCCACAGCCGCCCCATGGGCCTGTGGCACACGCGCCGCGAGGGCATACGCCTGGCACGCGGACGTCGCCTCCTTTTCCTCGACCCCCGCGAATGGCTCGAACCCGGAACCCTCAAGCGCCTGAGCGATACCATGTCCAGCTACGACGCCGACCTGGTGCAGATGCGCACACAGCGATACGTCCGCAACGTCCCCCTCAAGCGCGGCGACCACCCCGAAGCCGTATATTGGCACACATATACCGGCGACGACTACCGACGCCTCACACGCTTCGTCGGCATCGGCAGCTGCATCACACCCTTCTGCGGCGACAAGCTCTACCGTACCGACCTGTTGCGCGAGGCCGCCGACATCGACTTCCGCGCAAACTGGGGCGAGGCCCAGGTGCTCATCATCAACTACCTGCGCATGGCCCGTTCCCTGGTCCTCACCGACTTCGCCGGCATCAATGCCGACTGGGTCCACAACTACTACACTTTCCGCTACTCCCGCCTCGACGACTACAAGCAGCTCCACACCCTCAAGCGCTGCCTGTGCGCCGACACCCGGGCTGTCGATGAAGAACTCGCCACCCATCTGCGCTGCCACATCGCGCAGCTGCTCGGCGACGTCGCCTGGACACCCCAGGCCGTGGCACACTTCCTCGGCCGGGAGCTCGAAAACCCCGTCTGGCGGCAGAGCGGAGTCACCGACGACATTCACACCCTCATATCCCAGCAGCAGGGAGCCCTGCGCCGAACACGCCTCCGCTCACTGCTCAAGCGACTCGTTAGATAGCTGAATGCTGAGAGTAAACGACGTCTCGACGGACTCTCGACCCTCAGCCCTCAGCTTAAAAGCACCATGAACAAGAACAGCAAGATCTATGTGGCAGGCCATCGCGGCCTGGTGGGTTCCGCCATCACAGCCAACCTGAAAAGCAAAGGCTACACCAACGTCATCGGCCGCACTCACGCCGAACTCGACCTGCTCGACCAGCGTGCCGTGGCCGGCTTCTTCGACAGCGAGCGCCCCGACGCCGTAGTCCTCGCCGCAGCCCACGTCGGCGGCATCATGGCCAACAGCCTCTACCGCGCCGACTTCATCTGGCAGAACCTCGAGATACAGCAGAACGTCATCGGGCAGGCCTTCCGCCACGGAGTCGAAAAGCTCCTCTTCCTCGGCTCCACCTGCATCTATCCCCGCGAGGCCCCACAGCCCATGACCGAGGACGCCCTGCTCACCTCGCCGCTCGAATACACCAACGAGCCATACGCCATCGCCAAGATCGCCGGTCTGAAGATGTGCGAGAGCTTCAACCTGCAGCACGGCACCAACTACATCGCCGTCATGCCCACCAACCTCTACGGTCCGCGTGACAACTTCCACCTCGAGAACTCGCACGTGCTGCCCGCCATGCTCCGCAAGATTCACCTGGCACGTCTTCTGAGCGAGGGCGACTGGCAGGGCATCCGCGCTGACCTGGGGAAGCGCCCCGTGGAAGGTGTAGGCGCCGACGCCACCGAGCAGCAGATTACCGACATCCTGGCTCGCTACGGAATCTATGATACGGAGGTGGACCTGTGGGGAAGCGGTACGCCCCTGCGCGAGTTCCTCTGGAGTGAGGACATGGCCGACGCCTCCGTCTACATCCTCGAGAACATCGACTTCGCTCAGCTCAAGAAGCGTTGCGAGGAGCGCGGCGAGCCCGTGCGTAACTGCCATATCAACATCGGCACCGGCATAGAGCACACCATAGCCCAGACAGCCGAGATGGTGCGCCGGACAGTCGGCTTCCCCGGCCAGGTGCGCTGGGATGCCACAAAGCCCGACGGCACCCTGCGCAAGCTCTGCAACGTCGACAAGCTCCACTCCCTGGGCTGGCGCCACACCGTGGAGCTGGACGAGGGCATCCGCCGCCTCTACGACTGGTACCTGGCCAGCTGTAATGCCAGGGCGGTCAGCTCCCGGTCTTTCTGACCCAGGTCGGCGACTTAGGCAGGTTGCTCCGCTCCTTGGCGGATGACAGAGTGGTGTATACCAAGGATGGCGCCACACTGGTGGTCGTGACCATCGGCAAGGATTCCATCAGCATCCGACCGACGGTGAAGACGATAGCCGAATATTCGTGTCATGGAGCGGTCAACCTCAAGGGGCTGGTGGGTGGCGTACATTGTCAACCGCGACTTGGCAGAGGGCCATGTCGCGGTTGTATGTTTCGGAAGAACGGGACGTGAAAAAGAGCGGCCGACAGACCGTAATCTGCCGACCGCTCACGAAAAATACACGCATATGTTTAACCATCTTCTGAGGCTGCGGTACTTATTTCGTCTGGCTCGCCCGGACGCTCGAAATCGTCGGCCGGGTCTCCGGCCGATGTCATAACATCGGAATATAAGTCATGCTTCTTGTCTTCTTTCATGTTCTGCTACGCAGGGTGGAGGTCCTCGGAATCGAGCGGACGGCGGCGGCTGTGCAGTGCGACGTCCGGTGGGAGGTCTGTTTTCCCTTCGTCTGATATAAAAACGCCGTGGGTGCTATATGGTTTGCACCCACGGCGCTTTTAACGTTTGTGAAAATAGTTTACCGCGTCATCGGCACGAGCTGGGCCGGGTTGGCGTCCGAGACTGCCGTCACCACGATGCGGCTGTCGCCGCGCCAGGGGAGCGGGGCGCTGTAGCGCACGTATTCCACGCGCACGGGTCTGCAGGCCGTAGAGGCCCGGTGCAGCTCGGCGGCGATGCGGTCGTTGGCGGCCGAAAACACGAAGTCGCCCTTGTAGGGGCGCACCGTGTCGCGCAGGCTCCGGTAGGGGAGTATCACCCCCTCGAAGGTCTTGAATACCGAGCCCTGTTCTTCTATCGTCTCCACGTAGCCGTACTGCACGCCGCCGGTGGCGTAGGGCCGGAACCAGTGGATGTAGACCACCAGCAGCAGGCAGGCCACCACCGCCGCCGCGCTCACAAAGAGCCACACTTTGAGGCGGAACAGTGGACGCAGGTGGTCCCATTCCCCCTTGCCGTCCTCCTCCTCCCAGTAGCGCGGGTCGTCGTCGCGGTATCGGCGCTCACGTTCCTTGCGCGTCTCCTCTATGTCGTCGCCGTCGAAGTAGTCCGGCTTGGAATCCTTCGGGTCGGTGCTGTTGTTGATTCTCATTTCTTCTTATTTACGGAGATGTAGACCATGGTGAAGATGCCCAGGAGGATGAGCATGACAGTCTGTGCGCTCCATACGAGGATGGAGAAGGAGGCGCCTTGGGTGTCGGTGACTCCGTAGAGGGCCAGGCCGAACATCACGGCGATGTTCCAGGGACCGAGCCCGCCGTTGCTGGGGATGGCCATGCCGATGCTGGAGAGTACGAAGGCCACCAGGCAGGGCGTCAGGCCCAGAGCCAGTTCCGGGGTCACCAGGGCGCGGGTGAAGTCGAAGGCGAAGAAGGCGGCGTAGAGCTGCAGGAAGTAGCAGCCCCACAGGGCCACGGTCAGCAGGACGAAGAGCCACTTGCCGTCCATGCTTCCCACCGACGCGAAGCCGCGCCAGAGGTCGGCCACCACGCCGCGCACCTTCTGCACGAAGCGGCTGTTGCGCCCGAAGTGGAAGAGTGCCCACAGGCCGCCGGCCATGCAGGCGATGCCAAGCCAAAACAGTGGCTCCTCGGCCATATTCAGAACGTCTTGGCCCACGGGGTACTTGCCAAGGAAGGCGGTCATGGCCGAGTGGGCCACCAGGAAGGTGAGCAGCGTGAGCAGCAGCACCATCACCGTGTCGCTCAGGCGGTCGGCCACCATGGAGCCGAAGACGGTGGTGAATGGAGCTTTTTCCCTTTGGGCCACGTAGGTGCAGCGCCACACCTCGCCCAGGCGGGGGAAGACCAGGTTGAGGGCGTAGCAGCCGAAGATGGAGCAGGTCAGCGGCATCAGGCCGGGGCGTATGCCCAGTGCGCGGAGCTGTATGCGCCAGCGGGCGGCGCGGATGACGTGGCTGAGGACGCTCACCAGCATCGCCAGCAGGATCCACCAGTAGTTGACGCCGCTGCGCAGTGTCTGCCACATCTGCTGGACGTCGATATGGGCGAGCATGTACCAGATCAGGGCCACGCTCACGAGCAGTGGCAGCAGGTACTTGACGCAGTAGTTGAGCAGGCGCTTGCGGAGCGGCTGCCGGGGGACTTTCTCGGTAACGGTTTCGGTCACGGTCGATTTCTCTTTAGTGCGACTGCAAAGTTAGCGAAAAAAGTTGAGACTTGTAGTGACGCACGGCCAGTGCGTCCGTACGAAGTGCGGATTTGGGGCAATTTCGGGAGGTTAAGTGCGTTTGTATTATGGCGGACTCACGGACCGTGTGTCCCTGCATTGACGTGGACAAGTTCATACGCACTAATAATAATATGGACGCCGTACGCTACATCATGGCGTTCTCGGTGATAGTGGCTCATTTCAACGAGCTGCTGGGTTTCGCCATCCCGTGGCCGATCTCGAGCGGCACGGGCGTTGGCGGCTTCTTCGCGCTCAGCGGCTTCCTGATCTACCGCAGCTGGGAGCGGCGCCCCAGGCTCGGACCCTACCTGCGCAACCGTGCCCTGCGCATCCTGCCGCCCTACTTCCTGGTGGTGCTGCTGTGCGCCTTCGGCCTGGTGGCAATCTCGAGCCTGTCGGCAAGGGAATATTTCCTGTCGCCGCAATGGCTGAAATACCTGCTTGCCAACCTCTCCTTCCTCAACTTCCTGGAGCCGTCGCTGCCGGGCGTCTTCGAGGGGGGGCAGTATGCCTCGCCGGCCGTCAACGGAGCCCTTTGGACCATGAAAGTGGAGTGGTGCCTGTACCTGTCGGTGCCTGTGGTGGCCTATGTGGTGTCGAAGGTGCGGATAAGGCGCCGCCACACGCTGGTCTTCTCGATGATCATCCTGCTGTCGGTGGCCTGGTCGGTCTTCTTCCTGTGGCGGTATGCCGCCACGGAGCGGGAAATATACGCCATCCTGGGGCGGCAGTTCTTCGGACAGCTCTCCTTCTTCTATATAGGAGCCCTGGCAGCGCTGAACCTGGAGCGCCTGTTGCGGTACAAGTGGTGGGTGCTTGGGGTGTTGCTTGCCGGAGTGGCGCTCATGCAGACGGGCATCTACGTGCGTGCTGCGCTCTGGCCGGCCGTCGATGGCCTCCTCGTCATCTGGGTGAGCATGGTGGGCCGCTGGGGTAGGCATTTCGCCCGCCACGACAACGTCAGCTACGACATGTACCTCTTCCATTTCCCCATCCTGCAGCTGTGCGTGTACTTCGGCCTGCCGGAGTTGGGTGTCGTGGTATCTTTCGTGGTGGCCCTGTTGGCCACCGTCGTGCTCAGCCTGCTCAGCTGGAACCTGGTCGGCAAGCGGGCCATGTCGTTCCGCTCCCGCCTCGCCGCGGCGAGATGAAAGTCAAAATCGGGAGCTGCCGGAGCATCTGGTGCGACGACTCTTAAATCTCGACTCCGAACTCTCGACTTTTTTTAGTAACTTTGCAGCCTGAACTATACTGCAAAGGCAGACATCATGGAATACAACCACCGCGAAATAGAAAAACGCTGGCAGCAGCGCTGGCAGGAAGAGGGCATCTACACCGTGAAAGAGGATGCCTCCAGGCCCAAGTTTTACGTACTTGACATGTTCCCGTACCCGTCGGGAGCCGGCCTGCACGTAGGTCATCCGTTAGGTTATATCGCCTCCGACATCATAGCCCGCTACAAGCGTCAGCAGGGCTTCAACGTGTTGCATCCCATGGGCTTCGACGCTTATGGCCTGCCCGCCGAGCAGTACGCCATTCAGACCGGGCAGCACCCCGAGGTCACCACCGAGGCCAACATCCGCCGCTACAAGGAGCAGCTCGGCCTCATAGGCCTGGGCTATGACTGGAGCCGCGAAGTCCGCACCTGCGACCCCTCATATTATAAATGGACGCAGTGGGCGTTCATGCGGATGTTCGGCTCCTGGTACGACACCGAGGCCCAGAAGGCCCGGCCGATAACAGAGCTCGAGGCCCATTTCGCCGCCTACGGCACCGAGGGTCTGCACGCCGCCGCCAGCGAGGAACTGTGCTTCACCGCCGACGAGTGGAAAGCCATGGACGCCATGCGCCGCTCCGAGGTGCTGATGAACTACCGCCTCGCCTTCCAGGCCGAGACCATGGTCAACTGGTGTGCCGAGCTCGGCACCGTGCTGGCCAACGACGAGGTCAGCGAGGGACTCAGTGTCCGCGGCGGATTCCCCGTGGAGCAGAAGAAGATGCGCCAGTGGTGCCTCCGCGTCTCCGCATACGCACAGCGTCTGCTTGACGGCCTCGACACTTTGGAATGGAGCGATAGCCTCAAGGAGACCCAGCGCAACTGGATTGGTCGCAGCGAAGGCGCCGAGATGCTCTTCCCCCTGGCGGGCCGCGACGACCTCCAGCTCGAAATCTTCACCACACGCGCCGACACCGTCTTCGGCGTCACCTTCATGGTTCTCGCCCCGGAGTCCGACTATGTGGCCCAGGTCACCACCCCGGAGCAGAACGAGGCCGTGGAGGCATACCTGCGCGAAGTCAGCCACAAGACCGAGCGTGAGCGCCAGATCGACAAGAAGGTCAGCGGCGTCTTCACCGGCGCCTACGCCGTCAACCCCATGACAGGCAAGCAGATACCCATCTGGGTGAGCGACTACGTGCTGGCCGGCTACGGCACCGGAGCCATCATGGCCGTGCCCGCCCACGACTCCCGCGACTATGCTTTCGCCCGTCACTTCGACCTGCCGATTATCCCCTTGATCGAGGGCGCCGACGTTAGCGAGGAGAGCTTCGACGCCAAGGAGGGCGTCATGATTAACTCCTGCGGCCCCGAGCTCGACCTCAACGGTCTGCAGGTCAAGGAGGCCATAGCCCGAGCCAAGGATTTCATAGCCGAAAAGGGCATCGGACGCGTAAAAGTCAACTACCGCCTGCGCGACGCCATTTTCAGCCGCCAGCGCTACTGGGGCGAACCTTTCCCGGTCGCTTACCGCGACGGCATCCCAGAGCTGCTGCCCGAATCGAACCTGCCGTTGGAACTTCCCGCCGTGGACTCCTACCTGCCCACGGCCGACGGTGAGCCACCCCTGGCACGCGCCAAGGACTGGAGCCACGACGGTCTCCCCCTGGAGGTGTGCACCATGCCCGGATTCGCCGGCAGCTCCGCCTACTATCTCCGCTACATGGACCCCCACAACGACTCCGCGCTCGTCAGCCCCCAGGCAAACGCCTACTGGCGCAACGTCGACCTGTACGTCGGCGGCACCGAGCACGCCACCGGCCACCTCATCTATTCCCGCTTCTGGAACAAGTTCCTCTACGACCTCGGCCTGGTGGTGGAGCCGGAACCCTTCCGCAGGCTCGTCAACCAGGGCATGATCCAGGGACGCTCCAGTTTCGCCTATCGCGTAAAAGGTACGAACAAGTTTGTGAGCAAGGGCCTGCGTAAGCAGTACGACACCATGCCCATCCGTGTAGACATCTCCATGGTGGACAACGACATACTCGACACCGAGCGCTTCCGCGACTGGCGCCCCGACTTCGCCGACGCCGAGTTCGAGCTCGAGGATGGCAAGTACGTATGCGGCTCTGCCGTGGAGAAGATGAGCAAGTCCATGTTCAACGTCGTCAACCCCGACGATATCGTGGAGCGCTACGGCGCCGACACTCTGCGCCTGTACGAGATGTTCCTCGGCCCGCTTCAGCAGAGCAAGCCCTGGGACACCAACGGCATCGATGGCGTGAGCCGCTTCCTCCGCAAGCTTTGGGCCATGATGGAGCAGAGCCTCTCCGCCCCCGACAAGGCACCTACCGAGGCCGAGCTGCGCACCATACACAAGCTCATCCGCAAGGTCACTGACGACATCGAGGCCTTCTCGTTCAACACCTCCGTGGCCGCTTTCATGATCGCCCTCAACGAGCTGCAGAAGCAGAAGTCTGCCAATCGTCAGGTGCTGGAGCTGTTCGCCCGAGTGCTTGCCCCCTTCGCTCCGCACATCGCCGAGGAGTACTGGCACCTGCTGGGCCGAGACGGCTCCGTGGTGGACGCCGCATGGCCCGAAGCCGACGAGAAGTACCTGAAGGCCGACAGCGTGCGCTACGCCGTCAGCTTCAACGGCAAGACTCGCTTCACCCTCGACTTGGCCGCCGACATGGACCGCGCCGAAGTCGAGAAAACGGCCCTGGCCGCTCCCGAGGCCGCAAAGTGGATCGACGGCAAGACGCCCCGCAAGGTCATCGTCGTACCCGGCAAGATTGTCAACATCGTGCTCTAAGGCACAAAGTAGCCGTAAGACGCAATATATTAACCCATTGGCCGTTATAAGATTGCGATGAAGAAGATAGTGTTCGCAACCAACAATATCCACAAACTCTCCGAGGTGCGTGCCATAGCCGGCCCGCGCCTCGAAATCGTGAGCCTTTCGGACATCGGCTGCCGCGAGGAGCTGCCCGAGACCAGCGACACCCTGGAGGGGAACGCGCGGCAGAAAGCCTGCTACGTGCGTGACCATTACGGTGTGGACTGCTTCGCCGACGACACCGGACTGATGGTCGATGCCCTCGGCGGCGCCCCCGGCGTCTACACCGCCCGTTTTGCCGGTCCAGACTGTCTCCCCGACGACAACATCGACCTTCTGTTGGAGAAGATGCATGGCGTCGTCGACCGTCGGGCCGAGTTCCGCACCGTCGTGGCCCTGGCTTGCGCCGATGGCTCCTGCCGCACTTGGACCGGCAGCGTAGAAGGCGACATCGCCGCCGACCGCCAGGGAGACGGAGGATTCGGCTACGACCCCGTCTTCATCCCGCGCGAGAGCGGCGTCAGCTTTGCCGAAATGGGTCCCGAGGCCAAGAACGTCATCTCCCATCGCGGACGCGCAATCCGCGCATTCATCGCCGAAATCGATTCAATTTGAAACTTTTCCGACCAATACCACAGCAATGATAAAGAAAATCCTCTTTTGCCTCACTATGCTCGTAAGCTCCCTGAGCCTGCGTGCGGCCGACGGCGACTGGAAGATCCATCCCGCTTTCGACAATTACTTCCAGCAGCTCTTCGATGCCCCCGATCGGCTCTACATCGTAGCCTACGGACAGATTTACCTGTCTGGCGACGGCACATACAACGAGCCCAAGGGAGAGCTGTTCGTGCTCGACAAGTCCACAGGCGAGACACTGCCCTACACCAATCGTAACTACCTGTCGGGGGTAATAATCGCCAAGGCGCAGTACAACCCCCGCGCCGGCTATCTCTGCATCGTCTACAGCGACGGCAACATCGACCTGCTCTACGATGACGACCGCGTGGTCAACATTCCGGCCCTCAAGAACACCACCCTGATGGAGTCGAAGAATGTGAACGCCATCACCTTCAGTCTCGGTGACGACCTCATCTACATGGCCACCGACTTCGGCTTCATCGCCGTCGACCCCGAAAAGCGCCGCATTGACAAGGCCCGCAACTACCACACCAAGTTCAATGCCATAGCCCGCGTCGGCTCCAAGCTGCTGATCTCCAACAAGCAGAACACCTGCATCCAGGACTACGGCAAGCCGCTCCAGAGCTTGAGCGACTTCAACGTCATCCCCGCCAACCAGTACATCGACCTGATGGTGCCGCTCAACGACAACCAGATACTTACCTCACAGGCCTGGTCGGTGAATGTGCTCAAGGTGAACGACGACAACACACTGTCGTCTGTCAGGCAGGTCAGCAACGACCTGAATCTGCCGTATTACACGGCTGGCAAGCAGGGCTACGTCCTCTCCGGCAGCTGGGCCCTCGTTTCCTCCGACTATGACGGCAACAAGATCGACTGCACTCCGCCCATCAAGTCGGAGTGGAACAAGGCATCCATAACTTCTTCCGACTTCAAGACCTATTACGTGGCCGACGGCCGCGAGGGCATCAAGTCCTACGACCGCGACGGACTCAACGCCTGGGAGACCGTCTTCGGCAACGAGAAGACGTATTCCCGTCCCAACTCACCGTCTGTCTATCTGGGCGCCTACATGAACTATTCCGACAAGTACGGCTTGCTGACAATGAACAACGGCGTCAACTACATTTTCTCCTCCATGTACAGTGTGCCGACGCTCATCAGCGGCCTTCGCAACGGCGAGTGGACCAACTACGGCAGCATCTACTGCCGCCCGAGCTTTGCCGATTCTCACAGGCTGGCCAGGGGTATAGTACAGGATCCTTTCAACCCCGACCTCTTCTATTCCGGTTCCTACACCGAGGGCATACGGATCGTTGACTTCGGCAACCCCGACAACGTCATTACCCTGGGTACTGCCGGATCGACCCACAGCGCCCTTCCCGGATTCGTGGCAATCAAGGAGCCGTTTGTAAGCGACAACCCAAAAATCAGCCAGTGGACGAAGGAATACATAAACATCTCCATCCCCGCCTTCGACAACGAGGGCAACATGTGGGCTGCCACTCACCAGTACGCCAACTCCAATCCCCTGGAGTCGATTCTTGTGTGGCCGGCAACCTCCATCAAGAACCGCAACTACAAGGATTTCATCCAGATCAAGACCGGCTTCACCGCCCAACGCGACAATATCGTCCTGCCGCTCAAGCATCCGTCGAACAAGAACCTGGTAATCGTCTTCGCTAACACGCTCTACGGGGGCGCGATACTGCTCCTTGACCACAAAGGCACGATTGACAACTCGTCCGACGACCGCGAACTGCTCATCTCCGGTCTTAGCAACCAGGACGGCGGCGGCATTTCCTGGACATACGTAAACTGCGCGTACGAGGATTCCAACACGGGTACTGTCTGGTTCGGCACAAGCACAGGCGTATTCACCATACAGCCCTCGAAGATGTTCGACAACCCCACGCAGGGACGCCGCATCAAGGTGTCCCGCAACGACGGCACCAATATGGCCGACTACCTGCTCGACGGCGTTGACGTACACAGCATCACCGTCGACGGCAACGGCAACAAGTGGTTCGCCACCCTGGGCGCCGGCGTCGTCCAGACCAGTTCCGACGGCACACACGTCATGCGCCAGCTCACCACCGACAACTCCTACCTCCCCAGCGACAAGGCCTTCATGGCCCAGTACAACCCCGCCTCCAATTCCATGATGTTCGCCACCATGAACGGACTGGCCGAGTACTTCGTGCCCGGCGCATCTTCCGGCGACAACTTCGACCAGGTCAAGATTTACCCCAACCCGGTGCGTCCCGACTTCGTGGGCAACATCACCATCGAGGGCCTGCTCGACAACTCCCTGGTGAAGATTGTCGATTCCGAGGGTAACCTCGTCAAGGAACTCGGTTCCCCGATGGACGGAGTGGTCCGCTGGAACGGCACCAACCTCACCGGCGCGTACGCCAACTCCGGCGTATACTTCGTGCTCATGAGCCGACAGGGCGAAGGCGCCAACGAGGCCAGCGTCGGCAAGATTGTAATCGTGAAATAAACAGGGCAACATGAAAAAGTTCTTTATCCTCCCCATGGCGGCTCTTGGCTTTGCGGCGCCGCTGCATGCCCTGGACGTAACGCCGGGTAACCTGTGCGAGATCCTCGGCTCTGATGCCGCCACCGTCACCACCCTGACGCTGACCGGCAGCGCCGACGCCCGCGACCTCCACTTCGCCGCTCAGCTCCCCGCCCTGCGCAGCCTCGATATGAGCGGGCTGCAGATCGTGGACGTACAGAGCGACACGGCCATCATGCTCAGCCGCTACCAGTATCCCGCCAACGTGCTGCCGGCCTATATCTTCGCCCTCAGCAAGCTGGAGACGGTAACGTTGCCCTCCACTCTCACCGCCATCGAAGAGTGCGCTTTCGCCTCGGCCAAGAACCTGCGCACGGTCACCCTCCCCGCCTCGCTCCGCAGCATCGGCGACTGGGCTTTCTACGGCACGGCGCTGACCAGCGTCACCCTTCCCGCCGCCGACACCCTCGGCACCGGCATCTTCGCCGAATGCGGCAAGCTGGCGGAGGCTCGCCTGAGCGCCGCCAAGGTCACCACCCTGCCGGCCAAGACATTCCGCGGCTGCACGGCACTGCGCACCGTCACATTCCCCGCAGCCATGTCGGCCCTCGGCGACGAGTCCCTTCTCGGCAGCGGCCTCGAAGTCCTCGACCTCCCCTCTGGAATAAAGGAAATCGGCGCCTACGCCGCAAGTTCCATGCCCCTGCTCGGCAGCTATACCGCCACTAACCCGAAGCTGATGGATGGCGCCATATCCTTCAATCCGTATCTGAATAAGATAACCGGGCAGGAGGACCTCGGCCGCCTCTCGCTGGCGCATAGCCCCGCTCTCGTGCTCGACTCCGCCACCACGGCTGGCTTCGCCACCATCGGCGAATACGCCCTGGCAGACAATCCCGGCCAGCGCCTCTGGTTCAACGACAAGCTCACCTCCGTGGGCAACCGGGCCCTCGACGGTATGCTCAACCTCATCTCCATCCGTGCGGTGGAAGTGGAGGGAGCCGTGCCGGCTGCCGCCACCGGAGCCTTCGACGGCCTCGGCAACATCTCCAACATCCGCCTGTGGGTGCTCAAGGATAACCTCTCGGCCTGGCAGGCCGATCCCGAATGGGGCCGCTTCATGCTCATCGGCACCGACGCCTCCACGCCCGGCATCACCGCCGACCAGGGCCTGGAAATCAACGCCGTCTGGCAGGATGACCAACTGATCGTAACCGCCGGGCAGGAACTCGTGACCGTGAGCGTATTCTCCACCTCCGGCTCCATCCTGGCCGTCTCCGCGCCCCGCGCCACCGAGGCCATCCTCGACCTCGGCGACGTTGCCGACAAGATAATCGTGGTGCGCGCCACCACCGCCTCCGGCGCACGCACATTCAAACTACGCAAAGTCTAAAGTTTAGAGTTGAGAATTTAGGGTTGCGGACCATGCGCCGTGCTAAAGCGGGCGCCAGTGACAGAGGCATAGTTACTTCTACCCGCAACTCCTGACTCTCAACTCTTAACTCTCAACTGAAAACATGGGCAAGAACAAACTCAAGAAGTTTGCAGAGATGAAGGGGTTCAGCTGCGTGCTGGAATACCCCTTCGCTGCGTTAGAGGCCGCCGGCGGATTCCCGTTGCGCGGTCGCTGGCGCCAGGACTATTTCCACAACGCCGCGCCGATAGTGCTCGAACTCGGCTGTGGCAAGGGCGAGTACACTGTTGGCCTGGCGCAGGCCGAGCCATCCAAGAACTACATCGGCATCGACATCAAGGGCGCCCGTATTTGGCGCGGCGCCAAGACGGCTACCGAACAGCAGATGACCAACGTCGCATTCATCCGCACCGGCATAGAGCTGCTTGCCAGTTTCTTTGCTCCCGGGGAGGTCGACGAGATATGGATTACCTTCCCCGACCCGCAGATGCAGAAGACACGCAAGCGGCTCGTATCGGCCCGCTTCCTGGAGCTTTACCGCCAGGTGCTCCGTCCCGATGGCCTCGTCCATCTCAAGACCGATTCCCCCTTCCTCTACACCTTCGCTGACCGCCTTGTGAGTGCCAACTCTCTGCCCATCATCTTCAACACCCCCGATCTCTACGCTGCCGTATGCGGCAATGTAGGGACGCACCCTGGTGCGTCCGAAAAGGGTGAGGAGTCGAACGGACGCACCATGGTTCGCCCCTACATTGCCGCGGCAACGCAGATTCAGACCTTTTACGAGAAGCAGTGGCTGGCGCGTGGCAAGAGCATCCGGCTCATCAGCTTCCGTCTCCCCGCCGACGGTCCACTCTCAGACCCAGCCGAGGACGACATCCCCCGCGACGACTACCGCTCCGTACCCCGCGGCGTCTGCTTCCCCGAAACGAAATAGCGAGTTTTCTACGATTTTACGATTCCTTGCATATCGGGTATAAATCGTTCAATCGTAAAAATCGTTTAATTGTTCAAAATAAAAATCGTTCAATCGTTCAATGTCTATCTATCCCGCACTCATTACCGAGGCGCTTTCTACGGTCCATTACCCGGGCAACGGCAAGAGCCTCACAGAAAACAATATGGTGGCCGACGACATCCGCATCGACGGCCCCCGTGTCACCTTCAGCCTGATTTTTCCAAAGGAGCCGGACCCCTTTGTGCGCAGCGTCGTACGTGCCGCTGAGGATGCCGTCTCCCGCGCTATCCCCGGCGTCGAAATCAAAGGAAACATCGCCGTGCAATATGCGCAGAAGCCGCGTCCCAAGGACAACTTGTTGCCGGGCGTGCGCAACATCATCGGCGTGTCGTCGGGCAAGGGTGGAGTGGGCAAGTCCACCGTGGCCGCCAACCTGGCAGTCACACTTGCAGCCAAGGGGTATAAGGTAGGCCTGTTAGATGCCGACATCTTTGGTCCCTCCGTGCCCAAGATGTTCGGCATAGAGCGTGAGCCCGTCTATATCAACAAGGTTGACGGCGTCGACAAGATAGTGCCCGTGGAACGCTACGGCGTCAAGCTGCTGAGCATCGGTCTGATGGTGGCTCCCGACAGCCCCGTGCTCTGGCGTGGCGGCATGGCCTCCAACGCCCTCAAGCAGCTCATCTCCGAGGCTGACTGGGGCGAGCTCGACTACTTCCTCATCGATATGCCGCCGGGTACCAGCGATATACACCTGACGCTGGTGCAGACCTTGGCCATGACCGGCGCCATTGTAGTCTCGACACCGCAGGAGGTGGCCCTGGCCGACGCCCGCAAGGGCATCGAGATGTTCCGCAACCCGCAGATCGGCGTGCCCGTGCTCGGTCTGGTGGAGAACATGGCCTGGTTCACCCCCGAGCCGCATCCCGACGAGCGCTACTACATCTTCGGCAACGGTGGCGGTCGGCGCCTCTGCGAAAAGCTCGGCATCGGGCTGCTCGGACAGATACCCCTGGTGGCCGACCTCTGCACCGCCTCCGACAATGGCTGCCCGGCCTCCATTGCACCCGACTCTCAGCTCTCAGCCCTCAATGCCCGACTCAACGGCCCGATTGGCGAGGCTTTCTCCTCCCTGGCCGACCAGGTAGTGTCCGCCATCGATCGCCGCAACGCCACCCTGCCCCCCACCACCGCCGTCGCTACCCATTCCTGACGCGCCGTCGGACAACAAAAAAGCTGCCGGGAAGCCGGGCCATATAGGGCCGCTTCCTGGCAGCTGCTTTTCCAAGAAGTGAACGATTAGTTTTCTGCGAGCACCTTCTTTACCATATCGTAGTCGGGTTCCTCGGTGATCTCGGGGCAGAGAGAGGTGGCGAGCACGCGTCCGTCGGTGTCGATCACCACCAGGGCGCGGGCCAGCAGACCGGCCATCGGGCCGTCAGTGATCTTTACGCCATACTTGTCGCCGAAATCGCTGCGGTAGGCCGAGGCCACCTTCACGTTCTCGATGTCGTTGGCGGCGCAGAAGCGGGCGTCGGCGAACGGCAGGTCCATGCTTACGCAGAGCACCGCCGTATTCGGGTATCCGGCGGCCTCCTTGTTGAAGCGGCGTACCGATGCGGCGCATACCGGAGTGTCGAGGCTCGGGAAGATATTGAGCACCAGGCGATTGCCGTTGAAGTCGTTGAGTTTCACTTCGCCCAGGTCGGTGCCGACCAGCGTGAAGTCGGGGGCCATGCTGCCTACCACCGGCAGTTCGCCTGCCAGCTGCATGGGGTTGCTCTGTAGATGTACTGTTGCCATTGCTGTGTGTTATTTTTTGTCTTTACAGGAATGATAACGTCCGCCACTTACTGTTAGTTTAAAAAAATCCGCACCGAAAGTTAGGAAAACGCACCTTGACGGGTTATAATATATGTATGACTACCGAGGAGATAGAACCCCTCTTCCGGGCGCACTATGCCGGAATGCTGGTGCTGGCCCACCGGCTGCTGCATGACGACCATGCGGCACGGGACGTCGTTCACGATGTCTTCGCCTCCCTACTGGCCGGGGCGTCCAAGGATATAACTCCGGCCTATCTGCTGCAGGCAGTCCGCAATCGGTGCCTTAAGCAAATCCGTGACCTTGGCACCCGCGAGCGCCTGCTGCGCCTCTACGCCCTTGACCTGAGCGAGATAGAGGAGGAGCAGTGGCCCGACGCCGACGACGTAGCCACGCTCAACCGAATAGTGGGAAGGGAGCTGGGCGAGACTGATCGTCGAGTCCTGCTGCTACGCTTCCGCCACCGCAAGAGCTACCGCGAGATTGCCGAGGCCATGGGCTTCAGCGAGGTCTCCGTCTATAAGCACCTCCGGCACGCAATGCAAGTGATACGCCAGAAATTCCAAAGCGATGAAAGATAACACCGACCGGCTACTGCGAGCCACCGAATATCCTGATAGCTTCACCGACGCCGAGCTGCAGGCCCTTCTCTCCGATCCCGCGGTGACAGAGCTTTACTCGCTGATGAGCCGGACCGCCGACGCCCTCTCATCACCTGCCGCCCCCGACCTCGACGCCGAATGGGAAGCCTTTGTCGGCAACCATGACCCGCAATGTTCGGGCGCACCATGGTGTGCCCCTACAGGTCGGCGTCGCATTGCCGCCATCATCGCCTGGGCTATTGTCTCTCTAACTGTGATTGCCGCCACTCTGACTGCCACCCATACTTTCCGCAAGGACGAACCGCATACATCCGTCACCGCGCCTATTCGGGCCGACGTGCAGGAGCTGGAAACGATTGTTTCGGACACCGCCGCACCGGCATCCGTGACGGTCGTCTTCCAGGACCGGCCCCTCGCCGACATCCTCGCCGCGATGGGGGAGTACTATGGCGTTACTGTGGAATATGCCTCCGAGGCGCCACGCGACCTGCGCCTCTACTACCAGTGGGATCAGTCGCTGCCGCTTGAGACGGTGGCTGAAGACCTCGACAACTTCGCCCGGCTGGACCTCAGCTTGCGCGGCGACACCATTATTGTGGAATGAAAATGGGTCGTATACTTATCCTCGCATTCATACTGACGTGCGGCCTCTCCGCCGCAGCCCGCACCTTTGACTACGATTTCCGTTCCACGCCCCTGAGTGAGGCCCTGGCGCTGCTGGCCCGCCAGCACCCGGACGTACACGTCAGGTTTATCTACAACGAGCTGGAGGGCTATCGTGTCACCGCCCGCATCCACACCGACGACGCCTACACGGCCCTGCGTCAGATTACGGCCCGGCAGCCCGTCTCCCTCCTGCGCCGAGGCGACCGTTTTTACGTCGAGGCATTGCAGCACGGTCATCTCGTATATACTGGTCGTGTCGTAGCCGCGGACGGTCATCCCGTGGCCGCCGCCACCGTCATGCTGCTCGCTACTAAGGATTCGACCGTGCTGACCTACGGCGTGGCCGGCGCCGACGGCCGATTCCGCATCCCGTGCGACCATCCCGGAGTCATTGCCAAGGTCACCAGTGTGGGCTACAGACCGTTATATCACAAATGTGCCGCAGCTGAACTCGGTGCGCTGACGATGCACGAGCTGCCGATACCCCTCAGCCCGGTGTGCATCGCCGCATCCGCTGCCGACCGTACCACCTACCGTCCCACCCCCAGGCAGAAGGCCTCCGCTCAGACCGGACTCGACCTCCTGGGTCTCTTGGCCATCCCATCCATCAACATTAACCCCGTGGACCAGGCCATCACCACCAATACCGGCGCCGGGGTGTCGGTCTACGTTGACGGCCACCCGGCAGGCGAGGGCGAGCTCGACGGCCTGCGCATCGCCGACGTCCGATATGTCGAATACCTCGACTTCCCTACCGACCCGCGCTTCGACGGTGCAGAGCACGTCGTCAATTTCGTCATGCAGCGCTACCTCTACGGCGGATATGCCAAGGCGAGCCTTTCAGAAAGCATCCTCACGGGCCTCGACAGCCACGTCTCAGCCTATGCCCGGCTCACCTACAAAGGCATGACCTACGACCTCTACGCCGGGGTCGGCAACCGGGGCAGCCACCACTCCGGCACCGCCTCCGAAGAGCGGTACAGAATCATACCCGACCACTTGAACTATATCGACGTGGAGCGCACCCAGACACTCGACCGCTCGCAATATAGGCAGAACGAGTACCCCGTGTCCTTTCGCGCCATCTACGATTCGGAGCGGATGAGCGTCGCCAACACTGTAGGCTTTACATTTGCCGACTCGCCCAGCGCCATGTCGGCGGGGGGCGTGAGATTTTCTGCCAATTACGGCTCCGACTACACATATATCAGCGACAACCCCGTGCGGTCGCGCCTCTGGTCCTGGCGTGGGGACTACCTGTTCGCCCCCTGGCGCGACACCTACCTTACACTGCGCCCGTATGCCGCCCTCAGCCGCCTGACCGACAACTCCTATTATTACAGCTCCCGCCTGGGGCTGCCCCGCGTTGCCAACCTGGCCAGGGAGAAGCATGTCCGCTACGGTGGCTCCGCAGGCATCCACCAGACCATCGCCCGGCGCCACACCATCTATGTTCGCGCCGCATACGGCCTCACTCGCAACGACGTCGATTACTCCGGCACCTCGCCATACTTCAATAAGTTTTCCGACACATTCGCGGCCCTGACCGTGGGCTACGGCTTCCGCAACGCCCACTGGAGCGCCAGCGCCGACGCCGCCCTGCAGTGGGAGACAAACCGCATCAACACGGACTCCGTCAAGGAACGCTACCCGCTCGTCAACATCTCAGTGGCCTACACGCCATCGGCGCACCATGCCGTAAGGGCCTATTTACATCACGGTGCCAACTACCCGGCGGCGAGCGAAAAGACTCCCAACGTGCTGCGTGTCAACGAACTGATGTACATGACCGGCAACATGCTGCTCGGACTGTCGCGCCAGCTCACCCTCAACCTCTCATACGACTGGCTCCCCAACGGAGCCCTGGTCATCTCGGCCTACGGGCAATATTTCCGCGAAACCAACCTCTACGTGCCATATTTCATGCAGTACGACGGCGGACGGGCGTTGGTGCGGTCGCTCAAGTCCGACGCTGACTACCGACGCCTGCAGGCCGGACTGTCCGTGCGCTGGCGCTTGCTCGACGGAAACCTCCAGCTTGACGCCAATCCCTCGGTGAGCTTCTACGGCATGAAAGGCGAATACGACATCTCCCGGCATCCTTTCGCCCTGACTGCCTCGGCCACCTGCTACCTCGGCGCCTTCTACGTCCGGGCCTCCTATCGCTCGCCGTTCCACACGCTCCAGGGCAACCGCGCCGCCTGGTATCGGGTGCCCGACTTCTACGGCCTGCAGGCCGGATGGCATTGGCGCGACCTGAACGTCCGTCTCGACTGTCTCAACCCTTTCCGTAGTCATTGGCTCTGTTCCACATCTACATTCGCGTCGGAACTCTACTCCGGCACTACCCGCCAGTACGGCACTGACTTCCACCGACGGATTGCCCTGTCGGTAACCTACACCATCGGATACGGCAAGAAAGTAAGCCGCGACAATGAGGTCGGCCAGCAGGCCGGAGCATCCTCGGCCGTGCTGAAATAACCCACTGACAATTTGCCTCGGCAGCGGATGCACCAGGGTGCGTCCCTACGGCCCGCGACCCCGAAAGTCGCGAGCAGGTCCCCTCTATGCCCAAACTCAAGCCCCATGTATAAGCTGAAAGATTATCTGTCCAACGGTCTGGCGCTGGTCAACAACACCCTCCGGCCGCGCCACAAGCACATCACCAACCTCATGCTCTACACTACTTCGCGGTGCCAGAGCCGCTGCCGCCACTGCCACATCTGGGAGAAGCCACGGCAGGACCTCTCGCTGTCCGACATCCGCCGCATCATGTCCGCCAAGTGCGTGCGCCCCTCCACCACCGTAGGCCTGGAGGGCGGCGAGTTCGTGCTCCATCCCCAGGCTGACGAGATACTCGTCTGGTTCCGGCAGCACCACCCCAACTACACCCTGTTGAGCAACTGCCTCGCCCCCGAGCGCGTCATCGCCGCCGTAAGGCAGCACCGTCCACTCCACCTGTACGTTTCGCTCGACGGCGACCGTGAGACGTACCTGGCCATGCGTGGCGTCGACGGCCACGACCGCGTGATACGCGTCATCGAGGAGCTGAAAGGGGAGCTCCCCATCTCCATCATGTTCTGCCTGACGCCCTGGAACGACCTGTCCGACATGGACTATTGCATCGGCGTGGCCCGCCGTTACGGCATCGACATCCGCATCGGCATCTACGGCACCATGTCCTTCTTCGACACCTCCGCCGAGATGCTCGACTCAGACTCCGATTTCCTGAGCCGGATACCCCGTTCCATCCACGACACGTCGGAGAACTTCGACTTCGTGGCCCTCTATGAATACTGGCGGCGGGGCGAGTTGCGCCTGCCGTGTCGGTCCATCTTCAGCGAACTGGTGGTGCACCCCGACGGCACCGTGCCCATCTGCCAGAACCTCGGCACCTCCCTGGGCAACATCCACGACCGAAGCCTCGACGACATCTTCAACTCCGAAGAAAGCCTGGCTATGCAGTGTCGGCATTGCCGCAGCTGCAACGGATGCTGGATCAACTTCCACCGCAAGTACGACATCATCCTGCTGCGCAGCCTCGAGCGCATGATGCCCAAGCGCTTTGTGCAACGCCTCGCCGGCAAGTATCAATGGAACGCCGACGCCAACCGCACCTACTCCTCCGTTATAAAAGAAATACGAGACAATGAAAAAGCTTATTGACCGCTACAAGAGTCTGCGGACGCGCCGACAGCTCCGCTTGGAGACATCTGGCGAGTTCGCCTTTGTGGGAATCGGGTCGCACGCCCGCCAGAACCTCTATCCGGTGTTGCAGCACCTCGGCGTGCCGCTGCGCTATATCTGCTGTCGCGGAGGGGGAAGCCACGGGCGCAAGCTGTCGCTCATCGAGGCCCGTTACGGCGTGCAGGCCACCACCGACCTCGGGCAGGTGCTCGACGATCCGCAGGTGCGCGGAGTGCTCGTATGCACCGGACCCGACAGCCATTTCGACATCGCCCGCCGGGTGCTGGAGAGCGGCAAGTCCCTCTTCGTGGAGAAGCCCCCGTGCCGGACGCTCCGGCAGCTCTCCGAACTCGTCTCCATAGCGGACGCACGACCCGTGCGTTCCTGCGATTGCCTGGTCGGTATGCAGAAGCGCTATGCACCGGCGGTAAGGATCCTGCGGCACAGACTGGACCGTTGTCGGCCCGTGTCGTACCGCATGACGTATGCCATGGGTGCCTTCCCCGAGGGAGACCCGCTCCTGGAGTTGTTCATCCACCCACTCGACCTGCTCTGTCACCTCTTCGGCGAGCCGGAAGTCGTGGGCGTCAGCACCCTTCAGCGCAATAGGGGAGAATTGACATTACAGCTGCTTCTTCGCCACGGCGCCATCTCGGGCCTGGCGGAACTGTCCACGCGCCACAGCTGGACAGGGGCTTTCGAGCACCTGTCGGTCAACAGCACACAAGGAGCCTTCGAGCTACACAACCTTGAGAGCCTGACATTTTCCCCGCATCCCCGGACCCTGCTGCGGATCCCCCTGGAGAAACTACGTCCGTCCATCCCGGCACTCCATACCCTGTATGCCTGCAACGGCGTGTTGCCTACCGTGCCCAACAACCAGCTCGTCACCGCCGGCTTCTGCGACGAGCTCCGCACCTTCGTGGCCCTTGCCGACGGGCGTAGCTCCACCAATCTCTCACCCCTGACCTCTCTCCTTCCCACCTATCGCCTTCTCGATGCCCTGAGGATTTGACGCCAAGGACTGTAGGGGCGTACCCCGACAGCAGTGCCGGGTGTATGTGCCATACAGTCCGCCGGCAATAGTTTATTTCGTTCGCAGTCCCTCTGTGTCAGAATAAATTAGTAACTTTGCATCTAATAGCGAGCATCATCTGAAATGACCTAAATCATTATCAAAGACATACGGCGAGAGCCGAATAACTTTGGAAACTTCTTCGTAGTCGCACAGGCTTTGGTCGGCCTTCAGATGCTATGAGGGAGTTTCCTTGTTTATAGAAATGAAAGCGTCCGAAATACAGGAGTTATTCAATAGTTTTGAATCCATCGCCATCGAATATGAGGGCGTGGAATGTTGGAGTGCGCGAGAACTTGCGCCGGTAATGGGCTATGTGCAGTGGCGAAACTTCACTGCGATTATCCAAAAGGCAAAGGAATCAGCCACAAACGCCGGAGAATCAATCACCGACCATTTTGCTGACGTCAGCAAAATGGTCTCACTCGGTTCAGGTGCTGAGCGTCAGATAGATGATGTCATGCTGACTCGTTACGCCTGCTATCTTGTAGCACAAAACGGCGACCCCCGCAAGCCTGAGATAGCCTTTGCTCAAAATTACTTCGCAGTACAGACACGCCGGGCCGAAATCGTGCATCAACGGCTCCTTGATTATGAGCGTGTACAGGCTCGTGCCAAACTCGCCGCAACCGAGCACACCCTGTCGGGAGTGCTTTATGAACACGGAGTGGACTCCGGAGGGTTCGCCATTATCCGAGCCAAAGGCGACCGTGCATTATTCGGTCTTGACACGGCCATGATGAAACGCCGTGTCGGAGCGCCGGAAAAAAGACCGCTTGCCGATTTTCTCTCCACGATAGCCATAAAGGCAAAAGACCTCGCAGCTGAAATGACTTCGGTTAACGTTCAGCAGAAAGACCTGCACGGTCAGGTCGGCATAGAGCGCGAGCATATCGACAACAACAGCGCAGTCCGCAATATGTTGCTGGACCGTGGCATCCGCCCGGAAGCGTTGCCTCCTGCCGAGGATGTGAAGAAAGTGGAGCGTCGGCTTAAATCCGACGAGAAGAAGATTCTTCCCAAGAAAAAGAAATGAACCCCGTTTGAATTATGGCAAACGAATCACTATCGGCGGCAAAAGCCGCCAAAAACGATGAGTTCTACACTCAATATTACGACATTGAGCGGGAAATCAACGCTTATCTTGAATATGACCCCGATGTGTTCCGGGGCAAGACCGTTCTTTTGCCTTGCGATGATCCCGAATGGAGCAATTTCACCCTCTACTTCGCGCAGCATTTTCAGACACTCGGACTGAAAAGACTTATCTCCACATCCTACGCCCCTGACAGCAAGAAGTTCAAGGCGCCATACCAGCCCTCGCTTTTCGAGCAGGACGCTCCTCAGTTCGACCCTTCCAAAACCTGCGTAAAGGGCAAGATTTTCGAGCTTGACCACGACATTGACGGCGACGGTCGCATCGACTTCCACGATCTCGAATGGCGTTACCTCGAGGGCGACGGCGATTTCCGTAGCCCCGAAGTAACCGCTTTGCGCGATGAAGCAGACATCATCGTAACCAACCCTCCCTTTTCCCTCTTCCGCGAGTTTCTTGCATGGATAGTCCAGGCCGACAAGAAATGTCTCATAATAGGCAACACCAATGCCATTACATATAAGGAGGTTTTCCCACTCATAAAAGACAATTTGCTTTGGCTGGGGGCTACCGGTTTTTCTACTGATATGGTTTTTGGTGTGCCGGAAGGAACAGTTGTGCCGGAAGCATATAAACGAAAAGCCGAGAAAATGGGCTATGTCGGTAACTATACTCGTTTAGGCAATTCCTGTTGGTTCACAAATCTTGAGCATGGCCGACGCCATCAACCTCTATCGTTAATGTCGATGGAGGAAAATAAAATGTACTCCAAGCATAAGGAGATACGAGGTAATGGCTATGCTCATTACGATAACTACGATGCAATAGAAGTACCGTACACCGATGCAATCCCCTACGATTATGACGGCGTTATGGGTGTTCCCATTACTTTTCTTGACAAATATTGCCCGGAGCAATTTGAAATCTTAGGGATAACAAAGACATGGTTTGGTGGTGCAAACAAGGTCTATCCCGAACAAATTCAAATCAACAGCAACGGCAAGGAGAGCCGAGTAACGAAACTTAACGACGGGGCAACCCTTAGACTTTCGGAGGCTCCAAGCGGAGAAACCTATTATATCGTAAATAATAGATTCTATACGCAAGTGTATGCAAGAGTGCTGATTAGACATAAATCAGCTTAAACTTTTTATTAACAATCGCGCATATGTCGAAGTTAGTATACCATTATTCAAAATTGCGCCCCGGCGGTTCAAGTCTGCATAATTTGGAGAATCTGATAAAGTATATTCTTTTATCTTGACATTCCATTGGTTACCTCTATCAGTTATCCCTAAGATTTCAACTAATTAAGAAAAAATGAAACCACGACTTTATATCATAGCCGGTTGTAACGGAGCAGGCAAAACGACTGCTTCTATGACAATCTTACCTGAAATCCTTGATTGTTGGGAGTTCGTAAATGCCGACGAAATTGCGATGGGCCTTTCCCCATTAAACCCTGAAGATGTGACAATGGAAGCGGGGAAATTAATGTTGGAAAGAATCAGAAGCCTATTGGCGAGAAGCAAAACCTTTGCCATTGAGACAACGCTCGCAACGCGAAGTTATAAAAACTTGGTAATCCGGGCGAAAGAACAGGGCTACGAAGTAGTATTGGTCTTCTTTTGGCTTCGATCTCCTATGCAAGCAGAGCAACGCGTGGTTCTACGTGTAGCTTCAGGAGGGCACAACATTCCCAAAGAAGTGATACATCGCCGCTATTGGCGTGGCATTCAAAATCTTTTTGAAATTTTCATACCAATAGTTGATAGTTGGTCGTTATATAATAACTCAGACGATATTACGCCTATAGTTGAGAATGGAGAAATCCGCAACCAGTCATTATTCAATTTAATACATAAATCATGTCAGAACAAGAACAAATAATGTGGAGTCGTCTGTTAGACGGCATTAAGAAAGCTCAACGTCTAATGCTTGAACGCAAAGCGAAGTTAGGCGAATCGGTGGTTTATGCCTTTGAAGATGGTACTCCATATGTGATTTCGGCTAAGGAGGCTCTCGCGCGTCTTGACAGTAACAATGCGAAGTAATGGAAACAAAACTACATACTGAATGGACGGTTGCCGATATTTGCGACGGATTTGTCTATAATGAGTTGGAAGCCAAAGGTCTTTTCGGCATGGGTGGACGTCTGACAATTCAGCCCGAATATCAGCGCAACTATATCTATGCCGACGGCAAAAAGGACGTTGCTGTCATCGACTCTGTGCTCAAAGGCTATCCTCTCGGTGTCATCTATTTCAACCGTACCGCCGACGGACGCTTTGAGGTCCTTGACGGGCAGCAGCGCATCACCTCGCTTGGCCGTTTCTTCAACGGCAAACTTGCCATAAAGGACTCCAACGGTCTGCCGCAGAGCATCGGTTCGTTGCCCCGGGAGCTGCGCGAAAAGTTCCTGTCGGCACCGCTGCTCATCTACGAGTGCGAGGGTACCGAAACCGAAATCAAGGAATGGTTCAAGACCATCAACATTGCCGGTGTGCCGCTCAACCGGCAGGAGTTGCTTAACGCCGTATATTCCGGACCTTTCGTAACCAAGGCCAAAGAGGTGTTCAGCAACTCGCAGAGCGCCAAAGTGCAGATGTGGAGCGCATACGTGGCCGGAGCCGTCAACCGCCAGGATTTCCTTGCCACCGCCATCGACTGGGTGAGCCGTGGGAATGCCGAGGACTACATGCGCTCTCTCCGTTTCGGCAGCGATATCACCGAACTTGTCAATTACTTCAACAGCGTAATAGACTGGGTGCGCACCGTGTTTCCCTTGGTCGAAAGCGAGATGCGCGGGCTGCCGTGGGGCGAACTGTATGAAAAGTACCATACCACGCCTTATAATCCTGCTCGAATGAAAGAGCGCGTTTTGGAACTTTATGCCGACCCATACGTGAAGAACCGCAAAGGGGTTTATGAATATCTTCTCGGTGGCGAGACTGACACCAAGTTGCTCGACATCCGCGTCTTCGACGAGGCAACAAAGAAAGCTGTCTATGCACGTCAGACAGCGGAGGCAAAAGACCGGGGAGTCTCGAACTGTCCTTACTGCGCCATCGGTCACGATGCCGATGCCTCGAAAATATGGAAACTCAGCGAAATGGACGCTGACCATGTTGCGGCATGGAGTCGTGGCGGAGCAACTGACATCTCAAACTGCCAGATGCTCTGCAAGCATCATAACCGCGCAAAAGGTAACCGCTGACAGAACTATTTGTCCCTTATCCCATATTTTGAAAGGAGAACAAACACTTTCAAGATATGGGACAATTATTGACATTCGATTCAATCGCAGCACAATGGCTTGACGAGAAACAGAAGCTTGTCAAGCACTCAACCTATTGTGCTTATCTTCTCGCTGTCAGGACACATCTCCTGCCCGAATTTTCTTCCAAATCAGAAGTCTGCGAAGATGATGCCCAACAGTTCGTTTACGCAAAACTCGCGTCCGGCCTCAGCCGCAAGACCGTTCACGATATTCTGGCCATACTGCGGGCTATCATGAAATTCGCGGCAAAGCACTGCAGCCTTCCCGCTCCCGATTGGGATGTTACGTTCCCGACATCCACGGAATGTAAGCCATTACCTGTTCTCTCCTTATCCGACGAGCGAAGGCTTCTCCGACATATCTCCGCCGCTCCCACGTCTAAAAACATCGGAGTGCTCCTTGCCCTATGCACGGGAATGCGCATAGGAGAGGTTTGTGCTCTCAGATGGAGCGACATAAACCTCACGCGCCGAGTGATAACGGTATCGCATACAGCCGCGAGAATCTACAATGCTGATGTTCATAAAACCGAACGGCTCATGACATCGCCCAAAACACGCAATTCCAACCGGGAAATTCCGATTGCTCCATTGCTCTATCAAGCCTTGTGCGACATTAAAAAGGGCGCCAAAGCTGATTTCGTGGTGAGCGATAACGAGACTGCTGCCGACCCACGCACATATCGCGATTATTTCTCGCGGCTGCTCAGACGTATCGGCATACCGCACATTGTATTTCACGGATTGCGTCATACCTTTGCAACCCGCTGCATTGAAAGCGGCTGCGACTATAAGACGGTGAGTGTGATACTCGGCCACTCCAACATCGCCACCACTCTTAATCTCTACGTTCACCCAAACATGGAGCAAAAAAAGAAATGTATCGACCGCATGACCAAATCACTGAATCTGAATGTGTGAGACTAAATCCTGAGGGTTATACTTGGCCATTCGGTAAATTATTGCTAACTTTGTAGTGACAAGCCATTGGTCTGCACACAATAGAAGAAACAACAGTATCCATCGCCATGAAATCAGTAATAATTGTTTAACTTTGTGGGTATGTTAGAGATTATCATAGCGTTCGTGCTTGGGCTGTCGGTGATGTTTTTCGGCATGGCCACCTGGTTCTTTGCCCGCAAAGTGGGCAAGCTGTCGGTGGTAGTCGCCGTGCTTATGGCCCTGCTCGGGCTGCAATGCCTGCTGTCGGTAGGCTTCATCGTCGACGGTCCATACCTCAGAGACGACTCCTGGCGGCTGCTGTCGAGCATCGACATCGTGGCAGTACCCTTCTACGCGCTGATTCTGCGCGAGCTTGTCCGGCCCGGAAGCGTTTCGCCGGCGATTGTGATTGCCAACATACTCCCTTTTGTCGCCATTTCCGTAGCTTACATCTTCTCGGCCGCTTTGCTTCTGTACTGGCTCATGATTGTGGGTTCGGCCATCTACGGAGTCGCTTACCTGGTGTGGACGCTCGTAAATATCCGTCGCTACAACAGGCTGCTGATGGAGCAGTATTCTTACACCGAGAACGTAAACCTCAACTGGCTCTCGTCGATACTATGGTTCTTCTTCGCCCTGTTGGCGCTGTGGATCCTCGACACTGTGGCCGTCAACGGGGTGATGGAGTGCATCTATCTCACGACATCTGTGGCAATGTGGATGGTGATTGATTATTTCCTCTACAAGCACGAGAATGTGATTGACGAGCTCGGCACTCCGGACGAAGACCTCCCCATGGACGAGCCTGAAGACGCCCCGGCCAGGGCTATCTCCGAACTGGGGGCAGGCATAGAGCGTCTGATGGACGAGCGACAGCTCTTCCTCGACCCCAACCTCAAGGTGTCGGACGTTGCACGGGCCGTCAACTCCAACCGCACCTACGTCAGCGCCTATTTCAACCGCGAGGCCTCCACATGCTTCTACGATTATGTCAACGCCAGGCGTGTGGAGCATGCCCGCAGGCTGCTTACGTCCACCGGACATCCCGTCAAGATAATCGCCGGGATGTCCGGCTACAATTCGCCACAGGCTTTCATCCGCGTCTTCACCAAGGTCGTCGGCATCTCCCCTGCCGATTTCCGTAAAAAGTCAACTGACTGACCATCAGCTTATTATACGTCTTGTTAATCTGCATTGCGAGATTGTCAACACTGATTTACGCTTTGTTAATTCATTTTTACGGATTAATTGAGCGGTACGTAAACACTGCCGTACCTTTGCCCGTAAAAAACGACAAAGCAATGAAAATCAGACACCTGATGGCCGTAATGGCTATCGCGTCAATGGGAGCGCTTGCTCTCTCATCGTGCGGCGGAGGCTCGGACAAGGCCTCCGATTCTAAATTCTTCGGCGACGTACCCGGCCTCTATCTCCAGATGATGGAGAAGAAGGATGCCCTGAAGCAGCAGTTTAAGACCGCTTCTACAGAAGAAGAGGGCAGGAAGCTGATGGCCGAGGTCGAAAAGGCAGAGCAGGACTACGGAGCCAGGCTCGAAGAAGCCGCCAAGGCTCTCGACGGAAATACCCTCGAAGTCCAGTCGACTCCTCAGTTCACCGTCAAGAGTCCCATGACGATTACTTTCGACGGATTTGCGTCGAAGCTGGACCAGACACCTCGGTTCAGGGTCGCCGGTGAAATAGAGGCGGCTGAAAACTACCAGAGCGACGATGCCCGGAGCCTGTCGGGCCAGAACGCCTCCAGCTACGCCGGCCTGGGCGAGCATGTATACCTGGTCGGCACCGATGCCGAAGGTAACCAGGTCTTCTCCCAGAAGGTGGCCGTGGTGCCCCTGTCCGTCTACGGCTCCGACCAGCTGGGCGTCAAGGCCGGCACTCCCCTGAAGCTCGAAGACATCGTCATCAACAAACACAATGCCGAAGGCTGCACAAAAGCCGTGGCACTGCATCTCTCCTATAAAGCGGAATGAACACTACTATGTCTCTCGGATTCCCGGCCCGGCTCATTTCGGTGCTGGTGGCACTCCTGACGACGCTTCCTGGCGCCGAGGCGCAGCAGGTGTCGAAGAAATTCGCACATGTCGCCATGCCGGACGAGATAACCCGGGTGACGCACAACGCGCACGAGTCGTTCGCCGGAAACTCCAGGAAGATCTGGCGCATCGACACCCGCACATGGACGGCCGACAGCGCTGCGTTCCTCAACCCCAATAAAGTCTTCACTACCATCCAGGGAATGGCGGGACATGGCGAAAACCTCTACTTCTATGTCAACGGCGACGGCGTTTACCGCCTCGGCGCAAAAGGCACGAAGCCGCAGATAGTGCGTTCCGCCGGCAAGGACTTCTGCAAGAACATCGAAGAGGCGTACTCTGCCATGAACGTGGATCCTACGGGCGGGTTCCTGGTGCTGTACGGACAGAACGAAAACGCAGTGGTATTCGACATCGCCCGCGGCATGCAGCCCGTGGTGGTGTACAACGATTATGTGCCCGACGCCTACTGGATCGGCAACTCCCTCTGGGCAGGATGCCTTGACAAGGTGGTTCTCAACAAGCGCTCCGGGCGCAGTCTCGACAACAACGATTTCATCAACTATGGCGAAAACGACCAGCACGGACTGACGAAATTCTACGTCACGTCCGATCCCGTGGTGCCTGAAATGGGCGAGACGAGGCGATTCATCCAGGCCCATGGCGAAGTGAAGCGGCTGCTCTACAACAAGGCCAACGGCGACCTGCTGCTCTGCACCAGCTCCTTCGGCAGCAACGCCAGGACCCAGATATTAAAGATGACCGAAACGGGCGCGAGTCCAGTAGCCGAAATCAATGGCTCGTTCGAGGACTTCGCCGCCTACGGGACCAAGATTGTAGCCAGGGGTGGACGAGGATTCGTGGAGTTCAGCTATGGCGATAAGCTCACTTCGGCCGAGGCCAACCCCATCGTCACCGACATCATGAAGCCCAAGATGTGGAAAGGTCAGACTCCTGAACCATATGAAATCTACGGATGCGCCTTCATGGAGTTCGACAGCAAAGGCAACCTTTGGATAGCCTACGGCAAGGACCTCTTTGTCAAATTCCGGCAATAACACTTCCGCCGCCTGCAAAAATCTGCCCATCCTTCACATCGGACGGGCAGATTTTTGTGGGATGGAGCCTAAGTGAGGTTATCGGGAAGCTGTGCGGAGCTCCCAGCGGATGGGAACGTTATGGAAGGTGAGGGTCTCCTTGTGCTGTGGGTCGACCATCACTCCCAGCTTGACGGTCTGGAACATGGAAGTGCCCAGCGGAATGTCGGGGAACACCATGTCGGGGTCGTTTAGCGGAATGGTGACGGCGGTGCCTTCCACAACGTCTTTGGGGTATACCCCGTTGAGATTTAGCTCGGGCTTATACACTTTGCCGTCAGGGGTCACTGCCATCATTGCGACGTTGTTGACGCTTCCGAGCCGGATCTGCGGATTGTTGACCTTCATGTTGACGCTGAGCACGAGCGTCACGCGGCCGTAGTTGGCGGATACAGTGTCGCCTATGGCGTAGATCAGCTGTATGTCGGCCACGTCGGCCAGGGGATTGGCCTCGGCGGTGGTGCCGGTGACCGGCGCCAGCACTTGTTCCACGGTTTTCTTGGTCTTTTTCAGCAGCTTGCCTATCTGGGCATTGGTGGAGACGGGCAGCAGGAGCATGGCAGCAAGGGCCAGCAGCAGGGTTGTTTTTCTCATTGTAGGGGGATTGGGTTTATGAATGTGAGTCAGCGCTTCAGTCCGCTCTTGCGGAGATAGCCTTTGTCGATGGCTTTTACTATGAGGTCGGCCACGTTGATGGCGCCGATCTTGGCGAACAGTGATTTGCGGTGGGCCTCGACGGTGTTGTCGGAGACGAACATGGCGGCGGCGATTTCGCGCGAGGTCTTGCCCTGCGCGATATGATGCAGCACTTCGAGCTCGCGAGTGGTGGGGTGCAGCGACGGGTCTGCGGCTGCTTCCAGGGCTTTCAGCACACCGGGGCAGTAATAGTGGCGGCCAAGCAGTATCTCGCCGATGGCCGTGATGATCTCGTTGCCGTCGCCGGACTTGTATATGATGGCGTCGACGTCGCGGGCAAGGAGTTTGCGAAGGGTCCAGATCTCGTCGTGTACGGTGCTTACTATTATATGGGCATGGGAATTGCGAGCCCGTATCATCTCGATGAGCACAAAGCCGTCGAGGTCGGGCAACTCCAGGTCGATGATGTGGAAATCGTAGGTCTGACCGGCCTCAAGCCGCTCGGCCAGGGCCGTAGCGGTGCTGAACTTGTCTACGGTCTCGACGCCGAGGCCGACCAGGACTGTGTTCAGCCCCTCCCGTATCAGGTCGTGGTCGTCGACTACGGCTATTCGCATCCGTGAAATGATTGATTTGTCGGTCATCTTCAGTAGGTGGTGGGTTGCAGGTGATTATTTTCTGCAAAGTTACCACGTCCTGTGATGCGCGTCAATTACGGATTTCCGTAGTTTTTCGGGATTCTAACGGACAATTTGACTTCTGTCCCTCCATTTCCGACTGTTTTCATTTCAATTGTGCCGCCGACGGCGGCGGCACGGCGGCGCATGGATTTTTCTCCCAGTCCCTTCTTGTCTGTGAATTTATAGGAGCCGTTGTCGGTGACTGTCGCGGTGAGCTCATTGTCGGCAAGGGTCAGGCTGACCAGGATGCGGCTGGCGCCGGAGTGCTTGACGGAGTTGCCGACGGCCTCCTGGATGATGCGGTAGACTTCGAGTGCGGTCGCCTCGGGGACGTCGCGGAATGAGGCGCCGGCAGACTCGGACGCATATTCGAGGTCGATGCGGTCGGTGTGGGCTTCGCGCTGCTTGGCCACGTAAGAGCCTACCACCTCGCTGAGGTCGGCATATGCGAACTCGGGAGGCATGAGCTCATGGGAGATGCGGCGCACGGTCTGGCGGCAGGTGTCGATCATCGCGGCGGCGTCGGCGGACTCGCCCCTGGACATCTGCATCTGTATGGTCAGTAGGTCGTTGCAGACGCCGTCGTGGAGTTCGGTCGACATCCGGCGCCGTTCGTTCTCCAGGCCTTCAATGTACTGCTGCATCCGGCGCCTCTTCTGCCGGCTGGCGTAGACGATGAAGACCACGGCGCAGATAAGCAGGAGCCCGAGAGCTGCAAACAGCCACATGAGAGTCTGTGCCCTCCTTGCCTCGCTCCGGGTCAAGGCGAGCTCCTTCTCCTTGGAGTCATATTTCACCGTCAGCTCCTGGAGGCTCTGTGACTTCTCTTCCTCCCACAGCTCGTTGCGCAGGTTATAAGCCTTCAGCAGCGTCTTGTATGCGTTTGTGTAGTCGCCCAAGTGTGCATATGCCTCATGCAGATTTCCGTAACAGTCGAGCTTCACGAAAGGGAGGTTGTCGATGCCGTCGAGGCTGAGAATCTTGTTGAACCAGGTTACAGAGCCGTTGTAGTCGTTGTTTTTAAGGCATATCGAGCATTCGGCCTGGTAGAATACCAGCAGTGCCATCGGAGACTTGATGTCGGGCAGCAGCTCATTGCATCTGACCCTCCACTCATTCGCTGCCGCCTTGTTTCCGGTGCGGTCGGCTATGAGCATAGTGTATGCGGCGGCGCGGAATGCGGCTTCATCGTTGCCCGATTCAATTGCGTTGCCGTATGCCAGCTTCTGGTACTTCATGGCCTTGTCAAGATCGCCGCACCCTGTGAGCACAGATCCGGCTACGCCGTAGATCATGCTTTTCAATTTCGGATCGTTGCTTTGGGAAACCCAGGAGGCCGAGTTTACGGCATTCTTCGCCGCATCGCCCTTATGCTGCATGTCGAGATTGAGGACTGCAAGATTTATATACAGCGATGCAATCTCCTCGATGGCCTCCTGGTCGGGATGCTGGCGGAATGCGCCGGAAGTGACTATCTTCAGGGCCGACTCATAGTTTTTCAATGCCTCGTCAATTTTCCCGAGTGACCTAAGGTAGACACCCTGCGACGAATGTGCTCCCACTATCAGCGTCGGATTGCCGGTTTTCTCCGCCAATTCTATCACGCGTTGCCCCACGATGGCGGCCGAGTCTGTGCGGCCGATGCCATGAAGGCTGTCGGCGGCTTCCCGCAGTGTCGCAATATCTGCGCTATTGTCTGCGCTGACAGGGCACGGCAGGCTGAATGCCACAAGGATTAATGTGACCATAAACGCGTATCTTGCTGCTGGGTGTCGGGACTTCATGCTGAACGGTGGTTGAATTATAAAGCAACGCTCATTGCCTTGCTATGCGTTGTGGACTGCCTCTGTAGTCCGGCTGTCTCCATCAAGATTTGCACCTTGGTTTCGACTCTGCAAAATTAACGATTTTGCGCCTTGAATACAATAGTCATCATCTTAAAAATCCCTAAAATGAACATGGAACGCTGTTTGCTTGGGATATAATCTCGCCAATTTCCTAAGTTTTCAATTTTATTAGACTTAAATCGGCGAGATTTAGAGTGCTAATTATTAATAGAATGCGAATAACACGGAGGCCAATTCCGTATATATCTGGTGTAATGGCGAGATAATTCAGGAGCTATTAGACTAAACTTGGCGAGATAGGTCATATCTGAGGGTCTTGCCATAACCCGAGGATAATATATAGCCGCTGTCAATTAACCCTTTTATGGCACGGTTAAGAGTCCTTCGTGGAATCTCTTCTCCAATGCGTGCGTTTATATCCTAATGGAAGATGCTCCGTATAGTTTCAAATCTTCGAGAATTACCCAAAAATATATGAAGAAAATGGGTGAGTGGATACTCCATACATCATTGTCCGTCATCTCGACAAGGATTATCCACACTGTCATATCGTGTTCAACCGAATAGATAATCATGACGAAACCATTTCCGATAAAAATGATTTATAAGCGTGGCAGCAACGAATTGCAGGGTCTATGGTACACCCGAAAAGGCAAGCGTTTCGCCGCCTCGAAGATTGACCGGCGATTCAGTCTGGGCAATATTTCCAAGCATCTGGCGAACAACAAACCGCTGCATTCTCAGTCTCAATGGATGTATGCAGACGGCTCCATTGTGCCTATTGCATCATACAAAGGTGTGCGGTTTTCGACGCAACAAATCAATGATTACGTTGCAGGTAAAGCTATCAGAGTTGACGGATGTCAGGGAGCTATGCCTACTGTGTGGATAAAATTCAACCCACAGCGCATGACCCCGGGAGTCTATTCATCCAATCCGGATTTAGCCGGACAAGCCGCATCTCAGTCGCAGAGCCATGGCACTCGGTTATCCCATGTTTCAGCAGCAGGAACCATACATCCGCAAGAAGGTTTCGCTAACGGCAGTGCGTTACCCGACGATTTCAAACTGTGGCTGAGTCGTCATCCCGGACTTACCATAGAAGAGGCCCTTCACCGCTATCGTGAAGAACAAAAAGCCAAACGCCGCCGACAAAGGCCCAAATTACATTAAACCCAACGCCGCTGAGGGAAGCAGCCCCCGGCGGCGTTTCTCATCTAATCTCCTTAATGGACTCAGAGGTTAACTAATATAGCTGTATCGTATATGTTTCTCAGCATATTCGATTGCCATCTCAGGATTTTTCATTAACTTTGCGCTCAAATCATTTAATGGAAATCGATGGAAGATATAAATCGACTAAAAGTAGTGCTTGTTGAGAAAAAAAGGACCAGTAAATGGCTCGCTGAAGAACTTGAGAAAGACCCATCTACTGTTTCAAAATGGTGTACTAACATTTCTCAACCAGACCTGCTAACACTAAGGAAGATTGCAAATCTATTGCAAGTAAATATTAAAGATTTATTGATAGACAGTATCTACGATTAAAGTATTATATGGCAGAAAATGGAATAAGAACATTGAGCCTATTTTCCGGTGGCGGAGGATTAGATATCGGCTTTGAAAAGGCTGGTTTTGAAATTCTATTTGCCACCGACTTAAACCATGAGTGTTGTGAAACACTTAAATTAAATAGAGGAAATACATTGTCTGAAAATCTTATAGTTGAACAAGCTGATATAACGACTATGGATTACTCTATTCTACCTGATAACATCGATATGATTATTGGAGGTCCTCCTTGTCAGACGTTCTCGGCATCAGCAAGGCGTGCAGGAGGAGCATCTGGGAAGCTGGATGAAAGAGGTAATCTATTTGAATGCTATGTAGAGATAGTACATAGACTGCAACCCAAAGCATTCCTATTTGAAAATGTAAGAGGGATACTCGGCACAAACAAGGGTCAAGATTTTAAGGATATAGTTTCGGCCTTTGCGGCTGAAGGATACACTATAGAGTATAGAATACTTGACGCTGAAGATTATGGAGTTCCGCAGCAACGAGAAAGATTGTTTATTGTTGGACACCGTTTAGATAAAAAGTTTCTTTATCCCAAGCCTATATATGGACCGGATAGCACGAATAATGCTCCTTACCTAAAAGTCGGTGAAGTTATTGCCGATATTCAACTAACAAGACAAGATAAAATAGAAACAACTTTTGAAGGCGGAAAATACGCATCATTGCTTCCACTGGTTCCTCCTGGCTCTAACTATCTACACTTTACAGCAAAGCGCGGATATCCTAACCCTATTTTTGCATATAGATCAAGATTCTCGGATTTCCTGTACAAAGCTAATCCTGAAACGTGTGTAAAAACATTAATAGCTTCGCCAGGGAAATATACCGGTCCTTTGCATTGGGATAATCGTTATCTAACGGTAAGTGAATACAAACGTATTCAAGGGTTTCCCGATGAACACGTTTTTTTTGGAGACCGTGTAGCGCAAATTAGGCAAATAGGAAATTCAGTATGCCCCAAAATAGCCTATTACATGGCACTCGCCATTAAAGAACAGATTTTTGGTATACCTGCTGGGATCGAATACATCGACGCAAACTATGTTCTTTCTTTTGATAAAAGAAAGGGACAAAAAGCACAGAAAACGAGAGCTTTGCACGAGACCGTTGCAGTAAAACGTCAAAAGAATGCCGTAAGCTGCTTTACTCCATATGATTTTGAAACGTATGTTGCCCCATCTTCTATAATAATGGAGAACAATGTCAATGTGAGTCACGAAAACAATCAGGTGACGATAAACGTGACATGTTCTGATACGGAAAATGTCGAAGCAGTTTTGATATTAGAAATATCCGATAGTGTTGCTCAAAAGGACCCCATAACACTAAGGGTTATTGTGAAAGGGAATGATGAGCAAGACATACAAACTATGTGGAATGCAGTAGATGCATGGGTAAAAAAATGCAGTAGCTTTCGTTCTCTTATAGAATTATACGGGCATTTTACGGAACCTCATCCGATATTTAAGGTAATTGACTTTGAGGTTAAAACCAATCTGCCCGCATTCCAATTTGCCAAATATTATATGGACTTCGCAAAATGTGGGGTTTATGAAGATAAATCTGTTTTACTATCTCTTTGGAAAGATAAATTCAAAACAGAAAAATTTGTCGAATTGGCAAGAATACTAAGATCGTACAGGTATGATATAAGGTGTCATGAAACAAATATAGCTATCCCTCAGGGAGTCTACATGGTGGCATATCCATTTGCATTGCCTTTTGACAAACAAATGAACTTTTGTGTAAAAGAAAACAGAGAGTTATAATGGCAAAAAAAGCAGATTCTCGTCCAGCAAATCTGGATGAACTTATTATAAAAGAATTGGATTTAGCTTATAACAAAGCTGAATCTTACTTTATACCAGGGAAAGAAAATGAAATTCCACAAGAGATTAGCAGTAATCTTAGTCAGGATTTCATAGATGCTCTTGATGGTATTGCGAAGCTATGCGAGAAAGCATCCACCGGTTATCTTAATGTGATTACAGGACTTGCAATCAAGGCCGTTTATGGGGATACCGTAGATGTACGCTACCACCAAGTTCAAATACAAAATCAGACGGATAAGCCAGCAGGCTTCAATTTCAGAGGCGTTTCTGAACATATAATTTTTCACTGGATGGAAAATCATGAATTTCATGGGGCTAAATCTGGGTGGCAAACAAGAACTTTTGAGAGACCCAAACCATATTTTCTGAACTATGAGGAGAATATAGGGGCAATAAAAGTGCCTTTTCTATCAACCTATGATCAGATTGAGACGCATAATCAAAACGCCAAATTAGGTTTAGCATTCCTATTGCTAAGAAGAATAGAGCTAAGGGAGCGGACAAAAATTACGTTAGCAATACCAAGACTACAAGACGTACTGCAAATTACTAATTTGTTCAAAAGCCACTTCTTTTATTCATATAAAGATTCAAAAGGAGCTTCTCGTCTGCCCGTTATTGCATTGCATGCAATATATAAAGTATTAATGCAAGAGTTAGTACGCTATAATGGTAAGATTCTTAAGGACCTTGAATCTCATTCAGCAGCAGACTCGCAAACTGGGTCCATAGGCGATATCGAAATTGCGAATAAAGATGGATCTATCTTTGAAGCAGTGGAGGTAAAACATATGATTCCAATATCAAAGGAATTAGTTGACATTGCCAAACAGAAAATCAGAGGTTGTCAGGCGGACCGATATTATATTCTGACGACTCATAATATGCATGACCCATCTGACGAAGTAATAACAGAAGTTGAAAACGTAAAAAGGCTTTTAGGATGTCAAATGATAGTTAATGGGGTCATCCCATCGATTAAATATTATCTCCGACTTCTCACTAACCCTGGAGCTGTCTTGCCAAACTATGTTCAAGAACTTGCAACAGACAAAGCAATCAGTTTTGAACATAGAGATGTTTGGAATAAAATAGCTACAGGATCTATTTAAAAAGGATTTCTATAGCCTTCAGAACTTCGTATGCAATATCATCAATAATTTGATGGCTTCAATGAACGGAAGGTCAGTTTCCTCCGAACTTCGGAGTGGATAGCGTTCCACCGGAGCGCGTTCATCAACACCGAAACCGATGCCGGAACAGAATTATCGCACCTTGCGAGAGCGACACACACGACTCCACCGCCAAGCTCATCGTGGAGCCTGACCTCACTATCAAGTATGAAGAAATCTTTGGTCGCTTTCATCTGCATACGCTTTTCCAGTTGCAAAGTTACAAAAAAACGGCAATAAAGCCGTTATACACGCTTGATTATCTTTCTTCAAGTAATGATTTCACATATCCGAAAGACTCATGTTTGGTTCGGGCTTTATATATGCCCGACTAAACCTAAACCAATATATAAGGAGAATCTATGCTGGGCAAAAGAAATGGATGTGAGTTGATTTTTGTCTTATTCCCCGATTTTTCTTTTCCTCAGCTACGTTTGAACACAAAATTTGAACACAGTGACGTGAACACAGGGGGCTGCCATTGGCGGCTGAAATGAGTTGGCGCGGAGTTGTGTTCAGATTTGTGTTCAAGGCAAAAGAAAAAGCAGCTACGAGAGGATTCGTAACTGCTTAATTTTCTGAGGGTGGTCCCACTTGGGCTTGAACCAAGGACTCCCTGATTATGAGTCAGGTGCTCT
>OGNF01000058.1_pt1 | contig 108833 bp, 107 predicted proteins | sample 1573321 | NCBI WGS metagenome assembly OGNF01 (sample SAMEA2581911, study PRJEB24529) | metagenome | biome: Human gut stool | place: China | collected 2011 | reverse complement strand
ATGGGCGCTGCCCAAACCCGCAATTTTTGAAAAAATTGAGTAAACTTTTTTATTTTTTGGGAGGATAATTTAGCGTTAGCTAAAATTCAATGCCCGACCGACACTCTGCTAAAACATAATTTAGCAAATAGCTTAGACTAAATCGGAACGAAAATTTTAAAATGATTTAATATTACTTCCTATTAAACTTTTTTACCTTTTCCGAAAGGCTTTGTAAATCCTCTTTTGAAAGTTCAGGCAGATGTTCGAGGTCGTCAAGAAATTTTGCTATACTTTCCTTTTCCTTTAGCTTTGTACTCTCAATATAATAGCTTGTAATAATTCCCGGTACTACCGCTATTATCAGTATGGAACATATCGACAGGAAAATCGACATTGCCCTGCCGAGTATCGTAACGGCGGTTATGTCGCCAAAACCTATGGTCGTGGCTACGCTGAAACAGTACCATACACTGTCAATCGGAGTTTTTATGTTCGGCTCAACTATCCATACACCAATGCTTACACCTGCAAATATTATTATGTATGTTGTCAAAAACTTAAGTGCTCCTGTCCGTTTAAGTATAATTTTTATCAGCCGAGTTTTTTTCATATCTTCACCGCCTGCCTTTTATAACAAAATTATATCAATTCTGCGTATAACAGTCAATATTTTTAGCAAAATTAAACAGTCGAATTTTTGGTCAGAGTTTTTGCATCGATTTTCACAAAACAGGTGAAAAATTATTATGCAAAGAAAACACCGTCAGCGCAAAGAGTTGACGGTGTTAAAAAGCCTATTTTCTTGTTTGTTTTCATAATTGAAAGGTTTTCGCTATTGTGTTTAAGCTGCCAAACAGCAAGCCGGTTGGCTATCGGAGTTTGCGTTAGCCCTTAATAAACAACTGTTCCCAATAATATCTGTACGGAGCATTTTGGTCAACATAACACGAAACACCGATTTTGTTATATTTGCTGTTCATTATGTTTGCTCTGTGCGACGGAGAATTCATCCATTCTTTTACTACAGCTTCGGGTGTGTTCTGTCCTGCGGCAATGTTTTCGGCTGCCGAAGTGTACGAAACATTATTCTGCTTTAAAACCATAGACCAGCTTGTGCCGTCAGGGCGCTGGTGTGAAAACAGAGTTGCTGTTTCTTTTGAACGAATGTTTGAAAGGTTTGTAAGAGTTGTGTCTTTTGTGAGAGGAGAAAGTCCCTCTTTTGCCCGTGCCGCATTTACAAGTTCAATTACCTTATCGGCAAATTCTTTATTATAGCTTGCAGATCCGCTCGGCTGTGTGGTAGGCTGCGGTTGTGAAGTCGGTTGTACGGTGGTCGGCTGTGTTGCAGGCTGTGTCGGAGTTTCTCCTCCCGAAATGAGCATTTGAGCCGAGGTTACATCCTGAACATCAATTTTGCCGTCATTGTTATAGTCGGCAATTTTTTTCTGATTGTCTGTCAGTTCTCCGTCACCTGCTATTTTTATCTGCAAGTATGTAACATCCTGCACATCAAATCTGCCGTCATCGTTTAAGTCGTATTTTTGCGTATCAAGTGCTGATGCCGAAACAATTGCAGTTGCCGCTACTGCTGTGGCGGTAAGTGTTACGGCGATAATTTGTTTTAAATTTATCATATGAACTCCTGTGATTTTAACTCTGATAGATATTTAAAAGAATGTTTTTGATGTCCCAAAGTTTTTTCGAGAGGTCAACATAGTAGTTGTGCGGGTTCTCAAATCGCTTTACCTCGTCCCAAAGGAGTCCGATTTGGTCTTTGCAGTATTTTGCAATATCTTCAATCTTTGGCGATTCATACACGCACTTGCCGTCCTTAAATATCGGTACAAGTAATTCTTTTGCGGTAAAGTCTGTGAGAGTTTTTGCTTTCCATGTTGCATTCTGGTCGAAAATGGTGTGTGGTTTTGAGAAATCCATTACTTCGTCGTACACGCAAAGTTCGTCGGCAAGAGCCTTGCCGCTCTCGTTGTCATAATAACGGTAAAGTTTTTTGAAATGAGGATTTGTGATTTTTGATGTGTTCTCGCTGACTTTGATTTTCGGGATAATTTCGCCGCTTGTGGGTTCTTCAACGGCAACAAGTTTATATACACCGCCGAATACAGGCGAACTTGACGAAGTTATAAGTCTTTCGCCAACTCCGAAAACATCGACCTGTGCACCCTGCATCATAAGGTCACGGATAAGGTACTCGTCGAGTGAGTTTGATGCAACAATTTTGCAGTTTTCAAGTCCTGCCTCGTCAAGCATTTTTCTCGCTTTTTTAGAAAGGTAAGAAATATCGCCCGAATCAAGACGAATTGCAAATTTGTTAATGCCCTTTGGAACAAGCACTTCTTTAAATACTCTTATTGCGTTCGGAACGCCGCTTTTAAGCGTGTTGTAAGTATCGACAAGAAGCGTCGGGTTCTCAGGATAAAGCTCGCAGTAGGTGCGGAATGCTGTATATTCGTTGTCGAACATCTGAATCCAGGAATGAGCCATTGTGCCGCCTGCGGGTACGCCGTAAAGTGCGTCTGTAAGTGTGCAGGCTGTACCGGCACAACCGCCTATGTATGCGGCTCTTGCACCGTCAACAGCACCTGTTGCGCCCTGTGCACGGCGAGAACCAAACTCAAGAACCGTTCTGCCCTGTGCGGCACGAACAATTCTGTTTGCCTTTGTTGCAATGAGAGTCTGATGATTGATTGTAAGAAGTAAAAATGTTTCGATAAGCTGTGCCTCTATGGCAGGAGCTTTTACCGTAATAATCGGTTCGTTAGGGAAGATAGGAGTTCCCTCGGGAATAGCGTAAATATCACCTGTGAATTTGAAATTTGAAAGATATTTTAAAAATTCTTCGTCAAAAATTCCTTTTTCTCTAAGATATTCAATATCGGTTTCGGAGAAGTGGAGATTTTTGATGTAGTCAATTACCTGCTCAAGACCTGCCGCAATGGCAAAACCGCCGTTGTCGGGCACTTTGCGGAAGAAAAGGTCGAAGTAAACATTCTTTTTGTAAAAGCCGTTTTTAAAATAGCCGTTTGACATTGTAAGCTCGTAAAAATCGCAGAGCATGGAATAGTTAGTTTCTGTCATTATAAATCACCTTAATAAAATTTGATTTGCATTATGTTTCGAACCTATCAGCTTTCGGTTTGTTCAAGATTTTTTACACCCTTGCTAAGGCAAAGCCTTTGTGCAAAAACCGCAAGCACACACATAACAATAACAAGTCCAAGGTTAATTATAACAGGTTCAACGCCAAAAATCCATAGCAATACAAGAGAAATTGCACAAATAGCGGCGGTAATTGCTATAATTATGGCTGCATTGATTACGGTATTGTAGTTACCTCGCAAAGCGTTGATTTCATCGTCCCATACAAGTTTAGGGTTTATTGTGTCCAAGAATATACCGAGGTAGGTTACAAAAACAACGCAGATAAGGCTTAAAAGAATATGTATAAGCGGAATTACGATGAATACAAACGGATTAAAGCTGTCTGCGAGAATTGCGCAGTAAATATTAAATGCAATTACATAGAGCACCATAACAGAGCCGCTGATGATTATACTTGTAAGTGCTTTTGCATTCAGTTGAACTCTTAATGTAACGGGAATATAGCGCATAAATTGGAAGTGCTTGCCCTCTCTTGAAATTGCGGAAGAAGCGATGCTGTTAATTGCCGTGACAAGGGCGGAAATTACAACAGCCGCTACGGTAATTACAGTAATACTTTTTTGATCTCCCGCAAGGTACGGTGTAAGTGTGCCCGACAAAAAGTTTGTACTGCCCTGCAAAATCATAATAACAGCCATAAAAACAGGCCACAAAAGGTTAATGGCTATGCAGTCCATAAAGAAAGGCGGAGTTCTGAAAAGGATAAGAAATTCTTTTTTCAAATAACTTGCAAAAACTCCTTTTTGGGTTGATTTTTCAACAGTCTGACTTGCAATGCTTTTACTGCGTTTGGATTTTGTGGTATTGATGTCCGACACACCTTTGATATACATTTTTGACGCAAGGAAAAGGAAGACTGCAACGAAAATTACATTTGCAAGCAAGTATAAAAGCAGTTGATATACGGATTCGCTTGAGATAGAATCCATCATAAGCGGAATGTGCGGAAAAATAAAGTTCATAACATTTAAAAATCCGTTGTCTGCGCTTGCAAGCGAAGTAACGATTGCATCGGGATTAAATCCGCTGATGCTTACGAGAGCAACCAATGCGCCGACTATAAGCACGGCAGTGCCGATACCTGTAATTTTATTGAGGAAATCACGATTTTTTACCGAGTGGGTAAAGTACATAAATATAACGGCAATAATTCCGCAGTAAGCAAGAGGAATAATGGGAACGGTAAGTATGCCGATTATTGAAGTTATAACACCTGTAAGCGAAAATCCCTTTGCCGACATAAAGCCTACGCAAGCTCCGAGAATAAGGATAAATTCCATTATGTTTTCCGAAAGCAGGGAATAAGCAAACTTTGCACTTACGATTTCTCTCGGCTTTAACGGAAGAGGAATGAGATTTTCAATATCGTTTGAAAAATAAAATATATTGATAATTACATTAATTCCGAATACTACGGAAAGGATAGAAATAATATGTAAAATTACTTCCGCACCCTGTGTTGCTCCGCCGTATGTCATTACGCCAAGTGTTAGGGCATAGGTGATTATTCCGACAAGCGCACCTGCCGGTATCATAATAAGAAGCACAACCGCCGTACCCATAATTGTATAAAAATGTTTGGAACGCTTTTTTTCTGCGGAGGTTAGCTCGGTTGTTTTTATAAAGGTTTTTAATAAATTAAAAAAATTACTCATTTTCAGTCAGCTCCAAAAAGATTTGTTCAAGTGATTTGCCTGTGTTCTGACTGCAAAGATTATCGAGAGTGCCGTCATAAAGCGATTTGCCCTTTTTTATTATGATAACCTTGTCGCAGAGTTTTTCGGCAACTTCAAGTATGTGGGTGGAGAAAAATACGCAGTTACCCGCATCTGCGTGTTCACGCATCATAGCTTTCAGTTCAAAAGCACTCTTAGGGTCAAGACCGATGAGCGGTTCGTCAAGAATCCATACATCGGGATTGTGCACAAGTGCGGCGGCAACCATAATTTTCTGACGCATACCGTGCGAGTAGCTTAGCATAGGTGCGTTTAAGCTGTCGGTAAGTCCGAATCTGTCGCAAACTTCGGTAAATCTCTTTTTGCGCACATCTGACGGAACTTTGTAGATGTCACCAATGAAATTGAGAAACTCAATTCCTTTGAGCCTTAAGAACATATCGGGACTGTCGGCAATGTAACCGATACTTTTCTTTGCCTCAAGCGGTTCTTTTTTTATGTCGTGACCGTTGATGCTTATTTCACCGCTGTCACTTGAGAGAATACCTGTAAGCATTTTGATTGTGGTGGTTTTGCCCGAACCGTTCGGTCCGATAAATCCTACAATTTCGCCTTTATTTACAGTAAAAGACAAATCGTCTACTGCTTTTAAAGTGTTGTTAAATACCTTTGTAACATTATTGAATTTTATCATAATATCAGTCCTTTGTATGAATGTATTTATATAAATATTATAAAATCAGATATAGTCGCTGTCAATTATTTTTACATTGTTTTTAAAATTTGTTCTGATGCGACATATTTTGAAAGCTTTTTGTATATGTAAAGTTTGACAACAACAATAACCCCTCCGACAACGCATATTAACAGCGTTGCCGGAGGGGTTATGCTTTTAAGCCTGTAATTGATTTAAAATTTTATTTCTTATTCTTTTTTAGTTTACCGATTACATAAATCAGTACAAAGCCGAGCAGGAAAGCGCCTACTACACATTTAAACACAATGCCGAGCACACCGTCAAACATTGCAATTCCCGAAAAACTGTTCATAGCGTACCATACAGTCATAAAGCTGAAAAAACCCCCGATGATGTAGCACAAAGAACCGAGCTTTTTTGCCGATACGAACATATACAGAGCGATTATTGCCCATAATATAAAGTAAAAGGATTTTATGGTTTCCATTTGTTGATCTCCTATAAATCTAATGTATTAATGATTTAAAGTTTAAGGTCGGGAATATACTGCTTTATAATTGAAATTAATCCGACCTTTGGAGTATCTTCGTCGGGTAACTGCGGAAAGTCATATGCCGCATAGTCATTGCCCTCGATAATCGCAGGTCCGTTCTCCGAAATGCATACATCCCAACCGCAATACTTAAATTCGGGTTCTTCCAGTGCCGCATTTTTAACAAGCTCCTTGACCTCTTCGCAGTAAGGAATTTTAAAACCTTTAAATTTTATTCCCGAATACGGGTGTTCGTATGCAATTTCCATATCGGAAGTATGTCCCGGCCCTGTTACCGTACCTGTATCGAGGTCAAAGTGACAGGCAAAACCGCCGTTTTCAAGATTATCTACAAATTTACCGTTATTTCCTGTTTTAAACACCGCATACAAAATATTCGGCTTGCCGTCTACCACAAGTGTGGCAATTCTTAAGCAGTTAATTGAGTGAGGATAAATTTTTGAAACATCGGGGTGTTGTTTTATTGCCTCTTCAAGTACACCGAATTCGTTTTCTTTGTCAAAAACATAATTATAAAATTCTTCGTCACTCTTAAAGTCCGCTTTAACAAGTTTTTCAATGCCTTTGCCGCATTCGCCGAAAGCAGGCTTTGCAATGAAAACATCCCAAGGCTTAATAAATTCGCTGAATTGCTCCAAAGTAATCTTTTCCTCAATTACAAGTACCCGTCTGCCAAGATATTTTGCAAATCTGGTATCAAATAATCTTTTATCGTTAAATATTTCGGCACTTGTAAGATCGTTCTGCATTAACATAAAACGCTTGTTTTTAAAGCGTGTCATATACGTTTTGCGTTGGTCTGCAGTCATATTGTAGTATTCAAACAGAACATAGTCATTATATCCCGCTCTGTATTTTAAAAAGCAACCTACCATATCAAAGAAAATGCCGGCTTTGTTTTTGCCGGATTTTGTGTGAACGGTATTTATTGCGCCGGAAAGTTTGCTGAATGTTGCGCCGGAGCAAACTCTGAAAAAGTAACCGATTCTCATAATAACCTCTTTTGTATCTTAGTTGTATCAAAATTACGGCTAATTTAAGCCATTTTGTGTAGTTAAGGGTGTATTTGTCAATATAACTTCCATTATAGTATATTTTGCGCTGAAATGTCAATAATGGTGACGGATTTGTGAAAAGTTTTTGAAAAGTAAAATTTTTCTGATAAAACTCTTGACTTTTGTTGACTTTAAGATTATAGTATAAGCATAAGAGTTAGCACTCGCACACAGAGAGTGCTAAAACAACAAAAAACGCAGGCAGAGAGGTGATACCTATGGAGCTTGCGGAAAGAAAGCAAAAAATTCTTTCGACTGTTGTTGAAAACTTTATAAAGACAGGTGAGCCTGTAGGTTCAAAAACTCTGATAGACGAAACGAATTTAAAAGTTTCATCGGCTACGGTAAGAAATGATATGGCAGACCTCACACAAAAGGGTTATCTTGTTCAGCCGCATACATCGGCAGGCAGAATACCTACTCAGCAGGGCTACAGATACTATGTTGACAATCTTATGAAGATTGTGGCGGTGTCACAGCGGGGTAGAGAACTTGTGGAGGATAAACTTTACAGAAATGCCGAATCACCCGAAAATATTTTAAAATCGGCGGCAGATCTTCTTTCGGAGCTGACAGGACTTACCGCAGTTGCCACAGCACCGAATTCCGCAGAAAGCAGGATTCACAAAATCAGCTTTGTGCAGACGGGTTCGCACACGGCAATGACTGTTGTAATTGCCTCAAACGGCATTATAAAAAATCAGCTTTTCAGATGCGAATTTATAATCACTCCCGAAATCCTTGAAGTGTTTGACAAAGCGCTTAACGAATTGTTTGACGGAGTAAGGCTTTCTTCGATAAATCGTCCGTTTATACAGACGGCAGCGGCAAGATTTGGCGAGTTATCGCTCTTTATGCCAAGTGTGCTTACGGCGATAAAAGATGCGGCAGACAAGGCAAACGAAGTCGGAATCTTTTTGAGCGGTCAGACAAAGCCGTTGTTTATGCAGAATGTAAATTTTCTTGCGGCAAGAAATGTAATTGAACTTCTTTCAAGAAAAGGAGATCTTGCAGGTGTTCTTACAAGCCTGCCGATAGGTACTTCGGTAAGTATAGGTACAGAAAACAGCCGTATAGAACTTGCGTACAGCTCGGTAATTTCTTCAAGCTACAGCGTAAAAGATACACCGTCCGGTACGCTTGCCGTAATAGCTCCGATACGAACGGATTACGGCAGAGTGATTTCGATTATAGAATGTATAAGCGAATGTGTAAGTAAAATAATAAGCGAGCTTATAGAGCATTAATATAGAAAGGAAAGGTAATATGTCAAAGAAAAAAGAAGTGACAAAAGACGAAGCTGTTGTAAACGAGAATACATCCGAACAGACAGCTGAAGCGGTTACGGAAGAGATTGATGAAACCGCCAAAAAAATAGCTGAACTTGAGGAGGAGCTCAACTCACAGAAAGACAAATATCTTCGCCTTTGTGCTGAGTATGACAACTACCGCAAGCGTACAGCAAACGAAAAGCTTTCTATTTATGATGACGCAACAGCAAAGGCGGTTACAGAGCTTTTGCCTGTAGCAGACAGTATTCAGATGGCTATTACAAATTTAAAAGATTGTGACCCCGAAATTTTAAAGGGCATTGAGCTTATTTCAAATCAGCTTGCAAAGTCGCTTGAAAAGCTCAAGGTTGAGCCTTTCGGTGCGCAGGGTGAGGAGTTTAATCCGGAAATTCACAACGCAATCTCAAAGATTGACGATGAGAATTTTGAAAAGAACTGTATTTCACAGGTGTTCCAGACAGGTTACAAAATCGGCGATAAAATCATTCGTCATGCAATGGTTCAGGTTGCAAATTGCGACTAAGACCTTTATATAAATAAATCAGTATAAAAGTAAAACAAATATATTCAGGAGGAATTCATTATGGCAAAGACAATAGGTATAGATTTAGGTACAACAAACTCATGTGTAGCAGTTATCGAAGGCGGCGAGCCTGTAGTTATTCCTAACGCCGAGGGCGCAAGAACAACTCCTTCCGTTGTTGCTTTCTCAAAAGACGGCGAGCGTATGGTAGGTCAGGTCGCAAAGCGCCAGGCTATCACAAACCCTGACAAGACAGTTTCTTCTATTAAGAGAGAAATGGGTACATCATATAAAGTATCAATTGACGGCAAGCAGTACACACCGCAGGAAATTTCAGCTATGATTCTTTCAAAGTTAAAGGCAGACGCTGAAGCATACCTCGGCGAAAAGGTAACACAGGCAGTTATTACAGTTCCTGCTTACTTTACAGACGCACAGCGTCAGGCTACTAAGGATGCAGGTAAGATTGCAGGTCTTGATGTAAAGAGAATTATCAACGAGCCTACAGCAGCTGCTCTTTCATACGGTATAGATAAAGAAAAAGACCAGAAGGTTATGGTATATGACCTCGGCGGCGGTACATTCGATGTATCTATCATTGAGATGGGCGACGGTGTTCAGGAAGTTCTTGCTACAGCAGGTAACAACCGCCTCGGTGGTGATGACTTCGATAAGAGAATTATCGACTGGATGGTAACATCATTCAAAAACGAAACAGGTATTGACCTTTCATCAGATAAGGTTGCTATGCAGCGTTTCAAAGAGGCTGCAGAGAAAGCTAAGATAGAGCTTTCGGGCGTTACAACATCTTCAATCAACCTCCCATTCATTACAGCAGACCAGACAGGTCCTAAGCACCTTGACTTAACACTTACAAGAGCTAAGTTTGACGAACTTACAGCAGACCTTGTAGAGGCTACAATGGGTCCGGTTCGTTCGGCTCTCTCTGATTCAGGTTTACAGATCAGTCAGATTGACAAGGTTCTTATGGTCGGCGGTTCTTCAAGAATTCCTGCTGTACAGGAAGCTGTTAAAAAACTTATCGGCAAAGAGCCGTTCAAGGGCATTAACCCTGATGAGTGCGTAGCTGTAGGTGCTGCTATTCAGGGCGGCGTTCTCGGCGGCGAGGTAGAGGGACTTCTTCTCCTCGATGTTACACCTCTTTCACTTGGTGTTGAAACAATGGGCGGCGTAATGACAAAGATTATTGAGAGAAATACAACAATTCCTACAAAGAAGAGCCAGATTTTCTCAACTGCCGCTGATAACCAGACACAGGTTGAAATCAATGTTTTACAGGGTGAGCGTGAATTTGCAAGAGATAACAAGCAGCTCGGTTTGTTTGCTCTCACAGGCATTGCTCCAGCTATGCGTGGTATCCCGCAGATTGAAGTAACATTTGATATTGATGCAAACGGTATTGTTAATGTATCTGCAAAAGACCTCGGTACAGGCAAGGAGCAGAAGATTCAGATTCAGAACTCAACCTCAATGAGCAAGGAAGATATCGACAAGGCTGTTAAGGAAGCAGAGCAGTACGCCGCAGAAGATAAGAAGCACCGTGAAGAGGTTGACGCTAAGAACGAAGCAGAGAACCTTGTATATCAGGCTGAAAAGCTCGTAAACGAGAGCGGCGACAAGATTTCAGAGGACGAAAAGAATACAATCAATACAAAGTGTGCTGCAGTTAAGGACGCTATCGCTAAGAACGACAAGTCTATGATTGACGCTGCTAAGGAGGATTTACAGAAAGCTGTTTACGAAGTTTCCGCAAAACTTTATCAGCAGGCAAATCCGCAGGGTGCACAGGGTGCGGCTCCGCAGGGTGACCCACAGCAGGGCACACAGGGCGGCTCAAACGGTGACCCTAATGTATATGATGCCGATTTTAAGGATGTTGACGGCAACTGATTAAAAACGGCAGCCTATAAATAGATTTACACAATGATTGACTTCATTTGTTTTTCCTGTTAAAATTTGTTAAAGGGGCTGTTTTTTGCAACGGCTCCTTTAGCACTGTATGGATTTTTGACAGCGTATATAGATAACCTTTATACAGCTGATAACAAGTTATTAAAAGGTGAGAATGATGGCAGATAAAAGAGATTATTACGAGGTGCTTGGCGTTTCTAAGGGAGCAAGCGAAGATGAAATTAAAAAGGCTTACCGTCAGAGCGCTAAAAAGTACCACCCTGACCTCCATCCGGGAGATAAGGAATGTGAAGAAAAATTCAAAGAAGTCAACGAGGCTTACGAGGTACTTTCAGATAAAGATAAAAAAGCACGCTATGACCAGTACGGTCACGCAGGCGTAGACCCTAACTTCGGTGCGGGCGGCGCAGGCAGTTACGGTGCATACGGTCAGGGCATTGATATAGATGATATTTTTTCAAGCTTTTTCGGCGGATTCGGAGGCAGACGCTCCAATAATCCTAATGCTCCGAGCCGAGGCAGCGATGTTGAGGCAAGCATTTATATTTCATTTGAAGAGGCTGCAAAGGGCTGTAAAAAGACCGTAAGCTACGATTGCGTTTCTTCTTGTGACGAATGTCACGGTACGGGCGCAAAACCCGGTACTCAGCCTAAGACCTGCTCTGTGTGCGGAGGCTCGGGCAGAGTTACAATCAGCCAGCGTTCACCTTTCGGAGTTGTTCAGACACAGCGTGCCTGTGACGCTTGTCACGGTAAAGGCAAGATTATTGACAGTCCTTGCCCTAAGTGCGGCGGTTCGGGCAGAAAGCGCAGGACTAAAACTGTTGATATTACAGTTCCGGCAGGCATTAAAGACCAGCAGATTCTTAATGTTGGCGGCAGAGGCAACGCAGGTTACAATGGCGGCCCTTCGGGTGACCTTCATGTATATGTAAATGTTCAGCCGCATCCTGTATTTGAACGCAGAGGCGACGATGTATGGTGCAATCTTCCTCTTACATTTGCACAGGCTGCTCTCGGCGCAGAGGTGGTTGTTCCTACTCTTGACGGCAAGGTTTCGTATCAGGTTCACGAGGGTACACAGCCGGGCGATGTATTTAAGCTTAAGGGCAAAGGCATTCAGCGCCTTAACGGCAGAGGAAAAGGCGACCAGTATGTGCGTGTAACCATTGAAGTTCCGAAGAATCTTAACGCTAAGCAGAAGAATCTTATAAAAGAATTTGAGAATGTTACAAACGAAAAGAACTACGCACAGTGCAACAGCTTTTTTGAGAAAATAAAGAGAATGTTCAACGAATAATTCTGATAACAGTATATAAAGGGGCTTAACAAATGGAGTCTTGGACAGAAATAAAAATTGCGGTAAACGCAAAGGATATAGACAGGGCAGGCGACATTGCGAATGTTGTAGTGCCTTACGGAATTTATATTGAGGACTACACTGCTCTTGAGCAGGAAGTGCAGGAGATTGCACACATTGACCTTATAGATGAGGATTTGCTCAAGAAAGACAGGAGCGTTGCCTATGTTCATATTTACCTTGAGCCTGATGTTTCTCCGAACGAGGCTGTAGCCTTTTTGTCCGAAAGGTATAATGCAGAGGGCATTGAGCATAAAATTGAATTGCTCGACTGTGCCGAAGAGGATTGGAGAAACAATTGGAAAAAGTATTTTAATCCGATTGCCGTTGGAGAAAAGCTCCTTATTCGCCCGAGTTGGAGAGATGATTACGATCCGCAGGGCAGAATAGTTTTGAATATTGACCCGGGTCTTGCGTTTGGCACAGGCAGTCACGAAACCACAAGACTTTGCCTTGAAATGTGCGAAAAGTATATGAAAAAAGGCGACAAAGTGCTTGATGTGGGTTGTGGCAGCGGTGTGCTCGGTATTGCGTCTTTGCTTATGGGTGCAGAAAGTGCCGTAGGAGTTGACATTGACGATGTTGCGGTAAGAACCGCAAAAGAAAATGCCGAAATTAACAATGTGGCTGACCGCTTTACTGCAATCTGCGGCAGCTTTACAGATAAAGTAACAGGTAAGTATGACATTGTACTTGCAAATATTGTAGCAGACGCAATTATGTTCCTTTCAAAAGGTGTAAAAGACTTTATGAAAGACGATGCGGTTTATATTATGAGCGGTATTATTGATACCCGTGCCGAAGAGGTAAAGGAATCAATTGGCAAGGATTTTGACATTATAGAAGAACACCTTGAAAAAGGTTGGGTGTGCCTTGCCGCAAAAGCAAAAAAATAAGGTAATAAATGTGCTGTATAGTGCGATATTTACTGAACATTTGTCATAAAACTGTCACAATAGTGTGATAAAATCTAAATAATTTTGATGCTCGGAGGCACGATTATGAAAAAACCAAATAAAAAGAATACAGTAAATCTGTTTTTCTCTGCATTCCTTATTCTTGCGTTTGTAGTATGCGCACACTTTTTCTCTAATTTTGCACTTGGACAGAATCAGGTGCTTTCAAATGTAATTCAGTTGTTTGTTTACACAGTGTTCGGTCTGCTTTTGTTCTACGCAACAAGAGTCGGCGACGGAAAGCCTGTAAAGCGTTTTTCACCGATTACATTAATAATTATGGTATTGCCTGCGCTTTACATAATGATTGCAAGCATAGCAAGCGGTATGCCGCTCCACAGCGCATTTGTTATAAATGACAGTTCAATCAGCATTGTAACAACACTTGCAGCCGTTGTATTCGGTTACGGTATTCCATACACATTCTTAAGCGGTTTTGAAATTGCCGAGGAAGAGAACGAAAGCGAGAAAAAATTCGTTGAGGGCGGTATAGAAGCTGACATTCAGGATGTTGAAAATGAAGAAGAATCAGAGGAAACTTCCGAAAATGCCGAAGAAACCGAAACAAGCGAAGAAAACACAGAAGAATAATTTGTTTTACTTATTAATTTGACAGCGACTTGACAAAATCGAGCCGCTGTTTTATTATTTAAGCGGTGCCTTATACGGTTATTTAAGAATTAAAGGCTTTTTATCATAAGTTTGGGTAATTTACGGTTTAGCGGAATACATCAGCCAAGTAATTATAAAAGTTTGGCAACCTTTAAAAAGGCTTGACCTAAATTTTTAAATTATTACACTAAACCGTGAGCCAAACAATAATTTATTATTGTTACCCCAACATTTAGAACCGAATTAAAGAGGGTGAATTTATGGACGAAAAGGATAAGTTTGACGGAACAGAAAAAATTGAAGAGGAAGAAGAAAAAGTATATATTGCCCGTCACGCAAAAAAAGACGAAGAGGACAGATTTGCGGATATTGAAAATTTTGATGTTGATAATACCGAAACTGTTGAAAATAAAGAAGTTGAAAAAAATTCAAACGATGTACCGAATAATGAGCCTGCCATAGACAGCACAGAGAATTTTGATGTTCACAGCGATAATTACGGCGATGATTTTGACTGTCAATCGGTAACAAGCAAAAATCATATACCGTCGGATAATCCGAAAAAAAGCAACAGAGATTACGGTGACGGTTTTGACGCTCAAACGGGTGAGGACAGACACGAATTTAAGCGCAGACAACCGAATAATGATGACTATTATGAGAATAATGCAGATACGGACGATTATTCGGGAAAGCCGAAAAAGCAGAAAAAAGCGAAAAAACAAAAGCAGAAAAACAGTAAGGCGGCTATGGTATGCGTAGTGGTAGCCGTTGCGGTTATAGTAGTATGTGTGCTTGCTTTTGTGCTTTCAAAATGTTCGTTTGACAATAAAAAATCGACGGTGACAACTGCACCTACCACGAAAGCGACTGTTGCCACAACTCAAGAGCCGACAACCGAGTATTACGAGCCTGAAACCGAATCGGAGTATGTTCCCGATTACACGGAGTCTGTGGAGGAAACCACAGAACAGCCTTCCACAGAGGAGTACACCGAGCCGGAAACAGAGCCTTCCACAGAAGAATATACCGAACCCGAAACTTACGAACCTGCCCCGGATACAGAACCTGTAACGGAGTATGTTCCTGACGAAACAACACAAATTGTATAAAATGGAGATGTAAAAAATATGGGATGTAGTCATGATTGTTCATCTTGCAGCTCTGACTGCAAGTCAAAAAATTCGGAAAGTTTGCATGAAAGCCTTAATCAATACAGCAGTGTAAAGAAAGTAATTGCCGTAGTATCGGGCAAGGGCGGAGTAGGCAAAAGCCTTGTTACTTCAACTCTTGCGGTAACTTTCAATCGTCTTGGTAAAAAAACGGCTATTCTTGACGCAGATATTACAGGCCCGTCAATTCCAAAGGCTTTTGGCATTAACGAAAGAGCAAAGGGCAACGAATACGGAATTATTCCTGTTACAACCGAAACGGGAATTGATATTATGTCAGTAAACCTTTTGCTTGAAAATCCGACCGACCCTGTTGTATGGCGTTCACCTGTCATTACAGGCACGGTAAAGCAGTTTTGGAAAGATGTTATCTGGGAAAACGAGGACTATATGTTTGTTGATATGCCTCCGGGAACAGGAGATGTTCCGCTTACCGTATTCCAGAGTTTGCCGATTGACGGAATCATTGTAGTTGCATCTCCACAGGAGCTTGTTTCCATGATTGTCGAAAAGGCGGTAAAAATGGCAAATATGATGAATGTGCCGATTCTCGGTCTTGTTGAGAATATGAGTTATTTTGTATGTCCCGATTGCGGCAAAAAGCATAATATTTTCGGTGAAAGCCATATTGATGAAATTGCCGAGCGTTACAATACAAAGGTACTTGCAAAGCTTCCTATTGACAGCGACCTTGCCAAGTGTGTCGACGATGGCAGAGTAGAACTCTTTGAGGGCAACTACCTTGATGATGCCGCACAGGAAATCGAAAAAGCACTTGCGTGAATAATAAGTTATGACTTTGCGCAAATTTAAGATAAAATCTTATAATCGTTTTACGAAATGTTTTTCTGAAACATAATTTTAAAGCTAAGGCTCTTCTAAACGGAGAGCCTTTTGTTATGCACTTTAGTTAAATAAATTGTAATTTTATGCTTTATTATATCCAAAAATATGCTTGTATTTATATGCATTAAAATGGTATAATTACGCTGTTCTATGGAATGTAATTGATATGAAATTTGGAGGAACAGAAAAATGCACAGATGTCCGGATTGCGGAGAAAGATTTGAGGGTAATATATGTACCTTTTGCGGCAGACCCGTACCGCAAGAAGAATCAGAACAGGAAAAAGCCGTTCAGGAAAAATCAGACGAACAGGAAAATATAAATAATTCTGAAGAAGTGTCGAAATCTGCAGTTGAAAATACTGCTTTAAACAGTGCCGGTGTTCAGCCTGTAAACGAATACGCACAAAACGGTTACAGCACGCAGTCTGTAAACAACTATGCTCAAAAAAATTACAATTCACAGCATAGTTACGGAAACCTTAATTACAACAACAGCGCAATGCCGAGCGGTTATACTAATCAAAATCAGCCGTTTTCGGATGTTGTAAATACCCGTGAAAAGAAAAAATCAAAAACAGCTCGCATAGTTGTTCCTGTTGTTGTAAGTGTATTGATTATCAGCCTTTGTGTTATCGGATATATCGTCATAATGAATGTAATCAAAAATAATAAATTTAATAAGGGAATAGGTGAGTTTACGGGTGCGGATGACTCTGCTGCCGTTTCGTCCGTGAGTATGGATTTGGACGAAAACTCGTATTGCTTTTACACTGAAAACGATGACGGAACTGTTACAGTCACAGGTATTGACACCGTGGATTACTACAATGATTTTAAGGATGAAGTTGTAGATGATACTTACAATTTTTATTTTAATATTCCGAGTGAAATTAACGGCAAAACCGTAACTGCTATCGGAAAAATCAATCCGACCAATCCTCTTTCCTCGGGTACTCTCCATATTTATATTACAGTACCCGGTACAGTAAAGACAATACAGAGCGATACTTTTAAACTGTCGGAACATGTGCGTGAAATTACCTTTGAAGACGGTGTTGAAACTCTTGAGCCTGACGCTATTGTAGATTGCTATTCGCTTGAAAGGGTTAATATTCCGGAATCGGTGACCGTTATTGGCGAGCATGCGGTAGGCTTTTTTATTGCGGGAGATACATTTTCAGAGCCTGTCGGCAAAAGAGAATATACCCGTTCTCCGCTTACTCACATATACGCTAAAGAAGGCTCGGCTGCCGACAGATACGCTAAGGATAACGATTTGTATATTGAATATAACTGATGCTTTGGTTAATCGTGAGCGTTTAAATTCTAAAGGCTTTTATCGAAGGTTGAGATAATTGCTCAGATGAAATTATGTAAAATAATAAACTTAAGGTTCTCTGCTGCGGAGAACCTTTTTGTTATGAAATTATAAAAATATACAATATATTGCTTTTTTATATGTAAATAAAAGCAATTGATTTTTGCATAAACAAAATGGTATAATTATGCAATAGTATGGCAAATATATTTTGCTTATTTAAGGAGAGGTATAGTAAATGAAATGTCCTAATTGCGGAAATGAAATCACAGGTAAGTTTTGCACAAGCTGCGGCACACCCGCTCCTGTCGAAGAGCCTGTAAAAGAGCAGGAAACTCAAACACAGCCTGCACAGTCGGATAATTTTGCGGCAAACAATTATAATTCCGAACCTGCACAGCAGAATGTTGCTGACAACAATTCACAGCCAAACAGCTTCGGTGCGGATAATTACAACACACAGCCAAACAATTTCGGTTCGGACGCATATAATTCACCTTCGGGTTTTGGTGCCGACGCAAACAATGCACAGCCTGCACCACAGCCGTATCAGTATAATTCATCTGCTAATCAGCCAAACGGTATGCCTGTAAATAACGGTTACACAGGTCAGCAGTTTACAAATGTTCCTAACAACAATATGCCTAATCAGCCTAAAAAGGGTATGAGCGGCGGTAAGATTGCGGCTATTGTAATCAGCGTTATTCTCGGTATCATAATTATTCTTGCTGTTGTTGTCGGTGTTGTAGCCTGCAACGCTTTTAAGACTGTCGGTTCGGTTATTGGTGGCGTTAAGGAAGGCGTAAGCATATTTGTAGAAGATAATGAAAGCAAATACAACAGTGACAGCAGCGCTGAGAGCAGTGAAAGAAATTATGACAGTGCAAGCCATTTTTACTATCAGGAGATTAACGACGGCAGCGAAATTGAAATCACAGGCTATAATTATATGGACATATTTGACGAAACATTTACCGATAAGAATTTTGAAATCAGAGTTCCGAACGAAATTAACAGCAAGCCTGTAACAAGCGTTTATGAGATATATGTTTATAATTATTCGAATATCGACACCGATGATTTGAATATGAAGCTTATAATCCCCGGCTCTGTTAAGAATATTGAGAGCTATGCTTTGTGGGGCTTAGAGGGCGTAACCGAAATTGTTTTTGAAGATGGTGTTGAAAGCATTGGAGACTATGCTGTTTATAACTGCAAGTATCTTAAAAAGATTACAATTCCGGAGTCTGTAACATATATCGACGATGTCGGTGTCGGATATTTAGATTCAAATGAAGAAAATGTTATTTCAAAAGACCTTGTTATTGTAGCAAAGAAAGGCTCAGCAGCCGAAAAATACGCTCAGGATAACGGCTTTAAGGTTGAGAATAACTGATTTGGCAAAGCTAAAAATTGATAACCTTTTATATAAAACTGCTCTCTGATTTGTCGGAGGGCGGCTTTTTCGGTATATAAAGAAAAATTTGGGGTAAAATAGTATCTGCTGCGGCACAAATTTGAAAAACTCAAGTAAAAATGCCGTAAAATCGGGATAAAAACGCTTGACAAAACGATATTTGTTGAGTTATAATACTAAATTGCAGAGCAATGTGTAATTGCACCTTGTTCGGCATTTCGGCCCTGCTTGACAGGGCGGTTAATCAATTTCTTAATATTTTGGAAAGGAGGAAAAATATGCCTACATTTAACCAGTTGGTAAGAAAGGGCAGAGAGGTTTCCGAAAAGAAAGCTAAGGCTCCTGCACTCTTAAAGGGTTGGAACTCTAAGAAGCGTGTTGCTATCAACCAGAGCTCACCACAGAAGAGAGGTGTGTGCACAGCCGTAAAGACTGCTACACCTAAAAAGCCTAACTCAGCTCTCAGAAAGATTGCCAGAGTAAGACTTTCTAACGGTATCGAAGTTAGTTCTTACATTCCAGGTGTTGGTCACAACCTTCAGGAGCACAGCGTTGTTCTTATTCGTGGTGGCCGTGTTAAGGACTTGCCTGGTGTTCGTTATCACATTGTTCGTGGTACACTCGACGCACAGGGCGTTGCAGGAAGAATGCAGTCCCGTTCTAAGTATGGCGCAAAGCGTCCAAAGGCAGGTAAATAAGGAATTGACATAACTTCGGCTTAAATTGATTTTAAGTTCTGCTATGCGGCAGGATTTCTATATATATTTATGGATTTCTTGTTGGCATACGGGAGTTTGTCGCTTTCGAGTACCTATGATATCTCAATTATTGTGAAGGAGGGAAGCAAAGTGCCAAGAAGAGGTTCTATTGCGAAGCGTGACGTATTACCGGATCCGCTTTATAATTCAAAACTTGTAACTCGTCTTATCAATAACATTATGTATGACGGTAAAAAGGGCGTTGCTCAGAAGATTGTTTACGGTGCATTTGAAATCATTGCTGATAAGACAGGTAATAACCCACTTGAGGTTTTCGAGCAGGCTATGGAAAATGTAATGCCAGTTCTCGAGGTAAAGGCTCGCCGTGTAGGTGGTGCCACATATCAGGTTCCTATGGAGGTTCGTCCTGAGAGAAGACAGACACTCGGTCTTCGTTGGATTTCAACTTACTCAAGAGCCAGAAATGAAAGAACAATGAAGGAAAGACTTGCAGGAGAAATTCTTGATGCTACTAACAGCACAGGCGGTGCCTTCAAAAAGCGTGAAGACACTCATAAGATGGCTGAAGCAAACAAGGCTTTCGCTCATTACAGATGGTAATTTTTATTACCGGAGTAATTTTTAGAGGAGGATTTTATGCCAAGACAGGTTTCACTTGAACAGACAAGAAACATCGGTATCATGGCTCACATCGATGCCGGTAAAACTACAACAACAGAGCGTATCCTGTATTACACTGGCGTAAACCATAAAATCGGCGAAACACACGATGGTGCTTCAACCATGGACTGGATGGTTCAGGAGAAAGAGCGTGGTATCACAATCACTTCTGCTGCAACAACAGCATTCTGGTTCGGTAGCAAGCATCAGTACAAGAAACACAGAATCAACATCATCGACACACCTGGTCACGTTGACTTTACTGTTGAAGTTGAGCGTTCACTTCGTGTACTCGACGGTTCTGTAACAGTTCTTTGTGCTAAGGGCGGCGTTGAGCCTCAGTCTGAAACCGTATGGCGTCAGGCTGACAACTACGGTGTACCAAGAATGGTTTACGTAAATAAAATGGACATTATGGGTGCTAACTTCTACCATGTTGTTCAGATGATGAAGGACAGACTTAAATGTAACGCTGTTCCGATTCAGCTCCCAATCGGTGCCGAAAGCGACTTCACAGGTATTATCGACCTCGTTACTATGAAGGCCGAGATTTACCACAATGAAGACGGTACAGATTACAGTGAGGAAGAAATTCCTGAGAACATGCAGGATCTTGCTAACGAGTATCACGAGAAACTCATCGAGTCAGTTGCTGAGCTTGACGAGGATCTTATGGAGAAATACTTCGGCGGCGAGGAAATTTCTATAGATGAAATTAAGAAAGTTATCAGAAAAGCTACAATCGACAATACAATGGTTCCTGTAACTTGCGGTTCTTCATACCGTAACAAGGGCGTTCAGATGCTCCTTGACGCTATTATCGATTATATGCCTGCTCCAACCGACGTTCCTGCTATCAAGGGTACAAACCCTGAAACAGGCGAAGAAGTTGAAAGACATTCTTCTGATACAGAGCCTTTTGCGGCTCTCGCATTTAAGATTGCAACTGACCCGTTCGTAGGTAAGCTCTGCTTCTTCAGAGTTTACTCAGGTATTGTTAAGGCCGGAGATACAGTTTACAACTCTGTAAAAGACAACAACGAGCGTATGGGCAGAATTCTTCAGATGCACGCTAACGACAGAAAAGATATCGACTGCTGCTATGCAGGTGATATTGCTGCTGCTGTTGGTCTTAAGAATACAACAACAGGTGACACACTCTGCGACGAAAAGAATCCTGTAGTTCTTGAGTCTATGGAGTTCCCGGAGCCTGTTATCAGAGTAGCTATCGAGCCTAAGACTAAAGCCGGTCAGGAAAAGATGGGTATTGCTCTTGCAAAGCTTGCAGAAGAAGACCCAACATTCCGTGCTTATACTGATGAAGAAACAGGTCAGACAATTATCGCAGGTATGGGTGAGCTTCACCTTGAGATTATCGTTGACCGTCTTCTCCGTGAGTTTAAGGTAGAGGCTAATATCGGTGCTCCGCAGGTTGCTTACAAAGAAACAATCCGTAAAGAGGCTTCTGTTGATGAGAAGTATGCTCGTCAGTCAGGTGGTAAGGGTCAGTACGGTCATGTTAAGATTAATGTATTCCCTAACAAGGACAAGGGTTACGAATTCGTTAATAACATTGTCGGCGGTGCTATTCCTAAGGAATATATTCCTGCTGTTGACCAGGGTATCCAGGGCGCAATGCTCAGCGGTGTACTCGCAGGTTACAATGTAGTTGACGTTAAGGTTGAGCTTTATGATGGATCTTACCACGAGGTTGACTCATCAGAAATGGCATTTAAGATTGCCGGTTCTATGGCATTCAAAGAGGCTATGAGAAAAGCTGATCCTGTTCTCCTTGAGCCTATCATGAAGGTTACAGTTATCGTTCCTGACGAATACCTCGGTGATGTTATCGGCGACCTTAACTCTCGTCGTGGTATGATCCAGAGCATGGAAGCAGAGAACGGTGCACAGAGAGTAACAGCTCATGTTCCGCTTTCAGAAATGTTTGGTTATGCTACTGATATGCGTTCTAAGACACAGGGCCGTGGTCAGTATGTAATGGAGCCTGATACTTATGCAGAAGTTCCGAAGAACATTGCTGAAAAGATTATGAGCGAGAGAGCTAAGAAGGACTAATTAATCCTTTTTGCTGAATATATTAGGTTTTTTATAAAAACCTCTTGATTTTTTGCTGATTTGTTGGTACAATAGCATTAAATCTATTGTAATGTAAATTACAATGAATTACCATATTTAAGGAGGAAATTTCCAATGGCAAGAGAAAAATTCGAAAGAAATAAACCCCATGTAAACATTGGTACAATCGGCCACGTTGACCATGGTAAAACAACACTTACAGCTGCAATTACAAAGGTTCTCAACTTAGAAGGCGACGCTGACTTCGTTGATTACGCTAACATCGATAAGGCTCCTGAAGAGAGAGAGCGTGGTATCACAATTAACACAGCTCACGTTGAGTACGAGACAGAAAAGCGTCACTATGCACACGTTGACTGCCCAGGCCATGCTGACTATGTAAAGAACATGATCACAGGTGCTGCACAGATGGATGGCGCTATCCTTGTTGTTGCTGCAACTGATGGTGTTATGGCTCAAACAAAGGAGCATATCCTTCTTTCCCGTCAGGTAGGTGTACCTTACATCGTAGTATTCATGAACAAGTGTGATATGGTTGATGATCCTGAATTACTTGAATTAGTAGAGATGGAAATCACAGAGCAGCTTGAAGAGTACGATTTCACAGGATGCCCTATCATCAGAGGTTCAGCTCTGAAGGCTCTTGAAGATCCAATGGGAGAGTGGGGTGACAAGATCATGGAACTCATGGATACAGTTGATGAGTATATTCCAGATCCTGTACGTGCTACAGATCAGCCATTCCTGATGCCTATCGAAGATATCTTTACAATTACTGGTCGTGGTACTGTTGCAACTGGTAGAGTAGAGCGTGGTGTTCTTCATGTAAACGAAGAAGTAGAAATCGTTGGTATTAAGGAAGAAACAAAGAAGACTGTTGTAACTGGTATCGAAATGTTCCGTAAGCTCCTTGATGAAGCTCAGGCTGGTGATAACATCGGTGCACTTCTTCGTGGTATCCAGAGAACAGAAATCGAAAGAGGACAGGTTCTTGCTAAGCCAGGTACAGTAACATGCCACAGAAAGTTTACTGCTCAGGTTTACGTATTAACAAAGGATGAAGGTGGACGTCATACTCCTTTCTTCAACAACTACAGACCTCAGTTCTACTTCAGAACAACTGACGTAACTGGTGTTTGCGAATTACCTGCTGGTACAGAAATGTGCATGCCTGGTGATAACGTAGAAATGACTATCGAACTGATTCACCCTATCGCTATGGAGCAGGGTCTTACATTCGCTATCCGTGAAGGTGGTAGAACTGTAGGTTCAGGTCGTGTTGCTACAATCATCGAGTAATCTGATTTAGGTAAACATACTATTTAATTATATATATTTGTGATCAAGCGTAAAATTAGGCTTCCAGGTGTAATCTTGGGAGCCTTTTTTGTGGTAAAATAAATATAAATTATGCATTGTATTTCTTAGTAAGAATATGGTAACATATAAGAAAGTGTATGACTAATTAGTCTGCACTCACAACATATTAAGCACAGAAGAACCAATAAAGGAGGGAGAGAGCTCCTTGAACCAGCGACAGCAAACAAAGAACAGAAATAAAGAGCAGATGAAAGAAGAACTGAGAGAGAATGCGAGTCATGGAACAATTGGATGGCCGATAGCTTTATATGAGTGGCAGGGAGATCAAAGCTGGCATGTGACACCTCACTGGCATGAAGAAATAGAGTTTATATGCTTTAAAGAAGGCATTTTCCGGGTATGGTTAAATACACGGGAATATATCATAGAATCTCCGGCACTTTTATGTGTTCATCCACAGGAGTTGCATTCTATTATGCTGACTGCGGGAGGCAGGGAAAGCGCAATCGTCTTTTCTCTGGATATTTTAAGTTTTGAACATTATGATGCAATCCAGGCGCAACTGATTAGTCCGTTGATGGATGGAAGACTGCGTTTCCCAACAGTTATTCAGGAGCAGGATGCATCGTATTCCATATTGAGAGCGGCATATGACAGAGCGGAAGAGAAGATACGTGCAATGAATACCTTTTCAATACAGCAGGAAATAGAAAAAAATACATACTATCTGGAAGTAAAGGCTATACTGCTTGAAGTACTTGCACATCTGTACAGTAATAATTGTCTGGTAAAAGAACCGGATCTAAGGACAGAAAATGAACAGCAGATTGCGAATCTGAAGAAAGTAATTACGTATATTATGGAGCATTATGATGTGGATATGCGATTAGATGAACTTGCTTGTCTGGTCAATATGAATCCTCAATATTTTTGCCGTTACTTTAAGAAGAATATAGGGAAGACAATTACTGAGTATATCAATGAGGTCAGAATTGAGAAAGCCGCACAGGCTTTGGCGGAGACAAATGATAAGATTATTGATATTGCTCAGAATTGTGGATATGAGAATGTAAGTTATTTTATCAGACGTTTTAGACGGATAAAGGGTATGACACCAGTACAGTACAGAGAAATGTCAAAATAGTATTATAAACAAGTCAATAGAGATTTAGAAAGCCCTGCTTTTACGTGTATAATGTAATTAAAATATTATATAAGAAAGGCAGGGCTTTAGTATGCAGAAACAGTGGTGGCATGACAAAGTAGCATATCAAATTTATCCTAAGAGTTTTAATGATACAAATGGAGATGGAATCGGAGATTTAAGAGGAATTATTGAAAAGCTGGATTATCTTAAAGAACTGGGAATTGATATTGTATGGCTTTCGCCGATATATCAGTCGCCCTTTGTAGATCAGGGATATGACATATCGGATTATTATAAGATAGATCCCAGATTTGGCACGATGGATGACTTTGATGAATTGATTGCAGAAGCCAGAAAACGTGGTATGTATATCATTATGGATCTTGTAATCAATCATTGTTCTGACCAGCATGAATGGTTTCGGAAAGCGCTGAAAGATCCGGCTGGCAAGTATGGAGATTATTTCTACTTCAGAAAAGGTAAGAATGGGAATCCGCCTTGTAATTACCGGTCTTATTTTGGAGGCAGTGCATGGGAAAAGGTAAAAAATACAGAGTATTATTATCTTCATATGTTTGCAAAGGAACAGCCGGATCTGAACTGGAATAATCCACAGGTATTAGAAGAACTGTATAAGATGGTAAACTGGTGGCTTGATAAAGGAGTCGCAGGATTCAGGATTGATGCAATTATTAACATCAAGAAAGATCTGGAGTTTAAAGATCTGGAACCGGATGGAGAAGATGGTCTTGCAGGCGTGTGGAAAATGGTAGAGAGCGTGGATGGTGTAGGAGAACTTCTGGAGGATTTGAAGAAGCATACTTTTGAAAAATACAATGCATTTACTGTTGCAGAGGTATTTAATATGAAGAAAGATGAATTACGGGAATTCATTGGAGATCATGGACATTTCTCCACGATGTTTGACTTTTCGGCGCATTCTTTGTTTTTTAATGATTATACAAGCTGCGAATATAAAGAGCTGGATATAAGGCAATTGAAACAGGCTATGTTCCATTCTCAATTGGAATGTGAGGATGTTGGATTCCTGGCTAATATTATTGAGAATCATGATGAACCAAGGGGCGCAAGCAGATATCTGCCCAAGTATCTTCAGAATGAAAATGGAGTAAAGATGCTTGGAACCATCAGCATATTACTTAGAGGAATTCCTTTCGTATATCAGGGACAGGAGATAGGAATGCGCAACTGCCGGTTTAGTACAATAGATGAGTACGATGATATCAGTACAAAGGCTGAATATGCAGATGCAATTAAAGCTGGAGTAGATCCGGCTAAAGCCTTGGAATATTGTTATCATGCAAGCCGGGATAACGCAAGAACACCAATGCAATGGGCAGATGCCCCAAATGCCGGCTTTTCAACAGGAAAACCCTGGCTCAAGGTGAACCCTAACTATCATGAGATTAATGTAGAGGAGCAGGAAACACGTAGAGATTCTGTTTTGCAATATTATCGTCAGTTAATCGCACTGCGCAAGTCAGAACAATATAAGGAAGTATTTACCTATGGACAATTCCATCCTTTGTATGAGGATAGTAAAGAATTGTATGCTTATGAAAGAAGTACACAACAGCAGAATATTCGCATAATTGCCAATTATGGATGTGAGGATGTTTCAATTCCATGGGAAAATACATATAAGCTTCTGCTGAACAATATGAAAGAACTGCTTACAGAGGAAGGACGGGCATCTCTTCGTTCAGGTCAGGTAATCGTTCTGGAAGCATGAACCTGATGAGTAATTCCTGCATATACTGAGAGTAGATTAAATATGAAAAGAGATGTTAGATATGCAGGATAACTCGAAAACTTCATATGAAACAGGTGCATCACAGGATAATACACCTGTAATACCATTGCCGAATCCGGGAGAAGGAGGCCCCGTGCATCCCGGTAATACAAATGGCAATATACAGGATAATACGCCTGTGATACTGCTGCCAAATCCAGGAGAAGGAGGACCGGTATATCCTGGCAATATGAACAATCAGGGGAATAATAATGTCAATAATATGCTGCCCAATATTATAGGCACAATTATTTCCACACATCCAAGACCAAATGCACCATGCAGACTGTGTAACGGTTCCAGTACAAGAAGTGGATATATACGTTTTTTGAATGCAGCTACCGGTTACAACCCATTTGTAATCTTTGTCAATGACAGTATGATATCGGATAGTTTTAATTTTGCGGAAGTAACAGATTATGAGAGGATATCAGATGGCAGACAGATTGTTACAGTCATGGGAGAGAATGGATATATTTATGTGCAAAAGCCCATAGATGCCACGGCAAATCAGTATGCTACAGTAGCAATCATAAATACTGACAGCGGATTGGATATCCAGATGATTGCGGATAATGGCTGCGACAGAGGTTCTAATATGGCGTGTATACGTGCAGCCAACCTGGCACACAACAGCGGCGCATTGTCTGTTGTAGTGGGCAACCAATATGTCAATTTCCCAAATCTGAGATATCGGTCTGTTGCAGATTTTGAATCTATATGGCCGGGACTTTATATTTATACGGTCAGTAGAAACATGACGGCAAGATTTCCTGGATTTGGAGGAAATATTTTGTTGACTGCATCCATAGCAGTGCAGAAAAATCGTAATTATACGATTTATCTTCTGAATTGGAAAAGAGATAATAATAATGACACCATCAAGGCATTGATCGTAGAAGATATGTAACTCCTTCCTTTCTTGCTAGTGGGGAATACCAATGCTATAATATTATAATAAAAACGAAAGTAAACCTGGGAGATTTATGTACAAAATAATACAACGCCTGCTGCAGGATATTAAGAATTATTATATTGGAGTGCTGATATTTATCTTATACAGCATAGTGGTAAGACATATTTTTCATGCCTTTTGCCCACAGTTAATTATTACGGGGATACCATGTGCAGGGTGTGGGATGACCAGAGCAATATACTATATTCTTACAGGACACTTCCAAAGAGGGATGGATTTGAATCCGGCGGCTCCTTTGTGGATCATATGGTTTATGCTTGGGGCAATTGAGAGATATGTGATTGGACGCAATCGAAAATGGATTCTATATCTATTGGTATGCGTGTGCGTTGTAACCTTGTTGATATATGTATATCGAATGAGTACGCAGTTTCCATCGTATCCTCCCCTGACATATTACAAAAGAAATTTATTGTCCAAATACTGCACATTTTATCACAATTTATTGCAATATATATGGGATATATGATAAAATACATTTATAATTTTCTCTGTTTAACAGAAGAAATGTATTTCTTATGAGTGGAGGACAACATAACATGGACAACAATAACATGTTCGATCAGGGACAGGAGCAGCAGCCACAGTTCCAGCAACAGCAGTTTCAGCAGCAACCATATCAACAACAGCCATATCAGCAGCAGGCTCCATATCAGGCGCCAACAGGAGATTTAGAAGAACCGGTATCTTTTGGTGAGTGGATGATTACTCTGTTGATTATGATGATTCCCTGCGTGAATATCGTCATGATGTTCGTATGGGCATTTGGCAATAGCAAGAAGAGTAAATCCAATTATTTCAAAGCTTCTCTTGTATGGGCATTGATCAGCATTGTAATAATGATTTTATTCATGGTAATTGGTGGAGCAACATTTGCTGGAATCATGAATCAGGTTTCATATTATTAAGATACACTAATACATAAACTATAAAAGGCAGACCCTATCCTGTAAGGTCTGCCTTTTGCATGCATATATTATTATTTGTTCTGAGTCCAGCGTCCGCTTGCACCACAGGGGAGAACAAGTCCGTTTGATGAAACGGGAAGTCCTATTTCAGAGGATTCTACAACTCCGCCAAACCTGGGTACAAGAGCAGTTTGAATCATATAAGTAAGAACTGCAGGCTGAAGACCGGTGGTATAGGAATTCACCAGGTAAAATAAAGGCTTGTCTGTCAGAATCTGCGTTGTTAATTCAATAAATGGATAAATAGATTCTTCTATTTTCCATATTTCTCCCTTAGGTCCACGTCCATAGGAAGGCGGGTCCATGATGATAGCATCGTATTGATTGCCACGACGTATTTCACGTTCTACGAATTTAACGCAATCATCTACAAGCCAGCGGATAGGCGCATCTTTTAAACCTGAAGCAGCAGCATTTTCCTTTGCCCATGCAACCATGCCCTTGGAGGCATCTACGTGTGTAACATTAGCGCCTGCCTTGGCTGCACTCAGCGTTGCACCACCGGTATAAGCGAAGAGGTTCAGTACTTTGATTGGTCTGCCCGCATTACGGATCAGTTCAGAGAACCAGTCCCAGTTCACAGCCTGTTCCGGGAAAAGTCCGGTATGCTTAAAACTGAACGGTTTTAAGTGAAAAGTAAGTTCTTTATAATGAATACTCCATTCTTCGGGGAGATTCCAGAACTCCCATTCACCGCCGCCCTTGACACTGCGGTGGTAATGACCGTTTTTCTTACGCCAGCCAGCATTGTTCTTAGGCGTGTTCCAGATAACCTGCGGATCAGGTCTTACTAATATATAATCACCCCAGCGTTCCAGCTTCTCACCGGTTGAGGTATCAATGACTTCATAATCTTTCCATTGGTTAGCTATCCACATATTTTTAATCCTCCGTATTTCCATTAGATAGATTATAACATGACGTAATATGATAGCAAAGGATTTTTTTGCATGACTTTCTTCTATATTAATATGTAATCTCAAATGGTTATGTATGCATTATAATAGGAAAAAGCACAAACAGAAAAAAGTAAAATAATAAGTAAAAGAAAAAATAAAAAAAATTATAAAAACACTTGCAAAATATAGAAACATACGATATACTATCAATTGCTGTGACATGATAGCGATGAAACGTGAGGTTGCTGCTTCAGAATGAGGCAGGTTTTCCGCGGAGCGAATGTCAAGTTAGGAAACTGGCGACAAGTCACTGTACAAGGTTAGAATGCCTACCGAACATATTGGTAGAGACGATGTGAAGAATGCAAACTTCTAGATAAAAGGAGTGCGCCTTTGGTGGTGTGAAATGCATGACACACACGGCAGAGTGTACAGTCACCGCTTGTCGTACTTAGAAATGAAAAGTGCGAAAAGGAGGCGACTTTTTTTATGGCAAGTCAGGTAATGAGAATTACATTAAAAGCTTACGATCATCAGTTAGTTGATGCATCTGCCAAAAAAATTATCGAAACAGTAAAGAAAAATGGTTCACAGGTGAGTGGACCGGTACCTCTTCCTACAAAGAAGGAAGTTGTAACAATTCTGAGAGCCGTACACAAGTATAAGGACTCCAGAGAGCAGTTCGAACAGAGAACTCATAAGAGACTGATTGATATCATCGCACCGACACCTAAGACTGTAGATGCTTTACAGAGATTAGAGATGCCGGCTGGTGTTTATATCGATATCAAAATGAAAAACAAATAAGACCCCTACTAGTATGAACGGGTAATCCGTTCCGCTGTAGACAAAATGGAGGTAAAGAAATGAAGAAGGCTATTTTAGCTACTAAAGTCGGAATGACTCAAATCTTCAACGAAGACGGAACACTGGTTCCAGTTACCGTACTTCAGGCTGGTCCTTGTGTAGTAACACAGATCAAGACAGTAGAGAACGACGGATACAAGGCTGTGCAGGTTGGCTTTGTAGACAAGAAAGACAAGATTGTTAACAAAGATAAGAGTGGTAAGAAAGAAGTTATCCACAGACACGGCGTTAACAAGGCTCTGAAGGGACACTTCGAAAAGGCAGGCGTTTCTTCCAAGAGATATTTAAGAGAGTTCAAATTTGAAAACGCAGAAGAGTATGCATTAGGAAATGAAATCAAGGCTGACATTTTTGCAGCTGGTGATAAGATAGATGCATCCGCTATTTCTAAAGGTAAAGGATTCCAGGGCGCAATCAAGAGACTTGGTCAGCACAGAGGACCTATGGCACATGGTTCCAAATTCCATCGTCATCAGGGTTCAAACGGCGCTTGTTCTTCTCCTTCAAGAGTATTCAAGGGTAAGGGCATGCCAGGTCATATGGGCTGCGTAAAGGTAACTGTTCAGAATCTTGAAGTTGTAAGAGTAGATGCTGAAAAGAACTTACTTTTAGTGAAGGGTGCAGTACCGGGACCTAAGAAGGCTTTAGTAACAATCAAAGAAACCACTAAGGTTGAGGCTTAATTAGGACGAAAGGAGGACCATTCAGATGGCAAAAGTATCTGTTTATAATATGGAAGGCAAGGAAGTCGAAAGTATTGACTTAAATGATGCTGTCTTCGGTGTAGAAGTAAACGAACACTTAGTACACATGGCAGTAGTTCAGCAGCTTGCAAATAATCGTCAGGGTACACAGAAAGCAAAGACACGTTCTGAAGTATCCGGTGGCGGAAGAAAACCTTGGAGACAGAAGGGAACAGGTCATGCAAGACAGGGCTCAACAAGAGCTCCACAGTGGACAGGAGGCGGCGTAGTATTCGCTCCAGTACCAAGAGATTACTCCTTCAAGATGAACAAGAAGGAAAAGAGAGCAGCTCTCAAGTCTGCATTAACAAGCAGAGTTCAGGAGAACAAGCTGATCGTAATCGACGAGCTTAAGTTCGATGAAATCAAGACAAAGAACTTCAAGGCAGTTATGGATAATTTAAAGGTTAACAAGGCTTACGTTGTTCTTAATGAGAATGATGAGAAGGTTGTTAAGTCAGCAAGAAATCTTCCTAACGTTCAGACAGCATTAACTAATACAATTAATGTATATGACGTTATGAAGGGCGGTACAGTAATCCTTACTAAGGATGCCGTTAAGACTATCGAGGAGGTGTACGCATAATGGCAGACGTTAAGTATTATGATGTAATCCTCAAACCGGTGATTACAGAGAAGAGCATGGCTGGCATGGGCGAGAAGAAATATACATTCTTAGTTCATACAGAAGCAAACAAGTCTCAGATTAAAGAAGCTGTTGAAAAGATGTTCGAAGGCACAAAGGTTGCTAAAGTAAACACAATCAACATGGAAGGCAAGAACAAGAGACGTGGTGCTGTAGTTGGTAAGACTGCAAAGACCAAGAAAGCAATCGTACAGTTAACAGAGGATAGCAAGGATATCGAGATCTTCTCTGGTTTATAAAATAGAGATTGCAACGACTATACACAGACAAGTGTGATAATAAAATAGAAAAGGAGAAACGACAATGGGAATTAAGAAATATAACCCATATACACCTTCTAGAAGAAATATGACTGGCTCAGATTTCTCTGAAATTACAAAGACAACTCCTGAAAAGTCTCTTTGTGTTTCTAAGAAGAAGAATGCCGGACGTAATAATCAGGGTAAAATTACAGTTAGACACCATGGCGGTGGAAACAGACAGAAATATAGAATTATCGATTTCAAGAGAAATAAAGATGGAATCGCAGCTAAGGTTATCGGCGTTGAGTACGATCCTAACAGAAGTGCAAACATCGCTTTGATCTGCTACGAAGATGGTCAGAAGGCATACATCATCGCACCTGAAGGATTAACTGATGGTATGAAGGTTATGAACGGACCTCAGGCAGAAGTTAGAGTTGGTAACTGCTTACCTCTTTCTGAAATCCCTGTTGGTACTAACGTACACAACATTGAATTATATCCTGGCAAGGGCGGACAGTTAGTACGTTCTGCTGGTAACAGCGCTCAGTTAATGGCTAAGGAAGGCAAATATGCAACATTAAGACTTCCTTCAGGCGAAATGAGAATGGTGCCTATCGTTTGTAGAGCATCTATCGGTGTTGTAGGTAATGGTGATCATAACCTTGTTAAGATCGGTAAGGCTGGTCGTAAGCGTCATATGGGTATCAGACCTACAGTTCGCGGTTCCGTTATGAACCCGAATGACCATCCACACGGTGGTGGTGAAGGTAAGACTGGTATTGGACGTCCAGGACCATCTACACCTTGGGGCAAGCCAGCTCTTGGTTTGAAGACAAGAAAGAGCAAGAAGGCTTCTAACAAGTTGATCGTTAGAAGAAGAGACGGCAAAGCGATTAAATAATCGCTCTTGCTGGCTCAAGATTGACTATAGTGCAGCTTAAACAATCGAAATGATTGTGATGAAGTTTATCGATCATAAGGAGGAACAAACCTAATGGCTAGATCATTAAAAAAGGGTCCGTTCGCTGATGCAAGCCTTTTAAAGAAGGTTGATGCACTGAACGCATCCGGAAATAAATCAGTAATTAAGACATGGTCCCGTCGTTCTACAATTTTCCCTGCTTTCGTAGGTCATACAATTGCAGTACATGACGGAAGAAAACATGTGCCTGTATACGTAACAGAAGATATGGTTGGACATAAGCTTGGTGAATTCGTTGCAACCAGAACTTATAGAGGACACGGCAAAGACGAAAAGAAATCTAAGGTGAAATAATTTTTGAAAGGAGGTTCAACCATGGCTGAGAATAAGTACAGCAGAACAAGTTATAAGAGAAAAAGAAATGCAGAAAATAGAGAAACAAGACCTTCAGCAAAGCTTTCTTACGCTAGAGTATCTGTTCAGAAAGCATGCTTCGTATTAGATGCCATAAGAGGTAAGAACGTTCAGGACGCACTTGCAATCCTGACATACAATCCCAGATATGCTTCAAGCGTAATCAAGAAGTTATTAGAGTCAGCTATCGCTAATGCTGAGAACAATAACGGTATGAACGCAGAGAACCTTTATGTTGCAGCTTGCTTCGCAAATAAGGGACCTACAATGAAGAGAGTAAAACCTAGAGCACAGGGTAGAGCTTATAGAATCGAAAAGAGAATGAGCCACATTACAGTTGTGCTTGACGAGAGATAGGAGGAAGAAAATGGGACAGAAAGTTAATCCTCACGGCTTAAGAGTCGGCGTTATTAAAGATTGGGATTCCAAATGGTATGCTGATGCTGAGTTTTCTGATTACTTAGTTGAAGATTATAATATTAGAAAATTTTTAAAGAAGAAGTTATACAGCGCAGGTGTTGCTAAGATCGAGATCGAAAGAGCATCTGACAGAGTAAAGGTTATCGTTTTCACAGCTAAGCCTGGTGTAGTAATCGGTAAGGGCGGAGCAGAAATCGAAGTTACTAAGAAAGAACTTCAGAAATTAACAGGTAAGAATGTCCTTGTTGATATCAAGGAAATCAAGAGACCTGACAGAGATGCACAGTTAGTTGCTGAGAATATTGCATTACAGCTTGAGAATCGTGTATCTTTCAGAAGAGCAATGAAGTCCTGCATGGGTAGAACAATGAAGACTGGTGCACTTGGTATTAAGACAGCTGTATCAGGACGTCTTGGTGGAGCTGATATGGCTCGTACAGAGTTCTACAGCGAGGGAACAATTCCTCTTCAGACACTTCGTGCAGATATTGATTATGGCTTCGCTGAGGCTGACACAACTTATGGTAAGGTTGGTGTTAAGGTATGGGTTTACCATGGTGAAGTTCTTCCAACCAAGAATAACAAAAAGGAAGGGAGCGATAAATAATGTTAATGCCAAAGAGAGTAAAACATCGCAAGCAGTTCCGCGGTAGAATGACAGGAAAAGCGCTCAGAGGAAACAAGATCACAAATGGTGATTTTGGTATCGTGGCTTTAGAGCCGGCATGGATCAAATCCAACCAGATTGAGGCAGCCCGTATTGCGATGACACGTTATATTAAGCGTGGTGGTAAAGTTTGGATCAAGATTTTCCCTGACAAGCCAGTAACAAAGACTCCTGCCGAGACTCGAATGGGTAAAGGTAAAGGTGCGCTGGAGTACTGGGTAGCTGTTGTAAAACCTGGTCGTGTAATGTTCGAGATTTCAGGTGTATCAGAAGAGGTAGCAAGAGAGGCTTTACGTCTTGCAACTCACAAGTTGCCTGTTAAATGTAAGGTCGTATCTCGTGCAGACTTAGAAGGAGGTGCGGGCAGTGAAGAGTAAGCAGTTTATGGAAGAGTTGAGGAGTAAGTCCGTTACAGAATTAAATGAAGATTTAGTTGCTGCGAAGAAAGAACTTTTCAATCTGAAGTTCCAGAATGCAACAAATCAGCTGGACAATACGAGCCGTATTAAGGAAGTCAAGAAGAATATCGCAAGAATTCAGACAGTGCTCGCATCCCAGAACTAATTCATTTGATAGAAGCCCTATGGAAAGGAGGACACGATCGTGGAGAGAAATCTTAGAAAGACTCGTGTAGGTAAAGTAGTAAGTGATAAGATGGATAAGACAATCGTTGTTGCAGTAGTTGATAACGTTAAGCATCCACTTTATAACAAGATCATCAAGAGAACTCGTAAGCTGAAAGCTCATGATGAGGAGAATACATGCAAGATCGGTGACAGAGTAAGAGTAATGGAGACCAGACCTTTGTCTAAGGACAAGAGATGGAGACTGGTAGAGGTTATCGAGAAAGCAAAATAATTGTGAGCCGGGTATTAGACGGCAGAATATGGAGGTAATTATGATACAGCAGGAATCAAGACTGAAAGTAGCTGATAATACAGGTGCTAAAGAGCTTCTTTGTATCAGAGTTATGGGTGGTTCAACCAGAAGATATGCAAGTATCGGTGACGTCATCGTTGCTTCTGTAAAAGATGCAACACCAGGCGGTGTTGTAAAGAAGGGTGATGTCGTTAAGGCTGTTGTAGTTCGTACAGTAAACAGCACTCGTCGTCCTGATGGATCTTACATCAAGTTTGATGAGAATGCAGCCGTTATCATCCGTGACGACAAGACACCAAGAGGTACACGTATCTTTGGACCAGTCGCAAGAGAGTTGAGAGATAAGCAGTTCATGAAAATTGTTTCATTAGCACCGGAAGTATTATAAGGAGGGTATCGACAATGGCAACAAGTAAGATTAAAAAAGGCGATACCGTAAAAGTAATCGCCGGTAAAGATAAAGGCCGTGAGGGCAAAGTAACATCCGTTAAGGATGGCAAGGTTATTATCGAGGGAATCAACCAGGTAACAAAGCATACAAAACCAAATCAGGCAAATCCTCAGGGCGGCATCGTTCAGAAGTCAGCTCCTCTGGATATTTCAAACGTAATGTATGTGAGCAAGGGAAAGGTTTCCCGTGTTGGCTTTAAGGTAGAGGATGGCAAGAAGGTCCGCTACGCAAAAGCAACAGGTGAAGTAATCGACTAATAACTGGAAAGGAGGCAATCTAACGTGGCTCGTTTAAAAGAAATGTATAACAACGAAATCGTTGATGCAATGACCAAGAAATTTGGTTATCAGAATATAATGCAGGTACCTAAGCTCGAGAAGATCGTAGTAAATATGGGTGTCGGCGAAGCAAAAGAGAACTCCAAGATTTTGGATTCTGCAATTGCTGATTTGGAAAAGATCACAGGTCAGAAGGCCGTTACAACAAAGGCAAAGAATTCTGTCGCAAACTTCAAGATTCGTGAGGGAATGCCAATCGGATGTAAGGTAACACTCCGTGGTGAGAAAATGTATGAGTTCCTGGATCGTCTTGTAAACCTCGCACTGCCACGAGTTCGTGACTTTAGAGGTGTTAACCCGAATGCATTCGATGGTAGAGGAAACTACGCTCTCGGTATTAAGGAGCAGCTGATCTTCCCTGAGATCGAGTATGATAAGGTTGACAAGGTCAGAGGTATGGACATTATCGTTGTAACTACCGCTGAGACTGATGAAGAAGCTCGTGAATTATTGGCACAGTTCGGTATGCCATTCAAGAAGTAAGGAGGGAATCTCATGGCTAAGACTTCTATGAAAGTTAAGCAGCAGCGTAAGGCAAAGTTCTCTACAAGAGAATATAGTCGTTGCAGAATTTGTGGTCGCCCACATGCTTATTTAAGAAAATACGGAATCTGCAGAATTTGCTTCCGTGAATTAGCATACAAGGGACAGATCCCAGGCGTGAAGAAAGCAAGCTGGTAAGGAGGTAAAACAAGATGATGACGAGCGATCCAATTGCAGATATGCTTACAAGAATCCGTAATGCGAACACTGCAAAGCATGATACAGTAGATGTACCAAGCTCAAAGATGAAGATCTCTATCGCAGAGATCCTTCTCAAAGAGGGTTATATCAAGAAGTTTGACGTGAATGAAGTTGACGGAATCAAGACAATTCATATCACATTAAAATATGGCGCAGACAAGAACGACAAGATTATTACCGGTCTCAAGAGAATTTCTAAGCCGGGTCTTAGAGTTTATGCTGGCAAAGATGAGCTTCCAAAGGTTCTTGGAGGACTTGGAATTGCTATCATTTCTACCAACAAGGGTGTAATGACAGACAAGGAAGCTAGAAAAGAAAACGTTGGCGGTGAAGTACTGGCATTTATCTGGTAGTCATACCAGATAGTCAGCCACCCATTAAACCAAGAATATGGAGGTGCACGGCATGTCACGAATCGGAAAAATGCCTATCGCGGTACCGGCTGGTGTAACAGTTGATATTGCAGAAAATAATAAAGTGACTGTAAAGGGACCAAAGGGAACACTTGAGAGAGTGCTTCCTGCAGAGATGGAGATCAAGAAAGAGGGAGACGAGATCATCGTTAACCGTCCAAACGATCTTAAGAAGATGAAATCTCTTCATGGTCTTACAAGAACTCTGATCAACAACATGGTTGTTGGTGTAACAGAGGGATATGAGAAGAAGCTCGAAGTTAACGGTGTTGGTTACAGAGCTGTAAAGAAGGGAAAGCTTCTTACGCTGTCCCTGGGATATTCTCATCCGGTAGAGATGGAAGATCCTGAAGGAATCGAAGTTGTAGTTGAGGACGCTAACACACTGGTTGTTAAGGGAATCGACAAGGAAAAGGTTGGCCAATACGCTGCTGAAATCAGAGAAAAGAGAGCTCCGGAGCCTTATAAGGGTAAGGGTATTAAGTATGCTGATGAAGTAATCAGACGTAAGGTTGGTAAGACCGGTAAAAAATAATATAAAGGAGTGAAAATACGATGATTAAAAAGCAGTCAAGAAGTGATGTTCGTGTGAAGAAACACATGAAGGTTCGTAATCGTCTTTCAGGCACAGCCGAGAGACCACGTTTAGCTGTATTTAGAAGCAATAATCATATGTACGCACAGGTTATTGATGATACCGTAGGAAATACTCTGGTTTTCGCTTCTACCCTTCAGAAAGATGTGAAGGACGGTCTTGAGAAGACAAATAACGTAGATGCAGCAGCAAAGCTTGGTGAGATCATCGCCAAGAAAGCTTTAGATAAAGGAATTAACACAGTAGTATTTGACCGTGGCGGTTTTGTATATCAGGGCAAGGTAAAAGCTTTGGCTGAGGCAGCCAGAGAAGCAGGCTTGAATTTCTAAGATTAGGAGGAGAACTCATGAAACGTACAATTATTGACCCAAGCCAGTTAGGTGAGCTGGAAGATAATGTAGTAACGATTAAGCGTGTAACCAAGGTAGTTAAGGGTGGACGTAATATGAGATTTACTGCATTAGTAGTAGTTGGCGATAAGAACGGACATGTAGGTGCTGGTCTGGGTAAGGCCACAGAGATTCCTGAGGCTATCCGTAAAGGAAAAGAAGCTGCAGAGAAGAACCTTGTTGAAGTTCCTATCGATGAGAACGGAAGTGTGCCACACGACTTCAATGGTAAGTTCGGTAGCGCATCTGTATTGATTAAGAAGGCTCCAGAAGGTACTGGAATCATCGCCGGTGGTCCGGCGCGTGCCGTACTTGAGCTTGCAGGATACAAGAACATTCGTACAAAGTCTCTTGGTTCAAACAACAAGCAGAACGTTGTACTTGCAGCAATCGAGGGACTTAAGAATCTTAAGACTCCTGAGGAAGTTGCAAAGGCTCGTGGTATTTCTGTAGAAGAGCTGTTAGGCTAAAAGGAGGATCAAAATGGCAGGAAAGTTAAAGGTTACATTAGTGAAATCTACGATCGGTGCCATTCCAAAGCATCGTGCAACAGTAGAGGCTCTTGGCTTAAAGAAACTCAATAAGTCTGTTGAGCTTCCTGACAATGATGCTGTCAGAGGAATGATCTGGCATGTAAAGCATCTTGTAAAGGTAGAAGAGATCTAAACAGGATATATGTCAAACGAAAGAAATGTCTCATAATCATGGGGCATTTTTTTTGATTAGGTCTTTTCTTTTCGGAGAGATTGTGCTATATTATATGATGTGTCATTTTACAGACACATGTAACAATTGCGAGGGTAAATGAGATCACCGTTCTCATTTAAGGGGTATTGGTCATACCCTGCGTCTGAATCGGTCAATCCGCAAAATGACCGGGGATGCGCACAGCCCGTTAGTATTTATAATCAGGAGGTAATTATAATGAATTTATCAACACTCAGACCAGCAGATGGCTCAAAGCAGAGCAACAATTTCAGAAGAGGTCGTGGACATGGATCCGGAAACGGCAAGACAGCAGGTAAGGGACATAAGGGTCAGAAGGCTCGTTCAGGTGCACCACGTCCAGGTTTTGAGGGTGGTCAGATGCCACTGTACAGACGTATTCCTAAGAGAGGTTTCACAAACATCAATTCTAAGGAAATCGTTGCAATCAATGTAGATAAGCTTAACAAGTTTGAAGATGGCGCAGTCGTTACTGTAAATTCTTTACTTGAGGCAGGTGTTATCAGTAATCCTAAGGACGGAGTTAAGATACTCGGAAATGGAGAATTAACTAAGAAGCTTACAGTTCAGGTAAATGCATTCAGTAAGAGTGCTGCTGAGAAGATCGAAGCTCTTGGTGGAAAAGCTGAGGTGATCTAAGGATGTTCGAAACAGTCCGCAATGCATTTAAGATTAAGGATTTGAGAAAAAAGATCTTTTACACACTCTTCATTCTCGTTGTAGTGCGTATCGGATGCCAGCTTCCAATCCCGGGCGTAGATGCTGACTATATTTCACAGTGGTTTGCAGATCAGAACTCCCTGGATTTCTTTAATCAGTTGACCGGTGGTTCCTTTGAGAAAATGTCTATTTTCGCATTGAACATTACACCGTATATCACATCTTCCATTATCTTACAGCTGCTCACCATCGCAATTCCTCGTCTTGAGGAGCTGCACAAGGACGGCGAAGAGGGAAGAAAGAAAATCTCTGAGTATACGAGATATGTAACAATCGCACTTTCACTGATGGAGAGTGCTGCTATGGCAATCGGCTTTGCAAGTCAGGACCTGTTGACCGGTGGTGCTACATTTTCATCCATCACAGTTTGTATCGTATCCATGACAGCAGGCTCTGCTCTTTTGATGTGGCTTGGTGAGCAGATTACAGAACACGGTGTAGGAAATGGTATCTCCATTATCCTGTTATACAACATCGTATCCCGTATGCCTGAGGATATGAGTACATTGTTCAATAAGTTTGTAAAGAACGCAACAACAACAGTAAACAGTCTGCTTGCTGCTGTTATTATCATTGGCGTACTGGTAGGCATGGTTGTATTCATCATCTATCTTTCCGATGGTGAGAGAAGAATCAGCGTGCAGTATTCCCAGAAAACCAGAGGACGTAAGCTTGTTGGTGGTCAGTCTTCTCATATTCCGCTGAAGGTAAACACCGCAGGCGTTATCCCTGTAATCTTTGCAGGTTCCCTGTTCTCTATGCCGATCGTTATTGCGAACTTTGCAGGTGTGCAGCCGGCATCCGGTGCAGGCGCAACATTTTTCCAGAAGTGCCTGAAGGTATTGAATCAGAATGCGTGGTGTAATTTAGAGAGCTGGGGCGAGTTTAAGTATACCTTAGGTCTTGTCATTTATATTGTATTGATCATCTTCTTTGCATACTTCTACACATCAATCACCTTCAATCCGCAGGAGATTGCTATGAATATGAAGAAGCAAGGGGGATTTATTCCGGGTATCCGTCCGGGTAAGCCGACGATGGATTATCTGACCAATGTATTGAACAGCATCATCTTTATTGGTGCAGCAGGTCTGTCTTTCGCATCCTTTGTTCCGATCTTTGTATCCGGTGCATTTGGTGCAGACGTATCCTTCGGTGGTACATCTATGATCATTATCGTAGGTGTTGTTATTGAGACACTGAAGCAGATCGAGTCACAGATGCTTGTTCGCCATTACAGAGGCTTTATCAGCGAGTAATTTCTGCCGAAGGTTTTGTAATGATGCATGCAAGGGCAAAGTAAAGTGTTTTTAGACTTTTGCCAAAGCATTTAATAAAAGGTAATCAGGATCTCCGATATCTATGCACAGCCACTGCACGGGTATCGGAGATCTTTCTTGTTTTGCACAAATGTGAGACGGCGCATATTGTATCAGTGGATAATTTTGGGTATAATAGAAAAGGTTTGCAACAATAGAAATAACGGATTGTTGAGATAAGATCTGTTTTAATAGGGAAAAGAGGTACAGAATGGAGAAACCAATTTTATATATTGTAATACCGTGCTATAACGAGGAAGAGGTGCTGCCGCTCACCAGTGGAGAATTTCTGGCAAAGATCAATGAGCTGGCAGATCTGGGGAAGATTTCCAATGAAAGCCGTGTTCTTTTTGTTAATGATGGCAGTAGGGACCGCACATGGGAGATCATCACAGAGCTGGCGCAGAAGGACGAACACTTTATCGGAATATCCCAGAGCCGTAACCGGGGTCATCAGAATGCGGTGCTGGCAGGTTTGATGGAGGCGAAGGACAAAGCCGACATTACGATTTCCATTGACTGTGACGGACAGGATGATATCAACGCTATGAATAATATGGTGGATGCTTATCTGGATGGATGCGAGATCGTTTACGGAGTCCGCAGCAAACGGGATACGGATAGCTTTTTCAAACGATTTACGGCACAGGGCTTTTATAAGCTGCTCAATGCCATGGGTGCTGAGGTGGTATATAATCATGCAGATTATCGTCTGGTTTCTTCGCGGGTGCTGCAGGAGTTTTCAGATTTTAAGGAAGTAAACCTTTATCTTCGGGGAATGTTTCCGCTTGTTGGATTTAAAAGCACCAGCGTATATTATGAACGTCACGAGAGAATTGCGGGAGAAAGCCATTACCCTCTGGGCAAAATGCTGGGACTCGCCTTTGATGGCATTACGAGCCTGAGTATTAAACCGATCCGTATTATCACCGGGATCGGAACCTTTATCTCCCTGCTGAGCTTTCTGGCGATCATATGGACCTTCATTATGTTTTATATGAAGCATAGCGTTGTGGGCTGGGCAAGTACCATCAGTATTATCTGTTTTATCGGTGGAGTGCAGCTGATCTGTCTGGGGGTGCTGGGCGAATATATTGGCAAGATCTATATGGAAGTGAAGCACAGACCGCGGTATATTATCAGTGATCGTACCTGGGAGGAAAAGGAACGATGATCATTTCCCGGCATCCGATACAGGATTACCGTAGAATGCCGTAAAAAACGGTTGAAAAATAAACCACCTTGGGGTATCATATTCTATAGACGTCTTTTTTTAGACGTAAAGGGTATGATGCAAGTGAAAGGAGAATATATTCATGAAGATTATTATGTTGGGGGCACCTGGTGCCGGAAAAGGAACACACGCTGGCAAAATTTCAGAGAAGTATGGCATTCCTCATATTTCTACCGGTGATATTTTCCGTGAGAATATCAAAAACGGTACAGAGCTTGGAAAGAAAGCAAAGGGTTATATGGATGCCGGCGAGCTTGTTCCGGATGAGCTTACCTGTGATCTCGTTGTTGACAGAATTCATCAGGACGATGCCAAGAACGGTTATGTACTGGATGGATTCCCAAGAACAATTCCACAGGCAGAGGCTTTAACAAAGGCTCTGGCAGCTGCCGGCGAGAAGGTTGATTATGCGATCGAGATCAATCTTGACGATCAGGTCATTATCGACAGAATGAGTGGCAGAAGAGTTTGCTCATGTGGTGCAACCTATCATATTGTAAATATTCCTCCAAAGAAAGAGGGAATTTGTGATAAATGTGGAAAAGAGCTTGTGATCCGTAAGGATGATGAGCCGGAGACTGTAAAGAAGAGACTGGAAGTTTATCACAAGCAGACAGCTCCATTGATCGATTATTATAAGAATGAAGGCATTCTTCGTGTCATCGATGGAACCACAGGATTAGAGCAGGGCTTCCAGGATATCTGTGCAATCCTGGATCAGAAATAAGATCACACCGGCGGATTTCCAGCCGTGTCGGCGCGACGACTAAAAATTCATTATAATAGATGAGGAAAGAAGGCATACTATGTCAGTTACAATTAAATCAGAACACGAGATCGAGCTTATGAGAGAGGCCGGAAGGATTTTATCCATTGTTCATCAGGAGATGGAAAAGATCATTCGTCCGGGGATCTCTACGATGGACATTAACCGGAAAGGTGAGGAAGTGATCCGCAGCTATGACTGCATCCCGTCCTTCCTGAATTATCAGGGATATCCGGCATCCATCTGTGTATCCGTTAATGACGAGGTCGTTCACGGGATTCCGAGTAAAAAGAGAATTCTGAAAGAGGGCGATATTGTCAGTCTTGATGCAGGTGTTATCTACAAAGGGTATCATTCCGATGCGGCCAGAACCCATGGTGTTGGCCAGATATCCGAGGAGAATCAGCGTCTCATTGATGTGACCCGTCAGAGCTTTTTTGAGGGCATCAAGTTTGCAAAAGCAGGCAATCACCTGTTTGAAATTTCCAAGGCAGTTCAGGATTATGCCGAGGCAAACGGATATGGAGTTGTTCGTGATCTGGTTGGTCATGGTGTGGGAGAAAATCTTCACGAGGATCCACAGATTCCAAACTACAAGCCAATTGGCAGAGGCATGAAGCTTCGTCCGGGTATGACATTGGCGATCGAGCCAATGATCAATATGGGCACCTGGGAGGTATGGGTGCTGGAGGACGACTGGACAGTGGTTACACAGGATTCTCTGAATTCCGCACATTATGAAAATACGATCCTGATCACCGAGGGAGAGCCGGAGCTCTTGTCCTATCCGGAATGGGATCACAATTATGAAACGATCAAGGCGTAAGAATGGAGGAAATATGTCAAAGGAAGATGTAATTGAAATTGAAGGTATCGTAGTGGAGAAGCTGCCAAACGCAATGTTTAAGGTAGAGCTGGAGAATGGTCATCAGGTGCTGGCACATATCAGCGGAAAGCTTCGTAAGAACTTTATCCGTATCCTGCCGGGAGATAAGGTGACAATGGAAATGTCTCCATACGATCTGACCAAGGGACGTATTACCTGGAGAGATAAATAATTCTTTAAACCAGTTCATAAACGGGGATATCTTTACCGAGAAGGTGGAGATATCCCCGTTTTTTACAAAAAATAAAACTTGTACTTGCATTGACACAAAAATTGTGATATAGTGGTTAATGGACTTTTCTGAAAGGAGGTTATTGCTGTGAAAGTTAGATCTTCAGTAAAACCGATTTGCGAAAAATGTAAGGTCATCAAGAGAAAGGGTCGTATCAGAGTAATCTGTGAGAATCCTAGACACAAACAGAGACAGGGCTAATGAGAGAACAGAAACCAAAGCAGATACTTTGGCTTTTCTGTTGTTAAGATAGAACTTGCTTTCTGTAATTATAGTACGTTATTTCGTACTATGACATTGTAGACGGAGTGATTACCCGTCTCATCCGTACGATGTGTCATTTTCATTGTTGGATGGTCCTGCCACGGCAGATGATGACTGCGGCATAGATCGATCGTCAATTCGCAGGCGATCCCGAGGGGCAGCAATAGTGCTGTCATAGAGAAAAATGTCTATGCAGTGGGATTACAATTTAAAGCGGCTGAAGATGAAGGAACCATCTATTCCCTCATCGAAATCACTGAAAGCACGGGAGTCATTCCTGTGTGACCGGCAGTTTTACCTGCCACGAAACTATAGTAAAACTTAAAAATTAACGGAGGTGTAAAGTACACATGGCTCGTATTAGTGGTGTAGATTTACCAAGAGAGAAACGTGTAGAGATCGGTCTTACCTATATTTACGGTATCGGACTTGCAAGCTCTAAGCGTATTTTGGCAGCAGCTAATGTCAATCCTGACACTCGTGTCAAGGATCTTACGGACGAGGAAGTATCCCGTATCCGTGATGTCATCGATGAGACACAGACAGTAGAGGGTGATCTTCGTAGAGAGATCGCTATGAACATCAAGAGATTACAGGAAATCGGATGTTACAGAGGTATTCGTCATAGAAAAGGTCTGCCGGTTCGTGGACAGAAGACAAAGACAAATGCCAGAACTCGTAAGGGTCCTAAGCGTACTGTCGCTAATAAGAAAAAGTAATTTAGGTAGGAACAGTTAGACACTCTACCAAAATCTAACTAGGAGGGTTTGATAATGGCTAAAGTAGCAACAAAGAAGGCAACAAAGAAGCGTGTCAAGAAGAATGTCGGACATGGACAGGCACACATTCAGTCTTCCTTTAATAATACAATCGTTACGCTTACAGATTCAGAAGGAAATGCTATTTCCTGGGCAAGCGCAGGCGGATTAGGATTCAGAGGATCCAAGAAGTCAACTCCATATGCAGCTCAGATGGCTGCTGAGACAGCAGCAAAAGCAGCTCTGCCACATGGTTTGACATCTGTTGACGTTATGGTTAAGGGACCTGGTTCAGGCCGTGAGGCAGCAATTCGTGCACTGCAGGCATGCGGTATCGATGTAACAAGCATCAGAGACGTAACACCTGTACCACATAATGGATGCCGCCCACCGAAGCGTCGTCGTGTTTAATCAATGATTACCAGATTAGGAGGATATAGAAATGGCAAGAGATATGACGCCTGTACTGAAGAGATGTAGAGCTCTTGGTATTGAGCCTGCATATATGGGACTTGATAAGAAGTCTAAGAGAAATGTTCGCGCTGGCAGAAAGCCAAGTGAGTATGCATTACAGTTAAAAGAGAAGCAGAAAGCAAAATTCATCTACGGTGTTCTTGAGAAACCATTCCGTAACAATTTTGCAAAAGCACAGAAGTTAAAATACGGTACAACCGGTGAGAACCTTATGATTCTTCTTGAGCTGAGACTGGACAACGTAGTATTCCGTATGGGATACGGACGTACCAGAAAAGAAGCTCGTCAGATCGTTGGTCACAAGCATGTACTTGTAAATGGAAAGTGCGTAAACATTCCATCTTACACAGTGAAGCCGGGCGACAAGATCGAGATCAAGGAAAAGGTTAAGGGATACCAGAGATATAAAGATGTTCTGGAGACAACCGAGGGCAGACTGATCCCTGATTGGCTTGAGGCTGATCATGAGACTCTGACTGGTACGGTTAAGGAAATTCCTACAAGAGAGCAGATTGATGTTCCTGTAAATGAAGTGCTTATCGTCGAGTTATATTCTAAGTAATAACCGGATAGCATGTGAGCATAAACCCAAAAGGAGGGTCCTGGAGTGCTTGATTTTAAAGAACCAAATATTGAGATTGTTGAGATTTCAGAAGATAAGAAATATGGACGTTTTGTTGTAGAACCTCTGGAAAGAGGATACGGTACGACTTTGGGTAATTCTCTCAGAAGAATTATGCTTTCATCATTGCCGGGTACAGCTGTTAGTCATATCAAGATTGATGGCGTCGTTCATGAGTTCAGCTCCATTCCTGGAGTAAAGGAAGATGTTACAGAGATCATCATGAACATCAAGAGTTTAGCAATCAAAAACAACAGCGACTCCGATGAAGTTAAGACAGCATATATCGAGGCTTCCGGCGAAGGCGTAGTTACAGCAGCAGACATTCAGGTGGATTCCGATATCGAGATCTTGAACCCTGATCAGGTAATCGCTACACTTAGCGGTGGTCCTGACTGCAAGCTCTACATTGAGATGACGATTGTCAATGGACGTGGTTATGTCAGCTCTGACAAGAACAAGAGAGATGACCTGCCGATCAATGTTATCGCCATTGACTCTATCTTCACTCCGGTAGAGAGAGTAAATATTCAGATTGAAAATACTCGTGTTGGTCAGATTACAGATTATGATAAGCTGACACTTGAGATATTCACAAACGGAACGATCGAGCCAAGCGATGCTGTCAGTCTGGCGGCAAAGGTGCTCAGCGTTCATTTGAACTCATTCATCAACCTTTCAGAGAATGCAAAGAAAGCAGTGATCATTGCACCATCTGAGGAAGATGACAAGGAGAAAGTTCTTGAGATGAACATTGACGAACTGGAGCTTTCCGTTCGTTCATACAACTGCTTGAAGAGAGCAGGTATCAATACAGTTGAGGAACTGTGTAACCGTACATCAGAGGACATGATGAAAGTAAGAAACCTTGGACGTAAGTCATTGGACGAGGTTTTAGCAAAGTTAAATGAATTAGGTCTTTCTCTGAATTTAGGAGAGGATAATTAGGAGGTAAGCAAATGGCAGGCTATAGAAAACTTGGAAGAACTTCCAGCCAGAGAAAAGCGTTGCTTCGTAATCAGGTAACAGATCTGCTTTACTACGGAAAGATTATTACTACAGAGGCTAAGGCAAAGGAAATTCGCAAGATTGCAGAAGGAATCATTGCACTGGGAATCAAGGAGTGCAACAACTTCGATACCGTAACTGTTACTGCTAAGGTAGCACGTAAGGATAAAGATGGTAAGAGAGTAAAAGAGGTTGTAGACGGTAAGAAAGTAACTGTTTATGACAATGTTGAGAAGGAGATCAAAAAGGATCAGCCTTCCAGACTTCACGCAAGACGTCAGATGCAGAAGACTCTGTACAAGATCACAGAGGTTCCTGCAGATGCTCAGGGTCGTAAGAATGGCACAAAGACAGTTGATGTTTCCAACATCGTACTGGATGAGCTGGGACCAAAGTATGCTGAGCGTAACGGCAATGGTGGTTACACTCGTATCGTGAAGATTGGTCAGCGTAAGGGAGATGCTGCTATGCAGGTACTCATCGAGCTGGTATAATTGAATCTTTGAAAATAGAGGGCGTGCATGATATGTGCACGCCTTTTGTTTTAAAAGTTGTCTTTGTAGAAATTGCTAACGATACAGGAAAGGTGAGAACATGCAGCCGATCATTGATGCGAAGGATTTAGTACATGAGTATTCCCGGAGGGATGAAGAGGGAAATGTGACTGGGATCAACCGGGCACTGGATGGAGTGTCTCTTCAGGTGAAGGAGGGGGACTTTATTGCAGTATTGGGAGCAAACGGCTCCGGCAAATCGACGTTTGCCAAGCACTTAAATGCTCTTTTAACCCCGACGGAGGGAACTCTTTATGTAGGAGGCATGGAGTGTGGAGATCATACAAAGGACCTGGACATCCGCAAAACCGTGGGGATGGTATTTCAGAATCCTGATAACCAGATTATTTCTAATGTGGTTGAGGAGGATGTGGGATTTGGACCGGAAAATATCGGTGTTCCCACGGATGAGATATGGAAGAGAATGGAAGAGGCTTTGAAAAATGTCGGAATGTATGCCTACCGCAAAAATTCCCCCAATAAGCTTTCCGGAGGACAGAAGCAGCGAGTAGCGATTGCCGGCATACTTGCGATGAAACCGAAATGTATTATCCTCGATGAGTCTACGGCAATGCTTGATCCGGGTGGAAGGAAAGCGGTCATTGATACCATCAGCCGGATCAACCGGGAAGAAAAAATTACTGTGATCGTGATCACTCATTATATGGAAGAAGTCACAGGAGCCGACTATGTCTATGTGATGGACAGCGGCAAGGTTGTGATGGAAGGCTCACCGCGGGAAATCTTTGCCAGAAGCCGGGAGTTGGAGGAGCACCGGCTGGCCGTGCCGGAAGCAGTAAAGGTTGCAATGCTGCTCAGGGAGAAGGGGATTTCTTTGCCGGAGGATATTCTGGATCAGAGGGAGCTTGTGGACGCATTGGAAAAATTGTGGATCTAACGATAGAAAGGTGAATGAACATGTCGATTCGGCTGGAAAATGTGAATTACATTTACGGAGAGGGAACCGGGCAGGAAAAATGGGCATTAAAAAATATAAATCTGACGCTTCATGATAATGAGTTTGTGGGGATTGTTGGTCATACGGGTTCCGGAAAGTCTACTTTAACACAGCTGTTAAACGGTCTGGAAAAACCGTCGTCCGGTCAGATCTTTTACAATGAGCAGGATATCCAGGGAGAAGGTTTTTCTAAAAAGGAGCTTCGTCAGAAGGTAGGACTTGTTTTTCAGTATCCGGAGCATCAGTTGTTTGAGGTTTCCGTGATCAAGGATGTGGAATTTGGACCGAGAAATCTGGGGATGAACAACCTGGAGATCGAGAAGCGTTCCTTTGATGCCCTGAAGCAGGTAGGGATCAGTGATGATCTGCTGGATGTGGCACCCTTTGCTCTTTCCGGAGGACAGAAAAGGCGTGTGGCCATCGCCGGAGTTCTTGCCATGCAGCCGGAGGTGCTGATTCTGGATGAACCCACAGCGGGACTTGATCCGGCGGGGCGGACAGAGATTCTGGAACTGCTGCAAAAGCTTCATCGGGAAAGAAATATTGCGGTAATATTAGTTTCTCACAGTATGGATGATGTAGCGCGTTATGCGGAGCGCATTCTGGTGATGAACCAGGGAGAGCTTCTACTGGATGGAGCACCGGAAAAGGTATTCCGTTATCGGAAGGAGCTCCGGGAGATTGGTCTGGATGTGCCGCAGTCTACCAATATACTATATGAACTGCGGGACAGAGGGATGGATCTTGATGTCAATGGGATCACACCGGAGCAGGCAGCACAAAACATTGCAGATTATTTGAGGAGGCAGTCATGATCAGAGACATCACCATAGGTCAGTATTATCAGGGGGAATCCCTGATCCATAAGCTGGATCCGAGAATGAAGGTTGTGGGAGTGCTTGTTTATCTCATTTCCTTGTTTTGCTTTCGCTATGTGATCGGTTTTCTGGTGGCAGGACTGTTTTTTGCGCTGGTGCTGAAGCTGTCCAAGGTGCCGTTTCGTTATGTGATCAAGGGGCTGAAGCCGATTTTATTTCTGCTGCTCTTTACCGCGGCATTAAATCTTTTGTGGACACCCGGAGAAACCATATGGCGGTTTGGTATATTAAATCTCACCAAAGAAGGTATCTATAAATGCGTCTTTATGGCACTTCGTCTGATCCTGCTGATCATAGGATCCTCGCTGTTGACATTGACTACCACGCCAAATCAGCTGACGGATGCCATGGAGCATTTACTGGGACCGTTAAAGCGTTTTGGGGCACCGGTACATGAGGTTGCCATGATGATGAGCATTGCCCTGCGCTTTATTCCGATCCTGCTGGAGGAAACGGACAAGATTATGAAAGCGCAGATGTCCAGAGGCGCTGATTTTGAGTCGGGAAATCTGATGCACCGGCTGCATAATATGATCCCGCTTCTGGTGCCGTTATTTGTATCTGCGACACGGCGCGCCAACGAGCTGGCCTATGCCATGGACGCCCGTTGTTACAACGGCGGTGCCGGAAGGACGAAGATGAAGCCGCTCAAGTACCATAGCAGAGACTATAAGGGGTATGGTGTGCTGGCGGTTTATCTGGTGCTGCTTGTTGTGGTGACGAGGGTTGTGGCAATCTAGTATAGACAGATCAGGAGGATGGATCAGATGGCGTCAGAGAATTCGGACAAAATGACATCAGAGCTGCACACAACCCGCAGAATTCTTCTGCGGGTTGCTTATGATGGAACAAATTATCATGGCTGGCAGGTACAGCCCAATGCAAAGACCATAGAAGGCGAATTAAACCGTGTTTTAACACAGCTTACCGGAGAGAAAATACAGGTGACCGGTGCCAGCCGGACCGATGCCGGCGTCCATGCGCTGGGCAATGTGGCGGTTTTTGATACGGTATCAAAGATTCCGGCGGAGAAGTTTTCCTACGCACTGAATCAGCGGCTGCCGGAGGATATCGTGATCCAGTCCTCTTTACAGGTGGCAGATGATTTTCATCCGAGACACTGTGATTGCCGCAAAACATATGAATATGATATATTAAATCGTACGTTTCCATTGCCTGCCTACCGGAATACGGCATATTTTCTATATGGGGATCTGGATCTGGATGCCATGCGAAAGGCGTGTCAGGCATTTCTGGGAGAGCATGATTTTGCTTCCTTTTGTGCGGCGGGGGCACAGGTGCAGACTACGGTACGGACAATCTACAGTCTGGAAGTGCTGGAGCAGCCGCTGGCGGTCACCGGAAGAGGAAGTAAGCCGGCGTCCGAGGTGACTGGGGCAGATCCAATCTGCCAGCCGACGGAAACTGCAGCTGTAGAGCAGTCACAACGGTCACCGGAACGCCTTATGACCATCCGTGTCCGGGGAAACGGTTTTCTCTACAATATGGTGCGGATCATTGCAGGAACCTTGGTGGAGGTTGGCAGAGGTCATATCCGGCCGGAGGAGATCGAGGGGATCATTGCTGCCTGTGACCGGGCAAAGGCAGGTCCGACAGCACCGGCCAGGGGGCTCAGACTGGTAGAGATTAAATATGATTAATATCAATGATAAATATCGCGAAAACTGTTATTCTGCATTTATAATGCGAGGTGATAGCTTTCGCGATTGTCAGTTTTTAACAGGGTTTGCGGGGAAATAGGAGTTGCCTATAATATGAGGAGTGTGCTATACTTAAATGAGTTATGTAAATTGGTAGTAGAAGGGTTTTAGAGAGAATGGACAAGTTAAAAGAATTGTATGCGTATAGACAGATGTTGATTTCTCTGGTCAAAAAGGATCTGCGTGGAAGATATAAGGCATCTGTTTTAGGCTTTTTCTGGACATTTATTAATCCGTTGTTACAGCTGCTTGTATATACGGTAGTATTTTCTGTTGTAATGCGTGCCGGCATCGAGAAGTTTTACATTTTCGTATTTGTTGCGCTGGTGCCATGGATATTTTTCAGTTCTTCCCTGACCGGGGGAGCCAATATTATCGTAATGAATCAGGATATGATCCAGAAGATATATTTTCCGAGGATTATACTTCCGATTTCCTACGTTACGAGCTGTTTTGTGAATATGCTGTTCAGCTTTATCGTTATCTTTGCGGTTTTATTCGTGACAGGATATGGATTCAATTTTGTGGCATGTTTATTTTTGCCGCTGATCATGATCATAGAATATATTTTAGCATTGGGTCTGGCACTGATCACTTCGGCATGCACCGTGTATCTGAGAGACTTGGAGCACATTCTGGGCATTGTATCCATGGCGTGGATGTATATGTCGCCGGTGGTATATCCTCTGTCTTTTATTCCGAAGGAGTTACAGTCCATTTTTCAGTTAAATCCGATGGCACCGATCATCACGGCGTATCGCGATATCCTGTATTATAAGCAGATTCCGCAGATGCAGACGCTTCTTCTGGCGACTGTAACAGGCGTTGTATTCGTCTGTGTGGGCTGTTTAGTATTTGAACGGCTGCAGAGAGGCTTCGTGGAAGAATTATAAGAAAGGCATGACGGTGATATGAAGAACGAAAATTCAATCGAGCTGGTGAATGTAAAAAAGAAGTTCAAGATATATGCAGATAAAGGCAACAGCATGAAGGACAAAATGCTGTTCTGGAAGCGCAATCGGTATGAGGATCACTGGGTGCTGGATGATATCAGCTTTTCCATTCAGAAGGGGGAAGCGGTAGGACTGATCGGCAGAAACGGCTGTGGCAAGAGTACAACCCTGAAGCTGATCAACAAGATCATGTATCCCACGGACGGAAAGGTGAAGGTCAACGGAAGAGTCTCCAGTCTGCTGGAGCTTGGAGCAGGCTTTCATCCGGATATGACCGGCAGGGAAAATATCTATACCAATGCTTCTATTTTTGGAATGACCAAAAAGGAGATTGATGAGAAGATCGATGATATTATTGCATTTTCTGAGCTGGATGAATATATTGACAACCCGGTGCGGACTTATTCCTCCGGAATGTATATGCGGCTGGGATTTTCCGTTGCGATCAATGTAAGAGCCGACATACTTCTGATTGATGAGATATTGGCTGTCGGGGATATGAGCTTTCAGAAAAAATGTTTTAAACGCCTCAAAGAAATTAAAAACGCAGGCACTACGATCGTGATCGTTTCCCACGCGCTGGGACAGATCGAGCAGATCTGTGACCGCTGTATCTGGATTGATTATGGCAAGATCCGCAAGATCGGAAAGCCGATGGAGGTTCATGCCGAGTATCTGAAAGAACTGGAAAAGCGGTCACAGCAGAGAATGCAGGCGTTAAATGGAGAGACGGGGACAGAGAATGACCAGAATACATTCTGCGGACGGGAAGTGATCCGTTCCGGTTCCGGGAAGTTATTCTTTACCGGTGTGACACTGTATGACCGGAATAACCAGCCGGAGAGTGTATTTGAGACCGGTGATTATATGAGAGCCGAGTATACATTTTCGGCAGCAGAGGAAATCCATAAGGCAGAATTTGCGGTCCGGATCTATGGAGATGACGATACCCATTATTATGGTAGTACCAGTCTGATCGAGAACAGCTGCACAGAGGAGATTCATGGAAAAAGTAAATTTATCATAGAATTTGAGAAGCTCGAATTATTAGAAGGCGATTTTATGCTGGATGTGGATGCGTTAGATGAAAATGGTGAGATACTTGACCGAATTCACGACACGATCCGTTTTTGTGTACAGAATACCACGGGCAAAACGGGAATCTGCAATATGAATTCAAAATGGAAACTGGAGTGAGAAAATGAGAAATAACGAAGAACTGTCGAAGATCCGTATTTATCTGAGAAAAAGCAGATTGTTTTATATTCCGAGAAAGTGCTACGCCATTATGCTGGGGATCCGCAAGCATGGATTCAAGGCACAGATGAGATGGGTGCATGGGAGGATCTGCGATAAGATTGCACAGAAGCAGTATTATAAATGTCTGCAGATCACCCCGGAGGAACGGCAGCGTCAAAGGGACCAGAAGTATACGACAGCTACATGTTTTAGTATTCTGGTGCCATTATATAATACCCCGGAGAAGTTCTTAAGGGAAATGATCGAATCGGTACAGCAGCAGACCTACGGCAGCTGGGAGCTGTGTCTTGCGGATGGAAGTGATGCAGAACATTCCGAGGTAGGGGAGATTGTAAAGGAGTACCGTCAGAAGGATCCCAGGGTAAAGTATCAGCAGCTTGAGAAAAACGGTGGTATCTCAGAAAATACCAATGCCTGTGTTGCTATGGCAGCGGGAGATTATGTGGTGCTGTTTGATCATGATGATCTGCTTCACGAGAGTGCTTTATATGAGCTGAAGCAGGCAGTCGATCAGGGAGCTGACTTTATCTATACGGATGAGGCGGTTTTTTCAAAAAATCCAAAGAAGCCGGACAGCTATCATTTCAAACAGGATTTTGCGCCGGATGATTTACGGTCCAATAACTATATCTGTCATATTACATGCTTTGCAAGAACACTGTTAGATCAGATTGATGGAATGTTTCGTACAGAATACGACGGCAGTCAGGACTTTGATCTTGTGCTCCGTTTAACCGAAAAAGCGGCAAAGATCGTGCATATCCCGAAGGTGCTTTATTTCTGGCGAAATCATGCTTTGTCCGTGGCCTCAGACATTTCTGCCAAGACATACTGCATTGATGCCGGCAAACGGGCGATAGAATCACATCTGGAGAGGCAGCAGATCAAAGCAACTGTTGCAAGCTCAGAGTTGTATCCGGTCATTTACCGTGTGAAATATGAGCTTTCGGGACAGCCGCTGGTATCCATTATCCTGTCGGAGAATTCACCGGAGGCAGAGAGTGAAAAATGCGGGCAGAGGATCCGTGAGATCACATCCTATTCTCATTATGAGATTCTGGTACGCCGGAATGGTATGAAGTGGAGTGAGGTTGTCGCAAAAGCAAAGGGAGAGTATCTGTTATTTTTGGACAGCGACTGTATCTGCAGACAGGATGACTGGCTGGAGGAGCTGTTAAGTGTGGCGCAGCGCGGGGAAGTTGGCGCAGCCGCCGGTGTTGTTAGCTATCCCAAAAATGTGATCCGGGATGCCGGTATTACACTGGGCGTGGGATATTACGGACTGGGAAGCAACAACTTCTACCTGCTAAATGATGACCATGACGGTTTCTGGGGAAATTTTTATTATATGCATAATGTGTCTGCCGTGTCTGATACATGTATGATGGTACGGAGAGCATATTATGATCAGGTGGGAGGCATGGATGATGCTCTGCTGACCTGGTTTGCGGGATTTGATCTCTCCCTGAAGCTGAGAGAGCTGGGCAAAGTCAATGTAGTGGATCCTTATGCAAGAGTTGGATTTTCCCATAGTGATATGATCAACTGGGAAGAAAAACGAAATGCCAATGGGGAATATGCGGATGAGACAGAGCAGATGGCGCTGTTGAAGGAACGGTGGCAAACGGTGATCCGGCAGGGAGATCCGTATTACAATATCAATTTAACAAGTAACTCATCAGATTTTATTTTGGGAAAACATCAGGGATAAAAGTTTTTAGAAACCGGAGTCCGGGGCGTCGATATTTGATTTGCTGCAAGGGTGGCAGAATGGGGGAACAGAATGTCTTCAAAAAAGAAAACAAAGGGTAAGAACAACAGAAACACAAGAAAACAGACGGTAATACATTATCCCAGAAACCTGACGATATTGTGTATTATCGCAGTATTATTTGGAATGATCGTATATCATTCCCTGAATGTATATTCTCAGGAGAGCATTCTGGAATATCCGGGAGAGCAGTCTGTGGCAGGCTATACGGTGGCCGACAATAATTACCATATTGAAGATGCAGACACCCATTATATTGATTATACATTTGATGACAGAGCCATCCGTGTCCTGTGGCTGAATCTCAGTGCAGAGGCTGCGGTGGATACCAATTTCCAGGTGCAGTCATTCTATAATGACGAGAAGGTGGAGGAGATTACGATCGGTGTACCGGCGGGGCAGTATGCAGAAAAGACATATCTGAATCACAAACCGGTCAATCGCCTGCGGATTTCTTCCGATCAGGATTTCTCGCTGGATTCCGTATACATTGATCATCTTCAGAAAACACAGGGGGGCGAGGAAGGTCCTCTGCAAAAGAAGGTGGCAGCATTTGTGGTTGTGCTGATCCTTGTATCCTGCTGGCTTGCGAAGCGGGAAAAGACCGAGCTGCTTATCAACAAATGCAAAGACTCCTTCAAAAATCTCGGCTCTTATCTGCAGCACCATCCAAAGCATGTTCTGATCATGGCATTGTTGTATGTAGGTGCGGTTGTCTGTGGATGGGTTCTGCGGAATCTCTATGTCATGGCAGTTCATCACGGAAGCTGGCAGTGTACCTCCAAAAGTGTGATCTATGGTGCGATGCTTGGCCTGATCGGCTTTGAGATCATCAAATATCTGTTTCTGGCCCAAAAGAGAACCTTTGAAGTATTATTCCTGCGCTGTGGCGTGATTCTTTGTCTGGGACTTACCCTGCTTCTGCCATTGCGTCTCAATGTGTCGTGGGATGACCAGATCCATTATCTGAATGCGGCGGGAGCCTCTCATCTCCAGAATAATACGCTGGCGTTGTCGGAGGAAGATTTTTATATGACCTGTTTCTCCGGCCAGCTTAAAATTTACTCCGATTCCAATGTGTCCGGTATCAAGAATATATTTAACGATCCGGCAGCCCGTGTAACGAAAACGGAACAGGAAGAAGTATCCATAAAATATAACTCACTGGTATATCTTCCGGTGATCCTTGTGTTTTTTATCACGAGAGGTCTGGGGATTCCGCTGTCGGCGATGATCGTTCTGGGAAGACTTGCAAGTGCCCTGTTTTATCTTGTGATCATCTATCTGGGAATGCGTCATCTGAAGTCTGGCAAAATGATCATGGCAGCCGTGGCACTGATGCCGGGAGCGGTGTTTATTGTATGTAATTATAATTATGACTACTGGCTGATCTCGCTGATCGCCTATTCCATTGCCTATCTGATCGGGGAATACCAGCATCCCGAAAAGATACTGACCCTTAAGGATATTATATTGATCTTTGGAACGTTCCTGATCGGTATGATCGTGAAGCCGGTATATATTCCGCTTCTGGGTCTGGCAGCCTTTCTGCCTGCCTGCAAGTTCAAAAATGTCAAATGGCGCCGGATCTACCGATGCTTCTTTGGAGGCATTGTCATTCTGGCGGTTATCGGATTCTCGGTTCTGATCTTCGGAGGCGGTCTGGGCAGAGGCGATATCCGCGGAGGCGAGGATGTCAATGCGGTTGGACAGATTCAGTATATTATGGCCAATCCAAAGAAATATACGGAGGTGCTTCTGTTCTTCCTGCGTTATCAATATCTGAACCCGACTATGTTTAAGACATTTATTGTCCAGACAGCATATTATCTGAGTATTCCGACACTGGGAATGCCTTGTATTATATGGCTTGTGGCTGTAACGATCCTTGACCGCCGCAAGGAGGATGTGAAAACCGTAGGCTGTCCGGTTAAGATCGCGATTTTACCGCTGGCGTTTATCACCGCATGCTGTGTTGCAACGGCAATGTATGTAATGTTTAGTGCCGTAGGTTCTGCCTCTATTGAGGGATGTCAAGGACGCTATCTCTGGCCGATCGTGACACCGCTCTTTTTGACACTGGGACAGATCCGGTTCCTGACCATTCCGAGAAGCGATAAGGTGGATCGCTATATTCAGGGAGCGTCTATGGTGATATCCATTGCACTTGCAAGCTGCATGATTACAGAGTTCCTGTAAAATGGAAATAATGAATGATAGGAGTACATTTATATGAAAAAGATTATTGTCATTCCGGCATACAATGAAGAGGGAAATCTGGAGAAGACGGTGCGGGATATCAGGGAGAACGCACCTGACTTTGATTATATTATTGTGAATGACTGCTCCACAGACAACACCCTGGGGATGTGCCGGGAAAAGGGCTTCAGCTATCTGAACCTTCCGGTCAATCTGGGCATTGGCGGAGCTGTTCAGACGGGATATCGTTATGCCTATTATCATGGCTATGACCTGGCTGTGCAATTCGATGGGGATGGACAGCACAGTGCCAAATTTCTTGCTCAGATGGCAAAGGTTCTGGAGGAGACAGAGTCTGACATGGTGATCGGTTCCCGTTTTATAGAAAAGGAAGGGTTCCAGTCATCAGGACTTCGACGGATAGGTATACGATATTTTTCATTGCTCATTAAGCTGTTGACCGGTAAAACGGTGACAGATCCTACGTCGGGAATGCGGATGATCAACCGGAAGCTGTTAAAGAAATTCACCAATGAATATCCAAAGGATTATCCGGAGCCGGAGAGCGTTGTGACAGTATTGTCTGAGAAGCATAAAGTGACGGAAATACCGGTTGTGATGAACGAGAGAGAAGAGGGAATCTCCTCTATTTCGTTAAGGAACAGTGTTTATTATATGATCAAGGTAAGTTTTGCCGTAGTGATCGCCCGAATGAAAAAATAAAGGAGAAGGATAATGTCTGTAAAGCTTCAAATTTTGTTGATCGTCGTTATCTTGATAGCGATGATGTATATTATTAATTTAGTTCGAAAAAAGATTATAGATTTCCGCTATGCATTATTATGGCTGCTTGTGGCACTGTGTGTTCTGGTGCTCACGATCTTCCCACGCTTACTGATCCTGCTGTCGGGAGCACTGGGGATTACATCGGCGGTCAATATGCTGTTTTTCCTGGGCTTTTGTCTGTCGATCGTTGTGATCTTTTCCTTATCCATTGCGGTCAGCAATCTTCAGGACAAGGTAAAAAAGACAGCACAGGAGATTGCCATTATCCGGAAGGATATGTACGATACTTATCAGAAGCTGGAAGCGGAAATCAAAGAAGAAAAATAACGAAGTACCTTAATATGGGAGAATGAGTATCAATATGAGTGGAATTACAGAGAAGAAACAAGGCCTTTATCTGGAAAGTCAGCTTCGCCGGAAAAGCAACAATCTGGATCTGATGAAATTTCTGGCTGCCTGGCTTGTGATCGTACATCATTCCTTTGATCTGAATGGGTCCAATGGAGAGTGGATCCGGGTGATCACGGGGCAGCAGCTGGATTTTGGAACCATGGCAGTCAGCCTGTTCTTTTTGGCCAGCGGTATTTTTATTGCCAAAAGCATGGAACGGACCCAAAAAGCCGGGAAGTTTTTTAAGGCACGTTTCCGCCGGGTGTGGCCGCCTCTGGCAGCAGTAGTGGTCCTTTCGATCATTATGGGTGCATGTATTACGACACTTCCTCTGGGAGAATATTTCACCAGCAGCATGACGTGGCGTTATCTTCTCAATGCCATATTTGTATTGCAGCATAATCTGCCGGGTGTTTTTTCGCACAATTTCTATGGAAGTGTGGTCAATGGGGCATTGTGGACACTGCCGGTAGAGGTTCTCTGCTATGTGGCGTGTTATGTGATCTACCGGCTGGGACTTCTGCAAAAAAAGAGAATTCTCGGTGTGATGGCATTGTATCTGGCTGCTGCGGTGATCGGCTTCCGGATTTGTTCAATGCTTGGGATCGGACTTTTAAGCGCAGCACTCCGTCCGGTATATTTCTTTTTGCTGGGGCACGTTTTATATGTATACCGGGATAAGGTACCGGTTGATTTCCGGCTGTTTCTCCTCTCGCTGGCAGGGATGGTGGTCAGCTTCCTTTTATCCATGCCCGTTGCCGCAGTCTGGATCTTTTATCCTTATGTGCTGGTATATCTGGCATTTATGGGAAAGCAGTGCAGCAGCCGACTGGCGTTTGGAGGACGTTTTTCCTATACGATATACCTGTGTGCTTTTCCGTTACAGCAGTTATTGATTTATTGTTTTGGCGGGCGAATGGATGTGTATGTGCATATGGGGCTGGCATTGGTTCTGACGACGGCAGCAGGTGCTGTATTACATTATGCAGCGGAGAGATAACGGGGGACAGATTATGGATAAAGTATCAATTATTATTCCGGTATATAATGCAGAAAAATATCTGCGGAAATGTCTGGACAGTGTGATGAGTCAGGATTACGGAAGCTATGAGGTCATCTGTGTCAACGACTGCAGTCCGGATAACAGCCGGGAGATTCTGGAGGAATACCGGGGAAAATATCCGGAGAAGATTGTTGTATTAGAAAATGAAGAGAACATGGGACAGGGAAGAAGCCGGATGCGTGCGCTGAAACAGGCTTCCGGAGAGTATTTCATGTTTGTGGACAGCGATGATTATATTGCGCAGGACTATATTTTCAGATTTATGTCAGAGGTGGAAAAGGAGCCATATGATATTGTGGTGGCCGGATTTACCAAGGATATTGAGGGAAAAAAGGTTCTACATGATATTAAAGACAGTGCCTGGACGCTTGTCTGCTATCCGCTGGCATGTGCCAAAATGTTCCGGACAGCATTTATCCGGGAGCACGACATTGACTTTTCCAAGGTGCGGGTAGGAGAAGACATTTATTTTAGTATTGCTATCTTTTATGAAAATGTGAAATACAAGATCATTCACTATTTTGGATATTATTACCGGTTTAATGCATTCTCCACAACGGAATCCCTGACCTATGACAGAGAGCATGAAAAATACGTTGCGGAGATGTTCCGGGTATTTCTGGAAAAATATGATCTGCAGAAGATCTCCGAGGAAAAGAGACGGATGATCGAGTACACCTATGTAGCCAATATGGTGAATGCTCTGATCACATATGGTCATGGCTGTCATCCGGCCAAGATGAAGAAGAAATATCAGTTCTGGCTCGGAGATATGAAGCAGAAGTTTCCGGACTACAAAAGAAATCCTTATTATGGCATTTTTAAACCAAAAGGACAGAGCAGCAAAATACGTCTGGGCGTTGGTGTTACCATGCTGCTGCACAGGGTTCATCTGGACACCCTGATGTTCCGGATCATATCCTGGTTATAATTTGCAAGAGACAGATGAAAGTGGAAGGCGGCGTTGATAAAATGGAAAATCAATTGAAAGAACATACCTTTGTCATATGTGCATATAAAGAAAGTGAATATCTGGAAGAATGTATTCAATCCCTGCGTGGCCAGAAGCTGCGCTCAAAGATCATTATGGTGACTTCAACGCCAAATGACCGGATCCGGAAAATGGCAGATCAGTATCAGATCGAGCTGTATATCAATGAAGGGGAATCCGGTATTACCCAGGACTGGAATTTTGGACTGGAGCATGTGCATACAAAGTATGCCACGATCGCCCATCAGGATGACACATATGAACCGGCATATCTTCAGACGGTATTGGCAGAGATGGAAAAGGCATCACACCCATTGATCGGATTTACCGGCTATTCGGAACTGCGAAACGGAGAAAAGGTATATAAAAATGTCAATCTGAATATCAAAAGAAAAATGCTGGCGCCCCTTAAGGTCAAAGGATTTCAGGGAAGCCGGTTTGTCCGCCGGAGAATTTTATCTCTGGGTGATCCGATCTGTTGTCCGGCGGTGACCTTTTGCATGGACAATCTGCAGAAACCGATCTTTCAAAATGGGTTCCGAAGCTGTGAAGACTGGGAGGCGTGGGAAAATATTTCCAGACAGAAGGGGCAGTTTGTCTATTGCGGGGAGCCTCTGATGAGCCACCGGATCCATGAAGAGTCTGCAACGACTGCGATTATTGGAGACAATGCACGGCAGAAAGAAAATTACATTATGTATTGTAAATTCTGGCCGCCTGTGATCGCCGGACTGATCAATAAATTTTACAGCAGATCCGAGAAATCCAATGAGCTTTCATAGGAATCGTATGGCAGACAGAAAACGGACAGGAAACCGGAGGTTATAATGGAGAGAAAAGAATATTTTACATTCATTGTTTTACACTATAATTGTTTTGAGGAAACCCAGGAGTGAGTTGACTCGATCCTGGCACTGGAACACAGTGACTGTGTGAAGATCGTTGTGATGGATAATGCTTCTGTCAATGATTCTTTGGGACGTCTTCAGGAGATGTATCAGTCCAATGAGCAGGTGTATATTCTCCATAATGAAAAAAATCTTGGATTTTCTGCGGGAAATAATATTGCCTACGATTATGCTGTGAAGCACTGGGATAGCAGCTTTGTGGTATTTGCCAATAATGATCTGCTGTTTCGGGACCGGGAGTTTATCCGGAAAGTACGCGGGGAATATGAAAAAAGTCATTTTGGCATTTTAAGTCCCGATGTATTTCACACAACTCTGAAAATCCATCAGAGTCCCATTGATGAAAATATGGTTCTTCCGAAGAATAGAGTGCGAAGAACTATTTTATTTAATACACTGGCTTTGTGGTTTTATCCGCTTTATTATGCGCTGCTGGGGAAAAACAGTAAGGATGTCGCTCTTTCCGTGACAGATCTGTCCTATCGGAAGAATATTGCGCCGATGGGAGCGTGCCTGATCTTTTCCAGAGAGCTTATGGACCGCAAGCCGGTTATTTTTTCGCCGGAGACTTATTTTTATTATGAAGAATACATTTTAAGCTTCTGGTGCCGGAAGAACAACGTGGATATTGTATTTCAGCCGGATATCCAGGTGCTTCACAATCATGGCAAAGCTACCAAAAGTCTGGGAGATCACAGAAGGGTTATGAAGTTTCGGATGAAAAATATTCTGCAGGCTGCAAAGGTTTATTATAGGCTGCTCAAAGAGGAGGATATATGAAAGGTTTTTTAGAATTTATTTATCTGGTATGGAAACGAAAGGTTGTCTGGCGTTTTCGCAACAAACATAACGGAGCCAGATGCACGAATGTTTATGATATTGACTGTGTCCGGGTGGGAAGATATACCTACGGTCCCATTGACATAGAAATGACACGGCGGGATGTCATGCTGACCATAGGAAGCTTCTGCTCTATTGCCAATGGCGTGAAGTTTATTCTGAGTGCAGAGCATCCCATGGATCATTTACTGACATATCCGGTACAGGAGCTGATCACGCGGGATGGGATGGATGCCCGGTCTAAGGGAGATATCCGGGTGGATGATGATGTATGGATCGGCTGCGGTGCCATGATCATGTCCGGTGTGCATATCCATCAAGGTGCCGTTGTGGCAGCCGGAGCGATTGTGACAAAGGACGTGCCGCCCTATGCGATTGTCGCGGGAGTGCCGGCAAAGGTTCTGGGATACCGGTTTGACGAGGAGCTTCGCGGGAAACTGCTGGAGATCGATTTTTCGCAGATTGACGAGGCATTTGTGAAAGAGCACCGGGATCTGTTTGTCGAGAGTCAGAAGGATTTTGTAAAGTATCTGGAGGAACTTCCAAAAAAAATGGGGGACAAGGAGAATGAAACCACTCGTTAGTATTTGTATACCAACCTATAACCGGGTAGAGCAGCTGAAGATAACCATGGAATCCATTATGGCACAGCCGGAATTCCGGGAAGGAAAGGTGGAAATCGTGATATCGGATAATGCTTCCGACGACGATACAGAGCAAATGGGAAGACAATATGCCGGTCAGTCTGATCATATTGTTTATTTCCGGAATGAACAAAATGTAAGAGATCGGAATTTTCCGCTGGCACTCAGCCGGGGAACCGGAATTCTCCGCAAATTAAATAACGATACCTTATGTCTGAATAAGGATACCTTAAGGCTTCTCTGTAATCTGGCAGAGGAATATCAGGAAAGCAGACCATGCATTTTTTTAAGCAACGGACAGGGAAAGGGACAAAGCCGGGAGCATTTTTCTTTCCGGGACTTTGTTGTGACAGAAGGGCATTATGTCACCTGGATCGGCGGATTTACTATCTGGGAGGATGACTGCGCAGCACTGGAGAAGGATACGGCGGGCTGTGAGCTGTCTTTGTGGCAGGTTCGTAAAATCTATGAAACAGCATATCGCAAAAATGACATTGTCGTATGCAATCAGAGGATCGGAAGATCTCTGTCACCGGCCAAAAAGGATGTCAGCTATGGACTGTATCAGGTCTTTTATGTCAATTACATGAAGCTGCTGGAGCCCTATGAACAAAATCAGGCACTTAGCGCAGAGGATATGGAAATCATTCAGAAAAATCTTCTGATCAACTTCTTTACCGAATGGATGATCAACTGGGAATTGTCCATGACGGATGCCCAGTATTCCGCTACGGAAAATCTCAAGGAGCTGGTATCAAAACAGTACCGGGACAAGCCGTACTGGAAGGAATATCAGAAGCTGTACCGCAGAAGATATCATTTTATGAAAATGGTCAATAAGCTGATGGAAATTAAGAATTTTATATGCAGGAAGTAAAAATATGAAAGAAACAAAAAATGTAAACAAAAATGCGGTATTTAATACCATAAAATCAATATGCTCTATTATATATCCATTGATCACATTTCCTTATATTTCCCGCGTCTTAATGAGAGAAAATGTAGGAAAAATTGATTTTGGTGCTTCCATTATCAGTTATTTTTCGTTGATCGCATCTCTGGGGGTGACGACCTATGCGGTCCGGGAGTGTGCGAAGGTAAGGGAAGACCGGAGTGAGCTGAGTAATATGGCAAGTCAGATCTTTTCTATTAATCTGTTTTCTACGCTGATCGCATATCTCGCTCTGGGAGTAACCCTGATCGTGGCAAAGCCGCTGGAAAATTACCGTCTTTTGATATGCATTCAGAGTGCGTCGATCCTGTTTACGACACTGGGAACGGATTGGATCAATACAGCGATGGAGGATTTCCGGTATATTACGGTGAGAACCGTGGCAGTGCAGTGTCTTTCCATCGTACTGCTGTTTCTTTTTATTCACCGTCCGGAGGATTATCTGAAATATGCGGTGATCAGTGTCATTGCCTCCAGTGGAGCATATCTGATCAATATTCCTTACCGCAGAAAGTTTTGTGACATTCGTTTTACGCGGAATTTAAATCTCAAAAAACATCTTCCGCCCATTTTTTTGCTGTTTGCCATGATCTTATCACAGACGATCTACTGCAATTCAGATATGACCATGCTCGGTCTGATGAAAGACGCTTCGGAGGTCGGCCTGTACAGTACCTCTGTAAAAATTTACAATCTGGTCAATACGGTGATCGCATCTGTGGCATGGGTTGTAATGCCGCAGCTGTCCGAAAATTTTGCCAAAAAGAATTATGATGAGATCAACCGTCTTTTAAAATATTCTTTAAATTTTATCATTGTTTTGGGCCTTCCATGTCTGGCGGGATTAAATGTGGTAACGGGAGCGATCATTGAGGTGATCGCCGGCAGAGACTTTTTGGGAGCCGTAACCTCCCTTCACATTTTGACCATTGCGCTGCTGTGTTCCTTTATCGGAGGCTGGATGGGCAATATGATCATGATTCCCAGCGGCAGGGAAAGTGTCTGCCTGCGGGCAGGAATCGTATCGGCACTGATCAATATTATTCTCAATCTGGTGCTGATCCCGCGGTATGGTCTGAATGGAGCGGCGACGACAACCGCGATTTCAGAGTTTCTCGGAATCTGCATACAGATCCCGTATATGGATAAAAACATCAGGGTGCATGGAATATGGAACATGCTTAAAGGTCCTGTTCTTGGAGTGATCGCGATCGGTCTGATCGGAACGGTATGCACCTCGGTTTTCCAGTCTTCCTTTGTGATCCTGGCAGCAGCCGTTCTGGCAAGTGCTGTCGTATATCTGCTGATCCTGATCCTGGTAAAAAATGAATTTGTGATGGCATTTCTGGCACCGGTTCTTCACAGGAAGAAGTAACGGCAGATCTGCCGATCATCGGTGGTTGTCATATGGCAGACGGGATGTTATAATGAAAATTGGAGTATTTTCACGATGATAGACAGGGAAAAGGAGTATTATATGAAAACGGATAAGATAAAAAACAAGCTGACCAGTCCGGCGAGCCGCAGAACCCTATGGGATCTGGGGATTATTTTGCTGATCGTTACCATAGCGGTATTGACAGCATATAGTGTAAACGGCATTTATCCCTTTGGCAGCCAGTCCATTGCCAGAGGAGACATGGTACAGCAGACGATTCCTGCGGGGATGTATTATGTATGGGATGTCCTTCATGGAAAAGCAAATCCGTTTTTTACATGGAATTCCGGTCTGGGCATGAATATTTCCGGTGCCGTTTCTCTGGGAGCCCTGTTCAGCCCGCTAAATCTCTTTTTATATTTTTCGACCCGTTCCTATTTGTATCAGTTTGTCAATATTCTTATGATATTAAAAATGATCGCGATTGCTTATGCGATGTATTTTTACCTGAGAAAATATGACACAGAGAGGATCGCTTATGTGATCGGCAGCGTATTGTACGCATTTGGGGCAGCATCTCTGGTTCATTTTCAGATTATGCTGGTAATGGATGCGGCATTTCTGCTTCCGTTGATCATGATTGGTATAGACCGTATTTTTGAGGACAGGGGCTCTCTGTTCTTTATTGTATTTTTTACGATGGCTATGATGGTAAATGTATATACAGGCTGTATTACATTGATCTATCTGCTGTTATCCGCCGGTGCCAGAACATTTCTGGAGGATGACAGAGACAAGGCCATCAAAAAGAAATGGATTCTGCGTCTGGGAGTATCGGTCGTGGTCTCGCTGCTTCTGAGTGCAGTAATCGTCCTTCCGGCATTACGGAGTATTATGGAGGCGCCCCGCAGTGGTGACGGCAATTTCTTAAACACATATATGACTGCATTGCAGGCACAGTGGAGTGACTATGAGTGGAGCATGGTTGAGAGAATGTGCGTAAACATGGCACTTCCTGTTGCAGCGATTATTGGTTTTGTAATTTTGGCAGCAAGATCTTCCGGATATGTCAAAAAGTACCGTGGTCATATTTTTGTAGTGATCGCCCTGCTTTTATCGGTGATCATTCCTTCGGTGGAGCTTTTGTGGCACGGTGGCAGCAGAGCAAGCTGGCCGGTCCGCTTTATCTATGTGATCTCCTTTGTATTGATTGATTTTGCAATGCTGCTTTATCAGGATCACAGAGACAGAGAAAGTAAACCTTCGAAGACATCTACAGACCGGTGGCTTTCTGTCGTGATCAGTCTTGTGGTATGTATTGCCGCAGGCAGGATCTTTTACAAAATATACGAGGCATATTGTGGTCAGGCTGCATATGCAACACTGGGGGACGGTTTTCTGTGCCTGCTGGTGGAAGCGGTGTTTGCCGGAATATATGTATTTCTGTTAAAGAGTCACAGGAACAGACTTGCGGTGCTGGTGGTTTTATGTGCGCAGCTTGCAGTTACCTCTGTGGTCAGCTTTGCACCAAACAAAGAGAACTCCACAGTTTTTTCTTCCGGATATCTGGAGCAGGCCAATAATGTTGCCAAAAATATGGAGACGGAAACCGAAGCGTTTGAACGAATAAAAAATACCGATTATAAGATTGACCATATTCATTATCCTCTGGTGCTTGGCAAACAGGCGATTTCTAACTACTGGCATGTGATCAGTCCCAATCTGCAGCCAAACTTTTCGGCACTGGGCTACTCTATTAACTGGACGCAGTTATTGGATGCCGGAGGAACGATCTTTTCCGATACGCTGTTACATATCCAGTATGATCTCAGCTATCGGGAGCTGCCGGGAAGCATGTATCGTCTGTGTGAAAATATAGACAATGGCAATGGAGAGCAGATTGGATTATATCAGAATAATCTGGAGCTGCCGTTTGCAATACAGACAGATACACAGGAGCTTGCAGCATCCGGAGAAAAGTTTGATACGCAGAATGCCTTATACCAGGCGATAACCGGAAGCAGTGATACGCTGATCCGGGATGTTTCGGCGGATATTAACGGAAGCGTGTACAGTACACAGGTTGGAGCCGGCAGAAAGGTTTTGTATTTCTATGGAACCAACAGCACAGAGCAGCCGGTATCCATACTGGTAAACGGAGAGCAGATTTATATTCCGAACTCCGACACGTCGGAAAATATCAGCTATCCAAAGGATTTTGGCAATGGATTGATCTGCCTTGGAAGTTTTGAAAATGAGACGGTAGAGGTACAGTTTAGTGGTGATGTGGATGCCTCTCTGCTTCATCTGGGATGGCTGGATTATGATATGCTGAAGTCTGCGGCTGAGTCTATTCAGAAGGACAATGGAGACATTACCCTGTTAAAGCAGAAGCATGCGGGGGTACGTCTGAAAATGGAAAATGTAACCAAGGATTATGTATTTTTGCCAATTTCCTATGATAAGGGATGGAGCTGCAAGGTCAATGGCAAGAAGGTAGCCATTCGTTCCATTGACGGAATGATGTCTGTTCCGGTGGAAAAGGGCAGCGACAGCATTGTGTTGAAGTACAGTCCAAGTGGCAGAAAGGCAGGAATTGCGATATCGCTTATTACATTGCTTGTGTGTCTGGCCGGTGCATATCTTCTGAAAAAGGGAAAGATCACACAGAATCAGAAGGGCATTGTGATCCTGAGCAGTGTGGCGTATGAGATTTTTGGTATTGTCTATGCGGTATTTGTGGCTGTATTGTTTGCCGTACCGGTGCTGTATTATCTGAAAGGGATATTGATCAGCACACAGCAATAGATGGATCTGTTCATTACAATAGAAAGAAAGTGGAGGGAATGCTAAAAAATGAAGGTTGTATTATTAGTAGGGGGAAAAGGAACCCGCATATCTGAGGAATCCCAGTATAAGCCGAAGCCAATGGTAGAGATCGGAGGCAATCCGATCCTGTGGCACATTATGAAGGAATATTCATACTATGGATTTAACGATTTTATTATCTGTGCCGGTTATAAGCAGCACATGATCAAGGAGTGGTTTTCAAACTATTTCCTGTATCACAGTGATGTGACATTTGATTATACAAGCGGTCAGAAGACGGTGACAGTTCATGACCATCATTGTGAGCCTTGGAAGGTAACCGTGGTGGATACCGGTCTGGAAACCATGACCGGAGGAAGAGTAAAGCGGATCCAGCCGTATGTGGGTGACGAACCGTTTATGCTGACGTATGGTGACGGTGTCTGTGATGTAGATATTGCCAAGCTGCTTCAGTTCCATAAGGAGCATGGCAAAAAGGCAACGCTGACTGCCGTAATGCAGGAGCAGCAGAAGGGTGTGCTGAACATTGGCGGAGATAATGCCGTGAAGTCCTTCCGCGAGAAGAACATTTCGGACGGAGCGCCGATCAATGCCGGATATATGGTATTGGAGCCAGATATCTTTGATTATATCGACGGGGACGAAACAATCCTGGAGAGAGAGCCGTTAGAGCGTCTGGCAGCAGAGGGTGAGTTAATGTCCTATATGCATAAGGGATTCTGGCAGTGTATGGATAACAAGCGTGAGATGGACATGCTGGAGCAGTATCTGCGGGCAGGCAATGCTCCGTGGAAGAAATGGGAAGACTAATTGCAGAAAGGAAAAAACAATGGATACATCATTTTATAAAGGAAAGAGAGTGCTGGTTACAGGTCATACCGGTTTTAAGGGAAGCTGGCTCTGCCGTATCCTGATCAAAGCAGGAGCGGTGCTTACGGGATATTCCCTGGAGCCGCCGACAGACCCGGATCTGTTTTCAATCGCGGATCTGGAGCCGCATATGAATTCGGTGATCGGAGATATTCGTGATCTGGCACATTTACAGCAGGTATTTCAGGAGGCACAGCCGGAGATCGTGCTGCATCTGGCAGCACAGCCTATCGTCCGTGATTCTTATAAGGATCCGGTATATACCTATGAGACAAACGTCATGGGAACGGTCAACATCTGTGAATGCGTCCGTCAGAATCCGTGTGTCAAAAGCTTTCTCAACGTAACTACGGACAAGGTATACGAAAATAAAGAATGGGAATGGGGATATCGGGAGAATGAGCCGTTGGATGGTTATGATCCATATTCCAACAGTAAATCCTGTTCTGAGCTTGTGACGCACAGTTATATCAATTCGTTCTTTCAGGACAGAGATCTGGCGGTATCCACAGCGAGAGCCGGTAATGTGATTGGTGGCGGCGATTTTGCCAATGACCGCATTATTCCGGATTGCGTCAGAGCAATGCAGAAGGGCAGCTCCATTGGTGTGAGAAATCCATATTCCACCAGACCGTTTCAGCATGTGCTGGAGCCTCTGGGAGTTTATCTGCTCATTGCCCAGAAGCAGTATGAGGACAAAAGCTATGCGGGCTTCTATAATGTGGGACCGGATGAATGTGACTGTGTCACCACAGGACAGCTTGTAGATCTGTTCTGTAAATACTGGGGAGACGGTGCAGCCTGGGAGAATCAGGCAGAGGAAAATGCCCCTCATGAAGCCAATTTCCTGAAGCTGGATTGCAGCAAGGTAAAAAGAGTCTTTGGATGGGCTCCGCGCTGGCATATTGAAGAATGTATGGACATGACTTGCCGTTTCAGCAAGGAATGGCTTGCAGGCGGAGATATTCCGGCGGAGATGGATCGGGAGATTGAGGCATTTTACGCACAAAAAGAATCGTAAGAGGTTCGCAAGCATAAAACAAATATGAAAGATGTGCAGGCAGCACAGAATGGAGGCAGTATGTTCGAAAACAAAACAGAACAGCAGGCAAAAGATGAAATCTTAAAGATGGTGGCAGAGTATTGTGACACCTATCACAATAAAAAAGAATATCACGAGGGAGACAGAATCCCATACGCATCCCGTGTGTATGATCACGAGGAAATGTGCAATCTGGTAGATTCCGCACTGGAGTTCTGGCTTACATCCGGACGTTATACAGATGAATTTGAAACGAAGTTTGCAGAGTATCTTGGGGTACGTTACTGTGCTCTTGTAAACTCCGGATCTTCCGCAAACTTAGTAGCATTTATGACATTGACTTCTCCTTTGCTGGGAGACCGCAAGATCAATCGTGGTGATGAGGTGATCACGGTGGCAGCAGGCTTCCCAACCACGATTGCGGCAATGATCCAGTATGGTGCTGTTCCGGTTTTCGTGGATATGACGATCCCACAGTACAATATTGATGTAACACAGCTGGAGGCGGCGCTTTCTGATAAGACAAAGGCAGTGATGATCGCGCATACACTGGGTAATCCGTTTGATCTGGCGGCTGTGAAGGCATTCTGCGACAAGCATAATCTGTGGCTGGTAGAGGATAACTGTGATGCGCTGGGTTCTACCTATACCATTGACGGTGTGACAAAGCAGACCGGTACTATCGGTGACATTGGAACCTCCAGCTTTTATCCGCCACATCATATGACCATGGGCGAGGGTGGAGCCGTTTATACAGATGATCCTCTTCTGAATAAGATCATCCGCTCCATGCGTGACTGGGGACGTGACTGTATCTGTTCCTCCGGCCGTGACAATATGTGCGGACACCGTTTTGACGGACAGCACGGAGAGCTTCCATTTGGATATGATCATAAGTATGTATATTCTCATTTTGGATATAACCTTAAAGCAACTGATATGCAGGCAGCGATCGGCTGTGCACAGCTGGAAAAGTTCCCATCCTTTGTGGAGCGCAGAAAGCATAACTTTAACCGTCTGAAAGCAGGACTGAAAGAGGTGGAGGACAAGCTGATCCTTCCGGAGCCATGTGAGAACTCAGATCCAAGCTGGTTTGGATTTTTGCTGACCTGCCGTGAGGGTGTGGAAAAGAATCACGTCGTACAGTATCTGGAGAAGGAGGGTGTTCAGACCCGTATGCTCTTTGGCGGCAATATGCTCAAGCAGCCTTGCTTCAGTGAGCTCAAGAAAGCCGGAGAGGGATATCGTGTGATCGGAGATCTGCCTGTGACAGACCAGATCATGACAGATACCTTCTGGATCGGAGTATATCCGGGTATGACCGATGAAATGATCGATTATATGATCCGTAAGATCAAAGAAGCAGTACAATAAGTGAAATACAAAATACAGATTCCCGGCAGTCATGGCTGCCGGGGATATTTTGAAATAAATTTCAAAGGATGACTGGAATAGACGGTCAGAATGGAGGCAGCATGAAACAACGATTAGCAGATTATGTAGCAGATTTTTTGGTAGATCACGGAATAAAGGACTGTTTTATGGTAACAGGCGGTGGTGCCATGCATTTAAATGATGCACTGGGTCATAAGGACGGGATGCACTGTCTGTACAATCATCATGAGCAGGGCTGTGCTATTGCAGCAGAAGCGTACTCGCGGATTCATAACACAATGGCAGCTTTGTGTGTGACTACCGGTCCGGGAGGAACCAATGCGATTACTGGTGTTGTTGGTGCATGGCTTGATTCTGTACCGATGTTTGTAATTTCCGGCCAGGTTAGATATGATACGACAGCACGTTATATGAGTCAGTATACGGATGGACTTCCTCTCCGTGCTGTGGGAGATCAGGAGTTTGATATTACGAAGTCTGTGGACAATATGTGTAAGTATGCGACAATGATCGAAGATCCGATGCAGATCCGTTATGCGCTGGAAAAGGCATATCATCTGGCTACAACCGGCAGAAGAGGACCGGTCTGGATCGATATTCCGGTCAATTATCAGGGATGTTATATTGAGACAGATGACCTGAAGGGATACGATCCGGCAGAGGATGAGGGCTCAATGCCGGTGCCGGTAGAGGAATCTGTGATCCGCACGGTGATCGACAAAGTACGCCAGGCAAAGCGTCCGGTACTTTACGCGGGAAATGGTATTCGTCTTTCGGAAGGCTACGAGGCATTCCGGAAGGTGGTAGAGCTGTTAGGAATTCCTGTGGCAACCTGCTGGGATTCCATTGATGCCATTGAGACAGCACATCCTCTTTATGTGGGACGCGGTGGTATTATGGGAGACCGTGCCGGCAACTTTGCCGTACAGAATGCCGATCTTGTGCTTGCCGTAGGAAACCGTCTGTCCATCCGCCAGGTTGGATATAACTGGAAGACATGGGCAAGAGAAGCTTATGTGATTGATGTAGATGTAGACCCGGCAGAGCTTAAGAAAACAACGATTCATGTGGATATGCCGGTGTGCGGGGATGCCAAAGACTTCTTTGAGAAAATGGCTACGGCACTGGAGGGTGCAAAGAGTCCGGTCTTTGAAGGAAAGGACTGGGTAGAGCGCTGTCAGAACTGGAAGAAAGATTATCCGGTAACCCTTCCGAAGCATTGGGAGGAGGACGGCAAATACGCCAACGTTTATGCGTTTATCAATTATCTCAGCAGCAGCCTGCCGGAGAAGAATCTGACCGTAGTATCAAACGGCAGTGCCTGCGTTGTGGGCAGCCATAATTATGTGATCCAGAAGGATGCCCGGTTTATTATCAACAGTGCCATTGCAAGTATGGGATACGGTCTGCCTGCAGCCATCGGTGCATGTGTGGCAAATGATCGTAAAGATACTATATGTATTGAAGGGGACGGAAGTATTATGATGAACCTTCAGGAGCTGCAGACGGTTCTGACCAACAAGCTGCCGATCAAGCTGTTCCTGATCAACAATGAGGGATATCATTCCATCCGCCAGACCCAGAATAATTTATTTTCCAATCATTGTAAGGTTGGTATCGGACCGGAAAGCGGAGATCTGTCATTCCCTGATTTTGAAAAGCTTTCCCAGGCATTTGGTTATACCTATTATCAGGCGCACAGCAATGAAGAGATGAAAAAAGCAGTCGATCAGACCCTTGCCCAGGAGGGACCGGTATTTTGTGAAATTTTTGTTTCACCAAGCCAGAACTTTGAGCCAAAGAGTGCCACGAAACGCTTGGAGGATGGCAGCCTTGTCAGCCCTCCACTGGAGGATCTGGCACCATTCCTGCCACGGGAAGAGGTGTTAAAGAATCTGTTAATTGATCCGGTAGAGGATTGATGATCGATGGAAAGGCGGGAGACGTAAGATGAACAGAATTGCCGTGACCGGACCCACCGGAGCGATAGGGATTGCACTGATACAGGAATGTATCAAAAGCCAGATTGAGGTTTACGCTATTTGCAGACCGGGTTCTGCGAGGACCGCGAGAATACCCCGGAATGATCTGGTGCACATTATAGAATGTAGTCTGGATAAGCTGGAGCAGCTGGATACCGCAGACATTCCGGCCTGCGATGTATTTTATCATTTTGGCTGGGCAGCCACGATTGGAGACGCCCGGAATGATACAAGGCTGCAGACGGATAATATCCGTTATACCATTGATGCCGTACAGCTTGCCGGAAAACTGGGCTGTGAAGCCTTTGTGGGCTCCGGTTCCCAGGCGGAGTACGGCAGGGTAGAAGGAGATCTGTCGGCAGCGACCCCGGCATTTCCGGAAAACGGATATGGTATTGCCAAGCTTTGTGCCGGCCAGATGAGCCGGATCGAGTGTGAAAAGCTGGGGATACGTCATGTGTGGACGAGGATTCTGAGCGTGTACGGTCCATGTGACAGTGACAAGACGATGGTTACCACCACGATCCGTAAATTATTTGCCGGGGAAAAGCCTGCACTGACTGCCGGAGAGCAGCAGTGGGACTACCTTTACAGCGCAGATGCGGCAAGAGCCATGATCGCCATCGGAGAAAAGGGACACAATGGAAAGGTATACTGTATTGGTGGAGGAAAAGCCCATCCATTGAAAGAATATATTATGGAGATCAGAGATCAGATCGATCCGGATGCGGAGCTGGGCTTTGGTGAGATACCTTATGGAGCGAAGCAGGTGATGTACCTTTGTGCAGATATCTCGGAGCTTACACAGGATACGGGATTTCAGCCGCAGACAGACTTTAAGTCAGGCATCGCAGAGACGATACAGTGGATGAGATCGGAATGGAGGCAGCATGAAAACAATTAGTATAATGATTCCCTGCTATAACGAGGAGGAAAATGTAAAAGCCATCAGTGAGGCAGTGATTCAGGAAATTACCACGAATCTTCCGTCTTATGACTATGAGATTCTGTTTATTGATAATGATTCTTCAGACCGTACCAGGGAATATCTGAGAGAGATCTGTGCAGCAAATCCGAAGATCAAGGCAATTTTTAATGCGAAGAATTTTGGTCAGTTTAATTCGCCGTATTACGGAATCTGCCAGACAAGTGGTGATTGTACCATCTGTCTTTGCTGCGATTTTCAGGACCCGGTGGAAATGATCCCGCGTCTTGTAGAAGAGTGGGAAAAGGGCGCCAAAATTGTCTGTGCCATCAAAACTACCAGCAAAGAGAATAAGATCATGCGTTTCCTGCGGACCTGTTATTATAAGATGATCAAAAAAATGTCTGATGTGGAGCAGATCGAGCATTTTACCGGATTTGGCCTGTATGACAAGGGCTTTGTGGATGTCTTGAGAAATCTGGATGATCCCACACCGTTCCTGCGGGGAATTGTGGCAGAGCTTGGCTACAAGCGGGTAGATGTTGCATATGAACAGCAAAAGAGACGTGCCGGCAAAACACATAACAACTGGTTTACTCTTTACGATGCGGCAATGCTCAGCTTTACCTCCTACACGAAGGCAGGACTTCGTCTGGCAACTATTGTGGGATTTATTATGTCGGCGATCAGTCTGATCGTGGCATTTGTCTATCTGATCCTGAAGCTCCTTTACTGGGACCGCTTTGTGGCAGGTATGACGCCGATCCTGCTGGCAGTATGTATTCTCGGTTCGGTACAGTTATTCTTTATCGGATTTCTGGGAGAATATGTGTTGAGCATCAATAAGAGAATGATGAGGCGCCCTCTAGTTATTGAGGAGGAACGCATCAATTTTACAAAAAAAACCGATAAAACCGATCGAAAGGAAAAGTGATACCATGGATAACATCAGAGCCGTGTTGTTTGATCTGGATGGAACCATTTATTATGGGAGCAAGCTCATTCCGGGGGCAGACCGGGTGGTAAACAAATATCGTCAGGAAGGAAAAAAGATTTTCTTTATGACCAATAATTCCACCAAGTCCAGAAAGCAGATATGGGAAAAGCTCACCGGGATGGGGCTGAAATGCAGCTATGACGAGGTATATACCTCCGGATATGCAGCCGCTCTTTATGCGAAGCAGATGGGCTATCATACCGTTTATATTATGGGGAGTAAGGCTCTGGAGGAAGAATTTGGGGAACTTGATATTACGGTATCGGATCAGGCAGAGGTTGTGATCGTTGGATATGATATGACATTTGATTATCAGAAGCTGACAGATGCCCTTCAGGTGGCATTCCATGCAGACAAAATTATTGCCTGTAACAAAGAGCGTCATTATCCGGGAGAAAACGCAAAGCGCATGCCGGGATGTGGTGCAATGGTGGGAGCTTTGGAGGGAAGTCTCGGAAGAGAAGTGGATTATTCCGTAGGAAAACCAAATCCTCTTCTGATGGAGATCATCTGCAAAGACAATGATCTGCGGCCGGAGGAAGTAGTTGTGGTCGGAGATACTTACGAAAGCGATATCGTCATGGCACAAAACTACGGAAGTAGTGCTGTGTATATTGGCGAAGAAGATCATAAAGACATAAAATGTATTCACGCAATTGGTGAATTGCTGTAAAAGCAGAAGAAAAAGGAGGCTTTTTCATGAGTAAAATAAATTTACTGGATTGTACGCTTCGGGATGGCGGTTATGTCAATGACTGGCATTTCGGGCGCGAGGCAATTTTTAATATTGGCAAGAAGATCGTGCTGGCAGGCATCGAATATTTTGAGATCGGATTTGTCCGGGAATGTGATTATGATGAGGACTATTCCCTGTTTGATGGAAATGAAAGCGTGAGGAAGATGATCACTCCGAAAAATCCGGGGACTCATTATGTCGGCATGATTGATATGGGACGGCCGATTCCGTTGGAAAAGCTGGGAAAACGTACCGAGGATGGTTTTGATGTTTTCCGTGTCATCTTCAAAAAAAGCAAGATTCAGGAAGCCTACGATTATATTCAGAAACTCCAGAAGCTGGGCTATGAAGTTTTTGCACAGGCAGTAGGAACCGACAATTATTCGGACAGCGAATTTATTGATCTGATCAAGCAATTTAACGCGCTTCCCATCAGTGCCTTTTATATTGTGGACAGCTTTGGACTGATCAAGAAAAAAGACTTTGTCCGCCTGGCACAGATTGCCGATCACAACCTGCGGGAGGACATCATGCTGGGTTATCATTCCCACAACAATATGCAGCAGGCCATGGGCAATGCGTCAGCCTTTACGGAGATGCATCTGCACCGGGATATTATTCTGGATGCGTGTGTATTTGGTATGGGACGTGGAGCCGGAAACCTTAATCTGGAGCTTTTTGCAGAATATATGAATGAAAACTTTGACAAGCAGTACCGCATTGAGCCGATGCTGGAGATCATTGACGAATATCTGAACGATATTTACAGAGAGCATTTCTGGGGATATTCCCTGCCGTTATATCTCTCTGCCGCTAATGGATGCCATCCGAATTATGCCATTTATTTTGCTTCCAAGGGAACACTGACCGTAAAATCATACAATGAGATCTTAAAGTCGATTCCAAAGGAGGACAAGGCACTTTACAATAAGGACAAAGCAGAAAAGATCTATAAAGAATATCAGGAGAATTATGTGGACGACCGGGAATCCGTGGAGCAGCTGGAAAAAGAGCTGGCAGGCAGACAGATTTTGCTGATAGGACCGGGAAAGAGCCTGGAGGAGCAAAAGGATCTGGTGCAGGCATTTATTCAGAAGGAGAAGCCTGTGGTGATCGGACTCAACTTCATTCCGACGGAGGTTTCCTGTGACTATGTCTTTGTATGCCATATGAGACGCTACAAAAATGTAGTAAATCAGCCGGTGAAAAAGATCATTACATCCAATCTCCGGGAGGCGAAGGAATATGATCATATGCTGAATTTTGCCAGCTACTCATGCCAGGAGCCGGCGATTATGGAAAACTCCGGACTGATGTGTCTCCACTTCCTGATGCATATGGGAATCGCGAAGGTATCCATCGCAGGCTTAGACGGTTACGATATTACCAATCGCGGCAATTATGTCAACAGTGGCCTGGAATATGACTTTACGGCAGAGCAGCTGCAGGAGCGTAATGAGCTGATTGCCAAAGAAATTTCTGCTCTGCAGGAAAAAATGGAAATAGATTTCCTGACAGACAGTATTTACAAACGATAATATGAGGGAGAAAACATGGCAGAAGAAAAGAAACAAACGAAAAAGGAATTGCTGATCCAATTCATCAAATTTGGCATCGTGGGTGTCACCAATACGCTGGTTTCTTATGTGATCAATGTTGCCGTGCTGTTTGTACTGGGACGGGCACAGATCTTTCAGAGATGGGACTACGTTATCGCCAATACGGTAGCGTTTATCTTAAGTGTTCTGTGGTCCTTTTATTGGAATAACAAGCTGGTTTTTGATATGGAAGGTACCGGTTGGAAGGAATTGCTTGGAGCCCTGTTTAAAATGTATCTTTCATATGCATTTACCGGAATTATACTAAGTAATGTGTTGTCCTATTTATGGATCGATGTACTGCACATTTCCAAATATATTGCACCCCTGATCAATTCTGCCATCGGTGTACCGATTAACTTTATCCTCAATAAGTTTTGGGCATTTCAGGGAAAATAAGGTTGTTTGACAATATTTTTCGGAAATGTTAGAATAATTATTGCCGCTTCGGAGTAGAAGCGGCAGATAATTTCATAGCTGCGGATGTGATGGAATTGGCAGACATGCAAGATTTAGGTTCTTGTGCCGCGAGGCGTGCAGGTTCAAGTCCTGTCATCCGCATCAAAACCCCGGAACGAAGGTTCCGGGGTTTTTTGCGGATGGAGACCTTGAATCCTGGGATTCAAGGTCTCCGCTGCCGCTCCGGTCGGTGCCGGGCAGACGTCCACCGGACGTCTGGCACCCTGTCATCCGCATAATAAGCTTCAAACCCTTTATTTATAAGGGTTTGGAGCTTTTTTTGATTTTGGATTTGTCTTCGAAACAGAGTGGAAAATAATGATTTGACATCAGTAGCAATGGAAGGACGAGGAGAGAGGATGTATAGGCACTATTTAAGCTGACCAATGGAGGTTATGGCAAAGAAAACAGCGATCAAGAAAGTGTTGAAGCTTGCACCATTGAAAACAGCGTGTCTGCGGGCAATCGCCAGTGACGAAACCATTAAGTCAGAACTGGCAGAAGATATGACCGAGATGAAGGGGGACATGTTGAGGAGGAGGGCAGTGTTGCGTAGAAAAGAATGTGGAGAAAAGCAAAAAGGGTTTCTGTGGAAAATGCAGAGAGGAGAAATTAAATGATTCAGATAGATGATAAAATGGTTATTGTAGGTGTAGATCTGGGTTTTCAATTTGTGAAAACAAGGAACTATGTGTTCGAGAATGGATGCAAGTCGAACAAAAAGACATTTTTGAACTTCTGCATCGAAGACGTAAGAAATCCTCCACGATCTTTTGTTCTCAGTATGGTTTTGAAGAATGGTACGACCAGCTTGGTGGAGATGCCAGTCCTCTGGCAGATGCGATCATTGACCGTATTGCTCATGACAGCTACCGTGTCAACATCACAAGTATTGATGTAGAGCATGACATCTCAATGCGGGAAGTCTATGGACTGGACAAAGCGTTACGCGAGTAAACTCGCATAATAATTGGTTTCCGGAAGTCCGGACAGGCGGTTTCCCGCCTGCCGGATTTGCGGTGTTACCGCACCGTAATATTCAGCTTAGGCGTTAAATTGACTTCATCGCGCTAAACCGGCTTGAACGGAAATACTTTAAGAACATCTTCTCCAAGTGCTCTCAGGGCAGCATCATACGGTGTTTGCCTATCCGGGCTGTCTTCAAAATAAGGATTGGACGCTTGCAAAAAGTTATAAAAAGTTATAAAATACAATAAAAGTTATAAAAGGTTATAAAATAAATAGAAAGTTATAAAAGAATATATTTGCAATAATCTCATACATTTTAAAAAGCAGAGAAAGGAGACTTAGTCGTGAATAATAATCCATTTACTCTGACCTTTGGAAAGAAACCATTGCAATATGTGTCCAGAATTGTGCAGACAGATCAGATCGTGGAAGATTATGTGGCAGATCCCGTAACCAATCAGATATATATGGTTACAGGAGTCCGGGGGTCGGGAAAGACGGTGATGATGACCAACATTGCGGGGATTCTTTCCGAACGAAATGACTGGATTGTTGTCGAATTAAATGCGACCCGAGATTTGCTGCAAAGTCTTGCGTCTAGGCTATATGCTGTTCCGAAGCTGCATGAATGCTTTTTGAAAGCCAGACTGGATTTTTCTGCATTCGGTCTTGGGGTTACAATTGAAAATGCTGCGCCGGTGACGGATGTAGAAGATATGGTAGCGAAAATGCTGGATCAGATACGGAAGCAGGGAATGAGGCTGTTGATCACAATTGATGAGGTGGTATACTCAGAACAGATGAAAGTATTTGTGAGCGCTTTTCAGATTTTCATGCGGCAGGACTATCCAATCTTTTTGTTAATGACAGGACTGTATGAAAATATATATGAATTGCAGAATGATAAGTCGTTGACCTTTCTGTATCGGGCACCCAAAATTATTCTGGAGCCGTTAAGTCTGACTGCAGTGTGTCAGCATTATATGGATATATTCCGGTTAGACAAAGAAAGTGCAAGGAAAATGGCGGCACTCACGAGAGGATATCCGTTTGCATTTCAGGTGCTTGGATATCTTTACTGGGAACATCGGGATACCAAGACCGTGCAGGAGATATTGCCGGAATATGACCAATATCTTGAGGAATATGTATATAGTAAAATATGGTCGGAAATGTCGGAAAAAGACAAAGAAATCATGCAGAAACTGGCGGAAAGTGGGGAAATCAAGGTAAAAGACCTCAGAGAACAGCTGGAGATGAGCTCGGAGCAGTTTTCCGTGTACAGAGAGCGGCTGAAACGAAAAGGCGTGATCGACACGAGAAAGTATGGAAAAATTTCTATGGCGTTGCCAAGGTTTGAAGATTTTATCAAAATGAGAATGTTTTAATAGAAGCTGCTAAAAACAGCACAGACCTTATCGGTCTGTGCTGTTTCTTAACTTCTGCGTTATTCCCATCCCATCAGTTTTTTTGCTGCGGCAATTACAAGCTGAGCAGTTTTTTCATGGGTGGCTTCGGTCGGATGCCAGAAGGTTCCGATACCGTCGTTTTCCTCATCCTGCAAGGGAAGCTGCAGATATTTGATGGAAACATCCTCATTTGCCTTGGAAAACTCCTTTACGGCATGCTGAACAGTGGAGCAGAGTGTCTGATCCATAGTACCCAGCATACACAGGATCTTTGCCTGGGGGTGCTTCGCATGAATATTGCGAAGGAAACCCTGATATACCAGACTGAATGCTTTCTTGCGCTCCGGATAGTTTTTGGTATAGCTGGCATCATTGGTGCCAAGATATACGGTGATCAGATCCGGTTCAAATCGGGTGTGATCCCATTTTTCCCACATAGACGGTGGTTCGTGGAAGAACTGCTGGCAGCAGCCGGCATCGGTGTACTCATACAGCATCGGTACCAGCCAGGAGTCGTCAGCCTGATCGCCCTCTCCGATATATGCGGAAATAACGCCCTTGCCGTTCCAGGCAACGATTTCGAAATCTGCATCCAGAGCACGGGCGGTTTTGACGGAGTAGGATTTGGTAGGATTTTCTACGGCAGTATCATGCAGTAGATCTGACGCACTTCCCTCAACGCCGTAACCACAGGTGATAGAATCACCGATGATCTGGATCTTACGGTTTTTGGGAGCGGGAGGTGCCAGTAATGTGTCGGTGTCGATGATCAGCTCCTCGATACCGCAGATGGCGTATTCCGGCTCACTGTACTTCATGATCGTAATGGTAACGGTTTCCGGTGTTTTTGCTTCGTAAAGGTCAATCGTCTGTCTTAATTCTTTGAGCTCGATTCGTTTGGACGGCTCCGGATTGTCATTTACAAAAATGCCGACCCGGGCGTGCTGTTCCTCCGGCCAGTCTGCGGGATCAGAGATCATCACTGCCTGTGCTTTGCAGCCGGTAAAACAAAAGGATATAGAAGTGGCAGAATATCCCAGGTAACGTACGTTGTCTCGATAAATTGTTCTGCCGCTGACTTTTACGTGATCTTCGGTTGGCAAAAAATTCATTTTGTCCTCCATTCTAAAGTAATCTTCAAAATTATAGTGGTTAATGTGATACTCAGATATCTGAACTGTAGTAAATATGCAGACTCTGAAAGGTGAAAGAAAAGAATACATAACCACTTATTTCCATTTTAACACCAAGCAAAAAGTATGACAAGCAGATTGACACATATTCCGTCAAATGATATCATAAAAGATACCAAATTAAGAAAAAGAGAGGTTTTTTACAATGGCATTACTGCAGGACTGGAGAGAGTACGCATATGGCGTAGATATTAATTCAAAGGCAGGCCAGGCAATCTGGGCAAAGTATTTTAATGAAGAGAAGGCTGTATATGAGCAGCTTTTGGCCAATCCGGGCGAGGTTGTTTCCGGCACTGTGAAGGAGCTTGCTGAGAAATATAACATGGAATTGAAGTACATGGTTGGTTTTCTGGATGGAATCAATGAGAGTCTGAAGACACCAAATCCGATCGAGGATATGGATGAGAATACACAGGTAAGCCTGGATATTGATCTGGAGCAGCTTTATTACCATATGGTTGAGGCAAAGGCCGACTGGCTGTATGAGCTTCCGGCATGGGACGAGCTTCTGACACCGGAGCGCAGAAAAGAGCTTTATATGGAGCAGAAGAAATCCGGCACCATCGTAAAGGAAAAGAAGGTTGGCAGAAACGATCCTTGTCCATGTGGCAGTGGTAAGAAGTATAAGTTCTGTTGTGGCAGAAAATAATAACCGGTACTTTCTGAGCTGTGTTTTGTTTTGCACTAAAAAAGCCATCCATGAATGGATGGCTTTTGAATTATCAGTTACAGTAACTGCATCTGGACATCTTTTGTTAACACATCGGTGTAGCTGTAAGAAACTGTCTGGGTTGTTGCATCCAGATCATTCACAATCTCTACCAGAAAGATACTTGGATACGTTTTGCTGATGGTTCCTTCGGTGATGTCAATCTTATGTCTGCCGCGGTTTGCGCGGATTTTAACTTTACTGCCAATGTTCATACCTACAGAACGTCTCACCTTATTGATATCGGATTGACTCATAGTTCGCCTCCTTTGATTACGGGATTGTCATGAATCAAAAACAGGGGGGATGATTCGATAACAATCGTTAGCACTACACATAAATATTACCATAAAAATGGGAAAAAGTCAATATTAGGCACTATATGTAGATACACAAAATGTCGAATATAACAAAATATAGGGAGTAATAAAATGCAACACATTATGATAGACCTGGAAATGAATAAAATAGAAAAGCAATGGCGTGGAAAGAATAAATTATCCAGTGAATTGATCGAGATTGGTGCCGTTCGGATGGATGACAGCTTTGCGGTGGTGGATACATACCAAAGCTATGTGAAGCCGGAGTTTGGTCCGATGGACGCCGTGATCATTGATCTGACAGGAATTACCGATGACAAGGTAAAGGATGCGCCGGAGTTTTTTGAGGCAATGGATGATTTTGCGGCGTGGATAGGTCCGGAGGAGACGCAGTTTTATTCCTGGAGTATGTCCGATATCCGGCAGTTTCAGCATGAAGCCCTGTTTAAAAGTTATCCGGGGGAGATCATACAGAGGATGGAAAGCCATTGGACGGACTTTCAGGAGGAGTTTCGCCGCCTGCTGGGACTTCATCACAGGATCAAGCTGTCCTATGCGGTGTCTGCCGCAGACTACGAGTTTCAGGGGGCACAGCATACAGCTTTGGCGGATGCGGTTAATACAGCAGAGATCCTGAGATTATCCAAGGATCCGGAGCGTTTCCGGACGGTTATGAAGCCGGTGTTAGATCTGGTCAGCCAGGAGCGGCAGGAGCAGACGCTGATGGATATGTGTCCTGACTTTTTTGCCGCATTTATGGATGTGGCAGATAAAGACAAGGATGGGAAAGAACCGGCCAAGTGATGGCAAATGTTTATTTCACAACAGTTAATTTCAATTTTGCTTTATGTCCGTTATAAGTTTTTACACTGATCGTGGAACTTCCGCGGCGGCGTGCTGTAACTTTGCCGGTCAGGGAAACCTTTGCAACTCCCGGATGGGAAGAATGAAATCTAAGCTTATGGCTGGCAGAACCGGAGGAAAGCTTTACCTTTAAGGTAAAATGCTTTCCTTTTTTTATGGTCTTTTTCTTTGTGGAAGGCTTAAATTTTACCTTGGACGGTGCTTTTTTGATATTGAAACGATATAAAACGGTTTCCATTTCGTCGGACACAAGGATGGATGTTTTTCCGCGTTTCAGTGCAGAAACCTTGCCGGTGCCGCTGACAGATGCAAGCGCAGGGTCGTTGCTGGTATAGCCGGTATAATGATCCGGCAGACGGTAGGTTTCGCCCTTTCCCAGAGTAATGGTTTTTTTGACGGAAGGGAGAGCATCGGCTGTCTCTGTGGTATTGTCTGCAAAAGCCTTGACGCAGACGTTATTATAGCCCAGTGCGGAGGTGTCCATCCAGTGGATGGTACTGTTGGCTGCGGTCGTTTTTTTCTTGGTATATATATAGCTTTGTCCGGTCTCAGAGCTATATGAAATATTTAACGAAGAATCTGTAGTGTCCTTGCCCTCCATGGGGGCATAAACAGTATCGGAACCGTCCTGGATATAAGTCACAACGACAGAAAACTGTTCGCCGGCCTCCAGATTGACAGGAGCTGCCAGAGAAACCGTATGGTATCCGTTCCGGGTGGCGGTTCCGGTTGTGGTACATGCGTCGATCAGTACCCCATCTGTAGGTCCCGACTTTACGCCGCGGTACACCTGGATGCGGTATGACTGATCGTTAGTCATTGTATAAAAAGAAACGGCACGCAGCTTCTGGTTGGAATCTGCATTCGCCTGAAATACATTGGCGACCTTGAGACTGGCGTCGTCGGAGTATGTGACAGTTCCCCAGCCAAAGCCGTCGTACTGGTAAATATTGTTATAATTGGCCGGAGATTCCATCAGGAAACTGGAACAGTCACAGATGGACGGGTCATAGTAGGAGAGCCAGAAATAGCCGTTGTCTCCACTGGAAGTACCGTAGCTGTTGGCAATGAGCCAGGCACCGTTTCCGGATGGCGTCCGGGAAAAATTCGATGCGGAGAAATTGTCATCCCATCCTATGATCGTAACACTATGATTTGCATTTTTGACTGCTTTCGAACCGGTATAATAATTCTGGTAATAGGCATAGCCGTTTGCAGACTGGTGAAGGAAGGAACGGTCATAAAATAAGGAAACGGACATAGCACCGTAATCCAGGATCGCCTGCTTCATCTCAGGGATCATGGAAGGATTGTCGTAATAGTAATTTCGGCCGATCAGGTACTCGTCAAAATTGTAAACGTTTTGCAGATGAGCGTAGGAGTCATACCGCAGTTTTCCGTTCTGTACCATATTGTAAGCCATGGCTGTTTCGTTCTCGATGGTATCGCCGGTAAACGGAGCTGCACTTTCCAGCTCTGCGCCGGACCATTTTGCCAGAGTAAAATTGGCCAGAAGAGCAGAGCCACCATTGTCATAAGGAATCGTACCGGAGACACTTCCGTAGGCAAATGGGTTAGGAAGGAAGGAAGCATCCGAAGTATTTGCTGCGGAGGAAATCCCGTCCCGGCAGGTGGGGTCAGAGATGTCGGTGGAAGGATGATAAGAAAACCATGCCAGGTGGTTTTCGGAAAAGTCAGCTGTCTCAGGCGAAAAGAGTCCATTCTTGATGCAGTTGGATTCAATCGTTTTGATCACAGAGAATGCCCAGCAGATATTGGTCACCCCCTGATCCTTTATGGAGGTGGTCAGATTATAGTCACGCAGATCATAACGGGCGGGCAGATCGGCAGCTTTTTTGAGACTGCGCCCTGTGTCATCTGCACCGGAATCTGTATAAGTCTGTCCGGAAGCATCCTCCATTGAAGAATGGATCATATTGTGGTCATCGGAGCGATCCGTCCGGGTGATGATCCGGTCAAGTCCATCAGTAGAGGTCTCACTGGCCATCACCGCTGCCGGAGGGCAGAGTGTGACACAGAGGGAAAGCCCCAGAATACAGGATATTATGCGTGTTTTTTGTTTGATTGTTTTATTTATTTTAACCATAGAAAAATCCTTCCTTATATGATACCCCTATTTTATCATTAAAGGTTCCGATTGGATAGAGGAGCAAATCTTAATATTTTGTGAAGAATGCAGAAAGAATTGTAACCAAAATAATTATGTGCTATGATGTGTTTATTTAGCGAACACTACATAGAATGAAATGTAGTTTATTGAGAAAGGATCAGGAGGAAAAGGTTATGAATTTGTTTAAGGATATACTGCGAGGTGTTGTAATCGGCATTGCCAATGCGATACCGGGCGTCAGCGGTGGCACAATGATGGTGTCTATGGGAATCTATGATAAGCTGATCTACAGTGTGACACATCTGTTCCAACAGCCGGTCAAAAGCATTAAGACACTGCTTCCGTATTTTGTGGGGATGGCAATTGGTATTGTTGGTCTGGCGTTTGCGATTGTAGCGATGTTTGAGCATATTCCGTTTCAGACCTGTATGTTATTTATTGGTCTGATCCTGGGAGGAGTGCCGATACTGACAGGACATTTAAAGGGAACGAAGCTTGGAGTGTCTCATGGACTGGTATTTCTTGTCCTTTTCGGTTCTATTATTTTATTGCAGATCTTCGGCGGTCATGGGGCAGACGTAGCTCTGACACTGACGCCGGTGTCTTTGATTAAGCTTGTGGTTGTCGGAGTGATCGCAGCAGCAACAATGGTCATTCCGGGTGTCAGCGGGTCTATGATGCTGATGACGATGGGATACTATTATCCGGTGATCGGTAGTGTCAAAAATCTGATCACAGCACTGGTGGCATTTGATATTCCACAGGTGATTCACATTTGTCTTGTGCTGATTCCGTTTGGTATCGGGGTGATTGTTGGTATCTTTGCGGTGGCAAAGCTGATCGAAATGCTGATGGAGAAGTATGAAGCATTGACATACAGCGGTATTATGGGGCTTGTGGTGGCTTCGCCGGTTGTCATTCTTATGAGTGTATCTCTGGCAGGTATGACAGTGCTCGATGGAGTGACCGGAGTGATCACGTTTATCATTGGCATTGTGATCGCACTTTGCCTTGGAAAAGAGTAAAAGAGGAGGTTGATCTGTATGGAGGACCGGAAGGATTTGCATCGACGGATCCTTGTTAATCTTGGTGTTGCACTGGCAGGTGTTCTGTTTTTGATCTTTGTGGTGCCGCAGCTTGTGCGTTTTCTGATGCCGTTGATCGTGGCATGGATCGTTGCGATGATCGCCAATCCGATCATCCGCTTTCTGGAGAAACGGATCAAGATCATGCGAAAGCATGGCTCAGCACTTGTGATCATCCTGGTGCTGGCGGCATTGATCGCGGCATTTTATGGACTCGCGGTGCTGGTGGCATCGCAGTTTAGTTCCTGGGTGACAGAGCTTCCGGAGGTGTATGATTCCGTCACACAGAATCTGCAGCATTTATTCCGGTTGCTCCATCAGAAGTACAATATTATTCCGGCAGATGTGAAACTGGCGTTTGATCAACGGGAGAACATGCTGGATAGCTATATCCAGAAGGCGATCGACGGACTGCTTAAAATGGTGAAATCCGGTTCTTTGTCAAAGGTAAGCTCACTGGCGAGTTCCCTGATGGATTTTCTTGTATATGCGATTCTGACAATTCTGGCTTCCTATTTTATGACAGTGGAGAAGGATCACTTCACGAAGCTTCTGCAGGAAAAGACACCGGCCGGAGTGCAGCGTATCTGGGATAAGATCAAGAAAATCTTTATCCGCGCCATTGGAGGTTATTTTAAAGCGCATTTCCAGATTATGATCGTGATTTTCTTTATCACAGTGATTCCGTTTGCTTTTATGGGAATCAGCTATAGTGGTCTGCTGGCAGTAGTGATCGCTATTGTAGATTTTCTGCCGTTCTTTGGAGCCGGGACTGTTCTGGTTCCGTGGGCAGTTTACCGTCTGGTGACAGGCTCTTATACTTATGCGGCCATATTGTTTGTGATCTATGTGGTGGTATTGATCGTGCGTCAGGCGCTGGAACCGAAGCTGATTGGTGACAACATCGGGACGAGCCCGTTTGAAACCCTGGTATTTATGCTGGTTGGTTATCGTCTGGCAGGGATGCTGGGATTGATCGTAGGTATTCCGGTAGGGATGATCCTGATGGAGTGCTACCGGGAGGGAATGTTTGATGATTATATCCGCGGGATTAAGATTTTAGCCCGTGATATCAATGAATACCGAAAATACTAATTAGTTACTTGGGCTTCCCACCCACGCCAGAAAATAAAACCGTATGTGCGGCGGATCTGATATCTGCCATACATACGGTTTTTAATATAATTTATGTCTGTATTATTTATCCTGATACTCTAATGCAGCACCGACAAATCCCTTAAATAACGGATGTGGTCTGTTTGGTCTTGATTTAAACTCCGGATGTGCCTGTGTAGCGATAAACCAAGGATGATCCGGAAGCTCTAACATTTCTACGATACGACCGTCAGGAGAAAGACCGGAGAAGGTCATGCCTGCCTTGAGGAGATCCTCGCGGTAATAGTTATTGACCTCGTAGCGGTGTCTGTGTCTCTCATGGATCGTCTCTTCGCCATAAAGTTCGTATGCCTTTGTGGACTTGTCCAGCACACAAGGATAGGAGCCAAGACGAAGGGTGCCGCCGATATCTTCAATGCCATCCTGTTCCGGCATCAGATGGATAACAGGATGTGTTGTCTGAGGGTCGAGTTCGATACTGTGCGCATCGTTGAATCCTACTACATTTCTTGCAAATTCCACGATCGCAAGCTGCATACCGAGACAGAGACCGAGGAATGGAATCTTGTGCTCGCGGGCATATTTGATCGCAAGGATCTTACCGTCAATACCACGGTCACCGAAACCACCTGGTACGAGAATACCGCTGACGTCTTCCAGAAGCTCATCTACATTCTCTTCATTGACATCCTCGGAAGGAATCCATTTAATGTTGACATTGCTCTTGTGGGCAAGACCGCCGTGCTTTAAAGACTCGACGACACTGATATATGCGTCGTGGAGAGAGGTATATTTACCAACCAGTGCGACCGTGACGTCTTTTTCCAGATTCTTAATGGTATTTACCATATTTTCCCACTCGGTAATATCCGGTTCCGGGCAATCTAACTTCAAGCATTCGCAGATTACGTCGGCAAGATGCTCCTTTTCCATAGCCAGAGGTGCTTCGTAAAGGGTTTCCACATCCAGATTCTGAAGAACGTGGGATGCCGGTACATTACAGAAAAGTGCAATCTTGTCCTTGAGTCCCGGCTCTAACGGATACTCTGTACGACAGACGATCACATCCGGCTGAATACCCATTCCCTGCAGCTCTTTAACACTGGCCTGGGTTGGTTTTGTCTTCATCTCGCCGGAAGCGTGAAGATAAGGGATCAATGTAACGTGGATCAAAGCAACGTTATCGTGTCCCATATCATGCTGGAACTGACGGATAGACTCTAGAAACGGCTGGCTCTCGATGTCGCCTGCGGTACCACCCACTTCGATAATGGCAATCTGTGTATCCTTGCAGCCATCGTTCCGGTAGAAACGGCTTTTGATCTCGTTGGTAATATGAGGGATAACCTGTACGGTACCTCCGCCATAATCGCCCCGGCGTTCCTTATTTAATACAGACCAGTATACCTTACCGGTTGTAACATTGGACTGTTTTGTAAGACTTTCATCGATGAAACGCTCATAGTGACCCAGATCAAGATCTGTCTCCGCACCGTCGTCAGTAACGAAAACCTCTCCGTGCTGTACCGGATTCATGGTACCCGGATCAATATTGATGTAGGGATCAAACTTCTGCATTGTCACGCTGTATCCGCGCATTTTCAGAAGACGTCCCAGCGAAGCTGCGGTAATACCCTTTCCAAGACCGGATACAACGCCACCTGTAACAAAGACATATTTGACTGCCATGTTTTTTTCCTCCATTTTGTAATGTGCAATGATTGATGTCAATAAAAAAACTATCTATCAGTATACTCCCAAACTAGGAAATGTTTCAATTCTTTTTTTACAGAATTTTCAGATTTTCTTCACAGGTTGATATATTGATTTATGGGAACACTATCATTATAATAAAGCTATGATATATTTGCAGGATCGTTCCAGGACGGTTTGTGGCAATATTGATACAGAACTGGCTATTGAGGAGGATATAGCATTGGACAATAATACAAACAGACAGAATGGCGGCGATGACGACCGTCAGAAAAAACAGAACCGCAGAGGGATCATCATCTGCCTTTTGGTGGCTGTCGGTGTATTTCTGGTATTTTCCATGATGAATCACCAGGTACAGCAGATGACCAACCGGGAGATTACTTATGATAAATTTATCCGGATGCTGGATGATGGACAGGTGAAATCCGTCACGCTGACAGCAGACCGGTTAAAGATTATTCCTCAGAGCAGTGGAGACAGCGTATATCAGATTACCTATTATACAGGGATCATTTCTATGGATTATAGTCTGGTAGAGCGTTTAAATAAAGCAGGAGTTGAGTTTAAAAAGGATCTGACGGACAACAGTTCCAGTATGATTTATATGTTGATGTCCTATCTGCTTCCGGTACTTTTGCTGTGGGGAGGACTTTTTCTGATCTTCCGTCTGATGTCGCGCAATTCCGGCGGCATGATGGGCATTGGCAAGAGTACCGCCAAAATGTATGTGCAGAAGGAAACAGGTGTGACCTTTAAGGATGTAGCAGGTCAGGAGGAGGCTATGGATTCCCTGACAGAGATGGTAGACTTCCTGAATAATCCGGGCAAGTATACAGAGATTGGTGCAAGACTGCCCAAAGGAGCACTTCTTGTAGGACCTCCGGGTACCGGTAAAACACTTCTGGCAAAGGCAGTGGCGGGGGAGGCCGGAGTACCGTTTTTCTCTCTGTCCGGTTCTGATTTTGTGGAGATGTTTGTGGGTGTGGGAGCTTCCCGTGTAAGAGATCTTTTTAAGCAGGCACAGGCAATGGCGCCTTGTATTATTTTTATTGATGAGATTGATGCCATCGGTAAGAGCCGTGACAGCCAGTATGGTGGCGGCAATGACGAGAGAGAACAGACATTAAATCAGCTCCTCTCGGAGATGGATGGCTTTGACAGCTCCAAGGGTCTTGTGATCCTGGGTGCGACAAACCGTCCGGAGGTGCTGGACAAGGCACTTCTTCGTCCGGGACGTTTCGACCGTCGCGTGATCGTGGAGAAGCCGGATCTGAAAGGACGTGTGGATATTCTTAAGGTACATGCCAAGGACGTTCTGATGGATGAAACGGTAGATTTTGATGAGATTGCCCTTGCGACCAGTGGTGCTGTAGGTTCCGACCTGGCCAATATGATCAATGAAGCGGCCATTATGGCGGTAAAGGCAGGCAGAAAGGCGGTTTGCCAGGCAGACCTGTTTGAGGCGGTTGAGGTTGTGATCGCCGGCAAGGAAAAGAAGGATCGTATTCTGGGCAAGGAGGAGAAAAAGATCGTTGCTTACCATGAGACGGGTCATGCTCTGGTAACGGCTCTGATGAAGCATTCGGAACCGGTTCAGAAGATTACGATCGTACCGAGAACCATGGGATCTCTGGGATATGTAATGCAGGTGCCGGAGGAGGAAAAGTATCTGATGAGCAAGGATGAGATACTGACCCGGATCACCACATTGTTTGGCGGCCGCGCAGCAGAGCAGATCGTATTTGATTCTGTTACCACAGGTGCCTCCAATGATATAGAGCAGGCAACTAAGCTTGCAAGAGCCATGGTGACACAGTATGGTATGTCAGAAAAGTTCGGACTGATCGGTCTGGAGTCGATCCAGAACCGTTATCTTGATGGACGTGCCGTGTTAAACTGCGGTGATGCCACAGAGGCGGAGATCGATCAGGAGGTTATGCGTATCCTGAAGGAATGTTACGCCAAGGCAGAGGAGCTTTTACAGGGTGACAGAGAAGCATTGGATAAGCTGGCAGAGTTTCTGATCGCTCACGAGACCATTACCGGCAAGGAGTTTATGAAGATCTTCCGACAGGTGAAAGGCATTAAGGATCCGGAGGGAGACTTATATAATGCGCTCGTTCTTGATGTGGATGGTACGCTGGTCGGCTCAGACAAAAAGGTATCGGAAAATACACGTCAGGCATTGATCGAGCTGCAGCAGAGGGGAAAGACCGTGGCGATCGCTTCCGGCCGGTCTATTTCCGGCATCCGGCGTACGGCAGCGGCCATTGAGCTGGAGCAGTTTGGCGGTTATGTGATTGCGTATAACGGCACCACGGTAGTCAACTGCAAGACAGGAGAGTGCATTTACAATCAGACACTGGATCGGGATATGATCAAGCCGGTCTATGAGGCAGCTAAGGAGTTACAGCTTGGCATTACCGTTTATCATGACGAAGCAAAAGAGCTTTTGGCGGGGAATGGCATAGATTCTTATATTGAAGCAGATGCCAAGGCATGTGATATCACGATCCGTCAGGTCAATGATCTGGTTCGTGCGATCGACTTCCCGGTAAACAAGCTTCTTCTTTCCGGAGCACCGGACAAGATGAAGGAAGTGGAAAAGACATTGAAGGAACGCTTCGGAGACAAACTCAATGTGTTCCGTTCCGATCCTTATTATGTAGAGATCCTGCCGAAGTTTGTAGATAAATCAGTAGCGGTGGACAAATTAATGAAATTCCTGGAGATCAACAGGGAAAAGGTCATCTGTGTTGGTGACAGCTTCAATGATCTGCCAATGCTGCGGTATGCGGGGAAAGGCGTTGCAATGGGAAATGCCCAGAAAGAAGTCAAGGAGGCAGCGGACTATGTTACGTCATCCAATGATGAGGATGGTATCGTGGAAATCATCCGGAAATTTATGACACCACAGGCCGAAAATGACAACGGGGACGATAGCGGGAATCCCGCTGACAGCTTGTAAAGCATAGGTAAATATGATAAAATGAAAGTCGGGGTATTTTTTTACCCCGACTCTTTTTTGACTTAAATGGTCGTTATAATAATACCTAAATTATAAATCTGAGGAGATACTCATGAAAAGAATGAACAAAAAATACTTGGCGGTATTGCTGACAGCCTGTGTTGCTCTGGCCGGCTGGCATGTGGATGTGAAAAATGCGGATGCTGCGACATTTTCGGATATTAATCAGGACAGTGTATTTTTAAAACAGCCGTCCGGCAGCAGTCTTTGTACGCTGGTGGCTGCGACTATGCTGGTGCGCCGCGGGGCAATGATGAACGGAAATGCGAATTGGGCCTCCATTACAACGGATATGATGCGTTCTGCGGCATGGGTCGAAGGGACAGGCTTAAAATGGAACTTTACCTGTGGTGGTATGATGGTAGCACATGACAGCTTTTCCGGAAATGCCACAGATCTGGCGGTCAAACTGTCAGAGCATCCGGAGGGGATTGTTGTATACAAACAGAAGTCCGATCAGCAGCATGCCGTTTTGGTGACAGATTATACAGATGGGATATTCTATTGTGCCGATCCTGCTGCCGGCATTTTTGCCGGGAGAATCCCTATCACCTCTGCCAGTATCGGGATTGAAGAATCCAATTATATCTGGTATATCAGCAGTCCGGATCTTTATCTGACAGATGATTCCGGCAACCAGATTCCTCATGCGGTGGAGACTCCAAAGCCGTCTACCAGCAGCCCGAAGCCGACGGCTACTGCAACCGTCAAGCCGACTGCGACAACAAAACCGAAGGCGACAGCGATGACAAAGCCCAAAACCACAAAGAAACCGAAGGCGACGACAAAACCGAAAACTGCAGCAAAGTCAAAGGCAACAGGAAAGGCAGACGCAGAAGAAAAAACAACAGAAAAGGTGACAGCACCGGGGAAGGTAAGCGGTGTGGCTGTTAAAAATAACAAAAAAAAGACATTGACGATTACCTGGAAAAGCACCAAAGGAGCGAAGGGATATCAGGTCCGTTTTGCAACGAGTAAAAAGATTCCCAAGGGAGCAGCTTCTGTAATATTGACGGGGCATAGAGCTGCCCTGACAGATCTTTCCAGAGGCAGTGTCTTTTATGTAAAGGTGCGGGCATATAAGTTAAATGGCAAAAAGAAAGTATTTGGTCCCTATAGCGGGGTAAAAAAAGGAAAGGTCAAAAAATAAAAGTGTTTGATATTGAGGAGGAGCTAAAAAAACTGCCGGGAAAGCCGGGAGTCTATCTGATGCATGATGCAAAGGATGCGATTATTTATGTGGGGAAAGCCATCAGCCTGAAAAACAGGGTACGGCAGTATTTTCAGCCCAGCAGAAATGTTTCACCCAAGATAGAAAAAATGATATCCCAGATTGATCATTTTGAGTATATCATTACGGACTCTGAGGTGGAGGCTCTGGTTTTGGAGAGCAATCTGATCAAGGAGCATCGTCCGAAATACAACACCATGCTCAAGGATGACAAGAGCTATCCTTTTATTAAAGCGACGGTGGGTGAGGATTTTCCCAGACTTGTCTTTTCCAGACAGGAAAAACGGGATAAATCGAAATATTTCGGTCCTTATACAAGTGCAGGCTCTGCAAAGGATACCCTGGAACTGCTTCGTAAAATCTATCATATCCGAAGCTGCCGGCGGGTGCTGCCCAGAGATACCGGCAAGGAACGCCCATGTCTGAATTATCATATTGGCCAGTGTGATGCGCCATGTCAGGGATATATTTCTTCCGGGGATTACAAAGAGCATTTCCGGGAAGCTCTGAAGATTCTGGAAGGAGATTACACAGGGGTACTGCAGTATCTGCAGGAAAAGATGGCGGCGGCATCAGCAGCAATGCAGTTTGAGGAAGCGGCACAGTACAGAGATCTGATGGAAAGTGTCAGGAAGGCTTCTGTTCATCAGAAGATTACCAGCTTTGATGGTCTTGACCGGGATATCATTGCTCTGGCGAAGGATCAGAGCGAAGCCGTGGTGCAGGTATTCTTTATCCGGGAAGGAAGAATGATCGGAAGAGATCATTTTCATTTAGGTGGTGTAGACGGCTCCACCCGGCAGGAGATTCTACAGGCATTTCTTAAGCAGTTTTATGCAGGAACACCTTTTATTCCCAAGGAACTCATGTTAGAATATGAGATAGAAGATGCAGAGGTTATCGCCAGATGGCTCAGTGAACGTCGTGGCGACAAGGTGCGTATTCTGGTACCCAAGAAGGGACAGAAGGAGCGGCTGGTAGAGCTGGCACACAAAAATGCGCTGATGGTTCTGGAACAGGATGCCCAGAAGATCCGCCGGGCAGAGGAGAGGACCATCGGTGCCATGCAGGAAATTTGTTCCTGGATCGGTATCACGGGAGTACACAGAGTGGAATCCTACGATATTTCGAATATCAGCGGATTTCAATCAGTAGGCTCTATGGTGGTTTTTGAGGATGGCAGTCCCCGCAAAAGCGACTACCGGAAGTTCCGGATCAAAACGGTTCAGGGACCGGATGATTATGCCAGCATGCGGGAGGTTCTTACCAGACGTTTTGAGCATGGGCTGGAAGAGGAGAAAAAGCTGGCAGAGCAGGGCTTTGATGAGGAAAATGGCAGCTTTACCCGCTATCCGGATCTGATCATGATGGACGGTGGAAAGGGGCAGGTGCATATTGCCGAGGAGGTGCTTCGTAAGCTTCATTTAACCATTCCTGTCTGTGGTATGGTCAAGGATGACAGACACCGTACCAGAGGAATTTATTTTCAGGGGGAGGAGCTTCCGATTGATATTAACAGCGAAGGCTTTCACCTGATGACCCGGATACAGGATGAGGTACACCGGTTTGCTATCGAGTATCACCGCTCTTTGCGGAGCAAGGTGCAGGTAAAGTCTATTTTGGATGATATTCCGGGGATCGGCGGGAAAAGACGCCGTGCATTAATGAAGAAGTTTGGCTCCATTGAAGCAGTCAGGAGCGCAGACATAGAGGAGTTATCACAAACAGAAACCATGAACTTAGGGGCTGCGCGCAAGGTGTATGATTTCTTCCATCCGGCAGATGGGGAGACCGGCGGGCAGGAAGCACAGATTAAAGGAGAACAGAATGGCAGAGACATATAGTGTATTATTGGAAAAATTAATCGAACAAATGGAACTGGAAAATGTAACCAAGGATGTAGATGTTTCACGGATCGAGATCGTGCAGACCGACGTGAACCGTCCGGCTTTGCAGCTTGCAGGCTTTTTTGATTACTTTGATTCCGGAAGGATACAGATCATTGGTCATGTAGAGCACACATATATGGAGCAGAAGGGTCTGGATTACACATTGGAAATGATGGAGATCATCATGGCAGGCAGTGAGCGTCATACAAAGCCGCCGTGCATTGTATTCTGTCGTGATCTTCACATTGATGACAAGCTGATCCGGCTTGCCAGCAAGTATCAGGTGCCATTGCTTCGCACCGGCAAAGAGACCAATGCCTTTATGGCGGAGGTGATCCGCTGGCTCAATGTAGAGCTTGCACCGCGCTGCAGCGTTCATGGTGTACTTCTTGACCTGTTTGGTGAAGGTGTTCTGATCATGGGTGAGAGCGGCATCGGTAAGTCCGAGGTTGCACTGGAGCTGATCCACAGAGGTCATCGTCTCGTGTCCGATGATGTTGTAGAGATTAAAAAAGTAAGCGATGCCTCCCTGATCGGAAGTGCACCGGATATCACCCGTCATTTTATCGAGCTTCGTGGTATTGGTATTATTGATGCCAAAACGCTGTTTGGTGTCGAGAGTGTAAAAAATGAGCAGGAGATCAATCTGGTCATTAAGCTGGAAGAGTATAACAAAAATCAGGAATATGATCGTCTGGGTCTGGAGGAGCAGTATATTGAGTTCCTTGGAAACAAGGTTGTCTGTCATTCTATTCCGATCCGTCCGGGTCGTAACTGTGCGATCATCTGTGAGTCTGCCGCAGTCAACTACAGACAGAAGAAGATGGGTTACAATGCGGCACTGGAGCTTTATAACCGTGTCACCAACAATATTGCAGAGAAAACACAGAAGAAATAAATTGGGGATGAAGGGAAATTAGGCAGAAGGGAGAATGTATTTATGAAATTTATAAAATCAGATGATTTAAAACTGGGAATGCGTCTGGCAAAGCCCATTTACAATAGAGATGGTGTTATGCTGTATGAGCGCAATTCCAAGCTGACCAGACAGGGTATTGTCAGTATTCAGAATTTTGGATTGATCGGGGTGTATATTCTGGAGCCGGCAGAACCTGTACCGCCGATGTCGGCAGATGATATCGAGTTTGAGCGTTTTCAGGCAATGTCCATTTTTACGATCCGGGAGATCCTGGATGCTGTGACAAAGCAGAGAGAGGCAAAGGGGATGTATCAGTTTGCCAACCAGATCATCCGCCGTTACGGCAGCCTGAATCACAAGATCAGCTTTGTACAGAACCTGAGAAGTAATGAGGATTATGTATATAAGCACTCTCTGAATACGGCAATCCTCTGCGCTATGATCTCTCACAAGCTTCATATGGAGTTTAAGCAGCAGCTGGATATTGTGGTAGCGGCAATTCTGCATGATGTGGGCAGCCTGTTGATCCCACCGCATATCCGCCGCAAACGCAAAAACGAGATCACCCAGGAGGATGAAAAAAAGATCCGGACCTATCATTATGCAGCGGTTCAGCTGATTGATAATGATTATGATCTCGACCCGGAGATCAAACGTACCGTGAAGGGGATCATCAATGCACTTCATCAAACCAATGGTGATGATGCGGCTACATATAAATCCTTAAATATAGACATACTGAAAGTAGCCTATGCATATGATTCTCTGACCGCTATGAATTTTGAGGAAGAACCGGCATCCGAGATTGAGGCTGTCAGAATACTTCTTGATCCGGAGCAGGGCTTTGATCCGGAGGTAGTGACCGCACTGATCCAGAGCATCAATATTTTGCAGCCGGGTGTCTGCGTGGAATTTACCAATGGAGACAAGGGTCTGGTGGTTTCCGCCAATGATGAGGATGTGCTTGCACCGGAGGTTCTTTCGTTCCGGACGAATGTCATCTATAATATGGCCGATCCGGCAGTTACAGCGGAAGTGCAGATCCGCGATATTATGAAGACGATGGATAACCGTTACGTTATGGATACGGAGCTGTTAAAGAGTTACGAGGGACGTACCGTGCACATGGGTGAGAAACTGACACACAAGAATTATTAAAGGATAAAGAAATGTATATAATAGTAGGTTTAGGAAATCCGGAAAGGAAATACGATGGCACCCGTCACAATATCGGTTTTTCGGCGTTGACGGTGCTGGCGGATACTTACGGGATTTCCATGGATATCAAAAAGCATAAGGCAGTCTGTGGCAAAGGTGTGATCGAGGGACAGAAGGTTCTTCTGGCGATGCCGCAGACCTATATGAATCTCAGCGGAGAGAGTGTCCGGGAGCTGGTGGATTATTACAAGATCGATCCGGAGCAGGAGCTGATCGTTATTTACGATGATATCAATCTGGCACCGGGGAAGCTTCGGATTCGTCCGAAGGGCAGCGCCGGAGGACATAATGGTATCAAAAATATCATTGCACATCTGGGAACCCAGGTCTTTCCACGCATCCGTGTGGGCGTAGGAGAGAAGCCGAAGGGCTGGGATCTGGCGGATTATGTGCTGGGAAGATTTCCCGGAGAAGAAGAACCGGTGATCCGGGAGGCATTGGAAAAGACCACCAAAGCATGCTGCGAGATTATTACGGCAGATGTAACTTCCGCTATGAACAAATATAACAACAAATAACTTTATATAAGGAAAGGACAGCCATTCATGGAAACGCTATGGAAGCCTCTGGAGGAGTTAAATGCTTATGGCAGCGCCAGAGAATGTATTGAGCGGGGCAGAATGCCAATCCGGATATCAGGCTGCATCGACGGACAGAAAAGCCATCTTGTGAGTGGATTATCTCAGGAGAAAAGCTGGACGGTGATCATTACCGCCAATGAGAAAAAGGCGCGGGAAATTCTTGCGGATTACCGGATGTACGACAAAAACGCCGTATTTTATCCGGCGAAAGATGTTATCTTTTATAGTGCAGATGTCCATGGCAATGCAGTAGAAACAGAACGATTAAAGACAATCAAATTATTATTAGACCAGGAGGGCGGCACAGTAATCACCACCATGACGGCGGGGATGGAATATGTGCAGTCCTTATCTGTCTATAAGAAATCATGCCGCAGACTGCAGGAGGGAGCGCAGATCGATCTGGAGGATCTGAGCCGCTGTCTGACAGATATGGGATATGAGAGACAGAGCCAGGTGGAACAGCCGGGGCAGTATTCTATCCGGGGAGGGATCGTTGATCTCTATTCTCCCACAGAGGAATGTCCGTACCGGATTGAGTTGTGGGGAGATGAGATCGATACGATACGATCCTTCGATGTGGAAAGCCAGCGGTCCATTGAGCGTGTGGAACAGATCACGATCTTTCCGGCAATGGAGATTATATTAAATGATGCGCAGCTGCGTCAGGGATTTGCAAAGATCAAAAAAGACCGGGATAAGCTGCAGGCAAAGTTCAAAAAAGCAGGGGATTTTGAGGCATATAACCGTCTCGCGGATACTATGCGGGAATGGAAGGAGCGTGTGGAGTACTCACGCAGTGGAGCCGGACTGGAAAGCTTTCTTACCTATTTTGACGGAACAGCGGGTTCTTTTTTTGATTTCTTCGACCCGGAGGAAACGCTGTTTGCGGTAGATGAACCGGTGCGCTGTCTGGAGGCGATGCAGGCGGTGGAGACAGAGTTCCGGGAAAGCATGGAAAACCGTCTGGAAAAGGGACTTTTACTGCCGGGACAAATGGAAGTCTTGTATAGTGCAGAGACAGTCAATGCTATGCTTCAGCAGAAGAAAACGGTATATTTATCCATGCTGGATGGGCTTCCGGCAGGGGTGGAGGTGAAGGAAAGCCTTCATTTGCAGTGCCAGACCATCGCTTCATACAATAAGCATTTCGAACTCCTGGTGGAGGACATGAAACGCTGGCGGGAGCAGGGCTACCGCATTTTGATGCTCTGTGCCTCCAGAACCAGGGCGAAACGTCTGGCGGGAGACTTTGAGCAGTATGATGTGCCGGCATTTTACCGGGAGACGCTGGACCGGGAGCTGCAGCCGGGAGAGCTTATGGTAAGCTATGGCCGTCTTTCAAAAGGATTTTCCTATACGCAGCTTCGTTTTGTAGTGGTGACTGAGAGTGATATCTTTGGCGCACGAACCAGAACGGGACGCAAACGTCAGAAGCAGCACAATGGTCAGGTGATCCAGAGCTTTAATGAACTCAATGTAGGAGATTTTGTGATTCATGAGAACCACGGTCTCGGTATTTACCGTGGTATTGAGAAGATCAAGGTAGACAATGTTGCCAAGGATTTCATCAAAATTGAGTATGGAGACGGTGGGAATCTTTACGTTCCGGCATCGGCACTGGATGTTCTGCAGAAGTATGCCAGTCAGGATGCAGCCAAAAAGCCAAAGCTTAACAAGCTCAACACCATGGAATGGAAAAAGACAAAGACCAGAGTCCGTGGAGCAGTTAAGGAGATTGCCAGAGAGCTGGTGGAGCTGTACGCAAAGCGTCAGGAGCAGCCGGGATACCGGTTCAGTCCGGACACCGTCTGGCAGACAGAGTTCGAGGAGATGTTTCCTTATGAGGAGACGGCAGATCAGCTGGAAGCTATTGCGGCGACAAAACGGGATATGGAAAGCAGCAGGGTGATGGACCGTCTGATCTGCGGCGATGTGGGGTACGGCAAGACAGAAGTGGCGATTCGGGCTGCCTTCAAGGCGGTAAATGACAATAAACAGGTGGCATTTCTGGTGCCAACCACCATACTGGCACAGCAGCATTACAATACCATCAGGGAAAGACTGGGAGATTATCCGATCAATGTGGAAATGATGTCGCGGTTCCGCACAGCCGCACAGCAGAAAAAGACCATTGAAAAGCTCAAGCGGGGCGAAGTGGATATTGTCATTGGTACCCACAGGCTTTTGTCCAAGGATGTTTCCTTCAAGGATCTGGGGCTTCTGATCGTAGATGAGGAGCAGCGCTTTGGTGTGACCCACAAGGAGAAGATCAAGCAGATGAAGGGGGACGTGGATGTACTGACTCTTTCGGCGACACCGATTCCGCGGACCCTGCATATGAGTCTGGTGGGAATCCGTGATATGAGTGTACTGGAGGAACCGCCGGTAGACCGTCTGCCGATCCAGACCTTTGTGATGGAGCATAGCGGAGAGATCATCCGGGAAGCCATCAACCGGGAGCTCGTGCGGGGAGGACAGGTATATTATGTATATAACCGTGTCCGTAATATCGACGAGGTTGCCATGGAGATCGCCCGTCTGGTGCCGGATGCCAATGTGGCATTTGCTCACGGCCAGATGAGTGAGAGGGAGCTGGAGCGCATTATGATGAGTTTTATTCAGGGGGAGATCGATGTGCTGATCGCAACCACCATTATTGAAACGGGGCTTGACATATCTAATGTAAATACTATCATTATAGACAATGCTGATCAGATGGGATTGTCCCAGCTTTATCAGCTCAGAGGACGTGTGGGACGTTCCAACCGGACCGCATATGCCTTTCTGATGTACAAAAAAGACAAGATTCTCCGGGAGGTGGCAGAGAAACGACTGGCAGCGATCCGGGAATATACAGATCTGGGCTCCGGCATCAAAGTTGCCATGCGGGATCTGGAGATCCGGGGAGCCGGTAATCTGCTGGGAGCAGCCCAGTCAGGTCATATGGAGGCAGTAGGATACGAGCTCTACTGCAAAATGCTCAGCGAAGCCGTTCGTACTATGAAGGGAGAACGGCCGGAGAGAGAAGAAATGGAGACAAATATTGACCTGCAGGTTGACGCATTCATTCCGGCATCGTATATTAAAAGTGAGTATCAGAAGCTGGATATGTATAAACGGATCGCGGCACTGGACAATGAGGGAGAACGCTCAGACATGGAGGATGAGCTGGTGGACCGTTTCGGTGACATTCCTCATGCGGCACAGAATCTTCTGCGGATCGCTGTACTGAAAGCGGATGCGCACCGCAGCGGTATTCTTCAGGTGACCCAGAAGCCGGATGGAATCCGGTTTTACATGCAGCCGGAGCTGTCTCTGGATGTTACAGGGATACCGGATATGATACAGGCGTTTGACGGCGATCTCCGTTATATCTCCAAGGGAGAGGCACATTTCCTGTATGTCCGCAGGGCGTTGGAGACAGGGGATGGCAAAGCGGCAGTCACGGGCAAAGCCGCAGCAAAAGAAAAACGCCGGCAGACAGAAAGAATATTTCAGGCAGCAGAAAGTGTTGTGAAGGCCATAGGACAGCTTCAGGGACATGATACAGAAATGACAGCTTCCAGTGGGCAGGATAAAGACGCAAAAGAAAGAATGGAGTAAGCATCATGCAGAGAAAAAAATGGATATCAGGCTTATGTATTGCCATGGCAGCAGCTCTTGTATTTACCGGCTGTGGCCATAAAAAATCATCAAAAGAAGAAAAAGGAACAACGGTGTCCTCCGGTACTGTCGTAATGATGGTCGGAGACGATCAGGTGCGCTACAGTGAAGTGATGGCATATTGTTATTTTCTGAAATGCCAGTATGAGGACAGCTTTGGCAAGGAGCTGTGGCAATACAAGCTGGATGACAATGAAACCATCGGTGACCAGGCAAAGCAGGAGATTGTCAATATGATCACGCAGTTGAAAGTGATCTCCGGTGTAGCTCAGCAGCAGGAGGTCAGTCTCTCGGCAGACGAGCAGGACGAGGCGCTTCGTCAGGCGGAAAGTCTGGTGCAGAATGCCAAGGCGGCCGACAAAAAGGAATACGGTCTTTCTGTCCAGAAGATCAGTGAGATCTATCAGGAGAATCTGCTGGCAGAAAAGATGTTTTATGTTGCGACAGATGAAGCAGATACCAATGTGACAGACGAGGAAGCAAGCGAAGCGATCCGGAAGGAGGCAGCAAAAACGGCATCCGGTTCGGCACTGCAGACGGAGGAGGATATCTCCATCACACAGGATATGATCGATCAGCAGAAGGAAAAGATCATTCGGCAGCGCCAGTCGGATATGTTTGTCAAAAAGTATAATCAATGGCTTCAGGACAAAAAAGTGGACATCAATCAGAGCTTCTGGAACGACTTTACATTGTAGGAAAGGATGTTTACAGAGACAACGTGATTTGTTATACTAAAAGATAGGACAAATGGCAGTATTTGTACGAAAGAGAGGAACGAAAATGGTGAAAGCAGAGCATGTTAATCCATTTATTTTATCTGTGTGCAAGGTTGTAAAGGACGTATGCAAGATGGATCTCAAGATTGGAAAACCCGGAGTAAAGAAAGAAGAGTACCCGGATGATGCTTCTATTATTGAACTTGGCATTGTAGGAGGCCTGAGTGGCAAGGTTATACTCAACATGGAGCATCCGGCAGCGTTAGAAATCATTTCCAAAATGATGATGCAGCCGGTTAATACGATTGATGAGATCGGACAGAGTGCCATCTCCGAACTGGGGAATATGATCGCAGGTAATGCAGCGACAGTATTTGCCAGCAACAATATTCTGATCGACATTACCCCGCCGGGATATTACGATGGCAGCAGCTACCAGGGGCAGGGAAACCAGATGTTGAGCATTCCGTTTTGTTCGGATGCAGGTTCCATATCCGTAGATATTTTTATTGCAGAATAACACAGCCGGCAGCCTGCCGGCTTTCTAAATGAATAAATAACGCAGAAAGGATGCAGGATTACTATGGCAGGATTTAAACGATATCGCAAGGACGATCCCGTTTCGTATTCTCTGGGAATTACACTGACCTTTGAACTCCTTCGATACAAGACAGAATATGTCAATAAAGTATATGTTCACTCCGCAATGAAAGAAGGAGACACATATGATAAGCTGCGGGCAATATGCAGGGAAGCCGGTATACCGGTCCAGCAGACGGACAAAATATTTCACGTACTCTCCCAAAAGGAAAACTGCTACGTGATCGGAGAATTCCGCAAATTTCCTGGAACATTGCAAAAAGACGCCTCTCATATCGTGCTGGTCAATCCGTCCAATGCGGGAAACATGGGAACCATTATGAGAAGTGCCCTTGGATTTGAGCTAAACCAGATGGCAATCGTGCGCCCGGCAGTGGATGCATTTGACCCAAAAGTCGTGCGGGCGTCTATGGGAGCGATCTTTTCCACAGAGTTTCAGTATTTTGATACCTTTGAGGAGTACCGGCAGCAGTTTGGAGACAGAGAACTGTATCCGTTTATGCTGCAGGCACAGATCACATTGCCGGAGATCCATCCGTCAGGGACGTATTCTCTGATCTTTGGCAACGAGGCAACCGGTCTGCCGGGAGAATTTCTCAATATAGGCACATCAGTTATTATCCCGCATTCCCACAGGATTGACAGCCTGAATCTGCCGATTGCCGCCAGTATCGCAATGTATGCGGCTCATAGTGCATCTCGCCGGTGACGGATTTTGCGGCGTTCATATCAGGAGTATATAATCCTGAGGTGTTGACAACAAATGTATAATATATTATAGACAAAGAAGTAAGAAAGGAAGGATTATTATGGCAAAGATTGATATTATTTCGGGATTTTTAGGAGCAGGAAAGACCACATTGATCAAAAAACTGATCGCAGAAGCTTTTACGGGAGAGAAGCTTGTACTGATAGAAAATGAATTTGGTGAGATCGGCATTGATGGCGGTTTCCTGAAGGAGGCCGGCATCCAGATCACAGAGATGAACTCAGGCTGTATCTGCTGTTCGCTGGTGGGCGATTTTGGCGCAGCATTAAAGGAAGTGCTGGAGAAGTATTCTCCGGATCGTGTGATCATTGAGCCGTCCGGTGTAGGCAAGCTGTCTGACGTTATCAAAGCAGTACAGAATATCGGAGAGGGCGTTGAGATCAACAGTACCGCTGTTGTTGTAGATGCCCAGAAATGCAAAATGTATATGAAGAACTACGGAGAGTTCTACAATAACCAGATCGAATATGCAGGAACAGTAATTCTCAGCCGTACCCAGAAGGTGTCTGATGATAAGCTGGACACCTGTGTAAAGATGATCCGTGAAAAGAATGATGAGGCTTCCATCATTACAACACCTTGGGATGATATCAATGGAAAGAACATTCTTGAGGCAATGGAAAAGGTAAATTCTCTGGAAAAAGAGCTTATGGAAGAGCATGAGCACCATCATCATGATGGCGGATGCTGCTGTGGTCATCACCACGATCATGATGAGCATCATCATGACCATGACGAGCACGAGCATCATCATGATGGAGAGTGTGGCTGCGGCCATCATCATGACGACCATGAGCATCATCATGATGGAGAGTGTGGCTGTGGTCATCACCATGATCATGAGGGACATCATCACGCAGATGATGTATTTACAAGCTGGGGCGTAGAGACTGCTCATAAGTTTACCGAGGAGGAGCTGAAAGATATTCTGGACAAGCTGGCAAAGGGCGACGGGTACGGAGAGGTACTTCGTGCCAAAGGTATCGTGACACCGGTAGAGGGAGAGTGGTTCCACTTCGATCTGGTACCGGAGGAGACTGAGCTTCGCCGTGGTGCGGCAGATTATACAGGACGTATCTGTGTCATCGGTGCAAATCTCAACGAGGATAAGATTAAAGAATTGTTCCATGTATGATAGAAGAAACACAACGCAACGATTAGTTTATTGTAATGACAAATGACACAACAAAGAGAGGATAGCTATGTTTGGAAAGCAAAAACAGGAGATGATGGTATACGTCATCATGGGATTTCTTGAGGCAGGAAAGACAAGTCTGATCCGCGACTTGCTGGTGGATGAGCTTTTTGACGACAAATCCAAAACACTGATTCTTGTCTGTGAAGAAGGAGAGGAAGAATATCCTCAGGCGCTTCTTGATCAGACCCATGCGGCATGTGAATATATCGAGGACGAGGAGTCCTTCAACGGCAAGGTAATAGAAAAGTTTCTGAAAAAGCACCGCCCGGATCGTATTATTATAGAATACAATGGAATGTGGTCCACAAAACATATCCCGGAGATGTATGATTTCCTGGAGGATATCTGCTTTGACCGGGAGGTATACTTCCAGACCATAGATGTCGTAAATGACGAAACCTTTTTATTATATACGCGGAATATGCCGTCTATGATGGTAGAGCATTACAAGGTATCGGAGATGGTCATCGTCAACCGTTGCACCGTAGAAAATACCAACAAAAATGCCATTCGCGGCAGCGTAAAAGCAGTAAATCCGAGAGCGCAGATCGTTTATGAGTCAGAGGATGATGCGTTCTACGAGATGAAGGACGAAATGCCATTTGACGTCAAAGCGGATATCATTGATATCAAGGAAGACGATTTTGGCCTCTGGTATGTGGATATGATCGATCATCAGTCTGTTTATGATGGCAAGACACTTCATCTCACAGGACGGATCCAGAAAACCGGAGGACTTGAAAAGGGTTATGTGGTATTTGGACGCCATGCCATGACCTGCTGCGCCGATGACGTGCAGTTTATCGGATTTCTCTGCAAAGCCGATGACTGGTCTGACTTTGCAAATGGCAGCTATGTCACGATCACGGCACGTCTGGAGTTTAAATTCCGCAAAGAATACGGAGAAGAGGGGCCGGTATTTTATGCAGAAGAAGTTGTGGCGGCACAAAAACCGAAGGAAGAACTGGTATATTTTAATTAACCGGTTAAATGTTATGCAAAAATGCCAAGAAAAGTAAAAAAAAAATAAAAGCATTATGAAAAATGCACAAAATAATACGGAACTGTGACGGTTTTGGACATAAAACACAAAAAAACAATCTTCGGATTGGTGAATTTGTCTATATCACATTTTGAAGAAAGTTGTTATGATATAATGCGTAATGGAAGTGGTATAGTTATCGGCAGTTGCGGAGTCGATAATTATGTACACTTCTTAAAAAATCAAAACAACCCATAGAATAAATTGGGGGAAATTTTAAGGAGGAAAAGAAATGAAGTTAACAAAGGGAATGAAGAAAGCTCTTTCCTTACTTCTGTCTGCTGCTATGGTAGTTACAGGAGTAAACGTAACTGCAGGCAAGGCTAGTGCCGAGGAAACTGCAGCAACACCAGACAAGTATGTATTAGAGATCTCCACACCAAAAAAGGGTGATGGTCATGACGGTAAAACAAATGCTGGTATCGTGACAAAGCTCAACGGTGAAGTTGTTGATTTTTATGGTCATGATGGAGATGATATGAAGGATGCTGATGGAAACAGTCTTTCCAGCCGTACATTCTTCCCAATGGAGATCGCTAATAAGATCGCTGCATTCAAGAACCCTGTTTACAAGGTAACATCTCTTACTGATGGTGCTACTCTGAAACTTTGGGATTTCTGCTGGAATGGTATGTGGACAATCGGTGATCAGACCGGTAACATTAACAACTCATACATCAAAGATGGTGAGTTTAATGGTGTTCAGGATAAGAAGACAACTGTAATCGACTATAAGCTTGGCGAGACAGAGATCGGCATCGATCTTTCTGCTGAGTATGAGGATGGAGAGGCTCCAGAGGCTCCAGAGTGGAATGGTGGTACATTCTTAGGATTCGGTCTTGATTTCGATGCAAGTGCAACAATCGAGATTTACGATGCAGCACCTGCAGAGGTGCCAACTACTGAGCCTACAGCTACAGCTACAACTCCAGCAAAGACAACAGCTCCGGCAAAGACAACAGCTCCGGCAAAGACAACAACACCTGCTCAGATTACAACAAAGCAGACAATTACAACTCATGCAGCAGTTGGTACATCCAAGATTAAAGCTGCTCAGAAGACAGTAGTAGTTGCTCCTGGTAAGACTGTTAAGGTTGGATTCACAGCAACAGCTGCTAAGCCAGCTACAAAGGCTGCAGTAGTTACAGCTACAACAGCTTCTAAGAAGGTTGCTACAGCTAAGGTTAAGGGCAAGAAGGTTGTAATCAAGGCTCCTAAGAAGGCAGTTAAGGGTGCTTCTACAACAGTAACTCTGAAGTCTACAAATGGTGATAAGAAGGTTTCTGCTAAGATCAAGGTTTATGTCCGCAACTCAGCCAAGAAGGTTAAGGCAGCTAAGAAAGCCATCACTGTTAAGAAGGGTAAGACTACTAAGTTAGTAATTAAGGCATCTAAGGTTCAGAATAAGAAGAAAGCATTTGCTGATACAATTACTGTAAAGGGCAAGATTGTTAAGCTTACAGACGTTAAGTTTGCTAAGGGTAAAGCTACTCTTACTCTGAAGGGTGCTAAGAAGGCTAAGAAAAAAGCCGTAACAATCAAGGTAGGTTCTAAATCTGTAAAGGTTAAAGCTACCGTTAAATAATAGTTCACTTCTATTACAATAATAATAAGAGCTTTCAAAAGGAAGGGGATACCTGAAAGGGTATCTCCTTTTTCTTTTTAGAAATTATGGCGTTAATTATGCGTAAAATCATTTGAACAATACAGAAAATTGGGTGTTGCTTTAAAGAAGGTGTAATGATGTGATTTAGACGCTTTAAAATGATTTAAGACACATTTAAAGCCAGCAGCACGGTAATTCGCGGATGATTGGCAGGTTTATGATTTCTGCGGAATCAGAGGAGAAACAAAGGTGAAAAGTGAACAGTGAAACGGAACGAAGTCTGAAGACTGAAGAGGACCAAAATTCACCGGATAAAGCAAAAAATATACCGGGGAAGAACGTTCACGGGAGCGAAAGGATGCCGTATGTAAAGTGTTTTAAAAGAGATCTGGCCGGAAAAAAATTCATTTTTTGGATTGCTTTGAGGCCTGAATTGGAGGGCATTGAAAAAGATTTTAAAAAAAATTAAAAAAAGTTTTGAAAAAGTGTTGACAACTTCGAAAAAGCGTGATAATATATATCTCGCTGACGCAGAAAAGAGTCAGTAAGAAACAAGCGGGAACGCTTGAGAGAAGCTTGATAATTGAACAGTAAAACAACCCTGAAAATTCTAAATAAAAGATGTAGATCACATCTTAAAAAAGATATTTCAGAAGACAAAAAGATTTTCTATCTCACAGTAAACTGCGAGATGAAAAACTATATTTTGTCCAGATCAAAACATGCTTTGATCAGCAAGCGAATACCTAACAAGGTAAATCGAGGATTAGCCAAGCAAAAGCTTGAGTGAATCAAACACTTAAACATGAGAGTTTGATCCTGGCTCAGGATGAACGCTGGCGGCGTGCCTAACACATGCAAG
>OGNF01000057.1_pt1 | contig 109324 bp, 108 predicted proteins | sample 1573321 | NCBI WGS metagenome assembly OGNF01 (sample SAMEA2581911, study PRJEB24529) | metagenome | biome: Human gut stool | place: China | collected 2011 | reverse complement strand
GTATCAAGTTTCTTTACAGCCATTCAAAATGTAAAAACAACATATGGAATAAATAATGCAGATTCACATATGATGAAGAATATGGAATGGGGAGCAGTAGCATACTTAAAACAAAGTAAATATGGACTAGGAACAACAGATATAGCAGTTAATACAAATTCAAGTTATTATACTGGTGGAGGACAAAGTGATGCATATAAAACAAATGTAGCCCAATCAACAACTGGAAATATCTATGGAATATATGATATGAGTGGAGGAGCTTGGGAATTTGTAATGGGTAATTATAATGATACTATAAGTAATGCAGGATTTAGTTCAATGCCAGCAGCAAAATATTATGATAAATATACAAGTAGGACAGGAAAAACAGGAGATGCAACGAAAGAGACTTTAACTACTTTTGGAAGTAATACTGGTGGATGGTATTCAGATTACGCGGACTTCCCGTTCTCAAGCCGCCCTTGGTTCCGTCGTGGGGGCGGCTACGACAGTGGTACTAATGCAGGTGTGTTCTACTTCGGCAACAGCCTCGGTGGTGACTTCAACCCCGATTCTGCCCGCGCTGTCTTGTCTGCTCAGTAGACTTTGTAAAGCGAAGCGAAGCAAAGGCTATTTCCCTTTGGCTTGAATAATGAATAAATAACAAAAGTATATATTGTGTAATATAAACACATATATACTTTTTTTCTTTTACTCTTCCTTATTTTGTCGAAATATAGTATAATTATATTGGAGGGATGAATGTGGAACAATTTTTTAAAACATTAACAGAACTAATAAAACAAAGTAAGTATATATTAATTGAAACACATGCTAATCCTGATTTTGATGGATTGGGTTCAGCAATAGCGTTGCAACAATTTATTAATAAAATAGGAGTAGAAAACTATATTATACTAAACAAAAGAAATATAAATGAATCATTAAAGAAAGCATTTAATTTATTAGATAAAAAAAACATAAAATATCAAACAATTACAAAAACTGAGGCTTTGAAAAATATAGATAGAACTTTATTAATTATATTAGATACACATAAAAAACAAATGTTAGAATGCCCACAAACTGTAGATAAATGTAATAATATAGTTGTTTGTGACCACCACATTAAAAGTAAAGACAATATAAAAAATACAAGCATTAGTTACATAAATTCTAATATGTCTAGTACAGTTGAAATAATAACTAATTACTTAAGATTTGTAAATTTTAAAGTAAATGAAATTATTGCTACATTTTTATTAGTGGGGTTAGAGGTAGATACTAATACATTTAAATTAAAAACAACAGATAAAACTTATGAAACAGCAGCATACTTAACTAAACTAGGTGCGGATAGTATTTTAAAACAAGAATTACTAAAGCAATCAAAGGAATATTATTTAAAAAAGCAAAAATTAATTGAAAAAAGTTTTATGTTAAATAAAAATACTGCTGTTTGTATATTTGATGAAAATATATATGAAAAAAGAGATTTGGCTATTGTAGCTGAAGAATTATTACAATTTGAAAATGTAGAGGCATCTTATGCTATAGGATATGTAAATAAAAATATCATTGGTATAAGTGCTAGATCAATAGGAACAGTTGATGTTGAAGCCATAATGACTAAATTAGGTGGCGGAGGACATATAAATGAAGCAGCTGCTCAATTAGATGGATTAACTTTAAAAGAAGCGTTTGAAAACTTAAAAAAAGTTTTAGAATAAAAAAGGTTAAAAAATTAATAATATTTTTAATATTAAAATATATTAACCAATAAATAAATTTTGTTAGTTAGAAACTAACTAGAAAGATTAATAAATTGTAAATTAGGGATAACTTACAATTTATATTATAAAAGAGGCGATAAAATGAAAATTATTTTTATTGAAAATATAAAAGGAAAAGGAAAAGTAGGAGATATAAAAGAAGTAAAAGATGGATTTGCTGAATTTTTAATCAAAGAAAAAAAAGCAATAATGGCAACTCCCGGCAATATTAAAAGTTATAACAATAAAAAACAAAGAGAAAAAGAAGAAGAAGACAAATTAGTTAATAAGTTAGAAACAGTAAAAGAAAAACTAGAAAAAGAGATAATTAAAATTAAAGTTAAAGTAGGAAAAGAAGATAAAGTATTTGGAAGTGTTAGTAGTAAACAAATATTAACAGCCTTAAAAGAAAAAGGATACAATCTAAATAAAAATCAAATAATAATTAATAATCCTATTTCCTCTTTAGGTTATCATAAAGTAATAATTGAATTACATAAAAGAGTAAAAGCAGTAATTAATGTTGAATTGATAGGTGATTAGATGAAAGAACAAAATATACCACAAAATATTGATGCTGAACAAGCAGTTTTAGGGTCAATGTTTTTATCTAAATTTGCTTTAGAAAAATGTTTAGAAACATTATCCAGTGAATTATTTTATTTAGATAGTCATAGTAAAATATTTACAGTTATAAAAGAATTAAATGAAAATAACCAAGCAGTAGACATGATGACTGTTACAGAAAGTCTAAAAAAAAGAAAATGGTTAGACAATGTAGGTGGAATAGAATATCTAACTAAGGTAGCTAAAAGTGTTCCAACTGCTGCTAATGTAAGTGAATACATTAAAATAGTTGAAGAAAAAGCAATTTTAAGAAGATTAATTGAAGAAGGTACTCAAGTAATAACAGAAGCATATAACTCAACTGAAAGTATCAATGATATTTTAGATAATGCAGAGAGAAAAATATTAAATGTTGTTAAAACAAGACAAGGAACAGAGTTCAGATCAATCCAAGATGTTTTATTTAAAACTCAAAATGATTTGGAAAAATTATCAAAAAATAAGGGCGAATTAACTGGTATAACAACTGGCTATAATAATTTAGATAAAATAACATCCGGCCTACACCCTAATGAATTAATAATCCTAGCAGCAAGACCTGGTATGGGAAAGACTGCATTTGCTCTTAATTTAGCAACTAATATGGCTATTCTAGGGAAAAAAACAGTTGCCATATTTAATATGGAAATGAGTGCGGAACAGCTTGCTATGAGAATGTTATCTTCAGTTGGACAAATTGATAATAATAAATTAAAAACTGGTAATTTACAACACAATGATTGGAAAAAAGTAAACGAAGCAATTAGTAAATTAGCTGATACTAAAATATATATGGACGATACAGCAGGTATGAAAATAAGTGAGATTAGAGCAAAATGTCGTAGATTAGCAACTATGAAAGATGGATTAGATGCTATAATAATTGATTACTTACAGTTAATTCAAGGAAGTGACAGATATAAAGGAAACAGAGTTCAAGAAGTAACAGAAATATCTAGAGCATTAAAAACTTTAGCAATGGAATTACATGTACCAGTAATCGCTTTATCACAATTATCAAGAAGTGTTGAAAGTAAAGGAAGAGCTGATAAACGACCAATTTTAAGTGATTTAAGAGAATCTGGTTCAATTGAGCAAGATGCCGATATCGTAGCTATGTTACACAGAGAAGATTACTACAATAGAGAATTAATTGAAAATGAAAATATTAGTAGAGCAACACTTATCATTGCAAAACACCGTAATGGACCAACTACTGATTTAGATTTTATTTTTAAAACAAATACAAGTACATTTAATGCAACAGAAATAGAAGGTGAATAATGAAAAAATATATACCTTACATTGTAATATTAATAATCACAGTAATATCATTTTTCCTAATTCAAAATTATGGAAAAACAAAATATCCGAACGAATATTATAATGTCTATATTGATGAAAAGTTAATAGGTACTATAAAATCAGAAAAAGAATTAGATGATTATATAGATGAAGTAACTAGTCATTATATCAATGTAGAGACAAAAGAAGATAAATATTATATTTATGAAGACGGAAAGATAAAAGAAGAAACTGCTAATATAATATCTTCTAATAAAAAAGAAAATTTATCTTATGGCGAAGATGAGAATGGTAAATATGTTATTTTGACAACTGAAAAAGGAGAATACATAAATACCGTCTACACGCCAAGTGGTCTTCGAACTGAAAAAATATTAACATATAAAAACAAATTAGATAGTGTAGAAGACATATATAAAAAAATTCAAGACACTAAACCTTTTACAATCAAAGGATATCAATTTACTATAAAAAAAGGTGACAAAACAAAATATATATATGTTACAAATCAAGATATCTTTGAAAAAGCAGTTAATTCATTAATTGAAACTTATGTCGGTGAGGATATTTATAGCAATTATTTAAATGATACTCAAGAAGAAGTTAAAACAACCGGTTCAATTGTTGAAAATGTATATATTGAAGAAGAAATCACTTTTAAAGAAAAACAAATTCCTATTAATGAGGTTATATATAGTGATGAACGTTTATTAGCGCAATATTTATTATTCGGTAATGAACCTAAAACAACAATTTACAAAGTTGGTAAAAATGAAATGATTGAAGATATTGCTTTAAATAATAAAATCAGTACAAAAGAGTTTTTAATTTCTAATCCAGAATATAAAACAGCAAATAGTTTAATTAAAGAAAACAGTGAAGTAAATATCAAAGAAACAAATCCTCAATTAAGTGTTGTAAGTGAACAATATGTCGTTGAAGATAAAATAAATGAATATAAAACAACATATAAATATGATAGTAATAAATACGTTGGTTATACTGAAGTAATTCAAAATGGTGAAAATGGACTAGAAAGAGTTAGTCAAAGAATAAAAGTGGTTAACGGAAGTACAGTTTATGTTGAACCAAAAGGAAAAGAAGTATTAAAAACAAGTGTTGATAAAATTGTCTTAAAAGGAGATAAATTTATTCCTAATGTTGGAGATTTAACAAACTGGGCTTGGCCTAGTGAAAGTGGATATACAAATACTGATGGTTGGGGATGGAGAATCCATCCAATTACTGGAGAACGTTCTTTCCACTATGGAATTGATATAGCCGGAACAGGTTATAATTCGGATGTTTACTCTGCTAATAATGGAACAGTTGTTGTAGCAAGCAATAGATATGACTTTGGTAATTATATTATAGTTGACCACAATAATGGTTATTATACTTTATATGGTCATATGAATAAGTTTGCCAAAGGAATTAAAGTAGGAACAACAGTCGCTAAAGGACAATTAATAGGTTATGTTGGTTCAACTGGATATTCAACTGGTCCACATATTCACTTTGAGGTATGGAAAGATTGTCGTTATTGTAGAGTTAGTCCATGGAGCATTTACCGATGAAGTTTAGTGTATTAGCAAGTGGTTCTAAAGGAAACTCCACATTTATAGAAACAAATGAAACAAAAGTATTGATAGACTTAGGTATGAGTAGTTTATATATTGAAAAAAAATTATTTTGTTTAGGGATAAACCCTAGTGAAATAAACGCAATATTTATAACTCATACCCATGTCGATCATATAGCTGGTTTAAAGGTATTTTTAAAAAAATATAAAACAAAAGTATATTTAACTAATAAAATGTATGAAGAATTAAAAGATATAGTAAATAATTATTATATAATAAATGAAGATGTTTCTATAAATGATTTAGAAGTAAAAACATTTAAGACTTCTCATGATGCCTCTGATTCCTTAGGATTTATCTTAAAAAACAATAATCAAGAATTAGTTTATATAACAGATACCGGTTATATTAATTCTAAAAATCACGAATTATTAAAAAATAAAGACTGTTATATAATTGAAAGTAATCATGATGTTTCAATGCTTATGAATAACCCACATTACCCACATCACATTAAAATTCGTATTTTAAGTGATAAAGGACATTTATCAAATATAGATTCAGCAAATTATATGAATATATTTTTTGGAGAAAAAACTAAACAAGTAGTATTAATTCATTTAAGTGAAAATAATAATACTAAAGAATTAGCTTATAGTACAATGAGAGATAAATTAAATGAAAACATAAAAATTACTATAAGTAGTCAAGATGAAGAAACAGAGTTGTTGGAAGTATGAAATTAATATGTGTAGGTAAAATAAAAGAAAATTATTTAAAAGATGCTATAAATGAATACTTAAAAAGATTAAGTAAATATACCAAATTAGAAGTAATAGAACTAAAAGATAGCAATATTAACGATGAAGAAGAACTAATTTTAAAACACATAAACAATAATGATTTTGTTGTCACATTAGAAATAGAAGGAAAGATGTTGAGTTCAAAAGAGTTATCAAAAAAATTAGAAGAATGGTTTATAAATAGTTATAATATTGTATTTGTTGTTGGAGGCTCTTGTGGGTTATCAGAAAATGTAAAAAAAAGAAGTAATTATAAAATTTCATTTTCTAAATTAACATTTCCTCATCAATTATTTAGAGTTATTTTATTAGAACAAATATATAGAAGTTTTAAAATAATAAATAACGAAACATATCACAAATAGGCTTTAAGCCTATTTTTTTAAATTCTATTGACAAAAATATGAAAATAGCGTAAAATTTGGTTATCATAATAATACGCCGTAGGAAAGGAGTTTTATGGAAGAGGAATTAAAAAATTTAAAATATACATTAGAAAAGTATAATGAAGTAATAGAAGACTCAAATTTAAAACTTAAAAATTTAAGAGAACTTTACAAAAATAATTACGAAGCAATGTTAGAAGAAAAATTCAAACTGGAAAACTCCATAAAATCAATAGAAAAAGCCAGAAAGACACCTTATTTTGCTAGAATTGATTTCAAAAGTAATGAACACTTCGATAAATGTTATATAGGAAAAAGAGGTGTAATTGATTATGATAATAATATCATAACAGTTGACTGGCGTGCACCTATTTCATCTTTGTATTATGATTCAAATGTAGGCTTATGTGAGTACCAAGCACCCGATGGAGTTATAAAGGGAGAATTATTACTAAAAAGGCAATACACAATAGAAAATAGCAAATTAATCAACTTTAATGATGTAGATACTGTGAGTAATGATGAATTACTAAAACCATATTTAAATGTTAATGCTGATAATAGGTTAAAAAATATAGTATCGACAATTCAAAGTGAACAGAATAAAATAATAAGAGAAGATTTAAATAAGAATATTGTCATTCAAGGAGTAGCAGGAAGTGGTAAAACCACAGTTGCTCTACATAGGATTGCATATTTAGCCTATAATAATAAAGAATTATATAAGCCAAGTGATTATATGGTTATAGGTCCAAATAAATTTTTTGTAACTTATATATCAAACATTTTGCCTGATTTAGATGTAAATGGAGTATGTCAAAACACATTAGAAGAATTATTTGAAAACTATATAAATGAACACTATAAAATAAACAATTGTCTAGACATAATAAAAGAAGAAGATAAGACTTCCAAATATAAAGTTTCTATGAAAATGCAAAGGAAAATAAGCCAATACTTTGATAATTTAATAATATTACCTAGCAAAGATTTTGTAGTAGAAAATATAAAAATATTAAGCGAGAAATTTATCAAAAATACTTATGATGATATAAATAAAACTATATTCAAAAGTATTAAATCTCAAATGGAAAGATTAATTTTAATTTTAAATAAATACATAAATGACAACATTGAAGAAATATCTAAAAGATTTATAAACAACAAGATAGAACAAAAGAAAATAGATAACTTTAAACAAAATATAAATAGTTACTTAAAAAAATATTTTAATATTTTAAACAAAAATCCAAAAGATATATATATTGAAATATTAGCTGAATTGAATTTTGATTCGAAAAATATAAAAAATAATATTATAAACATAGAAGATATAACTCCATTAATGTATATTAAACACAAATTATCTGGAAGTAGTGAACTAATTAATTATAAACATATTGTAGTTGATGAAGCACAAGATTATGGAGAATTTACATTTTATACTCTAAATGAAATATTTGAAAATGCAACCTTTAGTATATTTGGTGATTTAGCTCAAGGGTTATATCCATATAGAAGTCTAACAAATTGGGAAGAAATAAGTTCATTTTATAAAAACTTTGAAATATTAAAATTAAATAAAAGTTATCGTACAACTATTGAAATAATGGAAGAAGCAAATAAAATAAACGAAATTTTAAACCTTACTAAAGCAGTACCTGTAATTAGACATGGTGAGAGGGTAGAGTATTATAGTGAAAATATTAATAAATTACTAGAAAAAATAAAAATTAAGTATAAAACAATTGCAATTATAACTAAAAATATGGAAGATTCTATAAATTTATATAATGAATTAAATTCAAAAGAAATAAGCTTAATCACTTCTGATAATTTAAATTATGATTATAAGATAACAATTTTACCAAGTTATTTATCAAAAGGATTAGAGTTTGATGCTGTTATATTGTTACATGAAAGCAAATATAATAAAAATAATATATTGGATATGAAATTATTATATGTATCTATGACAAGAGCTTTACATAAATTATATATAATTAAATAAAAAATGTATAAATTACTAAAAACTAACCAATATGAAATAGGTGAAATATGAAAAAGACAATATTTTATATTATAATAGTTGCAGTAATTTATTTTTTAATAGGAGCAGCGACAAGTTATGCTATTCCAAATACAAATATAAGAATTAGAGTAATTGCTAATTCTGATAGTAAATATGATCAAAATATAAAAATGAAAGTAAAAGAAGAAATACAATACGATTTATACAACTTATTAAAAGATACAAAAGGAATAGATGAAGCAAGAAAAATAATTAACAATAATTTAACCAATATTGATTATAAAATATCAAACGTGTTAAAAGCAAATAATTATCCATTAGATTATAAAATTAATTATGGATTAAATTACTTTCCTAGTAAAGAATATAAGGGAGTAACTTATGAAGAGGGATATTATGAATCATTAGTAGTAACCTTAGGAGAAGGAAAAGGAGCTAATTGGTGGTGTGTTTTATTCCCACCATTATGCTTAGTAGAAGCAAGCGATAATTCTCAATCATCAAATGATATTGAGTATACATCATATGTAAAAGAGTTATTTGACAAGTACTTGTAAAATAAAACTCTTTTTTTTTAAAGAAAAATATTATATAATATAATTGGTGATTATGATGAATGAAAGTTATAGTTTTATTAAAAATTTAAATCTTAAGTATAATGATAGTGTAGTAGTTGGAGTATCTGGTGGTCCAGATTCAATGGTATTGTTATATTTATTAATAAAACTTAAAAAATCAATGGATATTCAAATCATTTGTGCCCATGTAAATCATAATGTAAGGAAAGAAAGTGTCGACGAAGAAAAATTCGTTTGTGAATACTGCAGACAAAACGGAGTAATATTTGAAAGCATGACAATTGAAAATTATGGAGATGATAATTTTCACAACGAAGCAAGAACAATTCGTTACAATTATTTTGAAAAATTAGTTTTAAAATATCATGCGAAATATTTATTTACCGCCCATCACGGCGATGATTTAATGGAAACTATTTTAATGAGAATTACAAGAGGTTCTACATTGAGAGGTTATAGTGGATTCTCAAGAGTAATTAATAGAGATGGTTATAAAATAGTAAGACCATTAATTAATTTAACTAAAGATGAAATTGCCAATTTTGCTAATCAAAACAATATTAAATATGTTATTGATTCTTCAAACTTAAAAGATAAATATACTAGAAATCGTTATCGTAAGTATGTATTACCACAATTAAAAAAAGAATCTCCAAATGTTCATTTAAAATTTTATAAGTTTAGTCAAACTTTATTAGAATATGATGATTATGTTTCAAAACAAACCGAAAAAATAATTAACAAAGTATGTCCACAAAATATATTAAATATTGAAGAATTTTTAAAATTAGAGCATATTATTCAAATGAAAATAATATATCATATGTTAGAAAATATTTATCAAGATGATTTGATGTTAATAACAAATAGGCATACAAATTTAATTTATAATCTTATTTTATCTGACAAAACAGATACTGAAATTCATTTGCCAAATAATATTGCTGGAGTTAAATCATATAATAATTTTTTCTTACAACCTATTACTAATACCGATGCTTATGAAATTGAAATATCTACATATGTAAATTTACCTAATGGAAAAAATATTGAAGTGGTTAAAGCAAGTGATTCTGATGGAAATGATATATGTAGATTAAACACAAAAGAACTAACACTTCCTTTATATGTAAGAACGCGTCGTGATGGCGATAAAATGGCAGTAAAAGGAATGTTAGGAAGTAAAAAAATTAATGATATATTTACAGATTGTAAAGTTAATATGAATAATCGAAAAATGTGGCCAGTTGTTATGGATAGCGCAGATAATATAGTTTGGTTACCAGGATTAAAAAAATCTAAATTTAATAAAACAAAAGACGAAAAGTATGATATAATACTTAAGTACTATTGAGAAAGGAGATTTTATGAATAAAAAAGATATTAAAAAAGGCCTTATTCCATATTTCTTTTTACTATTAATTGTTCTTGGAGTTATTTATTTTTATAATATTTCTAACAAAAAAATAAATAATCTTTCTTATGAACAATTTAAAGATGGATTAGATAATAGTGATATTACTGAAGTTGTAATCACACCAAGAAGTAGTGCAGGAGTATATGAAATTCAAGGTAAATTTAAAGATTATGCTCAAAATGAGACATTTTACTTAAAAGTTCCATTAAGTGAACAATTTGTTGCAAAATTATTAGAGGCAGAAGATTCATATGATTTTAAAATAACAACTCAAGCAGACCCTGGTTCAAGTACTTTCTTACTATTTTTAGTTAATATATTACCAATGGTAATTATATTAGGAGCAGGATTCTATTTTGTAACTAAACAAATGGGCTCAGCTAATAAATCAATGGATTTTGGAAGAAGTAGAGCAAGACTTAATGAAAATGCTAACAAAGTAACATTTGAACAAGTTGCAGGTCTAGATGAAGAAAAAGAAGAAGTTGCTGAATTAATTGATTTCTTAAAAAATCCTAAAAAATTCCAAAGATTAGGTGCAAGAATACCTAAAGGAGTTTTATTGGTAGGTCCTCCAGGAACAGGAAAAACATTGCTTGCAAGAGCAGTTGCTGGGGAAGCTAATGTACCATTTTATTACATAAGCGGTTCAGAATTTGTTGAGTTGTTTGTTGGAGTTGGTGCAAGTCGTGTTAGAGATATGTTTAAACAAGCAAAGCATAATGCACCATGTTTAATTTTTATAGATGAAATCGATGCTGTCGGACGTCAAAGAGGAGCAGGTCTAGGCGGTGGACATGATGAAAGAGAGCAAACATTAAATCAATTATTAACGGAAATGGATGGATTCGGAGCAAACGAAGGAATAATTATTATTGCTGCTACAAATAGACCAGATGTCCTAGATCCAGCCTTACTTCGTCCAGGAAGATTTGATAGACAAGTAACAGTTAATCTACCAGATGCTAAAGGAAGAGAAGAAATATTAAAAGTTCATGCAATCGGAAAAACATTTGCTAAAGATGTTGAACTAAAAAATATTGCTCAAAGAACAGTAGGATTTAGTGGAGCAGATTTAGAGAACTTATTAAATGAAGCAGCCCTACTTGCTGTTAGAAGAAACAAAAATGCGATTACAATGCAAGAAGTAGATGAAGCTCACGATAGAGTATTGATGGGACCAGCTAAAAAATCAAAAAAATATACAGAAAATGATAAAAAATTAGTTGCATATCACGAAGCAGGTCATGCTGTATTAGGTATTAAGTTGGATGGAGCAAATGATGTCCAAAAAATTACAATAATTCCAAGAGGCTATGCCGGTGGATACACAATGATGTTACCAAAAGAAGAAAGATTTACTTCTACTAAAAAAGAATTATTAGAAAGAATTACTGGTTTACTTGGAGGTCGTGTTGCTGAAGAATTAGAATTTAATGAAGTAACAACCGGTGCTCATAACGATTTTGAACAAGCAACAAAAATAGCAAGAGCTATGGTAACAGAATATGGTATGAGTAGTTTAGGACCAGTTCAATTAGAACAAAATGAAGGAAGCGTTTTCCTAGGAAGAGATTATAATAAATCTCGTAATTTTTCAGGTCAAGTAGCTTATGAAATAGACCAAGAAATGCGAAAAATAATTGATGAATGCTATAAAAATGCCATTAAAATAATCAAAGAAAATAAAGATTTACTTGATTTAATTGCTAATACTTTAATTACAAATGAAACATTAACAAAAGAACAAATTGATTACTTAGTAGAACACAAGACCCTACCACCAGTAATTGATACTGAATTAACTTTTGAAGAATTAAAAGCATTAGCCAAAGAAAAGAAAATTAAAGGCTATACAAAAATGAATAAAGAAGAATTAATTAAAGCATTAGATGAGAAATAAGAGAAATCTTATTTCTTTGTGTAATAAGGAGAATTTATGGAAATAACAAGTAAAACATTAAAAGCATATAAAGAATTTTTAGGTTATAAAAATAAAATTGATTATGAATTAAAAGAAAAAGGATTATATGGAATAGATATATTGTTAATGAGTTATAGTGTTCATGATACTATTGATTTTTTACAAGAAAATTCAGAAACTTTTAGAATTTTAACCATCACAGATAATTCTAAAATTGATGAGTTTTATAAATATTTTATTTCACTAAAAAATAGATATCAACAAGAAATAAATTTACCAGATAGACAATCATTACTCTTATTAATTAGTAAATCAAAGCAAAATTCTAAAATAGTTTTTCCTAAACACAACATTAGTTTTGTAAATACTGAAAATAGAGAAGAATATATAAATAGAATTATAAGAAGATTAAAAGACTGTGTTAATTTATATTATTCAGCTTATTATAACCAAGAAATTTATGCTGAATTATCAAATGGAGAATATACATATTTAAAATTTTTAGAAGAGAATCTTCCTCATATATTAGGAATAAATAAAAATCAAATACTCATGAATAGCGAAGCAAAAAGAGTTTTAAATATACCACAAACAGAAATGCCAGATATAATAGTTTCAAAAAATGGTTTTTATCACCATAAAGAAAAAAGAAATACTACTAGTTCAATTGCAATTTTAGAAAAAATTATAGCAGATTTAGAAACAAATCAAGATATTGTTAATGCTTATTTTGATGCGATGGTTAAACAAGAAAGTAAAGAAAAAGGTACGTTATCAAAAGAGCAATTTGCAAAAAAAACTAGTACTCAACTATTGCCATTTGATAAAATTGATTTAAAAACACGCGCATTCATGAGTGATACTCCATATACTAAAGTGTCAACAATTGTTCCACTAGCGCCAGGAGAAAAATTAACAACACAAAATGATAGAGCAAGCCAAGTTAAAATATCAAAAAGTTCATTAACAAGTATTGATAATAGTAAAACAGTTTTATTAGAAAACGGAAAAATTAAACTTGAAAGAGGCTCAGATTATGTTTTTACAGGTTATGTACCACACAGTAGAGAGGAAGGAAATGTTCCTGTATCATTAATTGTTGCTGAAAATGAAAGTATAGGAATGTACGCTAAAAAATTTAAAGGACAAAAACCTCATAACATTGTAAGTATTAATAACCCTAAAAATGGTTCAAACACCATTTTCTCACCACAAGAACAATTTGAAATGTATTTAAGTTTATTGACAGACTTTAACGGAGGGATGGATTTAAACGATTTATATCAAGAGTTAATACAATTTGCTAATAGCTATGAAGCAAGAGTAGCAGAACAAATGAATAATAAAGGAAAAAACAAATAATAATTAATTCTCAGGGCTTTTAACCCTGAGTTTTTATATAAGAATAAATAAAAATACATATCTAGACAACTATAAAAAAAAATATTATAATATTTTAAAAGATTTAATAATTTATTAAATGGGAAATAATGAGGAGTTGGTTTTATGAACACAACAGGAATAATAATAATTATTATATTTTTGATGCTACTTTTTATATGTACTATAATAATTAAGAAAGTTGTATCATCAAGTGAAAATATAGAAAAATTAAAAAAAATAAATGAAAATTATTGTTTTAAACAATATGATTTAAAAGTATTTATAATAAAACACAGAACAAAATCACTTTCAGCTTTAAGAAAGCTTAGTTTTGATGATGTAGTATTATATAATATTGAAAATAATATTAAACTTTTAAGAGATAATATAGAGAAAATGATTTTAAATAAGCAAAAATATAAAGAATATCTAAATGAGTATAATAATTTTAAAAATGAAATCGAATTAAACTCGGATAAATCTATTTTTTCAAAAATTGAAAAAATAGCTATACAATTTACGAAAATATCAAATCGATTTGATATAATTGTTAAAATGAAATTGTATTATAAGAGTCCAAAAGGAAGAAATTATTATCAAAAGAAAAAGAAACTTAAGGGTAAAGATTTAATCGAATATTATAACATATGGAAAAAAAAGAAAGGTTATCAAATAAGCGCAAAATTTGAAAGGTCTAAGATGAGTGATAGCATAAGATATGATGTTTTAAAAAGGGATAATTTTAGTTGCAAAATTTGTGGTGCTACTAGCAGGGAAGGTGCAAAATTGCATGTTGATCACATCATTCCTGTATCAAAAGGTGGTAAAACTGAAATGAATAATTTACAAACGTTATGTGAAAGGTGTAATTTAGGAAAAAGCAATAAATAAAAAAGGTTTAGGTAGTTAAGACTAAATCTTTTTCACTTTAGATTTATCTTTTCGTATTATAACAATACAAAATAAACAACTAGACAACTATAAAAAAAAATATTATAATTATTTAGGTGGTTTTATGAGAGTGATTAGTGGGAAATATAAAGGAAAAATATTAAAAGGTTTTAACATTGAAGGAACAAGACCAACGATGGATAGAGTTAAAGAATCAATGTTTGCTCTAATTCAAAATCAAGTTAAAGCTAGTGTAGTGTTAGATTTATTTGCAGGAAGTGGGCAATTAGGAATAGAAGCTTTAAGTAATTATTGTGATAAGTGTTATTTTATAGATAATAATAATATAGCAATTGAAACGATTAAAGAAAATACAAAAGGTATTGATAATGCAATAATTATAAAAAGTGACTACAAAAAATACTTAAACGAAACAAATATTAAATATGATATCATTATCCTAGATCCCCCATATAAATCTAATTATATAAAAGAAATCATAGACATTATAGACGAAAAAAAATTATTAAATCAAAATGGAATTATAGTATGTGAAACGGATTTTCCTTTAGAAATAAGTAGAAAAGTTTATAAATCAAAAAAATATGGACAAAAATATATTCAAATATACTACTAAACACTATCTAAAAAAAATAATTTATGGTAAAATATTGTTATAGAAAAGCGGTGAATAAAATGGGTAAAATAATCGCGTTAGTTAATCAAAAAGGTGGAGTTGGAAAAACTACCACTAGTATTAATTTATCTGCGTCATTAGGGGTGTTAGGTAAAAAAGTTTTATTAGTTGATTTAGACCCACAAGGTAATAGTACAACAGGGGTAGGAGTCGACAAAGGAAGTAAAAATAAAAGTATATATGATTTATTAATAGATAATGCTACCATTAATGAGGTAATAGTAAAAACAAAGTTTAAAAATTTGTATATAATACCAGCTACAATCAATTTAGCAGGTGCTAATATAGAACTTATGGAAAAAAGTAGTTTAGACCCAAATTTTAATAAAGTAGGGCAATTAAAAAAATATTTAGAACAAATCAGAGATGAATTTGATTATATAATTATCGATTGTCCCCCATCATTGGAAATTCTTACAACGAATGCCTTGGCAGCAGCCAATTCTGTTATTATACCTGTACAATGTGAATTTTTTTCCTTAGAAGGAGTTTTACAACTATGTAATTCAATTAGAATTGCTAAGAAAAACTTAAATCCAACACTAGATGTTGAAGGGGTATTGCTTACAATGTTAGATAGTAGAACTATTTTAGGATTAGAAGTAGTAGAAGAAGTTAAAAAATACTTTAAAGAAAGGGTATATGATACTATTATTCCAAGACTTGTAAGACTTTCAGAAGCTCCAAGTCATGGGAAACCGATTTTAGTATATGATCCTAAAAGTAGAGGAACAGTAGCATATCTAAGTTTAGCCAAAGAGGTGATTGAAAGAAATGGAAACTAAAAAAAGAGCTTTAGGCAGAGGTTTAGAACAATTATTTAATAATGAAAATTTAGACTTTGACAGTATTGAAAAAAAAATATATGAAGGAGTTACTAACGAAGAAATAGTTTATTTAAACTTATCTGATTTAAGACCAAATCCTTATCAACCAAGAAAAGTATTTAATGATGAAGCATTGTCTGAATTAGCTGAATCAATAAAAGAAAATGGAGTTTTCCAACCAATTATCGTTAAAAAAAGTATAAAAGGCTATGAAATAATAGCTGGTGAGAGAAGATACCGTGCATCAATTTTAGCCGGAAAAACAAATATTCCAGCTATTATTAGAAACTTCACTGAAGAACAAATGATAGAAATAGCCTTATTAGAAAATTTACAAAGAGAAAATTTAAGTGCTATAGAAGAAGCAATGGCTTATAAAAATATGTTGGAAAAACTTAATCTAACTCAAGAACAATTAAGTAAAAAAGTAAGTAAAAGTAGAAGTCATATAACAAATATGTTGGGGCTTTTAAGATTACCAAAAGAAGTTAAAGATATGATTATTAGTAATAAGTTAACGATGGGACATGCTAGAGCTTTAAGTAAGTTAGAAAACGAAGAACAAATAATCGAAATGGCAAATAAAATAGTAAATGAAAAATTGCCAGTTCGTGAAACAGAAAAAGAAACTAACGATTTTGAGAAAAAAATAAAAATAAGAAGACAAAAAGAAGAAAACAAAGATTATCGTTATGTAGAAGATTTACTTAGAGACAAATTGGATACAAAAGTAAAAATCAAAGATAAAAAAATAGAAATTTCATTCAATAATGTTGCTGATTTAAACAGAATATTAGAAATTATCGATGTAAAGGAATGATTTCATGGATAAAATTTTAACAAAAGAGATAATCGCTCCTATATGTATTATCATAGGAGCTATTGTTTTAATTAATATTATAAATAAAATAATAAAAAAAATATTTTCAAAAAAAATAAACAAAAATCATAAAAAACAAGAAACAGTTTGCAAATTAATTGGAAATATAGTTAAATACTTAATTATTATAATAGCAATTATGATGATTTTAGAAGTATTTGGAATAGATACAAAATCATTAATTGCTTCATTTGGAATTATTGGATTAGTTGCAGGGCTTGCTCTACAAGATATGATAAAAGACTTAATAGCAGGAATTGTAATGGTATTTGAAAATTCATATAATGTTGGAGATTATGTGAAAATCAATAATTTTATTGGAACTGTAATAGAATTAGGAGCAAAATCTACAAGAATAAAATCAGATACAGGAGAAGTAAAAATAATTAATAATGGCTCAATAACTGAAGTTATTAATTATAGTATTTATGATTTATCGGTTATAGTTGATATTGATGTTTCATATGATTCTGATTTATTAAAAGTTCAAAAAGTTTTAAATGATTTTTGCAAAAATGTTAGAAAAGAACTTGAAGATGTTACTGATGATATTAAATTATTGGGGGTTCAAGAATTAAAGGAAAGTGGAATATCTTTTAGAATATTAGCTCCAGTAAAACCAGGTTCTCAATATAAAGTAAAAAGAGAATTAAATATGTTGTTGAAAATAGAACTTGATAAAAATAATATTGTTATTCCTTATCCTCATATGGTGATTGCAAATGAATAATGTATACAGTTTAAATGATATAGTAATTATGAAAAAGCCACATCCTTGTGGAACAAATGAATTTATAATAACAAGAGTAGGAGCAGACATTAAAATAAAATGCATAAAATGTGGAAGAACAATAATGTTAACTAGAATAGAATTTAATAAAAAATTAAAGAAAGTAGTAAAATAGGAGGGTGTATGACTAAGAAAAAAGAAAAAAAGACTTTTAGTCCGATTATAACCTTATCACTATTGATTGTAATTACAATGATAGTAACATCGGCTTTATCTCTTTTAAATGTCGAAGGAAGTAAAACGGTAATTGAGGGAAATACACTAGAAACTTCGATTGTAGTTGTAAATAATATATTTACTAAAAATGGATTGACCAATTTCTTTGGTAACATAATTACTAATCTTCAATTACTAAAACCATTAGTTTTAATTATATTATCATTAATGGCTACAAGTATATTAAAAACAAGTGGTTTACTAAAACATTTATTTAAACCATTAAAAAAAGTAAACCCTAAATATATAACACTGATTGTAGTTTTTGTAGGTTTTATATCAAGTTTTATAGGAGAGTATAGTTATATAATATTACTTCCTATAGTTCCTATATTGTATCTTTATTTAAATAAAAATCCTATTTTAGGTATAATTACTTTATTTTTAGGTATAACTTTAGGTTATGGAACAGGTATGTTTTATAACTACGAAAACTATATTTTAGGTACTTTAACTCAAATTTCTGCTACAATTGATGTTGACCACACATATAAACATACATTATACTCTAATATCTATATTATGTTAGCGTCGACAATTTTAATAAGTATTTTATTATCGATTGTTATAAATAAAAGATTATTACCAAAATATAGCGAAAAATATGAATATGATGACGAATTAGTAACATCAAAAAAAGGCTTAATTTCAAGTTTAATTGTACTTTTAATATCAATTGTAATATTAACTGTTATGATTTTGCCTAGATTTGGAGGAATTTTACTAGATAGTAGTCAAAATACCTTTGTAGCAAAACTATTAGGAACTACTGCTCCATTTCAACAATCATTTATATATATATATTTATTAATTGCATCTTTTATGGGGTTAAATTATGGTATTATTACTAAAAACTTTAAAAATAATCACGAATTTGGTTTAGGTTTTACTGAAGAATTTAATAAAGTTGGTTATTTATTTGCAATGATGGTTTTAATATCTATATTATCAGGAATTATTGATTGGACAAATATAGGTGTTGTTATAACAACAAAATTAATTAATTTATTAGTAGTATTAAATTTTTCAGGATTTTCTTTAATAATTTTAGCATTTATTTTTATAATTTTAATGACTATATTGATGCCTAATAATTTACAAAAATGGACTTTAATATCGCCACTTATTATACCACTATTTATGAGAGCAAATATTAGTCCAGATTTTACGCAATTTTTATTTCAAGTCGCAAGTGGAATTGGTTCTTCTCTCACACCGTTATTCATATATTTTATAATTATGTTAGGTTTAATGCAAAAATATGACGAAGAAGATTTAAGTGTATTTAAAACACTTAAAATGATGTTACCAATAATATTATTGACAACCTTGTTTTGGTTATTATTAATAATGTGTTTTTATGTAGTAGGACTTCCTATTGGTATTGGAACATCTATAACAATGTAAGGAGGTATAATATGGGATTGACAGCGGGAATTGTAGGACTCCCTAATGTTGGAAAGAGTACACTTTTCAATGCTATAACAAAACAAAAAATATTGTCAGCAAATTATCCTTTTGCAACAATCGAACCAAATGTTGGGATGGTAATAGTACCAGATAAAAGACTAGACTTTTTAAATGAATTATATCAACCAAAAAGTTTAGTTCCAACAACATTTGAATTTACTGATATTGCTGGATTAGTAAAAGGTGCAGCAAATGGCGAAGGACTAGGAAATAAATTTTTAAGCCATATTAGAGAAGTTGATGCTATAGTTGAAGTAGTAAGATGCTTTGATGACTCTAATATTATTCATGTTGAAAATACTATAAATCCGGTTAAAGACATAGAAATAATCAATGTTGAATTAATTTTGGCTGATTTAGAAGTAATTAACAATAGATTAAATAAAGGAGCTAAAAAAGCAATAATGTCAAAAGACAAAGAAGGTTTAAAAGAAGTAGAAGTTCTAGAAAAAATTAAAGAAGGATTATTAAAAGATTTTCCAATTAGAAGAATGGAATTAGATGAAAACGAATTAAAAATAATTAAACCATTTAATTTTTTAACAGCTAAACCAATTATTTATATGGCAAATGTAAGTGAGAATGATTTAAAAAAAGACAACGAATATGTCTTAGCAGTTAAAGGTTATGCAAGCAGCGAAAAAGCAAAAGTAATTAAAGTATGTGCGAAAATCGAAGAAGAATTAAGTGAACTACCTGATGAAGAAAAAAATTTGTTCTTAGAAGAATTAGGAATCGAAGAAGGTGGTTTAGATAAACTTATTAAAGCAACATATAATCTATTAGGATTAGCTACTTATTTTACTGCTGGAACTGACGAAGTTAGAGCATGGACATTTAAACAGGGCATGAAAGCCCCACAATGTGCCGGAATTATTCACAGTGACTTCGAACGTGGTTTTATTAGAGCAGAAGTAATGAGTTATGATGCTTTAGAAAAATATGGTAGTGAGAAAATGGTTAGAGAAGCAGGTAAAATGCGACTTGAGGGAAAAGATTATATAATGCAAGATGGAGATATTTGTTATTTTAGATTTAATGTGTAGAAAGCGTTTGCTTTCTTTTTTTTAAAACAAATCATTAATATTAATAATATCTAATAATACAATTAAAGTAGGAAATATGGTTAATGTTTAAAGTATACAAATTGTAATAAATTTAAGAATATTTATAAAAAAAGTTTACAAAATTCAATAATTTTGTTATAATCTAAAGCGAGTAAGAAAATTACTCCTTGCTTTGAAGAAAAGCCAATAGACCATAAGGAGGTGTAAGAATGCGTAAATATGAAGTTATATTTATTGTAAGACCAACTGTTAGTGAGGAAGAATATAAAACAGTATGTGAAAAATTCTTAAATGTATTAACTAGCAATGGCGCTAACAAAATTGACGAAAAAGATATGGGTCAAAAAGAATTAGCTTATGAAATTAATAATTTCAAATCAGGATTCTATCATTATTTTGTAGTTGAAGCAAATAACGATGCTGCTATTAATGAATTTGATCGTCAAGCTAAAAATAGTTCTGATATCGTTCGTCACATGATTACAAAAATTGAAGACTAAGAAAAGAGGTAAAATATGAACAAAGTAATGTTAATCGGAAGAATAACAGCAAAACCTGAACTTCGTTATACACCATCAAATGTACCGACAACAAGATTCTCTGTTGCAATCAATAGAACATTTACTAATGCTAATGGAGAGCGAGAAACTGATTTTATAAACGTTGTTGTATGGCGTAAACAAGCTGAAAATGTTTGTAATTACCTAAATAAAGGAAGTCTTGTAGCAATCGAAGGAAGACTTCAAACAAACAATTATACAGATAAAGATGGTAATAAAAGATATTCTATGGAAGTTGTAGCAGACAATGTACAATTCTTAGAAAGTAAGACACAAAGTCAATCTAGAATTAATGAACCAACTCCATATGATTTCGAACCACAAACAAATAATGTAAATGTTGATGATGACCCTTTTGCTGATTTTGGCGATAGTGTGTCAATCGACGATAATTTTTTAGATTAAGGAGGAAAACATGGCAGAATTCTACCGTAAAAAGAAAAAAGTTTGCCAGTTATGTGCCGGAAAAACAATCGATTACAAAGATATTGAAAGTTTAAAAAGATTCGTTAGTATGGATAAAGGTAAAATCTTACCAAGAAGAATTACAGGAACTTGTGCTAAACACCAACGCCAAGTTGCTAATGAAATTAAGAAAGCACGTTTTATAGCAATCTTACCGTTTACTAAAAAGTAGGCGGTTTTTTCTTTTTTAAAATTATAGTTTACAAAATCGTTCAAATATAATTGTGTATATATTAATACAATAAACATAATAATACAATAAAAAACATGTTGACTAAAATAAAATGTTGTTGTATAATTTATTTAGTTTTGTTGATGAAGAAATTATCTAAGTAGTAATTTAGAATTCTATACAGGGAATTATGGTCACTGACTGAGAGCCATTTTAGAGAGTCTATATTATGAATTTCAATAATGGAGTCAAATCGTGATGAGCGTTATTCTATAGAGTGCTAAGAAATTAGAAAAAAGGTGGTACCGCGGATTTAATAGTGATTCGTCCTTTATGGTTACCACTATTTTTTTATTTTAAAGGAGAATATTATGGAAGAAAGATTAGAAGAAATTAAAACAAAAGGATTAGAAAAAATAAACCAAATCAAAGCAATCGAAGAGGTACAAGAAATTACTAGAGAACTAACTGGTAAAAAAAGTGAATTAAATGATATTTTAAGAACCATGGGTAGTTTATCTGATGATATGAAAAAGACTATTGGTATTAAGACAACAGAAATTAAAAATTTATTTACGTCAAAATTAAAAGATAAAGAAGAAGAATTAATAAATGCTAAAAGTGTTGTTGATGTACCACTAGATTTAACAATTCCAGGAACTAACATTTCTAATGGTTCACTACACCCAATAACACAAATGTGTTATGATTTAAATGAAGCCTTTTTATCTTTAGGATTTGAGGTTTATAGTGAAGATGATATTAGTAGTGAAAAATTTGCTTTTGATAATTTAAATTTCCCGGCTGATCACCCAGCAAGACAATCTATGGATACATTTTGGGTAGAAGGAACAGAAGATAAATTAGGAAATGAAAGACTATGTTTAAGACCACATCTAACAGGTGGCTCAGTTAGATATTTACTAAAACACGGCGCTCCTGCAAGATTTGTATATCCAGGAAGAGTTTATAGAAATGAAAATACTGATGCAAGACACGAAAGAGCATTTTTCCAATATGAAGCATTAATAGTAGATAAAAATATTTCATTTTCTTCAGGTATGGTAATGATACAAACAATTTTAGAAAAAGTATTCGGAAGAAAAATTAATGTTCGTATGCGTGAAGGGTTCTTCCCATTTACTGAGCCAGGATATGAAATAGATATGGAATGTTTAGTGTGTGGTGGAAAAGGATGTAAAGTATGTAATCACAATGGTTGGATTGAAGTTATGCCAGGTGGGGTAATTCATCCAAATGTTTTAAAATCAGCTGGATTAAATCCAGAAGAGTGGACAGGATTTTATATCAATATTGGTTTAGACAGATTAGTAATGATGCGTTATGGTGTGGATGATGTAAGACTTTTCCACAGTGCAGATTTAAGATTTTTAAAACAATTTAAATAGGAGGTTAAAAATGAAAGTATCATTAAATTGGGTAAAAAAATATGTTGATTTAAAAGAAGATTTAACACCAAAACAAATAGCTTATGACTTAACTTTAAGAACAGTTGAAGTAGAAAGTGTAGAAAATACAAAAGATAAATTTCACGATATAGTAGTAGGTAAAATATTAGAAGTAAAAGAGCATCCAAATGCAGATTCCCTAAGAATTTGCATAACAGATATCGGTGAAGAAGAACCTGTACAAATCGTATGTGGTGGTTCTAATCTATATTCTGGTGAATATGTAGTAGTATCTAAACCAGGCTCAGAAGTTTATTGGCACGGACAACCAGATTTAGTTAAAATAAAAAGAACAAATATGCGTGGAGTTTCATCATATGGAATGATATGTGGAGCAGAAGAAGTATATCTAGAAAATATATTCCCACCAAAAAGTGAAGATGAAATCGTAGACTTAAAGGGAATAGAATGTAGGGTAGGACAAAATATAGCAGATTTAATTTGCATGGATGATGTCGTACTAGAAATAGATAATAAATCTCTAACAAATAGACCAGATTTATGGGGACATTATGGAATTGCAAGAGAATTATCAGCTATTTATGACGCACCACTAAAAGAATTACCAAGTGTAAAATTAGATGAAAATCTACCAAAATATGATGTAGAAATCAAAGATGAAAGTAAATGTTATAGATATGCTGCTATTGAAATAGAAAATGTATATGATAAACAATCACCAATGTGGATGCAAGCAAGCTTAATTAATGCAGGTATGAGACCAATTAATGCCATTGTTGATATTACTAACTATGTTATGTTAGCAACAGGACAACCACTACATGCATTCGATAGAACTCATGTTGATGGAAATAAAATTATTGTAAGAAACGCTAAAAAAGATGAAGAATTACTTTTGTTAGATAATAATACAATTAAATTAACTGAAGATGATTTAGTTATAAGTGATGTTAATAATGCAATAGCGTTAGCAGGTATTAGAGGCGGTAAAAAAGATTCCATTTTAAAAGAAACAACAGGTATAGTTTTAGAAGTTGCCAACTTTACTGCTAAAACAATAAGAAAAACAGGTAAAAGATTTGATGAAAAAACAGATGCTTCTATAAGATATGAAAAAAATATCGATACAGAAAGAGTAGAACAAGGAATTTCTCTTGCTCTAGAATTATTTAAAAAATTATTCCCTGAGTCTAAAGTTGTTTCTTATAATGATGTAAATCCAGTTAAAACCCAAAGAGAAGTAATCGATGTTCCAGAAGAATTTTTAAATGTTAGATTAGGAAAAATATTACCTAAAGATACTATTTTAAAAGTATTAACTAAACTAGGATATGATGTAGAATATAAAAATAAAATATATCATGTAATAGTTCCAGTATACCGTTCAACAGGAGATGTATACCTTAAAGATGACGTAATGGGAGATATTGCAAGACTGCTTAGCTTTGAAAGTTTTGAACCAAAACCATTAACAATTAAGTTTGAACATGCAGTTTTACAAAATAAAGTTTTATTAGAACAAAGATTAAAACAATATTTAGCTTATAGATGTGGTTTTAACGAGATATTTACATATCCTTGGATAGATGAAAAATATATTAATGCTGCATCTATTGATAAAGATAACTCAGTTAAATTAGCAACCCCACCATCTCCTAGTGAAGCATATTTAAGAAGCTCACTAGTTCCAGGAATGCTAGAAGCAATATCTAAAAACTTAAGATATTATAATGATTTTAGATTATTTGAGATGGCTCAAGTATTTGAAAAAGGTGAATACCACGAATCTTGTGAAGAAGAAACATTACCAATTCATAAAAAATTATTAACAGCCACAATTGTAGGACGTGACGCAAGTAAAGTATTTTATGAATTAAAAGGCGTATTAGAATCTATGTCAAGTTATTGTCATATGGAATCTATCACATTTGAAAAAGGTGAAAAACCATCATATGGTGATGTAGATGTTCATTTAAATATAATGTTAAATGGTAAGATTATTGGTAATTTATGCTTGCTATCAATAAAAACAATGAGTTTATCAAAAATTAAAAGAGCTAATGTTGCTTTATTTGAATTAAATGTTGATGAGTTAATACCACTATCATCAAGAGAAAATAAATTTGAACACATTCCATTATTACCTTTAGTAGAAAAAGATTTATCAATTATAGTTTCTGATGATATAACTTGGGAAGAAATATCTAATTCAATCAAAGGAAAAGTAAAAGAAGTTAAATTTATTGAAGAATATAGAGGAGAACAAATTAGTAAAGGAATGAAATCTATTATGCTAAGAGTAATAATAGATAATGTAGATACAACTATGACAAGTGAAGAAATTAATTCAAAACTAGAAAGTATCTTAAAAACATTAAATAAAAAATGTGGAGCAACTCTAAGAGAAGAATAAAAAAATATATTCAAATTATTGAAAAATAAATAGTTATGTGCTATTATTTAAATAGTAGGAGATGAGTAATATGGTTAGATTAGATAATGTACACAATATGTTAACTCTCGGGGGGGGGTTATTTAACTAACCATATAAATAAACACGAGGAAACTAGGTTTATAGCCTAGGTTTCTTTCGTGTTTTTTTGTTGCTCATAAAAGGAAGTGATATAAAAATATAATAAAGAAATATTTTATTTTCATTCTTGAAAAATAAAAACAACTGTGTTACTATATAGTTAACATATAACAATATGTTTAAAAAAATAGGGGTTGATGTATAAAAAGTAGTAACAGTGGTAAATTAAATAATAGTAAAAATTAATGAAAGGAAAGTAGTATGAAGAATAAAAAGAATGGATTTACATTAATAGAATTATTAGCAGTAATAATAGTATTAGCAATAATAGCATTAATAGCAACGCCAATAATATTTAATGTAATCGAAAATGCAAAAATTAAGTCATTAGAAAATAGTTGCTATGGAGTAATAGATGCAGTAAGAACAAAATATGCTGAAGGATTACTAAACTCAGAAAATGGACTAGTAGATTTAACTGGAGATGTAGCAAATTTAACAATAGCAGGAGAACATCCATACATGGGAACATGGACAATCGATAATTCAAAAGATAGTGCTGAAAGAGGAATTAAGATTGAAGGAGTAAAGTTTGCTTCAATGAAGAATTATACATGTTCAAATGTAGATGAAAATGGAGCAATTACAAATAAAGTAAGTTGTGAACAAGATGGAGTAGATGAAGTAGATGAAGTTCAACCGACGATAACAGCAAAACAAGGAACAGTAGAAGTAAACAAAGGAACAGTTCAAAAAATCAAAGACTATTTCACAGTAAAATTTGGAAAAACTGGCGGACAAGTTACATGTGAAGTAGCAAATGTAAGTGAGTTAGATGTAGGAGACCATACAGTAAAATGTACAGCAACAGGAACAAATGGAAAAACAGCCGAAGCAACTGTAAAAATAACAGTAAAAGATGTATTTACATTAGCAGTAGATAATAGTGGAGCAAATAAACCAGTATTGTATACAAATATGATACCAGTAGTGTATGATGGAACAAAATGGGTATATAGTGACGGAACCCAAACGAATTGGTATAACTATACAGATAAACAATGGGCAAATGCAGTAGTATTAAATAGTGGAGTTACTAAAAATGTAGGCGATGAAGTAACAGAAGAAGAAATATCTTTATGGTATGTATGGATTCCAAGATACAAATACACTATATTTAATGGAAATAATGAAAGTGTATCAGAACAATTAATCAGTGTAACATTTGAAAATGGAACAAGTACAACAGGAACAGGAGAAAATGTAACACATCCAGCATTTACTTTTGGAAGCACTGAGTTAACAGGATTCTGGGTAGGAAAATTTGAAGTAAGTGGAAGTACAAGTGCAATTACAGTTAAACCAAATGTAACAAGTTTGAGAAGTCAAACGGTATCAAGTTTCTTTACAGCCATTCAAAATGTAAAAACAACATATGGAATAAATAATGCAGATTCACATATGATGAAGAATATGGAATGGGGAGCAGTAGCATACTTAAAACAAAGTAAATATGGACTAGGAACAACAGATATAGCAGTTAATACAAATTCAAGTTATTATACTGGTGGAGGAACAAGTGATGCATATAAAACAAATGTAGCCCAATCTACAACCGGAAATGTTTATGGAGTATATGATATGTCAGGTGGAGCTTGGGAGAGAGTAATGGGTAACATGAAGAACTCAAGTAATACATTCTATTCAAGTGATGCTGGATTCACAACTGCTCCAGATGCAAAATATTATGACAGTTATAAATACGACACCTCTAATACAAGTCATGCAAGAGGAAAATTAGGAGATGCCACAAAAGAGACTTTAGCTACTTTTGGAAGTAATACTGGTGGATGGTATTCAGATTACGCGTACTTCCCGCGCTCGAGCTCCCCTTTGTTCTATCGTGGGGGCATCTACGGCAATGGTACTAATGCAGGTGTGTTCAGCTTCACCTTCAGCGACGGTGGTGGCTACAACGACCGTTCTGCCCGCGCTGTCTTGTCGGCGCCATAGACTTTGTAAAGCGAATCGAAGCAAAGGCTATTTCCCTTTGACTTCAGCAAGATATGGAATAGAAGGGAATAAATATAAAATAAAAAGACTATTTTCTTAAACAAATAGTCTTTAATTTTTATATCTAATTGTCTCATTTGATATATTAAATATAATTCCCATCATAATCATATAACTAAGCAAACTAGAACCACCATAACTTATAAACGGAAGAGTAATCCCCGTAATAGGCATAATACCAAAAGTCATTCCAATATTTTGTAGTTGTTGATATATAAGCATACCAACACAACCAGCAATAACATATTTATTAATTAAATTGTTATTTTTTAAAGCTAATAGAATTAATTTAATATCAAATATAGCAAGTAGCGTAATTAAGATACATGAACCTACAAAACCAAAGTTATTAGCATATACAGCAAATATAAAATCTGTTTGAGGTTCAGGAAAGTAAATTGGCGTATTATTTAATCCCATTCCAAATATTCCTCCAGCGCCAATTGAGGCCATTCCATTTTGTAATTGATATCCACTACCACTAGACCAATCTAATAATCTATCAATTCTTAAGAAGAAGTCTGTTCCAAATATTTTAATAAACAAATCAGTATCTACAAAGTAAGTTAACAATACAAAACCTACTGCTAAACCTAAAATAGAAAAGGCTATAATAAACCATCTATATCTAATTCCTGATATGAACAACATAATTAGAGTTATAAGTAAATATATTAATACAACGCCTGTATCTGGTTGTAGAAAGGTTAAAATACTTGGTATTAAAACAACAATACCTATTTTTAAAATAAACCAAAATTCTTCTTTAACTGTATGATTAGAATCCTCATTAAAATCTTTAATCATAACTGCTTCAGTTAAAATTAGAATTATTTTCATAAATTCACTTGGCTGAATTGTTCCAATCCCAGGAAGTGTGTACCAACATCTTGCATTATTAATAGGTGTTCCGAAAAGAAGTAATCCAAATAAGGAAATAACGCCAACAACATACAAGAACCAAACATGTTTAAAAATACTAAAATTACCTATAAACATAATAAAATACGCTAAAATAAATCCAGCAACATACCACAATAATTGTTTAATAACCAAAGTATTAGTATTTATTAGCATTTGAGCACTATTAATAGTTAGTAGACTTATAATTATAAAAATAAATAATAGAATTAAAATACCAATATCTACTTTATATTTTGAATTTCTCATAATATTCACCATTATTATCTTACACCAAAATTAATAATTATACAACATAACTATTTTATTTTAATTAAATTTATAGTATAATTAAATAGGTGATAATATGGAAAATTTATGGCAATATATTATTATAATTATAATCATGATTTTAATTGCAATAGCTATTATTAAAACAAAACAGAAGGATTTTAAATTAGATGCTAATAAACTAGTATCATATCTAGGTGGTAAGGAAAACATTGTGAATTATGAAGTAAATAAATCAAGATTTATAGTTACATTAAATGATGTTTCCATTGTAAATAAAGAGGGAATCCAAAAAATGGGAGCACAAGGAATTGTTGAAATTGAAAATCAACTAAAAATTATTTTAGGAGAAAATGCTAAGCAATTAAAAAAATATATTGACGACTTAAAATGATCATTTTGAACATTTTTTTTCTTTTTTCGACAAAATGCGACAAAATAAAGGTATATAATGTACTTGGTGATTAGATATGACTTTATTTGAAAATTTAGTATTAAATTTTATAGTTTTATTATTTCCGATTTTAGTTTATTTACTTTATTTAACTTTTAATAATGAATTTATGCAAAAAGAAAACAAATTATATTTGGATTTAGCGTTATTAAGTTCAACATTTTTAATTCTTAAAGTATTAATTACAACTAATATATATACGTTTGCTGTATTTTTGAATGTTCCTTTAATTTTAGCTTATTTAAGTAAAAGATATAAAATAGTATTAGTTATAAACTTTTTGATTTTTCTAATTTATGGATTTAATAATACATTAATTATAGTAATAATAGAATATTTGTTAATATTTTTAACATACAAAAAATTTAATAGTGATACATTTATAAAATTATTTGCAATCATTAAACTAGTTTTTAATTTAATCATCATTAAAGATTATAATTTATACAATATTATATTAACTGTTATAAGTGTATTTATGATGTTTGTATTATCATACTTTACAATGTATTTATTTAATAAAAGCAATAAAGTATTAAATATGTATATATCATTAAAAGAGTTTGAAAAAGAAAAGAAAATAAGAGATTCATTATTTAAAATAACTCATGAAATTAAAAATCCAATTGCTGTTTGTAAGAGCTATTTAGATATGTATGATTATAAAAATAAAGAACATCAAAAATATATTCCAATTATAAAAGAAGAAATTGATAAAATATTATATTTGTTACAAGATTTCTCATCGATGAGTAAAATAAAAATAGAACCTGATATTATGGATATTAATATGTTACTTGAAACTATAGTAGACCATTTTGAACCTATTTTAAAGGTAAATTATATAAAATTCAATTATGAAGTAAGACAAGATGAATTATATATAAATGGTGATTATAATAGGTTAAATCAAGTTTTTACTAATTTATTAAAAAATAGCATCGAAGCTATGGATAAACAAGATAAATTAATCAAATTATATACTAAGTTAGATAATAATCAAATTACAATCTATTTTGAAGACAATGGAATGGGAATAGATAAAGATGATATAAATAAAATAAAAGAGCCATTTTATACAACTAAAAAAAATGGAACCGGATTAGGAGTTTCTCTATCATGTGAAATAATAGAGGCTCATAAGGGAACCATTTTATATCGTTCTAAAGTAGGTGTTGGAACAAAGGTAATTGTAACGTTACCTATATTAAAAGAGTTTAATTAACCGCTTCAACAAAATATTCTTCGTTGAAATCATGATAGCCCGTATTTAGGGCTTTTAATTCGTCCGTTGTTATTAAGAAAAATTTATTTAAAAGTATGTTTTCTCCATTAGATGTAACTGGGTCATCCCAAGTTAAGTCAAGATGTAACCATTTACCATCTAAGTAAACTAAATTCCAAACGTGGTCTTCACCAGAAATTTTATAATTTGGAATTCCGATTTTATTTAAGAATATAGCCATTAAATCAGTATAGCCACCACATAAAGCTTTACCATATAATAGTGGCCCTATAGCTGTGTGTGATGGATTATTAATATCGGTTAATTTACTTTCTACATATTCAACATCATATTTAGTATTATTAATTACATAATCGTGAAAAGCTTTAATTTTTTCTCTATCACTCATATTATCAGTAATAATTGATTTCATTATACTATCTACTTTAGTATTAATAAATGATATTTCTTCTTGGTTGTATGTTTTAATAGGTGAAATTTCAACTCTGCCAAAAGAATTAACTGATAAAAATATTTTTGTATAACTATTGTATGGATGTAAGAAATTATTTAAAACTAAATGTTCATCATTATTAGAAAGCTTATTAATATCATTACTACAATTATCATAATTGCAATAAAATGTAAATGAATTCCAACCATTGTTTAAAACAGTATACACAATTTTTGATAATTGTTCTTTTGAATTAGCATAGAAATCATATGTTTCATCAACATAAAAGAAAGTATCTTTTAGTTTGTATTCATTTGCCTCTAAAGCAACTGGTGTATCACGATAAATTATTTTTTTAACTATAAAATTTTGAATAGCTTTATTATTTAATAAAACTATAATAAAAATAGCTATCAAAATAAATAATGAAATTGTTTTTTTCATATGTCACCCCTTATAAAATAAAAAGCCAATTATTCCATGGCATTTACTTTTTTTGATAATCTAGATTTTTGTCTAGAAGAAGTATTTTTCTTAATTACTCCAGCACTTGTAGCTTTATCAATTCTTTTAATTGCAGTTTTTAGATTATCACTAGCTGTTTGTTTATCTTTGTTAGAAATTGCTTTTTCAACACTCTTAATCGCTGTTTTCATACTAGCAGCGTAATTGTTATTTGCTTCTTTTTGTTTTGCTATTACTTTAATTTTCTTCTTCGCATTTTTCATATTAGCCATAATTTCACCTCCAAGTTCTTAAGGACAACCTAATTTTACCAAAAATAAATGCAAAAATCAACTATTTATTGTAAATTGTTTTGCTTTTTCTCTTTCATTACGACTTGTAGTGAATGATTTTATATATTGTCTTAAAAAATATACTTTATCTAAATTATTATCAAAAATTAAATCACCAAGTTCAATAGCTTTTTTTAAATTTATTTCATTATATTCAAGAATACTACATTTTTTAACTGCAATTAATCTTTTTAAAATAGTTTCATAATCAAAATCGTGTCTTTTACAATAATTTAAAAATTTTATAAAAAAGTTAATATTATTTTGCCAAATTACAGCATCTAAACTGGCATTTGGACATCTAAATTCAATTACATTAGCAAATTCACATTTCTTAGGATTTGTTGCTCTAAATAAGTTAACTGAAGTATATCTATCAACTGGACCAAAATACCTTGTAAATAAAGTATTTATTTTATATATGAAAGTTTTAGTATCGTATTCTTTTAAAAGAAGAGGATTAGTTTTTAAACTTTCTTGTATTTGCTCGAAAAACTCTTTATATTTGTAAGCAACTGGTTTAGCATAATAATTAGCACGTAGACGTATACTTTTAAATTCTCCACTTGTGAATCTGAAAATAATATCTTCATAACTTGCCCAAAGTAATACAAAGTTTAACCAAGTTTTGTTATCATCACCAAGAATTTGAGTTCCAATATTTACATGACCACTACAATTTTCAGCAATAGTTCCATATGATTTTACTATATCTAAAACTTCTTTAATACTTTTCCAAGTTTTAATTTGATTTCTTAATATACCACTATTAACTTCTACCTTTTCACAATCTTGTGTAGCAGAGAATGTTTTAAAATGTTTACTATTAAATTCTTCACTTAAATCAAAAATTGTAAAATCTTGTCTTGAATTACTATTAAATTCTACCTCTAATCCAAAAGTTGAATTTGAATCTATTTTTATTTGATTTCTAAGTTGAAGGTAAAAACTATTTATAAGAGTGATTATATATTTTAAATCATTATCATTCATTTCACTTAATAAAACATTTTTTTTGGGTTTTAATTCATCAAAAATCATTTTAAACCGTCCTTGTGAATTTCTTGGCTTTATAATATGGTTCAGTCCTAATTTTAAATGATTTTAAATATTGTTTTAAAAAGTAAACTTTATCTAAATTGTTAGTAAAGATTAAATCGCAAAATTCTAAAGCCTGTTTTAAGTTAATAGTTTCATTGTATGCTCTTAAATTATTAGGAATTCCATTTTCTACTAATTCACTATGTCTTTTATTTATTAATTCTAAATCAACTTCACTTTTACAACGCATTATCAATTTAGTAAATAAATTTAAATTATTTTGCCAAATAACTGGATTTAGTGTTGCGTTAGGACATCTAAATTCTATAGTATTGTAGTGGTCAAATGATTCTAAATTATTTACATTTAAAAAATTAATCGCATTTCTTTTTTTACCTAATGTTTTAATTATTTCATTTACGCTTAGTCCTTCTTGTAAAGCTTTATTATAAATCTCCCAAAAAGTATTTGAAAGTGGTGCTGCATATAAAATAACACTTGGTCTTGTAGCTAAAAACTCACCACTTGTAAACCTAAATATTATATTCTCATATGTTGACCATATTTTCAAAAAATTTAACCATGTATTTAGATTACTTCCCATAGTTTGAGCACCTATATGAATATGCCCACCACATTTACTTGATATAAAAGCATCTTTATTAACAATTTTACAAACTTCTTTTATATCTTGCCAATTCCTTTTGTTGTCGATTAAAACATCAGTTCTAACTTCAAAACCACAAGTTAAATCTTTTGCTATAACCCAAGCTTCTTCTTGAAATTGTCCAAAATAATCGGCTAATCTTTTTTCGATTCTTTCTTTCATAGCATCTTCAAATTCAATTTCAAAACCAAAAGTTGTTTCATAACCAAGTCCAAGCTTATCCCTTAATGTTAGATAATATTCTTCAAGTTTATTTATTAATTCTTGTAAATCATTTTCGTTAAAATCTTTAAAACAGTCATTTCCATCTTTGTTTATTAGATTAAATATATCCATATCAATCACTCACTTTTTTGCCATTTATTCTAACACATTTCTATAAATTGTCAATAATTTATACATAATTAATATTAAAAAGTCAAAACTAATTCTAGGTGATTACATGAAACATGAAATTGATTTAAAAAAATACAACATGCGAACTGATTTAGTAAGTGATGTAGTAACAGAAGAAATAGATGGAATAGTTAAAAAGGTAGCAAAAGAAGACGATATAACAATTACAGAAATTACTGTTTTAGAAAGTGGAAGTATTAGAATAAATAAAAAAGAGGGAACTTATATTACAATTGAGTTTAATGATGTGACTGACTATGACAACAAAGAAAAAGTTAAAAAGGTATTTAGCATTTATTTAAAAAAAATGTTAGAAAAGTTAAAAATTAAAAAAAATGATAGTTGTTTAATCGTTGGACTTGGAAATGATAAATCAACCCCAGATTCCCTAGGACCTAATTCGATTAATAACATTATAGTTACTAATCATTTGTTTGAAGTTGGAGAAATTGATGAGGGATTTAGAAGAGTTTTTGCGATTGCTCCAGGTGTTATGGGACAAACAGGAATTGAAACTAGCAAGGTAGTATTAAGTTTAATTGAAACTCTAAAACCAGATTTTGTTTTAGTAATTGATGCTTTAGCTAGTCAATCGTTAGATAGAGTAAATAAAACTATTCAATTAACTGACACAGGAATTCATCCTGGTAGTGGGGTTTCAAATAGTAGAAAAGAAATTAGCAAAGAAGTAGTAGGTATTCCAGTTATAGCGATAGGTGTTCCAACAGTGGTTGATGCTGTTACGATTGTAAGTGACACAATTAATTACATGTATAAACATTATTCGTACTCAAAACAAAATATTGATAATCCATTAAATAAACTATTATTTAATATTCAACCAAATTACTTAAAAAAGGATGTAAAAGTTTTAAAAGATGATAAAGAAAAGTTATTTGGAATAGTTGGAAGTTTAAGTGAATATGAAATGAAACAATTAATCTTTGAAGTTTTAACTCCGATTGGTTATAATTTTATGGTTACAGTAAAAGAAATAGATTTCATTATTGAAAAGTTAAGTGATGTTATAGGTAACGGAATAAATATGGCACTACATGATAATGCTATCACAAAATTATGAAATGAAATGCCACAAAATTATGAAACAAAATACCACAAAATTATGAAATGAAGTTGCAATATTGTTGATTTTTATATATAATATATGTAGGTGATAGAAATGAAATACATTAATAGAATAGTTGATGAAGAAATTAAAAACAAACTAAATATAACAGGAGCAGTTGTTATAAAAGGACCTAAATGGTGTGGGAAAACAACTAGCGCTAAACAAATTGCTAAAAGTTTTTTAGAGATGCAAAATCCAGACTTACAAGACAATTATATTGAATTAGCAAACACTAAACCTTCATTATTATTAAATGGTGATAAACCTAGACTTATCGATGAATGGCAATTAGCGCCAAAATTATGGAATGCTGTAAGATATTCAATCGATAGTACAGGACTTACAAACCAATACATTTTAACAGGCTCATCAACACCATTAGAAGATTCAACACTACATAGTGGGGTGGGAAGATTTTCTTTTGTTACAATGCGCCCATTAACATTATATGAAAGTGGTGATTCAAACGGCAAAATATCTCTTAACGATATTTTAAGCGGCAATAGAGATATTGATGGAATAACTACTGATTTAACATACGAAAAAATTGCTTATGCATTATGTCGAGGTGGGTGGCCTAACTCTTTAAAAATGGATAATCAAAATTCTTTGCTTGTTGCTAAGAGTTATATTGATGTTTTAGTTGAATCAGATATTTCAAGAATTGATGGTGTAAAAAGAGAACCGGATTTGGCTAGAGCAATCCTTAAAAGTTATGCAAGACAAGTATCAACTATTGATTCTAATCAATCGCTTTATGATGATGTTCGTGCAAATTATCAAGATGTATCAGATAGAACAATTATGGATTATTTATCAACTTTAAAAAAATTATATATAATTGATGAAATCGAATCATGGAATCCAAATATAAGAAGTAAAACTGCTATTAGAACATCACCTAAAAAAAGTATGGTTGACCCATCACTTGCTGTTGCTGCATTATCTTGTACTGTTGATGATGTAATACACGATATTAAGACATTTGGGTTATTATTTGAAAATTTGGTTAATAGGGATTTAAAAGTTTATGTTAATAGTATTGGAGGAACATTAAGACATTATCGTGATAGATATGGATTAGAATGTGATAATGTAATTCATTTTGATAATGGTAAATATGCTTTAATCGAAGTAAAACTTGGTGGAAATAAGATAAAAGAAGCAATCAAGCATCTTAATGAACTTAGGAATTTGATTATTGAAAATCAGCCAAAATTAGGAGAACCTGAATTTATGATGGTTATAACTGGTACAGACATGGCATACAAAGATGATAATGTTTTAGTTGTTCCAGTTGGGTGTTTAAAAAATTAATTCTTGACAAAATATACAAAAAAGTATATAAGTATTAAAAGGTGATTTAAATGATTTATATTTTCGGACATAAAAAACCTGATACTGATTCAATTTGTTCAAGTATCGCTTTATCGTATTTAAAAAATCAATTAGGTTATAAAACTGAACCAAGGACTTTAGGAAGTTTAAATAATGAAATTAAGTTTGTTTTAAACAAATTCGATTTCAAAGAACCTAAGTACTTACATGATGTTAAGTTACAAATAAAAGATTTAGTATATCAAAAAAATTGTTACTTAAATGAGCGATTATCAATATATGATGGTTATTCATATATGAAAGAAAATGGGTTATCTGGTATTCCTATTGTTAATAATTTACAAAAATTAACTGGTTTAGTAACACTAAAAGAAATCGCTAAAGAACTAATTGAAGGAGACTTTAGTAGGTTAGATACTAATTATGATTTACTACTTAAAGTAATAGATGGAGTCGAAGTACTAAGATTTAATGATGAAATTAAAGGTACAGTAAAAGCTGCTTCATACAAAAGCACAACTATTTTAGAAACAGTAAATTTTAATAGCGATGATATAGTAATAGTAGGTGATAGACACAGTGTATTAGAATATGCTATTAACTCGAAAATACAATTATTAGTTGTTGTAGGAGATTGTGAAGTAAAAGAAGAACATTTAAAACTAGCTAAAGAAAATAAAGTAAGCATAATTAAAACTCATTATGATACATTCACAACAACAAAGTTAATTAATTTAAGTAATTATCTTAAAACAGTTTCTTTTAAAGAACCAATTTCTTTTGAAACAAGTGATTATTTCTCTAATTTTGAAGAAAAAGCTCGTAAATACAAACATACTAATTATCCTATTTTAAATAATAAAAATGAATGTGTTGGAATGCTTAGAATGATTGGTTTAATCGAAAAAAAACCAAAACAAGTTATTTTAGTTGATCATAACGAAAAAGAACAAAGTGTTGATTATTTAGAAGAAGCAGAAATTATTGAAGTTGTTGACCACCATAAATTAAATCCGATGTCTACATCAAGACCAATAAATTTTAGAAATATGGCAGTTGGAAGCACATGTACAATTGTTTATAATTTGTTTAAAGAAAACAATATTTCTATTCCTAAAAATATAGCAGGATTACTAATTTCTGGTATTATTTCTGATACACTTATGTTAAAATCTCCAACTAAAACAAGATTAGATGAAGAAGCAATGGCTGATTTGCAAAAAATTACTGGTATAGATTATATTGAATATGGAAAAGAAATGTTTAAAGCTGGTTCTTCACTAGTAGGTAAAACTAAAGAACAAATATTGTTTACTGATTTTAAACGATTTACAGCTGGTGATTATTTTATTGGAATTGGTCAAATTAATACAACAGATGTAACATCTATTTTAGATGAATTAGATGAATATGTTTCATTGATTAATAAAATAGCAGTAGAACAAAATTATAAAATAATAGCTTTATTTGTAACTGATGTAATAAACAATGGTTCATATTTAATATATAATGAAGATTCAAAATTAATATTTGAAAAAGTATTAAACAAAGATATAAAACAAGGAATATACTTAAAAGGTATAGTTTCTAGAAAAAAACAAATAATTCCTGTTTTAATGGAAGAATTAGAAAAATAAAAAGTTAGTAGCTTTTTATTTTTTTTGACATATTATTTAGTAATATTTTGATACAATTCAAATATATTATACAAGGAGATTAACTATGAAAAAAATTATTAAATTAGTTTTAATTGGTTTTAGCTTATTTTTAATTTATGAAGTTATATCTTATTTTTTAACAGATGTGAAATTAGTAAATGGTAATAGTGAATTTGTAAAAAAAATATTGCAAGATTCTAATTACCACCTTTTATATGAAAAACAAAATAAAAATATTATATCTAAATTTATTAAATTGACTAACCATGTTGAAATAAACAAACCGGTTACATTATTAGAATCTAGTTTTTCATATAATAACAAACCGGCACTTGTATACATGCAAAATAGTTTAGAAAGTAAACCTAGAGTATATATTTATAGTACTCATCAAGGGGAAGAATATAGTGGCGAAGGACTTTTAGAATATGGAATAAATCCTGGAGTTATGATGGCATCATATATTATGCAAGATAAATTAAATAATTTAGGTATTGAAACTTTAGTTGAAGAAAGAAGTGTAGCAGATTACTTAAAAGAACACAATATCAACTATAAACAAAGTTATCAAGCAACTAGATATTTTTTAACAACAACATTAGAAAAGTATAACGATTTCGATTTAGTAATCGACCTTCATAGAGATGCATTATCAAAAAGTTTATCGACTATAAAAATTAACGGAAAAAGTTATGCTAAAATACTATTTGTAATGAATCCCAATTATGATTCAAATATTGCTTTAGTAAAAAGATTAAATAATACTATCAACAAAAAATATCCGGGTTTAAGCAGAGGAATATATGATAAATATAGAGATACATTCAACCAAGATTTAAATAAAAATGCATTGTTATTAGAAGTAGGTGGTCAATTAAATACAATTGATGAAGTTATAAATACAATTGATGCGGTAGTCGAAGCAATCGAGGAGAATATATGAAAGAGTCTAAAACTAAAATACAAACTAAAATATTTAGATTGCTTTTAGGAATTAGTTTTACAATATATATAACTACTTATATTAGTAACAAATACGGATATTATGAATATAAAAAACATGAACAAGCCACACTAACACAAGAACAAATAAAAAAATTTGAACAAGATGTTAAAGCAGGAAAAGATATTTCTTTAGAAGATTACTTATTAAACACTGATAAAAACTACCAAACAAAATTATCAGGAGTTGGTTTAAAAATTTCTAACGGAATTTCTGATGTGGTTAAAGTTAGTGTTGAGAAATTCTTTAATTCGATTAATGAAGTAGTTACTGAATCAAATAGTTAAAACTATTTTTTTCTTGTTTAAATAAACAATTTATTATATAATATTTAAACAACATATAGTGTAGGTAGGAGGTATATGTATTTATCAAGAAAAGATGCTAAAAAAATTAACTATAAAGGAAATATAGAAGAAAACAATAATAATTTTATTAATGAAAAGTTAATAGAATTAAAAGATTATTTTGATAATATATTTGATGATATTATATTAGATGAAGAACAAAGAAAAGTAATTTTAACTGATGAAGATTATAATTTAGTAATAGCAGGAGCAGGTGCTGGCAAAACAACAACCCTAGCGGCAAAAGTAAAGTATTTAGTAGAAATTAAAAATATAAAACCAGAAGAAATATTGATAATATCTTTTACAAATAAAGCTGTACTTGAATTGATTGATAAGATAAATAAAGAATTTAAAATTCCTGCCAAAATATGTACATTTCACAAATTAGGATTAGATATTTTAAAACAAAATAATATAAATTATAAAGTAGTTAATTCTTACAATGTTATAAACAATTATTTTAACAATATACCATTTAGTGCTTTAAAAAACATTATATTGTATTTTAACGATTATATTAAATATAGAAATAATTTAACAACTCTTAATAATATAAAAGTTAAAAATATTAAAGATTTAGAAATTGCTAATTTCTTATATTTAAACAATATTAATTTTTCTTATCAAAATAATTTTTTGATTTTTCAAAACAATAAAAAAATTGTTATAAATAAAAGTCATAATAACTTATTTGTAAATTTAAAAGAAAAAATAACTAAACAAATATATATAAATATTAATAGTGACAATATGTTATTAGAATTAGAAAAAAAATTAATTAAAAATAATTTTTATTTAAATAAAAGAGCATTAGAAGAAATATATGAAAATTATAGAAAAACTTATTTTTTTGATTTTAGTAATTTTGTTTATTTTTGTACTGATTTTATTCAACAATTAAAAATTAAAAATATAAATATAGATACTTTTAATAAAGAAAAATTAACTAAAAGAAGCAAATTATTTTTAAATATAATTGAAAAAATTTACAAGTACTACGAAGATTATTTAAATGTTAATAATTTAATTGATTTTGAAGATATGTTAAATAAAGCAACAAAGGTAGTTAGCAAAATAAATTATAAATATATAATAATTGATGAATATCAAGATGTATCAAATCAAAGATTTGCTTTAATTAAAAAAATAAGTGATAATAATGATGTTAAAATAACCTGTGTCGGAGATGATTTTCAAGCAATATTTTCTTTTTCTGGTTCTTCAATAGATTTATTTACCGAATTTGAAAAATGTTTTGGTTATTGCAGTAAACTAAAAATTACTAACACATATCGTAATAGTCAAGAGTTAATAAATATAGCAGGTAGATTTGTTATGAGAAATCCTAATCAAATAAAAAAACAACTACACTCATGTAAACATTTAAGTAAACCAGTTATAATTTGTTATACAAAAAATCAAATAGAAGAATTAAAAAAAATATTAAATCAAATAGATAGCAATAAAAAAGTTTTAATTTTAGGACGATACAATTTTTTAAAAAATGAAATTTTAAAAGAAAAAGATTTTAGTTCATTTAATGATAAAATAATTTATTCAAAAAAAGAAATGGATTTAACATTTCTATCTGTTCATAGTTCAAAAGGATTGGGCTTTGATGAAGTAATTATTTTAAATATGAGTGATGATGTGTATGGTTTTCCATCAAAAATAGAAAATGATGAAGTTATGTCATTATTAGGATATGATAATAATTTAGAAGAAGAAAGAAGATTATTTTATGTCGCTTTAACTAGAACTAAAAATCATGTTTATTTAATTGCAGATAAGGATGAACCTTCTTGTTTTGTTAAAGAAATCAGTTCTTTTTTAAACTAATTCCTAACATCCCACCAATGGTTGATGTTAATATAATTACAATGTATGTTAAATAATCTAGTTTATGTAATCCAAGAAAATTAAATAAAAATATTATGACGGACATAATTAAACCAAACTTTAAACCTTCTAACCAACCTTTATTATCACTTTTATTTCCAATTAATGCACTTCCAATCAATATACTTATAATTAAATTTATAACTTTAAACACTTTAACAATTGTTCCATTGAAAATTGAAAAATAATTAAAAATTGTTAGAATGATTGTTAAAATTATTATGCTACTTATAGTATATAATATACTTTTTGAAATGTTTTTTAAAAATATCATTAAATCACCTAGTAAAAAATATGTGATGTATAAAAAAATATGACTATAACCATAATATAGTAGGTGATTTTATGTATATAAATTTAGTTATTAAAACTACTGTTTTGTATGTTTATATTATGCTTTGTTATAGACTAATGGGTAAAAAAGAAGTTGGTAAATTAGGTATAATAGATTTAATCGTATCAGTTTTAATTGCTGAGTTAGCAGCTATGTCGATTGAAAGTGACGAAACATCCATATTGGTTTCTTTGATTCCAATTGCTGTTTTAGTAGTTATTCAAATAAGCTTAAGTTATATATCTTTAAAAAGTGTTAAAGTAAGAAAACTAATCGATGGTAGTCCTAAAATAATTATTAATAAAGGCAAAGTTGATTTTAAAGAAATGAGTAAATTGAGATATAGCCTTGATGATTTAATCTCTCAATTAAGGGAACAAAGTATTAAAAGTATTGAAGAAGTGAAATATGCAATTTTAGAAAATAATGGTAAATTATCGGTTTTTACAGATGATAATATATATCCAATGCCAATTATAGTTGATGGCGTTATCGATAATTATACTATTAATAATATGAACAAAGATACATCTTGGGTATATAACTTGTTAAAGAAAAATAATATAGAATTAGAAAATGTTTTTTATGCCTTTTATACTAAGAATAAAACTTTTATAATTAAAAAAGATGACAATGATTGACTTTTAGTAAATAATATGATAGTATAAAGGAACTTTCTTTGGGGGAGATGATTAAAATGGATAAAGTTAGAAATTTTGAATTGGATAGACTATATTATGGAAGAGTAGATGAAAATGGAATTTCTCATGATGATATATTTTGTAATATAGATGGCAAGTACTATGGATTTAATTGCCGAATTAGTACTAATGCATTAAAAAACAAAACTACTTTAAAGGATAAAGTTCAAAAACTAGGTTTAGAATCTTTAATTAGAAATAGTTCTTTTGATTATTTTGAAAGTTTAACTAAACGCCAAATAAGAAGAATATATAAAGCTTTAAGAGCAAGACAAAGTGTTAGTGATAGTGAAGTTGCAAGAATTGATGAAATGAGTAATCTTGTAGCATGTTATATAAGTGACTTGCTAGGATTGAATATAGCATCAAGACCACTTACAGATTTAAATTTAGTTACAATTTCTAATACAACTAATATACTAGTAACTGGATTAAAAGAGTTTAGATTTAGAGAATTATTGAAACCAATTGTTGAAGCTCAATTGTATGAATCTTATGATGAAGATAATAGTAGAATATATACTTGTAGAGATGGGCTTATCGATAGTAGTATAGCAGCTTGTCTAAGAAAAGCTAGAATTAAAAAAGATAATATAGTTTCAAAAAATCAATTTTCATTAAAAGTAAACGCTAAAGAAATTTCTTTACTTGATGCTTCTAGTGGATATGTAGTTTGTTATCAAGGCAAAGAAAAAGTTAAAAGAATATAAAAAATCATAATTTATACTTGACAAACATATGATAGTTAAGTATAATTAATGTGAACTTGAAAAAAAAGGAAAGCAGGTATCCAACCTCACCCGATTGCTATAGCTTTGGGTTAAACGCCAATAAGAGTGTTTTTTAAGGTGGATACTATTAATCTACCTTTTTTGTTTGTGGAGGTGTCAGGTATCGCAAGTAAGAGTAAGGATTTGTTTATTAATGAACAAATAAGAGCAAAAGAAGTAATGGTAATAGGGCCTAATGGAGAGCAACTTGGAACAAAACCAATTAAAGATGCATTAACATTAGCTAATTACGCTGGTTTTGATTTGGTTTTAATCAATTCAAATAGTAATCCACCAGTATGTAAAATTATGGATTACAACAAGTATAAGTATGAAAATAAAAAAAGAAATAAAGAAAATTTAAAAAAACAAAGGGAAGCTAACTTAGAGATGAAAGAATATCGTCTATCAGTTACAATAGATGAGCATGACTTCAACACTAGAGTTAAAAATAGTTCAAAATATTTAGAAAAAGGACATAAAATAAAAGCTTCAATTCGTTTTAAAGGAAGAGAAATGGCTCATACTGAACTTGGACGTGATAAACTACTTAAGTTTGCTAGTGCTTTGGAAAGTGTAAGTGAAATAGAACAACAACCGAAGCTAGAAGGTCGTTATATGACAATGATATTGATGCCAAAAAAAGAGAAATAGGAGGAAGTTTATGCCAAAAATGAAAACCCATAAGGGAACAAGCAAAGTTTGTAAAGTAAGACCAGGAGGTTCAATTAAAATTGGAATGCCAGGTTCAAGACACAATACTGGAAAGAAAAATGCGGCTGCAAACCGTAAAAAACGTAGCGGGTCATTAATGAGTAATAGTGATTACAAACGTTTAAAAGATATGTTATAGGAGGTAATTAAATGACAAGAGTTAAAGGTGGTACGATTAGTCGTGCTAGACACAAAAAAGTAATGAAACAAGCCAAAGGATACTTTGGAAGTAAACATCGTCTATATAAATCAGCTAATGAACAAGTAATGCATGCTGGAAAATATGCATTCCGTGATCGTCGTCAAAAGAAAAGAGACTTCCGTAAATTATGGATTACTCGTATTAATGCTGCATGCCGTTTAAATGAAATTAGTTATTCTAAATTTATTGATGGATTAAATAAAGCAGGAATTAGTATCAATAGAAAAATGTTATCAGAAATAGCTATTGATAATCCTAACGCTTTTAAAGATTTAGTAAAAGTAGCAAAAGAAGCATTAAATGGAGAAGTAAAAGAAGTAAAAAATGAAACAAAAGAAGTGAAAAATGACGATTTAAGTAAAAAAACAGTAGCTGAATTGAAAGCTTTAGCAAAAGAAAAAGGTGTAGAAGGATACACTACAATGAAAAAAGCTGAATTATTAGATGCTTTAAAATAAGGTTTAGAAATCTAGACCTTTTTTTTGTTTTAAAATAAAAAATAGGACATACACTTAATTAGGTGGGAATAATGTTTTTTAAAAAAATACACATTAGATTAAAAATAGTATTAATAATGTTACTTTTCTTTTTTCTATTAATTATAGGAAAAGTATTTTATATTCAAGTAATCCAATATAAAAAATTAAATAATTATGCTAATAGCTTATGGAGTCGCAATTTACCAATCGAAGCAAATAGGGGAAAAATATATGATACAAATGGAGTAGTATTAGCTGATAATGTAACAACAACATCACTAGTTTTAATTCCAAACCAGATTGTCGACAAAGAAAAAACAGCAAGTTTGATTGCTTCTATATTAAATGTAAGTTATGAAGATATGTATAAACATGTTAGTAAAAAAACTTCAATCGAAAGAGTTCATCCTGAAGGAAGAAGATTATCTTATGAAATTGCTGATAAAATTTCCGATTTGAAACTACCAGGAGTTTATTTACTAAAAGAATCAAAAAGATATTATCCATATGACACTTATCTAGCGCATACAATGGGTTTTGTTGGAATTGATAACCAAGGATTAAGTGGATTAGAACTTATGTATGATAAATATTTAACTGGAAGTTATGGCGCTATTAAATATTACAGTGATGCAAAAGGAAGCAGATTAAATTTATCAGAAATATATGAACAACCACAAGATGGGATTAATATGACTTTAACTATTAATTTTGATATTCAAAATGCTTTGGAGCGAGAATTAGATAACGCTTTAAGTAAGTATAACCCCGACCAAGCTTTAGGAATTGTGATGGACCCTAATAGTGGAGCGATACTTGCAATATCAAGTAGACCTAATTTTAGTCCTAGTAATTATAGCGTTTATACTGAAGAAGTTATAAATAGAAATTTACCTATTTGGGCTACTTATGAACCTGGTAGTACATTTAAAATAATAACTTTAGCAACCGCTTTAGAAGAAAATGTAGTTGATTTAGATAATGACCATTTTTATGATGGTGGTTCTGTGAATGTTTCTGGTGCGACTCTACACTGTTGGAAACACGGAGGACATGGTGAACAAACATACTTACAAGTTGTAGAAAATTCTTGTAACCCAGGGTTTGTTAACTTAGGATTAAAACTAGGTAAGGAAACACTATTTAAATATATTAAAAGTTTTGGGTTTGGTAGTAAAACAAATGTTGATTTAAATGGTGAAGCGAATGGAATACTATTCGATGTAAATAAAATAGGCGATTTGGAACTTGCTACAACTGCTTTTGGTCAAGGTGTATCAGTAACTCCAATACAACAAATTGCAGCTGTAAGTGCAGCAATTAATGGTGGAATATTATATCAACCTTATATAGTTAAAAGTTTGAATGAACCAGAAACTAATAGTGTTATAACATTAAATGAACCTAAAGTTGTAAGAAAAGTTATAAGTGAAGAGACAAGTAAAAAAGTGAGATATGCACTAGAGAGTGTAGTTGCTAATGGAACTGGTAGAAATGCCTATATTGGAAATTATCGAGTAGGAGGAAAAACAGGAACAGCTCAAAAAGTAAAAGATGGAAAATATATGGTTGGAAACTATATACTATCTTTTATTGGATTTTTGCCAGCTGATAAGCCAGAAGTAGTTGTATATATTGCAATTGATAATCCAAAAGGCGTTACGCAATATGGTGGGACTGTATCTGCCCCTATTGCAAGAAATATATTACTTTCTAGTATTGATGCTTTAAATATAGAAGCAAAAAATGATGGAATGGAAAAAGAGTATTTATATGGAGCTAAAAAATATGCAACTGTTAGTGATGTAGTAGGATTAACTGCTACTGAAGCAACTAAAAAATTAAAAGAGTTTAAAGTAGAATTTAGTGGCAGTGGGAATATTGTTTCTTATCAATCGCCGAGTGCAGGAAGTATGATTTATGAAGGAGAAACAATAAAATTATTATTGAAGGAGTGATTATATGTTAATACTTACTAAATCTTTAATGGCCATTATGATTGGTTTTATATTGTCATTAATTACAGCATTTATTTTAATTCCTATACTAAAAAAATTAAAAATAAGACAAAGTTTAAGTGTTTATTTAGAACGTAGTCATACGAAAAAACAAGGAACTCCAACTATGGGAGGATTAATATTTATAATTCCTACTATTTTAACAATTGTTTTATTACTAATTTTAAAAAAAATTACTATCAATTATAGTTTGTTAATCGTTTTATTTTCATTTATAGGATACGCTTTAATAGGATTTATAGATGATTATTTAATCGTTATTAAACATAATAATAAAGGTTTAAGTGAGAAAAGTAAATTTTTGATGCAAGTAGTAATAGCTATTATCTTCTTCTATTTGTTTATGATGGGTGGTAATGAACCGTTATTATGGATACATGCCTTTAATTTGAAATTAAGTATTGGGTGGTTTTATGGACTATTTATTTTATTTGTTTTAGTAGCTAGTAGTAATGCTGTTAATTTAACGGATGGATTAGATGGCTTAGCAGGTGGTTTATCATTAATTGCTTTTACAACATTTGGAATAATTAGTTATAATACAGGTTGGTTAGAAGGATATGAAAGTGTTGCAATTTTTTGTTTTATATTGGTTGGTTCAATTTTAGGATTTTTAGTTTTTAATATAAGTCCTGCTAAAGTATTTATGGGAGATACTGGATCTCTTGCCTTAGGGGCAACGCTTGGGAGTATTGCTATTATAACAAGACACGAATTACTATTAGTTCTAATAGGAATAGTATTTGTAATTGAAACATTAAGTTGTATAATTCAAAGAATATATTATAAATTTACTAAAAAAAGACTTTTTCTAATGACACCAATCCATCATACGTTTGAAAAAAAAGGATTTGATGAAAGAGATATTGTTAAAGTATTTTGGATTATTGGATTACTTGCCTCTTTACTAGCAATTTGTTTTGGGGTATTATTATGAACAAAAAACTAGAATTAACTTTATTAATAAGTGTTATATTAATTAGTGTATTTGGGCTTATTATGATATATTCAGCGTCATACATATGGGCCGATTTTAAATATGGTGATGCTTTGAAATTTGTTAAAAATCAAGGATTATTCTTAATAATTGGAATTTTTCTTATGTTATTTATTAGTAAAATTGATTATCATATTTTTTATAAAAAATCTAATACTATTTTACTTATTTGCATAATTTTATTAATACTAGTTTTGATACCGGGAGTAGGTACTATTAGAAATGGTAGCAGAAGTTGGTTTGGAATTGGTTCTTTTGGAATCCAACCAAGTGAATTTGCTAAACTTGGAATAATTATATTTGTTTCTAAGTATTTGTCAAACAATAATAAAGTAAATGTAAATATAGTTAAAGAAATATTACCTATTTTAGGACTTACACTTTTTATATTTGGACTTATTATGTTACAACCAGATTTTGGAACTGGAACGATTTTAGTTTTATCGGTTGTCGGTTTATTATTTTTAGGAGGAGTTGATTTTTCTTTTTTCTTAAAAATAGGAATGCTTGGTATGATTGGTGTTTCCATACTTATTGTAGTCGCTCCATATAGATTAAGTCGAATACTATCTTTTTTAAATCCTTGGAGTGACCCACTTGGAAGTGGATTTCAAATAATTCAATCTTTGTATGCTATCGGACCAGGTGGACTGTTAGGTTTTGGATTAGGAAATTCAAGACAAAAACACTTTTATTTACCTGAACCTCAAACAGATTTTATTTTTTCAATTATAAGCGAAGAATTAGGTTTTTTAGGTGTTTTAATAGTAGTATCTTTGCTAGCAACAATTTTAATAAGTGGATTTAAAATTGCTTATAAATGTGATGATTTGTTTGGAAAGTATTTAGCGTTTGGTATAATATTTCAAATTGCTTTTCAAGCCTGTCTTAATTTAATGGTTGTAATTGGTCTGATTCCTGTAACCGGTTAAACATTTATATGGGAGAAAATAATAATCTCTCATTTTTTCTTTATTTTAAAGGATTTATAGACTTTTACAAGAAATAGATAAATCAAAAATTAAGAAAAAATTTAAGTAAATGCAAAAAATACAGTAATTTTCATCATGTTTTTTAACGATACATTGATGGGAGAAAAAAATTAATTAGAATCTATAAACGCTAAGAATTGAGGTATATATGTATAATTATAAAAGTCGCTATAAGATGAAAGGCTTAAGTGTTTATGGAGAACCTAATTTTAGTATTTTACATAAATTAGATAAGTTTATTAATATAAATAAAGATACAAGTATTTTAATAGTTAATGCAAAAGATGGAATATACACTCTACCATTTGCTAAAAAAAGTAAGTATATTACTTGTTATGAAGAAAATGAAGATTTACTTTATGGTGGAATTATTGATAATTTTTATTCTGTTGGATTAGTAAATAGATTGAAATGCAATAAGTTAGATTCTAATGTTATTATTCATAATTCAAATTACTATGAAGAAGAACATCAAGAAAAATATGATTTAGTACTCTCTATTAGAACAATTCAAGATAAAGTAAATGATATATACAAGATTAAAGAAAAATTTTATAAGTTATTAAATAGTGTTAAAGATAATGGATATTTATACTTGAATTATTATTTAGATGAAGATTATGAAGTAAGTGGTCTTCAAAAGATAATGCCAAAAGAACTACTTAATTTAATTGATTTAGGTAAATGGAATATTGTTTATTACAGAGAAAATATAAATAGAAAAACAATTCATAATAAACATCCATATCATAATAGAAAACATAGTCATAAATTAGGTTATTTATTACTTCAAAAGACTCCTAATATTAAGACAAAAAGAATACTTAATAGAACTTATAAAAAAGGCAGTATATTTGGAGAGCCTGATCAGCAAGTATATGATTATATTAATTTTTTTAAAACAAGATATAATACTATACTTGATTGTTTAGTAGTAGATGCTAATGATGGTAAGAATGTCTTTCCATTTGCAAGAAATAACTTTAATGTCACTTGCTATGAAGATAATGAAATTTTATTAAATGGTGGTATATTTAATCATACTTATACTATTGGATTAAATAAAAGAATTGTTGATTCCAAGCTTAATAATATAACAGTTAAAAACTTAAATTATTATGAAGTTAAAGAAATTAAAAAATATGATTTTGTATATGTCAGTCTATCTTTAAATCTAGAAAAAAATAAACATATTTCTATTAAAGATAAGGTTAGAAAATTAAAGTCTAGTGTTAAAGTAGATGGTTATTTATATATTTATTATGAATTAATGATAGGTAATAAAGAAAAATCTAATTCTTATTTAAAATTTAATGAAATGAGAACTTATTTTGATTTAGAAGATTGGCAACTACTCTATATTTGTGAAAGGCAAAAGAAATCAAGTAATATTAATACTATTACAAATGGTTATATCTTTGCTAGAAAGAAAAATAATCGTAAGAAATATAAATATAACTTTGAAATACAAATAAATAATAAAATAGAATATTAAGGTATCACTATTAAAAGTGGTATCTTTTTTTGGAGGTGAAATAGTGTCTGTATTTAGAATAGAAAAAACAAAAGATTTTACTGTTATGTCAAACTATCATTTACAAGATAAAAAATTAAGCCTTAAAGCTAAAGGACTTCTTTCTTATATGTTATCATTACCAGATGACTGGGACTACTCTTTAAGAGGATTATGTGCTATTTGTCTTGAGGGAGAAAAAGCAATTAGAAATACTCTTAAAGAATTAGAAGATAAAGGATACTTATATCATGAAAAGATAAATGGTATTCAAGGTCGTTTCGATTATGATTATTATATTTATGAAAGACCAGATATTTCACCACATTACCATAAAGGGCATGCCGTTAAAGAAGATACCCTAAAGGGCACACAAATAAATACTAATAAACAAAATACTAAAAAACAAATAGATAGAAAAGATAAAACCAAATCGCCTTTTTTAAATGAAGAAAAACATAATATTTTAACTAATGAATTAATTAATAAAGGTTATATTGAAAAGGGAGAATTTCAAATATATTATTATGATAAGTTATTTCAAGAACTATTAGAAGAAAACAATTCCTATAAAGATTTATTTGCAATAATTCACTATATTGTACCAAGAGTTGTTAGTAGAAATTTTAAAGATGAAGATGACTATCTAATTGAAAATAAATTTGGTTATTTTAAAAATGCTATTTATAGCAATATCAATAAACTTAACTTTGATATAGATAGTTTATGGGATAATGATTTAAATGATTTATATAGTGAAGATGACTTTGAGAGATAATATTTTAAAGATATTCATTTTTTTCTAAAATAATAATAAATATCATGATATAATTTAAATGGAGGTAATTTATGAAGAAAATGAATGTTATTGTAGTCTTTGATAAAGACTTAAAACAAACTTTGATGTGTAAAAGAACTAAAGAACCATACATGGGAATGTATAATCTTGTTGGTGGCAAAATAGAAAAAGAAAATGATGGCTTAAACGAGGCATATCGTGAATTAGTTGAGGAAACTAACATAACTAAGGATGATATTGAGCTAACTCATTTTATGAATTTAACTTATGTTAAATGGGATAAAGAATTAGAAGTATACTATGGTGTTCTTAACAAAGATGTAGAACTTATTGAAGAAGTTAATAAACTTGAATGGGTAGATATTAATGAAAACTTCTTTGATATGACAAGATATGCTGGTGAAGGAAATATAGGCCATATAATAGAAGAAATAAAAATAGATATGAAATAATAATCGGCAAAATGTATTGCATTTTTTAATTGTTTATATTATTATATTCATCAATAAAAGGAGGATATGACCTATGAATATAGTTTTAAGCGGTCCAAGTGGGACTGGAAAAGGAACTTTAACAGAAATGTTGTTAAAGAATTCTGGATTTAAAAAATTTACAACATGCACTACAAGAAAACCTCGTGATGGTGAAAAGAATGGATTTGATTACTACTTTCTTGATGAAGAAAAATTTCTAAAATTAGTTGAATCTGGAGAAATGTTTAATGTTAGGAAATATGGTGGAAATTATTATGGAAGTTTTGAAAGAGATATGGATCACATCATATCAAGTAAAGATATAATTTTTCAATTAACGCCAGATAGAGCAATTCAAATGAAAGAGAAAAATCCCAATACATTATTGATTTTAATCTTGCCACCTTCGGTAGAAGATTTAAATTTTAGACGTAAAGATCGTTCATTAGAAAGAATAAAAAATGATATTCAGAATATTAAAGATGCTATTGGCTATGATTGTGTTATAGTTAATGATGATTTGAATGTAGCATACAATGAATTATTAAAATGTATTGAAACTTTTAAAAACAATTCTCTAATTAAGAGTAAAGAAAAAACTAAAAAAGTAATTACAGAATTTCTTCTAGACTTCAGTAAAGCATTATCACAACATTCAGGTGTTGAAAAAGTATTTAATGCTGAGGTGGCAAAAAAATGGGATGATAAAGCAGAATTTGTTGTTTACCATGGAATTAAAAATCCTATCAAAAGTGAAATCATGGCATCAATATCTGATGGAATGACAATCGTTGATATTGGATGCGGAGCTGGAAAAATTATTCAAAGAATTGATAGTAAAGTTGATGGATGTAATATAACAGGGTTAGATATTAGTCCAGATATGATACAAGTGGCTGAAAATAAAATTTTTACTGGAAATAATGAAATCAATTTTATAAATAATGATTTTATGCAATATGATTTTAAATCAAAATATGACTTATTAATATTTAGTTATGTTTTACATCATTTGGATAATCCTGTTGAAGCACTTAAGAAAGCAAGAAATATGTTAACTGCAACTGGACAAACAATATTTTCAGTTCCAGGTACTGACTACTTAAAAGAAGTGTTTGTTGGAAAAGAACTTGAAGGAAGATTCAGTGTTTCTGATATGGATTCAATGGTAGATGAAGCAGGACTATATCCAATTTCTGCAAAAAGAAATAAATTTTTAATGGAATTTAATTCTTATGAATTATTTTTGAAATATTTAAAAAGCATAGGAACTTATCAAAAAATAAATGGTTATACTAACGAACCGTGGACAGATAAATTTAATGAGGAAATTTTAAGAAGATTCATACAAAATCAATATATTACTGGTGAATATCTTACATATACATGTGAAGATAAAGTAAATATGCTTAGAAAGAAGTAATCATGATTATATATAATAAAACCAAAAAAGAATTTATTTCAGATATTGAAGATAATCTTTTAGTAGAAATATTAAATCAAAATTTTAAAAATAAGCTTTTTCATTATACATCTGATTCTGAAAAAAAATCGTGGGAAAATTCACTTTCATATATGGCAGAAGTTATAAAAATAAGTACTTTACCAGAGGATTGTACTATTATTCTAGAATATAATTTACCAATTTCTTCATCAAGAATAGACTTAATGATTACTGGATATGATTTCAATAATAAGGAAAAAATTTTGATTTTTGAATTAAAACAGTGGTCAAAAGTTAATCTTGTTGATAACAGTGATGTCCTTTTAGAAACATTTGTTGGAAATTCACAAAGAAAAGTATTACATCCCGCATATCAAGTCTTAACATATAAAGATATGCTTTGCGATTATAATAAATTTATACAAGAGCATAATGCTATTATTGAGGCTAGTGTTATTCTTCATAATTATAAAAAAGATAATATAATTAATTTCTTAATATTTGATGATTTACTATCAAAGGTAAAAATGTTCTATAGTGATGATAAACAAAATTTAATTGATTATATTTCTAAATCATTTAGTAAAGGAGATTCATCAAAAATAATATATGAAATTGAAAATAGTGATTTTAATCCTTCAAAAAAATTACAAAATGAAATAACAAATTTAATGACTGGAAACAATAATTTCAGATTATTAGATGATCAAATGATAATTTATGATGAAATTTTAAGAAGCTTATTAAATAATGATAATACTGTTTCTATTGTAATTGGAGGGCCTGGTACAGGTAAATCAGTAATCGCAATTAATCTATTAACAAGCATGTTACAAAAAGGAAAAATGACACAGTTTGTTTCAAGAAACACAGCTCCTAGAGTTGTCTATTCTGCAGAATTGAAAGGAACACTAAAGAAAAGTAATATAGATAATTTATTTAAAACCTCAGGTGCATATACTGATACAAAAGAAAAATCTTTTGATTGCTTGATTGTAGACGAAGCTCATTGCATGGCAGAAAAATCAGGATTGTTTAACAATTATGGATTTAATCAAATTAAAGAAGTTATTACTTCATCCAATAATAGTGTATTTTTTATTGATGAAAAACAAAGAATTCATTTAAATGATATCGGAACTATTGATGAAATTAAAAAATGGGCATCTGCATGTGACAAAAAAGTAAATATATATGAATTAACATCACAATTTAGATGCAACGGCTCTAGGGATTATTTATCTATCATTGATTATATTTTAGGTTATAATGATAAGTTAAATATTAATAATATAAATTATGATATTAAAATTTGTGATAACGCTAGTGAACTTAGAAAAATAATTAGTGAAAAAAATATTAAATTTAAATCAAGAATTTTAGCTGGATACTGTTGGAATTGGAATAAAAAAGAAATTGATAATACAAATTATCATGATATTAAAATTGATAGTTTTGAAATGAGTTGGAATTTAGGTGCAAAGCAAACATATGCTATTGATGATTCAATTAATGAGGTAGGATGCGTACATTCTGTTCAAGGATTAGAATTTGATTATGTTGGAGTTATAATTGGAAAAGATATGTTTTTTAAAGATGGCAGAGTTCACACTGACTTTCATAATCACGCTTCAACAGATCCATCTTTTAAAGGAATTAAAAAACTTGAAAAAGAAGATAAAGCATATGCAAATAAAATTGCTGATGAACTTATAAAAAATGCGTATAGAGTATTACTTACTAGAGGAACTAAAGGATGCTATATATATTGTGAAGATCAGAATCTAAATAATTTTTACAAAAATATTATTAATAATATTAGAAAATATAACAATAAATAAATTCTTCCAAATAAGGCCGAATAAGTCCAAATTCGTCCAAAACTTGCTTGACTTCCGATTGTCAAGTGGTAAAATATAGTAAAATGAATTAATTATGCAGAGAGAATCCTATTCTTTCTGCTTTTTTAATTTATTTTTTGATTGGAGAAAATTTTATTTTAAATGAGGTTTTCTCTTTTTTTGTTTTATAATGTTTGGAGGTGTTTAAAAATAAATTATAAAACTTTATTGACTTTATCAAAAATTAAAAGTAATGTGATGCATCCAAAAATATGTGTGAATCATTTTAGTGGTCACTTTGTAGTCATTAAATTTGTTTATAAATGAAGCTATAAATGGTGTTAGTGGTCAAAAAAGGAAAATTAATGAATCATTTTTGCAAGTGCAAAAAAAGTAAGACATCACTCTTTTCTTTTTGTTTAAAAGGAAGAATAAGATTTGTGGTGTCGTTCTCCTTATGCCCATTATAAAAAATAAATAGTTTTGAGAAAAAATAAACCTAAAATAATTCACAATTTAGCAAATAAAATAAAGAAAGAAGTGATAAGAAATGAAAATAATTACTTTAAGAGTTGATGATGAACTATATGATCAAATATATAATATATCTAAACAGACTAGTACTTCTTTAAATAAAACAACAAAAAATATTATTGCAGATTATTTAAAGAGTCCAAGAACAATAGCATCATTTCTAAGTGAAATTGAAAATAATCTTTCAATTCTTAATCGTGAAATAAATACTATTACTAGAAAACAAAATCTTCATTTAAGAATTTCAAAACAACATTTTGCAAACATTGGCTATCTTTCTAATGCAGATATTAAAGAAGATAAATGTCTTAAAGAAATATATAGACAATGCAAAAATGGATTCAACGATTAAATAATTTGTCTAATTAAGCAAACAAGAAATTGTTGGCTTTTCTTTTGCATAAAATTAGATAGATGATAATAAATTTTTAAAGGAGGAAACAATATGACTGGTAAACTTAGTAGCTTACCATTACATAATAATATAGTTTTAAATTTTAATGCTAATGGTAAAGAGTTAAAAGAAATATTAAAAGAACATATATTACTTTATATAAAAGAAAATAGAAGCGATATAAAAAATATAAAATGTTAATCAAAATTATAAATAATAAGATCTAACTTATGTTATACTTTATTTAAGCGTTTATAGTTTCTGATTAACAAGTTTAAAGGAGGAAACAAGTTATGAGGAAATATAAATGTGGCGATTATTTAAGATTATCCAAAGAAGATGACTTAAAAAAAGATGAAAGTTCTTCTATTGAAAGTCAAAGAATGATTATAGAATCATTTTGTAAATTTGGAAAGTTAGATTTGGTTGAAGAATATGTTGACGATGGATATTCTGGTGGTAATTTTGATAGACCTGCATTCAAACGAATGCTAGATGATATTGATTCTGGAAAAATTAATTGTGTTATTACAAAAGACTTGTCTAGACTTGGTCGTGAATTATATGGTACTGGTTCTTTTATTGAAGAATATTTTCTAGAAAAAAATGTTAGATATATTGCAATTAATGATGGATATGATTCATTAAATGGAGATAGTATGATTTCTATGAAATTAACTTTTAATGATTATATTTTAAGAGATACATCAAAGAAAGTTAAAAGTGCATTTACTGCAAGACAAAAAAATGGAGATTATATTGGCTCAATACCTAAGTATGGATATTTAAAAGATCCAAGTGATCATCATAAGTTAGTTGTTGATCCTGTTGCATCAGTTATAGTAAAAAGAATATATAATATGGCACTAGCAGGAAATACTTGTTATACAATAGCAACTACTCTTACTGATGAAAAAATACCAATCCCGATAGTTTATAAAAAAGAAAGCCGTGGTGCAACTGTTACTGATAATGATGGTTATGGAATTTGGAGAAGTCAAACAATAAGAGATATCTTAACTAGTGAAATGTATATAGGAAATATGGTACAAAATACTTATAACAAAATAAGATATAACTCTAAAAAACTTCGTGCAGTTAATAAAGAAGATTATATAATTGTTCCTGATACTCATGAAGCCATTATTAGTAAAGAAGTATTTGATAAAGTCCAAACACTTTTAAAAGTTAATTCAAAATTAGTTACGAAAAGTAAAAAAGAATATTTATTTAGTGGTCTATTAAAATGTAAGGAATGTGGTCATTCTATAAGCATATTAGAAAGAAAAAATAAAAAGTCTGATTCACACTACACTCAGTGTAATCAGTATAGTAAAAAAGGAAAATACGGTATTTGTAATATTCATAGAGTGAATTATAATTTACTAGAAGAAGATTTAATTAATATTATTACAAATATTTGTAATTCCTTTATCAAAGAATATGATAGTAAGTCATTAATAGAAGAAGCAAATTTAATATTAAGTGAAGAATTAAATAGTTTACAAAAAGAAACAGATATTTTTATAAGAGATATTAATAAATATAATACTGCTATTGAAGAATTATATTTAGATAAAGTTAATGGTAAATTACCTGAAAACATTTTTAGAAATTTATTAGATAGTTATAATGATAAATTAAATAACGCCATAAAACTAAAAAGTGAGTTAGATAATAAAAAGATTTTGATTACATCTAAACTACAAACTCTTGATTATGATAGTTGTGCATTCATAGTAAAGAAATTTCTAGCACAAAAGAAACCTAGTAAATCTATGATAGCAGAACTTATTGATAGAATTGAAATTGATAATGATAAAAAGATTTATGTATTCTTCAAATTTCAAGAGTTAGCTAGTTTTGTTAGGTGATTTTTTTAAAAGTTTTTTTATCTACCTTGTAAATGTCTTCATAATATTTTCTCCCCCAAAAATGTGTTTACGGGGTTACTTTACCGTTTTTATCTTATGGTGGTTCTAGTTTGCTTATAACACTCTGTAGTATAGGAGTAGTTTTAAATATAAGTAGATACAACAAGTGAAAAAAATGTAGAAAAATAGAAAGTTTTTTCATTTGAATGAAAAAACTTTACTTTATTACAAAAATATTATATAATTTTTCTAGAGGTGGTTTTATGATAAAAAGGGAAAACTATATAAATTTTTTATTAAAACTAAAGGATAAACAAATAATTAAGGTTGTTACTGGTATAAGGCGATGTGGCAAATCTACTTTATTTGAATTATACAAAAAATATTTATTGGCAAATGGCGTAAGTCAAGAACAAATAATAAGTCTTAACTTTGAGAATCCTCGCGATATGAATTTTAATGATTGGAAAGAGTTATACAATTATATAGAAAGTAAACTTAATGATGATAAGATGAATTATATATTTTTAGATGAAATACAAATATTATCTCATTTTGAAAAAGCAGTTGATGGATTATATATTAAAAAAAATGTTGACCTATATATAACCGGCTCAAATTCTTATATGTTATCTGGGGAGTTGGCAACATATTTAACAGGAAGATATATGCAAATTCATATGTTACCTTTATCGTTTAAAGAGTATTTAGAATATTATGGAAATAGTGATGAGGGTAAAAAATATGATTTATATGTTAAAAATGGTGGCTTTCCATATTTGCTAAATTTAGATAATGATGATGAATTAATAAGAAATTATTTAGAAGGTATTTATAATACTGTTCTACTAAAAGATATTGTATTTAAAAACAATATTAAGGATACCATGATATTAGATAGTATAACAAAATTTATTTTTGATAATATTGGACAATTAATATCGACAAATAAAATTGCTAACACATTAGCTTCGAATAATAGAAAATGTTCTGTTAATACTGTTGAAAGTTATTTAAACGCATTAATAAATAGTTATATGGTTTATAAAATATCAAGATATGATATTAAAGGAAAAGAATATTTAAAGACAGGCGATAAATACTATGTATGTGATTTAGGCTTGAGAAATTTTTTATTGGGAACTGTCAAAGATTATGGTAGTATATTAGAAAATATAATATTTTTAGAACTAAAAAGAAAAGGATATGACATACATATTGGTAAATATGATGCTTATGAAGTTGATTTTGTTGTTAAAAATAACAATGGAATAAAATATATTCAGGTTTCTCTTTCAGTAAGGGATGAAAAGACTTTAGAAAGGGAATTAACGCCACTTAAAAATATAGCCGATAATTATCCAAAATATATAATAACGTTAGATTATGATAGTGTTGATTATGATGGAATAAAACAAATATGTGCCTTAGATTTTTTAAGTGGTAGGATAGAATTATAATTATTAAAATAAACACTTTCATTAACAACTATATGAAAAAAACATACTATATAATGAGGTGTTTTTTTGTATTGGTTTTCTAATTTAAATCCTATTATTCAAGCATTATTAGCAGCAACATTTACATGGTTAGTAACCGCACTAGGTGCGCTATCGGTATGTTTCTTTAAGAAGATAAATGATAAAATATTAACTATTGTTTTAGGTTTTTCTTCCGGCGTAATGTTAGCTGCATCATTTTTCTCTCTTATTTTACCAGCAATTAATTTGTGTAATGAGTTAGGAAAAAATGAGTGGTTATTTCCAAGTATTGGTTTTGTTATTGGTGGTTTATTTGTTTTATTATCTGATAATTTTTTAGATAAAATAATTAGTGGAAGTAAGAAAAGAAATGCATTATTATTATCAGCGATTACTATTCATAATATACCTGAGGGGATGGCTATTGGGGTTGCATTTGGAGGAATTGCAACTGGTAATATTACATTAATAGGGGCTATGATGTTAGCTCTTGGAATAGGAATTCAAAATTTCCCTGAAGGAGCGGCTGTATCTCTTCCTCTTAGAAGTTCTGGTAATTCAAAAACAAAAAGTTTTATTTTAGGGCAAGCATCAGCTTTAGTCGAACCAATATCTGCAGTTATTGGTGCGTTATTAGTCTTAATTATAAGAAACATATTACCATTTTTATTATCGTTTGCAGCAGGAGCAATGATTGTAGTTACAGCAAGAGAACTATTACCGGAGTCAGTTAAAATAAACAAAAACTTATCTACTTATGGCGTTATAGCAGGTTTTATTATTATGTTAATACTTGATGTTAGTTTAGGATGATTATGTAAAGATTTAATTTACTTAAATTAAATCTTTTTTTTAATTTATAAAAATTTATTTATAGACTTGATAAATTGTAAAAAACATTATAAAATAATATTAGGTGATAGAATGAAAAAGGGATTTACTTTAATTGAAATCATAGCAGTTGTTTCCTTAATTGCAATTTTAGGATTAATTGGTACTATATCAATAACTACAATTTTAAAAAACAATAGAAATGAAGCATATAATTTACAGATTAACAATATAAAAGAAGCAACTAAAGTATGGACTTCTAAGAGAATTTATCTCTTACCAGATGAAGAAGGAAGTTCAATTACTCTAAAATTAGCTTATTTAAAGCAAGAAGGTTTAATTGACAAAGATATTAAAAACCCAAAAACTGAAAAATTATTTTCTAATGATACACTAATAACTGCAACTAAAAAAAATAACATATATGAATTTAATGTAGTAACTATTGATACTGATGATAACTATGATTTTCAAAACAAACCACAAATAATTTTAAAAGGTGAAAGTGATGTTGTTTTAAGTGGTTCTAGTACTAATAAAGATACATACACAGACCCTGGTGCGTTTGGTATAGTAAATGGTAGTTTAACAGAAAATATAACTGAAGAAATAACTTCAAATGGAACAGTGGTATCTAGTATTCCATTAAATAGTGAAAAAGAGTATTTAATAACTTATAAATTAACTGATAGTGCGAATACTGAAACATTTATAAGAAAAGTATCAGTAAAATTCTAATTAAAACATAGACTTATATGTTTTTTTTTGATACAATTATTGTGGTGATAAAATGATTTACAGTTCACTTGATAATCCAAAAATAAAAGAGTTAAAAAAATTACAAATGAAAAAATATCGTCTCTTAAATAAACTTTTTTTAGTTGAGGGTGAGCACTTAGTTAATGAAGCTTATAAGGCTGGCTTGTTAGTTGAATTAATTGTATTAGAAGGTCAAACTTTTAACTTAGATGTCAATATTTCTTATGTAACATTAAATGTTATGAATTATTTATCAGAGTTAGAAAATTCAAAAGTGATTGGAGTTTGTCGAATAAAAGAAAACGAAATAAAAGGGAATAAAATAGTTTTACTAGACAATATTCAAGACCCTGGTAACTTAGGTACGATTATTAGAAGTTGTGTTGCTTTTTCGATTGATACATTAATTTTAGTAAATTGTGTTTCACAATATAATTCTAAAGTATTAAGAGCCGCACAAGGACTTAATTTTTATTTGAATATAGTAAATAGCAGTTATTCAATATTAGATAAATTAAAAAATAATTATCGTATAATAGGTACTAGACTAAATGAAGCTAAAGAACTTAAAAATGTTGCAAAATATGAAAAATTTGTTATAATAATGGGCAATGAAGGAACTGGTATATCAAATTTAAGTAAGAGTATGTGTGATGAATATATATATATACCGATGAATAACAATTGTGAAAGCCTAAATGTTGGTGTTGCGACAAGTATTATTTTATATGAAATGAATAGGTGAGTTTATGAATTATATTTATGTAGGAGAAGTTGTTAATACACATGGGATTAAAGGAGAACTTCGAGTAATTTCAAATTTTAATTATAAAGATAAAGTATTTGTCAAAAGCATGCTTGTATATCTTGGTTTAAGAAAACAAAAAATGACTATTGCATCTTATAGAAAACATAAAAACTTTGCTTTAATTAAATTAGAAGGAATTAATGATATAAATGATGCGATTGCTTTTAAAGGAGATAATTTATATATTGAAAGAGAAAGTATTCAAATAGATGGATATTTTGATGAAGATTTAATTGATTTAGATGTAATTGCTGATGGAAAAACAATCGGAAAAGTTTTAAAAATAGTTGATACTAAGGCTCATAGAATAATTGTTATAAGTGGCATTAAAAATTATATGGTACCTTATGTAGATGAATATATTAAAAATATTGATTTAAATAATAAAACAATTACTATAAATGCTATTAAGGGGTTATTAGATGAAGATTGATGTCTTATCACTTTTTCCAGAAATGTATGATGGTATTTTAAATAGTTCAATTATCAAAAGAGCAATTGCTAAAAAATTAGTTACAATTAATGTTCATAATTTTAGAGACTACTCACTTTCTCCTCATAAAAAAGTAGATGATTATCCATTTGGTGGAGGAGAAGGAATGGTTTTAATGCCACAACCAATTTTTGATGCTGTAGATGCTATTAAAACACCTGATAGTTATATTATTTTAATGACACCAAAAGGAGTACCTTATAAGCAAAGTATAGCTTATGATTTGAGTTTAAAAAAACATATAATTATTATATGTGGACATTATGAAGGATTTGATGAACGCATTAGAAGTTTAGCTGATTTAGAAGTTTCAATTGGAGATTACATATTAACTGGTGGAGAAATTCCTTCAATGGTATTAATAGATAGTATAACAAGATTAGTTGATGGCGTAATCGAAAAAGAATCTCATGAAAAAGAATCTTTCAATAACAATCTATTAGATTATCCAGTTTATACAAAACCAGTTAATTTTAGAGGAATGGAAGTTCCTAGTGTATTATTATCTGGACATCATAAAAATATAGAAAATTATCGTTATGAACAACAATTAGAAATGACTAAAACACGAAGACCAGACTTATTAGAAAAGAGGCAGTGACATGAAAAAACAATATTCTGTTTTAAAAGAAAATAGTAATAAAGATGGAGTAATTTTAGAAAACAAAAATGGTTATAAAGTAAAACCAAAAAATAAAGTACCTTATGATGGAATAAAAGTAAATGAAGTCACAATTGTTGATGAAAATATGATTCAAAAAGTAATTAAAAGAAAAATTAAAACTCAATTGAATAAATATTTAAGAATAATTGAATCTGATGATGAAGATGGCGCTAGAATAGCATTAGATGATTTAAGTAGATATAGAAAGAAAATTGGTAAAAAATATAAAAAATATTTACAAGAAGAATATATTAGTTTAATTAGAAAAAAAATGGGAATAATTGAACAAGAATTAAAGAAAAAAGTAAAACAAATAGATGAAGAAAAAGAGACACATCATACTAGATAGTCTCTTTTAATTTTAATTACGCAGTTTTCTTTAAATTTCTTATTTCTCTTGCACTCATACGAACTGTTTTACCATCGATTGTTATATTTTGCAAATTTGGTTTTCTTGAATGTTTAACAGCTCTATTAGAGTGTGATCTTAAGTTACCAGATTGTGGTTTAACTGAACTTACATTTTTTGCCATAAATACCTCCTTGTATTTTTTCCTCGCTAATTAATTTTACTATATAATTTGAAATAAGTCAAATATTTATTTTAAAAAAAACCAAAATATAGTAAAATATAAATGGGAGGTAATTTTATGCATACACCTTTATATATAAAAACTGACAATTCACTTTTAAAAAGTTTAATTAAAATTGATAATTTGATAGAGTTTGCTAAAGAAAACGATATAAAAGTTTTAACTATAACCGATGATAATATGTATGGCGTAATCGAATTTTATGTTAAATGTATTAAAAATAATATCAAACCAATTGTTGGATTAGAAGTTGATAATATTTTATTATATGCAATGAATTATGAAGGTTATCAAAATTTAACTAAATTATCAACAATTTCTTCAGAACGAAAAATTTTAATAGATGACTTAATTAATTATAGTTCTAATTTAATTTGTATAATTTTATATGAAAAAAGAAGTATGTATAAAGAATTATCTAAATATTTTGAATATATTTTTCAAGGATATAGTAGCTTAGATGAAAAAAGAGATTTAGAGGGAGAATTAATATATGTAAATGAAATACTATATTTTGAAGAAAAGGAAGCACCTTATTTAAAATATTTATATGCAATAAAAGATGGAATTAGTATTGATGAAGTAAAAATCACTAAAAAAAACAATCATTTTTTCAATTACAAATTATATATAGATGAAAATAATGAAAAAATAGAAAAGTTATGTAATTTAGAAATACCTTTTCACAATGACCTACTTCCCGTATATGTTTGTCCTGATAATATGGATAGTTATACTTATTTAAAAAAATTAGTTAAAGAAGGATTGAAAAGTAAATTTGGTGAGGTTGTTCCCAAAATTTATTTAGATAGACTTAAGTATGAATTAGAAATAATAAATAAAATGGGTTTCTGTAATTATTTTTTAATCGTTTGGGATTATGTTAATTTTGCTAAAAAAAACAACATTTTAACTTGTAATAGAGGAAGCGCAGCGGGTTGTTTAGTATCTTTTTGTCTTGGGATTACTCCAGTTGATTCTATTAAATATAATTTGTTTTTTGAAAGGTTTTTAAATCCAGAAAGAATAAGTATGCCTGATATTGATATTGATTTTGAATATAATAGGAGAGAGGAAGTAATAAATTATTGTATTAATAAATATGGTCTTAAAAAAACAGCGCCAATTATTACTTTTGGAACACTTGGTTCAAAACAAGTTATAAGAGATGTATCTAGGTGTATGAAATTAGATTTAAAACAAGTAGATAAAATTTGTAAATTAATTGATTCTACTAAAACATTAAAAGAAAATTATAATAACTTAAAATTACAACAACTACTTAATAATGAATTTAAGAAAATGTATCAAATCGCTATTAAATTTGAAGGATTAAAAAGACATACTTCAATTCATGCAGCTGGTATTGTAATAAGTAATAAAGATTTAGATGATGTTATACCATTAGTCTATCACAATGACTTTTATATAACTGGTTACTCAATGGAATATTTAGAAGATTTAGGACTACTTAAAATGGATATATTAGCTTTAAAAAACTTAACTTTGTTAAATGATGTATTAAAAGAAGTTAATATTAGTTTAGATGATATACCACTTGATGATGACAAGACATATCGCTTATTTGCAAGCGCTGATACGATGGGTATATTTCAATTTGAATCAAAAGGTATGATGAATTTTTTAAGAAAATTTAAACCTACTAATTTTGAAGATTTAATAGCAGCTATTGCTTTATATAGACCTGGCCCTATGGAAAATATTAATACTTATATAAAAAGAAAAAACGGTAAAGAAAAAATTGATTATATCGACAATCAATTAATTCCTATTTTAAAATCTACTTATGGAATTATTATATATCAAGAACAAATTATGCAAATAGCAAACAAATTAGCTTTATATACTCTTGCTGAAGCAGACGTTTTAAGGAAAGCAATGAGTAAGAAAAAAGAAGATGTTTTAATTCATGAAAAAGATAAATTTGTTAATAGAGCAATTTCTAATGGCATAAGTGAAGAAAATGCAATAAAAGTGTATGATTTGATATTAAAGTTTGCTTCTTATGGATTTAATAGAGCTCATTCTGTTGCTTATTCTATGTTAGCTTATAAAATGGCTTATTTAAAAGTACATTATCCTAATATATTTATAAAACATTTACTTAATAGTGTTATAGCAAGTGATAAAACTAAAGAATATATTGATGAAGCAAGAAAAAGAGGTTTAGATATACAAGCCCCTGATATAAACATTAGTAAAAGTACTTATGTAATTTATAATAATAAAATTTATTATCCATTTACAAACATTAAAAATATTGGTGAGAATATTGCTAAAGAAATAGTTTCTAAACAACCATTTAAAGATATATTTGATTTTAAAATGAGATGTAATGTATCTTCAAATGTTTTAGAAACATTAATTAAAGCTGATTGTTTTAGAAGTTTTAATTTAAGCCAAAAAACGCTAGATGACAATCTTGATTTAATTATTAATTATAGTGAGTTAGGTTCATTGTTAGATGACGATTTAAAACCAGTTTTAAACAATAATTCTTGCTATGATAAAAAAACTTTGATGCAAAGAGAATTAGAAGTGTTTGGATTTTATTTAACTGAACATCCATTATCTATTTATAGATGTGATTATAAACTAAAAATAAGTGATTTGCAAAATTATTTTGCTAAAACAGTTAACATAATAGTATTAATAGATAAAATAAAGACAGTTTTAACTAAGAATAATGAAAAGATGTTGTTTATAACTGGAAGTGATGAAGAATCAACTATCGATATTGTTGTATTTCCTAAAAAATATCGAAATGATTTAAAAGTCGGTTCAGTTTATTTAATAAATGGTCGAGTTGAAAAAAGATTTGCTCAACAACAATTAGTAGTAAATGAAATAAAAGAATTGTAAAAAATTCTTTTTTTCTTGACTTTTTGAGTTGTTATTAATATAATGTTAATAACAAAGGAGCGATTTTATGAAGCATATTATAATTGCAGGTGCGAGTAGAAGTGGAAAAACTACCTTAGCATTAAAATTTAAAAAGGAAGGTTTTGTTCATTATAAGATGGACACAATTAAAAGAGGATTAGATAACAATTTTTATGATGGTAGAATAAGTTTATGGAGTGATGCTAGTCCTAAGTTTGCTAATTTAATTGAAAGAATTATTGATGAAGCTAAAACAGATATTATTTTAGATGAAGAGTGGTATGTCATAGATACATGTCATTTATATCCGAAAGATATAGCAAAAATAGATTTAACTAATACATTAGTTGTATTTCTAGGTTATCCCAATAAAACTGTTTATGAAAAACTAAAAGATATAAGAGAATATGATCCTTTTAATCAATGGACTAGGAAGAAAAGCGATGAAGTACTTATTAATAATAGTGCTTTAGATATTGAATATAGTATTTGTGCAAAATTAGAGTGTGAAAAAGTCAATATTCCATTTTTTGATACTGGAACTAATTTCAACGAAGCAATTGAAGAAGCTTATAAATATTTGAAAAGTAACATGTAATTTATAAAAAAACTATATAAAGTCTAAATACTTTTATATAGTTTTTTACTTCAAATTAGCTTTTTCTTTAATTCTGATTGTGTTTTTAAAGTTTAGTTTTGCAATTTCTTTTAATTTTTCAAATCCGTATTTATTAACAATTTTAACACCTAATTCATCAACTTTGTCACTCGCACCTTTAATTAAGAAAGTGTCAATTTTTTCGCCTAACTTGTCAAATTCTTTTAAGAAAACAAATCGACTTATTAGTGAAGCACAAGCAACCGATAAACATTTATCTTCAGCTTTAGTTAAAAATGTTATATTTCTAACAGCGTTAGTATCTTTTAAGTAATTATAATAAACATATGGAATAGCAAATTGGTCAACTACGATATAATCATAATTATAGTTTAACATTTTAGATAGAACTTTATTGTGTAGAATTGCTTTAACTTTATTCATGTTCATATCTTGACTATATCTTTCATTGTATTCTTTATTACTTAGTATAATACATTCATAAGGTATTACTTCGATTATCTTTGGAACTATTTCTAGTATTTTTTCATCAGTTAATTTTTTACTATCACGAACTCCTAATTCTTCTAGAAAAGGAATATTTTCTTTACATACATATGTCGCACATACAACGATTGGACCAAAATAATCACCTGTTCCAACTTCATCTGAACCAATTGTATTAGCAAAATAAACCTTAGGGTTAAATTGCTCCTTTTCTTTTTTCTTTTTCTCGTCACTATTAGTTATTTCAACTTTTTTACTTGGGTTTAGGTGTTTTTCCATCTCACTCCACATTTTAGCATCAATATCAGCACTTTTTCCTTGAAAAACTACTTTTCCTGATTCATATAAAGTTACTACAGTATCAGCTTCATCAGCTTGAAACAAAGCGTAAGGAGGCGTTTTACTTCTTTTTTTATCTTCAAAATATTCAAGCATTTTTTGTTTAGTATTTTCACTAACTTTTAATGTTATAGTCATATAATCACCACTAAAATTATAACATAAAAATTACCACTTTACAAATAATATTTAGTTTATATTTTAAGATGGGTATATATTTATATTGTAAAACAAAAGTGAATGAGTTGTTAATACATAAATGGTATTATAAAAATTTTATATAATGTATTTTGTTAAAATTAATGAAAAAAGTTGACAACTTTTAATTAATAGTGTATAAAATTATATAGCAAAGGAGAAATGATTTTATGTCTAATTTAGTAATAGTGGAATCTCCAAGTAAATCAAAAACAATTGAAAAATATTTAGGAAGCAATTATAAAGTAGTTTCTAGTAAAGGACATATAAGAGATTTATCTACAAAAGGTAAATATGGATTAGGTGTTTTAGTAGAAGATAATTTTAAACCTGATTATGTCATTATAAAAGGCAAATCTACAATGGTAACAAGTCTAAAAAAAGAAGCTAAAAAAGCTGACAGAGTATATCTTGCTACCGACCCTGACCGTGAGGGAGAGGCAATTTCATGGCACTTATATGATACTTTAGGATTAAATGATGATAACTATGATAGAGTTGTATTTCATGAAATCACTAAGAATGCGGTTTTAGAAGCTTTTAAAAATGTTAGAAAAATTGACAAAAATTTAGTTAACAGTCAAGAAACTAGAAGAATATTAGATAGAATAATTGGTTTTAGATTAAGTAAATTAATGCAAGCTAAAACTGATGGTAAAAGTGCTGGTAGAGTACAAAGTGTGGCTTTAAAATTAGTTGTTGATAAAGAACGAGAAATAAAAGCATTTGTAAGTGAAGAATATTGGACTATAAAAGGAATATTTAATGATTTTGAAGCGGAATTATTTAACTATAACCATGAAACTTTAGAAATTAAAAATGAAGTTAGTGCGAAAGAAATATTAAGTAAACTATCTAAATCTTTTACAATTGAAGATGTTAGTAAAAAATCAAAAAATAAAAAAGCAAAACCTGCTTATATTACTAGTACAATGCAACAAGATGCATCAAATAAATTAGGGTTTAATGCTAAAAAAACTATGTCAATCGCGCAAAAGTTATATGAAGGAATTGAACTTGAAAATGAAACAACTGGTTTAATAACTTATATGCGTACTGATTCTATTAGATTATCTGATGAATTTATAAAAAGTACATATGGATTCATTAAAGGACATTTTGGTGAGGATTATGTTGGTTACGTAAAGAAAACAACTAAAAAAGATAATGTTCAAGATGCTCATGAAGCTATTAGACCTACAAATATTAATAGAACTCCTGATAGTATTAAAATGTATTTAACTAATGATGAATACAAATTATATAAATTAATTTATGATAGAGCACTAGCAAGTTTAATGAGTGACGCAAAAACTTTAAATACAACAGTTATTTTAGATAATAACAATTATCAATTTAAAGCAACTGGACAAATTATAACTTTTGATGGTTACTTGAAAGTTTATAACGAAGATACTAATAATACTATATTACCTGAATTTGATACTTACAAATCTAAGGTTATAGTAGCAAAAGATATAACTAGTGAGCAACACTTCACTAAACCTCCTGCACGTTATACAGAGGCAAAATTAATTAAAGAAATGGAAGAATTAGGGATTGGAAGACCTAGTACTTATGCAACAACAATGGATACACTTAAAAATAGAGGTTATGTAAATATAATCGATAAAAAGTTTGTTCCAACGGAAATCGGTTTTCAAATAACTGATAAATTACAAGAATGTTTTAGTAATTTAATAAATGTTGAATATACAGCAAATATGGAAACTGATTTAGATAAAATAGCGGAAGGTAAGAAAGTATGGTATAAAGTTTTACAAAAATTTTATGATGAATTCGAGCCACAAGTTCGTGAAGCATTTGATAAACTGCCAAAAAAAGAAGTTGTCAAAACAGGTGAGGATTGTCCAGAATGTGGTAGTCCTTTGGTTATAAGAAAAGGAAGATATGGAGAATTTATCGCTTGTAGTAATTATCCAAAATGTAAATATATAAAACAAGAAACAAAAGAAGAAAATGAAATCATTGACTGTCCTAATTGTTCTGGAAAAATAGTTATGAAAAGAAGTAAAAGAGGCAAAGTTTTTTATGGATGTAATAACTATCCAGAATGTAAAACTGCTTACTGGGATAAACCAATCAGTGATAAGTGTCCAAAATGTAATAGTGTACTTACAATCAAAGGTAAAAAAATCAAATGTACAAATTGTGATTATGAAAAGGAATTAGATTGATAATTTCTTTTTTTTTTGGTAAAATAATTCTAGGTGGTTTTATGGAAAGTAGTTTATCATTAGTATTAGATGAAGAAGGAAAAATTTCTTTAACTTTGTTTGGTGGAAGCAACAGTGAAGTTGATGAATATACGATTAAAAACTTTGCTTCATCAGAAGATGTTAGAAAAAAATACGAAAAACAAATAAATGAATTTCTATTAAAAAATAATAATTATGTAGAAAGTGTTATAAAAAGAACTGGTAAACAGTTTAGAGGAAGAATTGTTATATTACATACAGTAGAAAAAGATGGACAGTTTTTACTTAAAGAAAGAAGAGTTTTATATAAAAAAAACTTGATTGTTGCAAGAGAAGCAATTAAAAGTAAAAAAGTTATGAATGTTGTTGCTTGCATTGATACAAATGGATTTGTTAATCCTAAAATGTATGAAGATTTAAATATTAAAATAAAAAAAGGAAAATTTCAACTTACGCCATTTATTAAAGGATTAATAAGACAAGAAAAATACGATACTAAATCTAATTTAAGAAATGTTAGAAGTTGGTTAAATAGTAATTCTAAAACTTATTATGAAAAATTAAGATTATTATCAGCGGGTTATGAATATGCAAGAACACTTTATAAATTCCTAAAAACACCAGATGCTTTATACAAAGAGTATTTAGATTCAAAAGTATTACCAAAAGCTTCTAAACCTATAAAAAAAGACATTATAGAACCGGAGGAAAGAGAATTTGTTTTAGTTGATGGAGTTAGATATCCCATTGATGATATTCCATACGATTTAGATGAATTAACAGATTTAGGTGTGTCTATATTTGATGGTAATGCTAGATGAAAAATTATATAAATGAATTTTTAGATTATTTAATTAATGAAAAAGGTTATTCAAATTATACTATTAAAAGTTATAATGAGGATTTATTAGCATTTTATATGTATTTAGATGAAAACAATATAACTAATATAGACTATAATTTGATTAGAAGTTACCTAAATTATTTGTATAATTTAAAATTTTCTAATAAATCAATTGCAAGGCATATAAGTACACTTAGAAGTTATTTCAAGTATTTATTAAAAGAAAATTATATAAAAGAAAATCCAATGAAATTGATATCCAATCCTAAAATCCCACAAAAATTACCTAAGTATTTAAACTATAACGAGTTAGAAGAAATATTAGAAATACCTAATCAAAGTACATTTTTAGGTTTAAGAAATGCTTTAATTTTAGAACTTTTATACTCAACTGGAGTTCGTGTTAGTGAACTTGTTAATATTAAATTAAGTGATATAGATTTATTAAATAAAAAAATAATAATTTTAGGAAAAGGTAATAAAGAGAGAATAGTTTTATTTGGTAATAAAGCTTATGAACTTATAGTAAAGTATTTAAATAAAAGAGATACAGATTGTGAGTATTTATTTGTAAATAATAACAAAAATACTTTAACTGATAGGGGAGTTAGGTATATAATTGATAATATTGTAAAGAAAAGTGCTTTAAAGTTTAAAATCTCACCACATACTTTAAGGCATACGTTTGCAACCCATTTATTAAATAATGGAGCAGATTTAAAAAGTGTTCAAGATTTATTAGGGCATGAAAGTATAGCAACGACTGGAATCTATACACATGTATCAATTGAACATTTAAGAAAGACATATTTGGATAATCATCCAAGAGCAAAGAGGTAGTTATGGCAAAATTATATTTTAATTATGGTGCGATGGCATCAGGAAAAACAATTGAAGTTATAGAAACAGTATACAAATATAATTCTAAGAATATGCACGCTGTTTTAGCGAAACCGAGAATAGATACTAGAGGAAATGATAAAGTAGTATCAAGAATAGGAATGGAAAGAGAAACTGATTTTACAATTGGAAAGAATGAAACATTTATAGAGCATTTAAAAAAATATGAAGATATTACTTGTTTGATAGTTGATGAGGCTCAATTTTTAACTAGAATTCAAGTTTTAGAGTTGTTCTATTTAGTTAAAAGATTAAACTTACCTGTTATATGTTATGGATTAAAAGTTGATTTCAGAGGAGAATTATTTGAGGGTAGTAAGGCTTTATTAGAATTTGCTGATACATTAAATGAATTAGTGGCTATTTGTTCATGTGGTAGGAAAGCAAGATTTAATGCTAGAAAAGTAAATAATCAGTATGTATATGAAGGAGATGTAGTAGTAATTGGTGCGGATGAAACATATGAACCAATGTGTGGTAATTGCTTTGTAGATAAAGTTTTACTACCATATTCAAAAGATTTCCAAATATTTGAAAAAAATAAAATAAAAGTATTGCAAAAGTAAAATAAATATGTTATATTTATATTGCTTACTTTTTTGGCGAGGTAGTTCAGTTGGCTAGAACGTCTGGTTCATACCCAGAAAGTCGGGAGTTCAAATCTCTCTCTCGCTACCAATTAGGCATTTAACCAAACTCTTGTAGTTTGGTTTTTTTGTAATATATATAATACTTTTTCTTGCTTTAATTTAAAATAAAAAGTATAATTATTCTAGGTGGTTTTTATGAGTAAAATAAAAATAATGGATGAAATTCTTGCCAATAAAATAGCAGCTGGTGAGGTAGTTGAAAGATGTGCCTCAGTTGTTAAAGAATTAGTTGAAAATAGTATTGATGCTGGAAGTAGCGAAATAAAAGTAGAATTAATAGAAGCAGGAACTAAATCAATAAAAGTTATTGATAATGGTTATGGTATGGATAAGGAAGATGCTGTTAATGCTTTTAGTAGACATGCTACAAGTAAATTAATAAGTGAATATGATTTATATCATATTAATACATTAGGTTTTAGAGGAGAAGCACTAGCTAGTATAGCAAGTGTTAGTGAAATAAACTTAAAAACATGTTCTTCTAATATTGGAACAAGTGTAAATATTAAAGGTGGTAAGTTAATAAATGTTGGTCCTTGTGAGGCAATTAAAGGAACTATAATAGAAGTAAAAGACCTTTTTTACAACACACCAGCTAGATTAAAGTATTTGAAAAGTTTATATACAGAGCTTGCCAGTATTACTGAATATATGAATAAAATAGCTCTATCTTATCCTAATATTAGATTTACACTCATAAATAATAACAATACTATTTTAAAAACTGATGGAAGAGGTAATTTATTAAAAACAATTAGTGATATATATGGGATTGAAGTAGCAAAAAAAATGTTAGAAATAAATGGCGAGGATGATGACTATGTAATAAGTGGTTATATTAGCAAACCAGAAGTTAATAGATCAAATAGAAACCATATAATAACTTTAGTTAACAATAGAGTTGTAAGAAATACTGAATTAAATAGAGTAATAAATGATAGCTACCACTCATATAAACCTGACGATAGGTATCCTATTGTAGTTATAAATATTTCAGTTGACCCAATTTTAATCGATGTTAATATACATCCAACAAAAATGGATATTAAATTCAGTAAAATGGAAGAATTAACTAGTTTAATTAGTTATTTAATTAAAGAAACATTAAAAAAGCAAATATTAATGGTTACTTTCTTCGAGCCGAAAAATGACTTTGTAGAACCTAAAAACACTTATATAGAAACAAATTTCGAAAGTAAAAGTAATTTAGATATAGAATATAACCAACCAAAATATGAACAAGTGAAAATTGAAGAATTACCAATTATCGAAAATGAAATAAAAAATGAAATTACTTATAAAGAAAGTTTTGAAGAAAAACCATTATTTGTATCTGAAGATGAAAATAGATTACCTATAATGGAAGCAGTTGGATTAGTTCATGGAACTTATATAATTGCTCAAAATAGTGATGGAATGTATTTAATTGACCAACATGCAGCTAAAGAGAGAATTAATTATGAAATGGTTTTAGATAAACTAAAAGAACCAGCAAATAAAAATATTAATTTGTTAGTACCTATTACTTTGGAATTTTCTAATAATGAATACATAATTTTAAAAGAAAATTTAGATTTGTTAGTTAAAATGGGGTTTGAAGTAGAAGAATTTGGTATTAATTCAATTATTATAAAAGCTCATCCTGTATGGTTACCAAGAGGATTTGAAAAAGATAATATTAGCAAAATAATCGATTTGATTATCAATAAAGAAAAAGATTTTTCATTAGAAAAATTTAACGATAGAGTATCAGCAACTGTTGCTTGTAAAATGTCTATTAAAGCAAATACAAATATTAGTATTGAAGAGATGAATGCTTTATTGAATGATTTAAGAAGTTGTAAAAATCCATTTAATTGTCCACATGGAAGACCAACAGTTATTTATTATTCTAATTATGATTTAGAAAAATTATTTAAAAGAAGTGGATTTGAAAAAATAAATTAAATATTATATGTATTTGTGATATAATTAGAAAGAGGTGGCTTTATGAGATTAAAAGGACAATATTTCTATACTATTAGAGAAGATATTAAAGATGAAGAAACTGTAAGTGGTAATCTGTTAGTTAGAAGTGGAATGGTAAAAAAAATAGGAAATGGTATTTATATGTATATGCCATTAGGGTTAAGAGTATTTAAAAATATTGAAAAAATTATTAGAGAAGAAATGAATAAAGCGGGAGCTTTAGAATTATTGATGCCTAATTTATTGCCTGAAGATGTTTATATAGAAAGCGGTAGAAGAGAAAATTTTGGACATGATATGTTTTCTCTTAAAGATAGAGCAAATAGAAATTTAGTTTTAGGTCCAACACATGAAGAATTTTTTGTTGAAGCAGCTAAAATGAAAGTAAAATCGTACAAAGATTTACCATTTAATATTTATCAAATTGGAAATAAATATCGTGATGAACCAAGACCAAGGTATGGACTTATTAGGGTAAGAGAGTTTTTTATGAAAGATGCTTATAGTTTTGATTGTGATAGTGAAGGACTAGATAAATCTTATAAAAAGATGTTTGACGCTTATAAAAACATTTTTGATAGGTTAGGGATGAATTATAGAATCGTTAGAGCTGATACAGGAGTCATGGGTGGTAGTTTATCTGAAGAGTTTCAAGCTGTAACAAATATTGGTGAAGATATATTAGTTACATGTGATTGTGGTTATTCATCAAATATTGAAGTAAGTAGTTGTGTTTTAAATAAAGAAAAGGAAGAAAGATTAAAGACTAGAGAATTAGTATACACACCGGATGCAAAAACAATTGAAGAAGTATCTAAATTTTTACATGAAAAACCAACAAAATTTGTTAAAACATTAATATATAAAATAGATAATGAATTTTATGCATGCCTAGTTAGTGGTGATAGAGAAGTTAATGAAAATAAATTATTAAAACTACTTAATGCCAAAGAGATTAGTTTAGCCGAGGTAAATGAAGTCGAAGAAATTACGAATGCTAAAGTAGGTTTTGCCGGTCCAATTGGTTTAAATATTAAAGTTATAATTGACCAAGATATATTATATAAATACAATTTTATAGTAGGAGCAAATCAAACTAATTATCATTTTAAAAATGTTAATGTTCAAGATTTTAAATATGAAATAGCTGCCGATATTAAAAATGTTAAAGAAGGTGACATATGTCCAAATTGTGGAAGAAGGCTTACCTTTCAAAGAGGAATTGAAGTAGGAAACACGTTCAAGTTAGGAACAAAATATTCTAGTAAATTAGGTTTAAACTATTTAGACGATAAAAATGAATTAAAGCCAGTATACATGGGGTGTTATGGAATTGGATTAGGAAGAATTATGGCTGCTTTAGCCGAACAAAATAACGATGAATTAGGATTAGTATGGCCAGTATCAGTAGCCCCATTCAAAGTAGCAATCGTAATTATTAATAATGAAGATGATAAACAAAAAGCAATTGCTAATGCTTTGTATAATGATTTGAATAGAAATAATATTGATGTATTGTTAGATGATAGAGATGAGCGTGCTGGAGTTAAATTTAATGATATGGATTTAATTGGAATTCCATATAGAATAACAATAGGTAAAAAAATAAATAATGATTTAGTTGAATTATATATAAGAAGTACAAAAGAAGTTTATGATATTCATGTTAATGATATAATGGTTAAGATAAAAGAATTACTAGATTTATAATTCGACAAAATATAACTGATTAGTAAAGTATAATTATTTTAAGGTGAAGAGTATGAAAAAATATTTTGTAACAATAATAATTTCTTTATTAATCGGTTTTTTATTAGCAAATTTTATGTTAAGGCAATATGATAGTACTGTTAAAGTAATTCCGACATTTAAACAAAATGAAACCATCTATTTAGTTCAACAAGGTGTTTATTCAAGTTTAGAAAGTATGAAAGATAATACTAAAAAATTAAATTATTATGTTTACACCATGAAAGATGGTTTTTACTATGTTTATGTTGGAATGAGTTTAGATAGTGAAATAATTAAAAAAATTCAAAACTACTACACTGACTTAAAAATAGAAACAATCATTAAAACGATTACAAGTGCTAATAATGATTTTACTAATACTTTAAAACAAACAGATGAAATTTTAAAAGAAACCGATGATAAGGATACAATTAAAGAAGTAATTAATCAGATATTAAAAAAATATGAAGGGAGTTAGATATGAATGTCAAAATAAAAGATATACCATTAAATGATAGGCCGAGAGAAAGATTATTAAATTATGGTAGTAATTCACTTTCAAATGAAGAATTATTATCAATCATTTTAAAAACAGGAACTAAAAATGTTTCAGTTAAAAATATCGCTGTCAATTTATTAAAACAAATAGGTGATATTAAAAATTTAAATAATATTACTTTAGAAGAATTAATAAAAATAAAAGGAATAGGTAAAATAAAAGCAATTGAGTTAATCGCTTCAATTGAGCTTGGAAAAAGAATAAATGAAACATTTGAAAGTATTAATGAAATCAAAATAATAAATCCTTTAAATATATATAATTATTATAAAGATAAATTAAAAAATAAAAAACAGGAATGTTTTTATTGTATATATTTAAATTCTAAAAGTGTCATTATCAAAGAAAATTTATTATTTATGGGAACTATTAACCAAAGTTTAGTTCATCCAAGAGAAATATTCAAGGAAGCTTATTTAAGCAGTGCTTCTAGTTTTATATGTATTCATAATCATCCATCTGGAAGTAATGAACCAAGTGAAAATGATATAAATTTAACTAAACAATTAAAGGATATAGGAGAATATTTAGGAGTAAAATTACTAGACCATATTATTATAGGAAAAAACTATTTTAGTTTTAAAGAAAATGGTTTGATATGATATAATATAAATGGTGGTTGTATGCGACATAAATTTTTCTTCTTTTTTACATTTCTAGGATTATATTTTTTGTTAATGCTTATTTTAAGTCTATTTGTAGAAATAAAAATTTTAGATTTAATTATTTTGTTTGTCATTTGCTTTTTTGTTTTTGGACTATTTCATAACATATTAAGTGATATATATGACAAAAAGAAACCATTTAAACAATTTGAAAAAAAAGAACCATTAGAAAACAACGAAATAATAATAACAACTTTAAAAAAAATACCAGAAAAACAATACATTATTCCAATAAAAGATGGAGCAGTTGCAATTAATAGAGGTGGAATACATGTTGTAAAATTGTTTCAAGCAAGTGGAAATTTAAAGTATGATAAGAATTGGTATTTTAATAATTTGAAAATAGATAATCCATTTGATTATAAAGGAGACTATTATTATTTAATTAGAAATGTTAATACCAATTATGAAGTTTATAATATAAATGTGGTTACATTATCGGAATTATTATTTAAAGTTCAAAATAGTTTAATCGTACCAAAATATACATATGAAGAAGTAGATGAATTATATAAGGAAGTGACTTATGGCAATTACAAAAACTAAATTTATAAATTATTTAAGATGCCCTAGGTACGTCGCTTTAGATAATCTAAATGAAAATGAACTTGAAAGTGATGTTTCACTAACACAATATAGAGAAGAAGAACAAGAAGAAAAATTGAAAGAACTTTATGGAATGATGTATGATGATAGTGGTAATGACATACTAACAGTTAAAGATGAACAATTGGAAGTAATGTTGCCATACTATAACGAAATTGAAGTATTAGCAGGTAATGTTGCTTCAAAATATTTTCCTGGAACATTTAAATTTGCTTATAATACAAAAGACCAAGAAAGTTTTGACTGTAAGATAAATGGAATTAGATATTTATGTTATGTCGATATATATAATGAAGTAGATGATTATTTTAATATAATCGAAGTAAAAGCAACAACATCAAAGAAATTTTTAGACATGGGGTATACTGAAAATAAAGAGTTTCAGCCACTATTTGAAAATATAAATGGAATTTATCATGTAAGTAGTAATTTATCGGAAAAGGGCTTGAAAATAAAACAAAAACTATTTGATAGATTTGATAAAAGTGGACATTATGTATACGATTTAGCAGTTCAAAGATATATAATTGAAAATGATTTAAAACAAAACAACCAAGAAAGTAAAATAGACAAAATCAAATACTATTTAGCAGTTTTAAATAAGGATTATGTTTTTGAAGGAAAATTTGAAGGTGTTAAACCAATTTATGATGAAGATGCAAATGGTAATGAAATTATAACATTTTTCGATTTAACTGACATAACAAAAGAGTATATGGATTTAATTTCACTTGATAGAGCTAAAGTGGAAAGATATATAAGAGAGTTAGATGCATCTTATGTACCAATTAATTATTATTGTGAAAAGAAAAAAACTACTAAATGTAAATATGTTCCAATTTGTTGGAAAAATATTCCTAACAAAAATTCAATATTTAATTATTTAGATGCTCATCATGGATTCAAAGATGACGAAGGACATAAACATGATTGTTATGAACTTGTAAGTGATGGTATAATTAATCTAGTTGATATGCCAGACAATTACTTAGAAAGAGAAAAAAATATAATCCAAAAACAAGTTACAAAAACCCATATACCATATTTTAACAAAGAAAAAATTAAAGCAGGAATCGCGCAGATAACTTATCCAATATATCATCTTGATTTTGAAAGTTTTCCTTGCCCATTACCACGATTCAGAGGAGAAAAATGTTATAGTCAATCAGTTTTTCAATTTTCACTTCATATTGAAAAAGAAGAAGGAGTTTGCGATAAAATAAATGACCACTATGGTTATTTAGCTGTTAATACAGATGACCATAGATTGGAACTAGTTGAAGAGATGATTAAATATATCAAATTGGATAAAGGAACAATTTTAGTTTATAATGATTCATTTGAAAAAACTAGATTAAAAGAATTAAGTGAAATATTTCCACAATACAAGAAGGAATTATTAAGAATGCGTGATATGGTGTTTGATTTAATGAATATAACTAAAACAAGAAGTAGTTTATACGAAGAATTAGGTTTTAATAAAGAAGAAGCATCTTTATTTAATTATTATCATGAAGATATGACAGGTTCATTTTCGATTAAAAAAATATTACCTTTATTTAGCAATTTAACATACAAAGGAATGGAAATTGCTAATGGAGTGGAAGCGTTAGTTACATATGCTAAATTTCCAAAAATGACTCAAGTTGAATATGAATATAAATATCAAAAATTAGTAGAGTACTGTAGGCAAGATACATGGGCGATGGTTGAAATATTAAAAGGTCTAAGAAAAAGTGTCAATTAATGTAAAAAAACATGTAAAACACTTGTTAAAATATTTTATTTGCTATATTATCAAATTAGGAGGGTGATAAGATGATTTATCCGTCAATCGATAAACTTTTAAATCAAGTGGGCTCAAAATACTTATTAGTTAATATTGTTGCTAAAAGAGCAAGAGAGATGAGCGAAACAGAATATTATCAAATGAAAGATAATGAATATGTATCAAAGAAAAATATCGGAAGAGCTTTAGAAGAAGTATCTAAAGACTTGATTCATGTTAAAGGTGAATAATGAAAATTACCAAAGTAAAAAAAGTAGGTAAAAAATATAAATTGGTTTTTGATAATGAAGATGTTTTAACTACATATGATGATGTCATTATTGAAAACCATCTTTTATATAATAAAGAAGTTGACTACGATTTACTTAGACAAATTGAGTTAGATAATATTTATTATGATGCTTATTATAAAACAATTAATTTTATTTCTAGAAAATTAAGAAGTTTAAAAGAAGTAGATGAATATTTAACAAAGCAAAATGTTAATGATGAAAATAAAAATAAAATAATAAAACACTTAAAAAAAATAGGGTTAATTAATGATTTTAATTTTGCAAAAGCATATATAAATGATAAACTATATTTATCTAACGATGGACAAAATAAAATAAAAAAAGCTTTACAAGAACACGATATACCTTCACCTTTAGTAGAGGAATTAATTGAACCATTAAAAGAAGAATTTGATTTAAAATTAAGCAGATTAATTACTAAAAAAATTAAAAGTAATACTAAATATGGAGGTTATTACCTAAAACAAAAAATTACTAATGAGTTAATAAATTTAGGATATGATAACAATAGTATTAATGAATTTTATGACGAAAATTTAGTTTGCTATGATTATGAAAAAGAATATGATAAATTATATAAAAAATATTCAAAAAAATATGAAGGTATTGAGTTAGATAGAATAATTAAACAAAAACTATATCAAAAAGGAATAAAACCACAATAAGTGGTTTTTTTAAATAATAAAACCCACTAAAGTGGGTTAATATTAATATTGGCTAATTATAGCATTATATTTTGATTTAATAGCATCATCATAGATATTTAAGTTGTATTTTTCTCTTAAACCAATCCAATATACATAAGTGGCATTTTCTTTAGCTAGTGCATCAGTAGTTAATTTACTAATTACTTTGTCTCTTACAGAATCTAAAGTAGGTTTTTCGTTTTGACTAACTTTATAAATAATATGATATCCAAATTGAGTTTCAACTGGTTCAGTAGTCATTTTTGAAACTTCCAAATCTTTAGAAGCGTTAAAGAATTCTTCAACCAACCCTGATTCATTAGTGAAATTACTGATTAATCCACCTTCGCTAGCAGAACCAGTATCGTTAGATTCTTTTTTAGCAAGTTCTGTAAAATCTTTTTCTAAATCTTTGCTTTCACTCAATTGGTTGATTAATAATTTTGCTTTTGCTAGTGCTTCTTCTTTTGCTTTAGCTTTTTCATCATCAGACATAGTATCTTTAACTTCTGGGATGATTAAAATATGTCTTACTGTCATCTCACCATAAATGTTATCATTATAGTATTTGTTAATTTCTTCTTCCTTAATGGTTGAATTAACATATTTTTTTAATACTGCTTGTTTTTCTTCGTTTTTAATTATGTCCTTTTCAAAATCTTCTTCATTAGTATATCCATATTGAGATAAGAAATTTTTAAAATTATCTCCTAAACTAGATTTGTATGATTTGAATTGAGCAGAAGCGGTAGTTTTTGCACTTTTACTCATATCTTCAGTTAATTCTTGCGAAATGATATAATCATCCACCATATTTACTAATGCAGTAGTTCCATACACGTTGCGCATACTAGCATAAAAATCTTCAACTGTAAATTGTTTTCCACTAACATCGGCTACAACCTCTTGTCCGTTTTGTAATTTTGGGACTTTAGTACAACCAGTTAATACAATAGTTCCACATAAAATTAAACCTAAATATTTCTTCATTTTATCTCTCCTAACACTAACTAATTATATCAAATAAAATTTTAAAATACAACATTTTATTGTGAACAATTAATGAAAATTATATAAATTTATCAAAAAAGTTAATTTTATTTTCTAACACTAGCACCATTTATTAAAATTTCCATACAATAATGTGAAAAGATAAAAAGGAGGATGATTTACATGTGTTGTAATAACGGAATTTCAAGTGCAGCAATCGTTTTAGTATTATTTATTCTTTTAATAATCATACTTGGAGCATATATTTAGGGGGTAATCATGGAAAAAGAATGCCATAAAACTTCTTCAAATAGCTGTAACTATGTTATGATTATTGTATTGTACATTCTACTAGCTATAATTTTAGGCTCTTGCCTAATACATTAAAAGAGGGAAACCTCTTTTTTATGTATTTAACATTAATAAATTATTAAAGTTCTACAAAAGAAAAAAGTATGTCATTTTTTTTGTTTAAAAATTTTAAAAAAGTATTTACAAAAAGGGTGTAATAGAGTAAAATAGTGGTAGAAAGTGGCACTTAGTGGGTGAAAGTGGGTGATTTCTATGTTTATGGGTGAATACCACCATACAATTGATGATAAAGGAAGATTAACAATTCCATCTAAATTAAGATACGAATTAGGTGAAGAATTTGTTGTTACAAAAGGACTTGATGGATGTTTATTTGTCTATCCAAAAGATGAATGGAACAATATTACTCAAAAATATAAGGAATTACCAAATACAAAAGATGCCAGAAATTATTTAAGATTTTTCTTGTCAGGAGCTAATTTATGTGGCTTTGACAAACAAGGAAGAATAAATATAACCCAGCCACTTATTAATTATGCTGATTTAAAAAAAGATTGTATTATAATTGGTGTAAATGATAGACTTGAAATTTGGAATAAAGAAAGATTTGAAAAATTCTTAAGTGACAATGAGGATATTATGTCGGATATTGCTGATTCCTTATTTGCTCCAAAAATTTAGGTGTTCATATGCATGAAAGTGTTTTATTAAAAGAAAGTCTTGAATTTTTAAATTTAAGAGATGATAGTATTATTGTTGACTGTACATTAGGTTATGGGGGTCATAGTAGCAACATACTAAAAAAAATACCTAATGGACATCTATATTCTTTTGACCAAGATATTGATGCAATCAATTATAGTAGTGAAAGATTAAGCAAAATAAATAGTAATTTTACAATCATAAAAAGCAATTTTAAAAATATAACGGCTAAGTTAAATGAACTAAATGTAACTAAAGTAAATGGTATTTTATATGACTTAGGGGTTTCAAGTCCACAATTAGATGTTAGTGAAAGGGGGTTTTCATACCATTTAGATAGTAGACTAGATATGCGAATGGATAAGGATAATAAATTATCTGCTTATGAAGTCGTTAACAATTATCCGTATGAAAAACTAGTCAAAATATTTAGAGAATATGGTGAAGAGAAATATTCAACTAGTATAGCAAGAGGAATAATAAATAATAGACCAATTGAAACAACACTAGAATTAGCAGAGATAATAAAAGAAAATGTTCCTTTTAGTTATAGGAAAGATAAACATCCAGCTAGAAAAGTATTTCAAGCCATTAGAATTGAAGTTAACGATGAGATGAATGTTTTAAATGATAGTTTAAGACAGGCACTAGAACTATTAACTTTAAATGGTAGATTATGTGTTATTACATTTCATTCATTAGAAGATAGATTAGTTAAAAAAATGTTTAGGGAAGTATCTAGTATACCAAATGAGTTATCTAAACTGCCAATTATACCAGAAGAATATTTGCCTAAATATAAAGAAATAAAAACGCTTACTCCTGATTTAAAAGAAATTTCTAGTAATAATAGGAGTAGAAGTGCAACTCTTAGAGTAATTGAAAGGATAAGATAATATGAAAAGAAAAGGAAGAATAACAAAAGGGGAAAAAATGTTATATGTAATGGGTCTTTTAAGTTTCATGTTTGTCGTTGTACTAAAAGTATTTCTCGGTGCTGGAGTTGGAAACTACAAGATGAGTATCGAAAAAATAAGATATGAAATCAGCACTGAAAGTAAAAAGGTAGAAAGCCTTACAATGCAAGTAAATGAATTAACTTCATTTGATAATGTTAAAGAAGTTGCTAAAAATCTAGGATTAGCGTATAATAATGATAATATTATTGTGGTAAACGATTGAGGTGATTAAATGAAAACAAAAAATATGCCGAAGTGGAAAACACCGATGATTACATTTGGAATATTCTTTGTTTTTATTTTGGCTTTATTTCTAAAGTATTGTTATTTAGCATTATTCCCAAATATTTATGGAATTAATATGAAAGAGTTCGCCTCAAGGAGAAATACATACTCTCAAACTTTATATTCAAAAAGAGGGACAATTTATGATAGTACAGGTAATACTTTAGCGCTAGATATATCATCATATACTGTTATTGCTTATTTAGATCCCGCTAGAACAGGAGATTCTAAAACACTATATCATGTAGAAGATAAAGAAAATACGGCTAAAGAGTTAGCCCCTATATTAAATATGGATTATAATTATTTATTAAAACTATTAAATCAAGATGCTTATCAAGTTGAATTAGGACCTGGTGGTAGAGGAATAACAGAAATTACTAAAAACAAAATTGAAGAATTACATTTACCAGGAATTGGTTTTATTGAAAGTTATAAAAGATATTATCCTAATGGTGATTTTGCCTCATATATTATTGGTTATGCTAAACAAAAAGAAGAATATATAGAAGAGAATGGACAAGGCAAGTATCAACAAGAAATCGTTGGCGAGATGGGAATAGAAGTTAAATATAATGACATACTAAAAGGGAGCAATGGTTATTTAAAATATCAACAAGATAGATATGGTTATAAAATACCAGATACAAAAGAAGAAAAAGTAGATGCTTTAAATGGTAGAGATATTTATTTAACAATTGATTCAAATATTCAAAGAATACTAGAAACAACTATTAGTAAAACTGAAGAAAAGTATGAACCAGAGTGGGTAACTATAAGTGTAATGGACGCCAAAACGGGTGATATATTAGGTAGTGCTTCCTCACCATCATTTGACCCAAACACATTAAATATAACTAATTATGAAAATCCACTAACATCTTTCGTTTATGAACCAGGTAGTGTTATGAAAATATTTACATATTTATGTGCAATTGATAAAGGAACATATAAAGGTGATGAATTATATCAATCAGGTAATATAAAAATCGAGGATAGAATAATTAGTGATTGGAACAAAATTGGTTGGGGAAAAATTACTTTTGATTATGGATTTGAAATGTCTAGTAATGTTGCTGTTTCAAATATAATGCAAAGATTCTTAACTAAAGAAGATTTAAAAACATGTTTAAATAATTATGGATTTGGTAATAAAACTGGTATAGATTTACCAAGAGAATTATCAGGTACAATTAAGTTTGAGTTTCCAGTTGAGGTTGCAGCTGCAGCTTATGGACAAGGAATATCAACCACACCGATTCAACAATTGCAAGCTTTAAGTATAATCGCTAATAATGGTAAAATGCTAAAACCACATATAATAAGTAAAATAGTTGACCCTAACACAGGCAAGGTAGCTTATGAAAGAAAAGTGGAAGAATCATCTCAAATTGTAAGTGAAGCTGCCATTAAAAAAATTCAAGAGTTGATGTATAATACTGTTAATGATGTAGAAAGAAATGCAACAGGAGTTAAATATAGGGTTGAAGGTGCTTCAATCATGGGTAAAACAGGAACTGCTGAAATTTTTGATAATCAAAGTAATACATATTTAACAGGATGGAATGATTATATATTTTCATTCTCTGGTATTTTTCCTTCAGATGACCCACAATATATAGTATTTGTTTCAATTAAAAAACCAAATACAGGAACAAATGCAGCGGTAGTCGATACAACTAAACCATTACTTGAATCACTTGCTAAATATAAAGGCATAATAAGTAGTGTTTCTAGTGAAAATACATCTAAAATTGTGAAATTATCTTCTTATGTAAATGAGGAAATTAAAAATGTAAAAGAAGAATTAAAAGATTTAAATATTTTAGTAATAGGTGATGGAGATATGGTAGTTAATCAATATCCAAAAGAAAACACTAATATATTATCAACCGATACTATATATTTACTTACGAATTCTAGTGAATTTAAAATGCCTAATTTAAAAGGTTTTAGCCGAATCGAAGTTTTAAATGTATGTAATTTATTAAAAGTAGAGTGTGATTTTACTGGTGATGGAGTGGTAGTAGAACAAAGCATAAAGGAAAACGAAATAATCAGTGAACCAATTAATTTTACATTAAAACAAACACATAATTTTGAATAAATATATTGCTAAAAAAATTAATAAATGATAAAATTAAAATGGAAGGTGTTTATGATGGATGAAACAAGAATTTATGATGGTGATGAAATTAAAAACGCTTTAATAGGTCAAACTATTAAAGAGGTAGCCGAAATATTAGAAGAAAAAGGATATAATGCTAAAAACCAAATTGTAGGTTACTTAATGAGTGGAGATCCAGGATACATATCAAGTCATAAAGAAGCAAGAAGTAAAATAACAAAATTTGAAAGAACTAAAATTTTAGAAGTTTTAGTTGATAGTTTTATTAAATAAATGCGTTACTTAGGATTAGATTTAGGTACTAAAACATTAGGTTTATCAATTAGTGATAAAACACTTACAATTGCTAGTAGTTATAAAACAATTAGATATAATGAATATGAAGAATTATATGCCGAACTAAAAAAAGTAATCGAAGAATTTGATATAACTAAAATGATTTTAGGTTACCCTAAGAACATGAATAATACAATTGGACCTAAAGCACTATTAGTAGAAGAATTTAAAAAAAACTTAGAACAAATATTTAAATTAGAAGTTATTTTACAAGATGAACGCCTAACGACAGTTGAAGCTACTAATTATATGTTAGAAGCAGATATCTCAAGAAAAAAAAGAAAGCAAAAAATTGATAGTTTAGCAGCTACAATTATATTACAAACTTATTTAGATAGGAGAGATAAAAATGAGTAATGAAAAAATGAGTTTTAAAGTAATTGATGAAAAAGGAAATGAAATTGAATGTGAAGTATTATTTACATTTGAGTCTGATGAGACAGGTAAAAATTATATTGTTTATACCGACAATACAACAGATGATTTAGGAAACACAAAAGTATATGCCTCAATATATAATCCAGATGAAGAAAACTTAAAGTTAACTGCTATTGAAACTGAAAAAGAATGGAAAATTATTGAAACTATTTTAGATGAATTACAAAAAGAAGTAAAATCTAATATGGAAGGACAAGAGCAATAATTTGCTCTTTTTAAATTATGAAGAAGTATTGTAATATTTATAAATTTGTAATTATATTTTTGGTTGTTTTAATCATATTAACTTGTGGAAGTTATAAAATAGGAACTAGTAGTGTAAGCAAAGATTCCTTTGAAGTTAAAATTACTATTCCAAAAGAAAGTACTTATTTAAGTATATCTAACCTATTGAAAGAAAACAATCTAATTAGGTCAGAATCTTTTTACAAAATTTATATTAAAATATTTAAACCAGACAACTTAAAAGCAGGTATTTATACTTTAAATCGAAATATGAATGTTAAAGAAATAGTTGATACATTAGAAGGTAATGTCAAATCAGAAGAAATTACAATAACTATTCCTGAAGGAAAACATATTGAAGAAGTCGCTGAAATCATATCTTCTAAAATTAATATGTCAAAAGAAGATATACTGTTATATTGGCAAAATGAGGAAGTATTAAATAGTTTGATTGATAAATATTGGTTTTTAACTGATGTTATTAAAAAAGAAGGAATAAGATATAGTTTAGAAGGTTATTTTTTTCCTGATACCTATTCTATTTTAAAAGAAAGTAAAATCGAAGATATAACTTATAAGATGTTAGACAAAATGGATGAAGTTTTATCAAAATACAAAGAAGAAATTTCTAATAGCAAATTTAATGTTCATGAAATTTTAACTCTTGCTTCTATAGTTGAACACGAAGCAATATTAGATAGTGATAGACCAATGATTGCTGGTGTGTTTATAAATAGACTTGATAAGAGTATGAAACTACAAAGTTGTGCGACTGTAGGATACGCTATTAATGAATGGAAACTATCGTATAATTATAAAGATTTACAAACAGATTCACCTTATAATACATACTTTTATGAAGGACTTCCAATAGGTCCTGGAAATATGCCAGGAGAACTTTCAATTGAAGCAGTATTAAGACCGACTAAACACGATTATTATTACTTTTTAGCAAACGTTAATGACAAAGATTCTAAAAAAACATATTATTCAAAAACATATCTTGAACACAGACAAAAATGTGTTAAGTACTTAGGACGCAGTTGTTAATGGATGAAATTTTAAACCAAGCTTTAGAATTTGATGTTCCAATTATGCAAGAAGAAGGAATTAAGTTTTTAATCAATTTTATTAAAGAAAATAATATTAAAAATATATTAGAATTTGGTTCAGCAATTGGATATTCAGCAATCAATATGGCTTTAATTAGTAATGATATAGAAATAACTACTATAGAAAGAGATACTTTTAGATATAGTTTAGCGGTATCTAATATTAATAAATTTAATTTAGAAAAACAAATTACAATTATTAATGATGATGTATTTAATTTTGAAGTTTCTAAAAATTATGATTTAGTTTTTATAGATGCGGCTAAAGCTCAAAATACAAAATTTTTTGAAAAAGTAGCTAACAATACTAAATATATAATTACTGATAATTTATCATTTCATGGATTAGTTGGAACAAGTATTGACATTAAAAGTCGTAATTTAAGAGGATTAGTTCGTAAAATAGAAAATTATATTGAGTTTTTGAAAAATAATAAAGAATTTGAAACAAAATTTTATCAAATCGGTGATGGAATTGCTGTTAGTAAAAAAATAATTTAAAAATGGAAGATGAAAATCTTCTTTTTTAAATGTTTTTATAATTTAAAAAATGTTTATATTAGCTATTACAATATAGAAATTACCAGTTGTAATAATTTATCAATTTGATAGTTAAGAGAAAGAATAAGAACAAAAAATACTTGCAAGAGTTTATGAATTAGTATGAAAACATTGTGTTTTCAAAAGTTTTACATATTTTTCAACAAAAGTATTGTTTAAAAATTAATTTTATGTTATAATCCTAATTGATATGGAAGGAGGGATTTATCAATGAGTAAGGTTATAGTAAGAAATGGTAATGTAGATAATGCATTAAAAACCTTTAAACAAAGAAATGTTAAAGATGGCCTCCTTAAAGAAGTTAGAAAACGCGAACACTATAGTAAACCTGGCGAGAAACGTCGTATCGCAAAAAAAGAAGGAATTAAAAATTCTCGTCGTCGTGAGAGAAACTATAATTAAGCCATTTAGGCTTTTTATTTTAAGAAAGGGTGAATTTTAATGAAAGAAAGATTAACTAATGATTTAAAAGCAGCCATGAAAGAACAAAATAAGGAACTATTAAGTGTTTTAAGAATGGTAAAAGGCGCTATTCAAATGGAAGAAATCAAAGTAAAACATGAACTTAGTGATGATGAAGTTATTGCGATTATTGGAAAACAAATAAAGACAAGAAAAGAATCAATTGTTGAATTTGAAAAAGGTGGTCGTAATGACTTAATTGAAAAAACTAATGAGGAAATTAATATGCTAAATGTATATATGCCAAAACAATTAAGTGAAGAAGAAATAAAAGCTGAAATTGACAAAGTTTTTGAAGAACTAAAACCAGCAAGCAATGAAATGGGTAAAATTATGCAAGCTTTATCTAATCTAAAAGGAAAAGCTGATATGGGATTAGTAAGTAAACTTGTAAAAGAAAGATTTTAAATCATAAAGTAATTTATGATTTTTTCTTGCTAAAAATACTATTTTATATTATACTTAAACAAGGTGAGGTTATGAATAAAAGAATATCAACAATAATTTTTATAATTTTAGTTGTACTTTTATGTGTTCCAGTTTTAACTAGCGTGATATATAAATTTGGGGTAAACAAATTTTACAAAGCATGTTTAGATGTTAAGTACAAAGCAAACTTAGAATATATAAAAAATCATAATGCAAATTTAGAAATAAATTTAAGTGAAAACAACGATTTTACCAACCTTTTAATAAATGATGGTTACATAAAAATAAAAGAAAACAAAGTCAGTTTTACTTTAAAAAATTATTATTTAAGTAAATGTGCTTATAAATTAGAAGATAGTGATGAAATAATTGTAATTTCTTTAACTGATAATTGTAATATTAATTTAATAAATAACAATATAAATAATAATTTTACTTTTGATTCTAAAACTCAAACAATTACTGATTATAGTGGTTCTAGTGATGTTATAATACCTAATAAAATAGATGGCATTGATGTAATAAATATTGGTAAAAGAGCTTTTCATAATAAAGGAATCACAAGTGTTTATATAAATTCTTCTGTAAAAACAATTGAAGAAGAAGCATTTTTAAATAATAATATTACAAGCGTTACTATAAAAGGCGAGCCAGTAATTAAAGAAAAAGCATTTATGAATAATTTTATTGAAAACATAGATATAGAATCTGCTACATATGAAATAGATTCATTTAAAAATAATCTATTATCTGAAGAAGATGCTTATTTTATAAATGATAATATTTTAATGAGTTATGGTGGTTATAGTAAAAATATAACTATACCTTCTTTTGTAGAAAAAATTGAAGCTACATTTAATAATTTAAATGTTACAACTTTTAATACTGGAAATAACTTAAAAGAAATACCAGATTATTTATTTAAAGATAATAATTTAGAAGAAGTTATAATAGGAGAAAATGTAGAAAAAATAGGCAAAGAAGCATTTATGAATAATAAAATAGATAATTTAACAATTTTAAGTAGTAAGATTATTCTTGAAGGTGCATTTAAAAATAATTATATAACTACCATAAATTTACCTAGTAATTTAAAAGAAATAAAAGAAAGTGCATTTATGAATAACAAAATATATAATATTACTTTTGAAAGTAAATTAGATTACATAGGAGAAAAAGCTTTTAAACATAACTATATAACTTCTCTAAATTTAGATGTAACTAAAATAGATAAAGAAGCATTTATGGATAACTTAATTGAAACCATAAATATAAATTGTACAAATTATGGAATAGACTCATTTAAAAATAACTTATTAAACAATAATGACGCTTATTTTGTTAATGGTAATACTTTAGTAAGTTATGGAGGTTATGAGAAGAATATTATAACAATTCCTAGTGATGTATTAAGGATAAGTGCTACATTTAGTAATTTAGATGGTTGGGTTAATCTTAATAATACAAAGGTTATCGATGCTAATGCATTTGCTAATAACAAATTAAAAAAAGTAAATTTAAGAAATGTTATTGAAATAGGAAAGAACGCTTTTTTAAACAATGATTTAACTTCTCTTATTGTTCCTAATAGTACAATGTTTATTAAAGAAGGAGCATTTAAGGGTAATAAATTTAACAAAGTAATTATGCAAGGAAAAACTAGTATGAAAGATTTTAAAGAAATTTATTTTGATAGTTTTGATAGTGGGAAAATAGTATTTGAAGGTGAATAAATGAAAAAATATATAATGGTAATTGCAGTTATTATAATAGGAAGTTTAGTGTATTTTTATTTTAATGATAAAAATAAAATCACTACAACAAATGAGGGATGTTTTGAGTTTGAAAATAATACAATAATTTCGTATAATCCAATTTGTGGTCCTAATGTTATAATACCTTTGAAAATTAACAATGAAGAGGTTTTTAATATAGGAAATTATGCCTTTAAGGGATTAAATTTAGAAAATATTACATTTAACAATAATTTAAAAAGTATTGGAATTGGTTCTTTTATGGATAATAAATTAAAATATGTATCAGTTCCTGATAGTGTATTTGAAATAAAAGCTTTAGCTTTTAATAATAATGAGATAAGAAGTCTTTATGTTGGTAATAATGTTAGTGAAATTGGAATAAAAGCATTTAATAATAATGATTTAAAAATAAAATATGCTTTTATTTATAAAAGAACTAATAATGGAATAGATAAAACAAATATCATTGGTTATGGTGGACGAGACAAAAATATAAAAATACCTGATGGCGTTACTACGATAAGTTCATATGCATTTAATGATTCAAAAATAGAAAGTATTACCTTTAATAAAGAGTTAAAAAGAATTGAAGAATATGCTTTAAGTGGTAATAACATATCTGAATTAACTATTTTAAGTAATATAAATTATATTCAAGATAACAATTTAACAGATAAAAGCATTAGGTTAATTAAAATATTAGGTAAAAATGAACTATCAGAATTTGATTATTTTGATAATGAATTTACAAAGAAAGGCTTAATAGTATTTGGTGATTCAAATGAGTAAAATATTAATTATGCCAAGTAATCAAAAACAACTTGAAATTAAAAGTGATGGAGTTATAGTTGGTATAAAAGATTTAAGTGTTGGTGTATTAGAATTAGACGTTAGTGAAATAAAAAATATAAATGATAAAGAAGTATTTGTTTCAATAAATAAAAATATATCTAATAAAGAACTTGATTATTTAAAAAAAGTATTATTGGAATTAAACAAAATTAATATAAAAGGTGTTATATTTTATGATTTGGCAATACCTAACTTAAAAGAAGAATTAAATTTAAAATATGATTTAATTTGGAATCAATGCCATCATACAACTAATAGTAAAACAGCTTTATTTTGGGCTAATTATGTAGAAGGTGTATGGATAAGTAATGATATTACTTTAGAAGAAATGAAAAAGATGAGCAATGTAAACCTACTTACAATGGTAACTTTGTTTGGTTATTTGCCGATGTTTGTATCAAAAAGACCACTTATTTCTAATTACTTAAAAACATTCAATTTGGATTCTAAAAGTAAATATTATCTTAGCAAAGAAGGAAAAAAATATCCAATTTTTGAAAATACTGGAGTTCAGGTTTATACCGATTTTGTTTTAGATGGATTAAAAGAAAGTTTAGTTTTAAAAAATATAGATTATTTTGTTTTAAATGGATTAGATATTGAAAATTTAGAAAAAGTTTTTGAATTATTTAAGAATTTAAGTGAAGACAACTTAGAGTCTTCAAAACGAGAATTAAATGAATTAATACCTAATTTAGGAAAAGGTTTTCTATATCAAGAAACTATTTATAGGGTGAAGAAATGAAAGTAGAATTACTTGCTCCAGCAGGAGATTTAGAAAGATTAAAAATAGCTTTTACATATGGTGCTGATGCGGTATATTTAGGCGGGAATTTATTTGGTTTAAGAGCAAACGCTGTTAATTTTACTTTAGAAGAAATAAAAGAAGGTGTAATATATGCTCATAATCTAAATAAAAAAGTGTATGTAACAGTTAATATAGTATTACACGATAAAGAATTAGATTTATTAGATGATTATTTAAAAAGTTTAAGTGAAATAGGTGTAGATGCAATTATAATAAGTGATTTAGGTATTATTCCAGTTGCTAAAAAATATAATTTAGATGTTCATATATCAACACAACAATCTACACTAAATAAAGAAGCAATTAAATTTTATCAAAAATTAGGTGTTACAAGAGTAGTATTGGCAAGAGAAGCTTCTAAAGAAGAAATAGAAGAAAATGTAAAGACAGGAATGGAAATCGAAATATTTATTCATGGCGCTATGTGTGCATCGTATAGTGGTAGATGTGTATTATCTAATTATTTAACAAATAGAGATGCTAACCGTGGAGGTTGTAGCCAAATATGCCGTTGGGATTTTGATTTAATTGGTGATGGAAAATTAGTAAAAGGTGAAAAGAATTTTACTTTTTGTTCTAAAGATTTAATGTTATTAAAACATATTAATGAAATAATTGATATGAATGTAACTAGTTTAAAAATAGAAGGAAGAATGCGTTCGATTTATTATATTGCAACAGTTATTTCTATTTATAGAAAAGTAATTGATGAATACTGTAACAACAAAGATAATTACACATATAATATTAACTATGAAAAGGTACTAACTAGATGTGCAAATAGAGATTGTTATGTACAATTCTTTGATGGTAATTATGGTAGTGATTGTAATTATTATAATGAAAGAATCGAAATATCTAATCAAGACTTTCTAGGACTTGTACTAGATTACGATGAGGATAATAAAATGTTAACAATCGAACAAAGAAACTACTTTGAAGTTTTAGATAATGTTGAGTTTCTAACGCCGACTAACATAGGTATACCATTTACAATTAAAGAGATGTATGATTTAGATGGTAATTCATTAGATGTAGCCCGTCATCCTAAACAAATTATTAAAATTCCATGCGAAATAAACTTAAGTAAAAATTCTATGATGCGTGTTAAAATTTTAGGTTGACAAAAATAATTTTTTATAGTATTATTTTGTAGTATCAAAAAATTGAGGTGAAATTATGTCAAATACAAAAGAAGTTTTTATGACCGAAAGTGGTTTAGAAGAAATAAAAAAAGAATTAGATTATTTAAAATTAGAAAAGAGACCAGAGGTAATTACTGCTCTACAAGAAGCAAGAGCATTGGGTGATTTATCTGAAAATGCTGAATACGATGCTGCTCGTAATGAACAAGCACAAGTTGAAGCAAAAATTAAAGAATTAGAAGTTTTAATCGAAAATGCTAAAATTATTGAAAAAGTTCGAACTGATATTGTTCAAATTGGAACAAAAGTAAAAATAGAGTATGTAGAAGACAAAGATATAGATGAATATACAATTGTAGGAAGTAAAGAATCAGACCCATTTTCTAATAAAATATCTAATGAATCACCAATTGCTAAAGCTATTATTGGCAAAAAAATTGGTGATGTTGTATCAGTAGATAGCCCTAACGGTAAATATGACGTTAAAATTATTGAAATAAATTAAAGAGAAATCTTTAATTTTTTGGATTTACTTGATTTATTTTGAATTATATTATATACTATTAAAAGTGGAAGGAAGGATTTTATGGAAAAAGAAATATTAGTTAAGTTTGAAGGAGAAGAATGGCAAGATGCTTTAAATCAAGCATTTAAAAAAGCAAATAAAACTGCTAAAATAGATGGATTTAGACCAGGAAAAGCACCTAAAGATGTGTTTTTAAAAAAATATGGAATTGGTGTATTATTTGAAGAAGCAGCAGAGATTTTATTAGAAGATGCTTATAAAAAAGTAATGGAAGATAATAAAGATTTACAAATTGTTGCTCAACCAAGAGTAGAAATCAATAGTGTAACAGAAGATGCAATAGAATATAAATTTGTTTTAGTAACAAAACCAGAAGTTGAGTTAGGTAAATACAATGGTTTTAATATTAAAAAAGAAGAAGTTACAGTAACTGACGAAGAAGTTGATGAAGCTCTTATAAATATGCGTAAAAGATATACTGAAAATGTTAACAAAGATGGTAAAGTTGAAGATGGAGATATTGCTGTAATCGACTTTGAAGGATTTGATAATGGAGTTCCTTTTGAAGGTGGAAAAGGTGAGGATTATTCATTAAAAATTGGAAGTAATACATTTATTCCAGGTTTTGAAGAACAAATAATTGGAATGTCTAAAGGTGAAGAAAAAGACATTAATGTAACTTTCCCAGAAGATTATCATTCTGAAAATTTAAAAGGGAAACCAGTTGTTTTTAAAGTAAAAGTAAAAGAAGTTCAAGAAGTAAAATTACCAGAATTAGATAAAGATTTTTTTGAAGATTTAGGTATGGAAGGAATAGAAGATGCTGAATCATTAAAAAAACAACTTAAAGAGAACATTGAAGCTCGCAAAACTCAAGAAGTTGAAAATAAATATATCGATGAATTATTAGAAGCTGCTGCAGGTGAAACTAAAGTTTCAATACCACATATTATGATTCATGATGAGTTAGACCGTATGTTAAAACAATATGAAGAAAGATTAAAAATGCAAGGAATAACTTTAGAAATGTTTTATCAATTTACTAATTCAGATGAGAAAGCGTTAAAAGACCAATTACACGGCGAAGCAGAAAAGAATGTTAAATATCGTTTAATGTTAGAAGCAATAGCTGAAAAAGAAAACATTCAAATTAGTGATGAAGAAGCTTCAAAAGAAGCTGAAGATTTAGCTATTAAATATGATATGAACAAAGATGAATTCTTAAAATTATTTGGTGGCTTAGAGATGGTTAAATATGATTTAAGCATGAAAAGAGCTATTGAAATATTGAAAAAATAAAACTAGTATATGCTTACATGAAAATGTAGGCTCTTTTATTAATTGATTTATGTACTGAATTTGGTTATAATCATGAGGAGGTAAAAAATGATAAAATCAAAAGGTTGGGATTGGAAAATAGTAAAAGATGATATAAATTCTACATGGAAAGTTCCAAGTATAGAATCTTACTATTTACTTAATAGGTGGAAAAACTTAGATTTTCATGTTTTCCTAGATTTAGGTTGTGGAATCGGAAGACATACCGTTTTATTTGCAAGAAATGATTTTGATACATATGGCTTTGATATTAGCAAGGATGGGCTAAATAGAACTAAAGAATGGTTAGATAGTCTTAATTTAAAAGCAGATTTAAAAGTGGGTGATATGCTCAAATTACCATACGCTGATGAAAAATTTGATTGCATTTTGTGCAGAAATGTTATTTCACACCAAGATACTGAAGGTGTAAAACAAATTTTAAGAGAGATTAATAGAGTTTTAAAGAATAACGGAGAATGTTATTTGACTCTTGGTTCTAAATCTACATGGGGATTTAAACAAACATCTTGGCCTTTTGTTGATGAAAATACCAAGCTTAGAATGGAAGAAGGACCTGAATATAAAGTTCCACATTTTTATGCAGATTATGATTTGATAAAAGAATTATTTATAGATTTTAAAATCGAATTTATCAATCATATTGAAGATTTTTATGAGTCAAATGGCAAAACTTATTCATCATTCCACTATCACATATTAATAAAAAAATGTAATTGAAACTAAAATTAAAAATTTTAATATTTAGCATATGTAATATATTTTATTTTTAAATACTTATAAAATTTTTAAATAAAAATACTCTAAGCTTCATTATTAAATGAAGTTTTTAGTTGAAATATACTATAAATCAAAAATACAATTTCTTACAATGAAGAAATGTTAATAGTAATTTTTAATATAAAATGATAATATAATTTAATGGTGATTAAATGAAAAAAGTAGTTATAAAATTTTTATTATCCATAATTATTATGCTAGTAGTTTTAATACTAATAAAACAAAATGTTGGATTTAAAACAAAATTTTACCAATATGTATATGATACTAATTTTTCATTTGCGACAATTAATAATTGGTATGAAAGTAAATTTGGAAGTCCCTTGCCATTTAAAGACCTTATAAAAGAAAACCAAGCCGTTTTTAAAGAAAAGTTAAAATATTCTGATGCTTCTAAATATATGGATGGAGTTAAATTAGAAGTTGGAAGTAACTATTTAGTACCTAGTTTAGAAAAAGGAATAGTTATTTTTATAGGTGAGAAGGAAGATTATGGAAATACTGTAATAGTACAACAACAAAATGGTATTGATGTATGGTATTCAAATTTAGATAATATAAATGTTAAGTTATATGACTATATTGATAGTGGCGTTTTAATAGGAGAAGTAAACAATAACCTATATTTAAAATTCATTTCAAATGGAGAGGTAGTAGATTATAAACCATATATTTAAAATTCATCCATTTTTTTATGTTGTTGCAATTATATGTTTAATAACTGGATATATAAAGTTTTTCTTATTTTTCACTTTTTTAATTTTATTTCATGAAATTGGTCATATATTTGCAGGAATAATTTGCAAATGGAAAATAGAAGAAGTAATTATAATGCCATTTGGAGGGCTAACTATATTTAACAACAAAATAAATCATCCATTAAAGGAAGAATTATTTGTCAGTCTATTAGGGCCAATTTTTCAATTAATAATAGGTTTATTTATAAAAGATAATACCTTATTGAATATTCATTATTCACTATTATTGTTTAATTTAATACCGATTTATCCATTGGATGGTTCGAAAATAGTAAATGTAATATTTAATAATTTTTTATCTTTTTATTCTAGTTTAAAACTAATAATATATTTATCTTATATAATGATTTTACTAGTTATATTAAAGTATAACAATATATTATTATATCTAATAATGTTATTAATATTATATAGAGTAGTATTAGAACATAAAAAGGTAAAAGAAATTTTTAATAAATTTTTACTAGAACGATATCTTTCAAATTTTAATTATAAAAAAACAAAAAAAATAACAAAATTAAAACAAATGAGTTTGAATAAAAAACATTTATTTAGAATTAAAAATACATGGCTAACAGAAAAAGAAATACTTAAGAAAATATTTGACAAATAAAGGAAAATGTGTTAAAATTAATTACTGTGTAGAGACCTCTCTACAACCGCACAAAAAAGGTTATAAACATTTAATGTACCTTAATGGCGAGTCTGAGATTAAAGGAGGTATTATATGAAAGCTGTAATCGAAACTGGAGGAAAACAATATTATGTTGAAGAAGGTTCAATTATCTATGTTGAAAAATTAGACGCTGAAACTGGAAAAGAAGTAAAATTTGACAAAGTTTTAATGGCTAATGGAGTATCTGGGAGACCATTTTTAAATAATGTTGTTGTAACAGGTGAAGTTTTAAAACACGGAAAAAACAAAAAAATTAAAGTATTTAAATACAATGCTAAGAAAAAATTCCGTAAAACTCAAGGTCATCGTCAACCTTATACTAAAGTTGAAATTAAAAGTATAAAAGAGAATTAATATGATAAAATTCAAAGAAAATGATAACAAAATAATTATAAGTGGTCATGCTGGTTTTGATGAATATGGAAAAGACATAGTATGCGCTAGTGTATCGAGTATAGTAATAACTTCTGTTAATGCTATATTAAGATATAATAATAAAGCTATTAAGTATACTAATGGTGATGAACTTGTTATCGAAATATTAAAAAAAGATGAAATAGTTAATCTTTTAATAACTAATATGTTAGAATTATTAGAAGAATTAGAAAAACAATATCCAGAAAATATAAGGAGGTGTTGATTGTGTTTGAATTGATGCAATTAAATATACAATTATTCGCTCATAAAAAAGGTCAAGGTTCTACTAAAAATGGTCGTGACTCTATTTCAAAAAGACTAGGTGCTAAAGCTAGTGATGGCGAATATGTAACAGGTGGTTCAATTATCTATCGTCAAAGAGGTACAAAAATTTATCCAGGAACTAATGTAGGAATTGGTTCAGATGATACTGTATATGCTAAAATTGATGGTTATGTAAAATTTGAACGAAAAGGAAAAGACAAAAAACAAGTAAGTGTTTACCCAACTTTGTAAGCACTTTTTCTTTTAAAAAATTTGATTTGTAAATAAGTTATACAATTAAGGAGGCATATATGAAAATTTTAACAAAAATATTTTCTTTTGTATTTGAATTAATATTTTTTATAGGTATAACAATATTTGGTATTTCATTTCTAGTAAGTAGGTTCTTTAATCAAAATTATTATACACAAATTCTAGACGATATTGACATTAAAGAAATGAAAATAAGTGAGTTAGGAATTAAAGAACTAGATGAAAAATACAAGGATATGACAATAGAAGAAGCAATCATAACTGAACTTGAAAGTGCTTCTATAGATAGTAAAATAGCAATTGAGGTAATTGAAAGTAGAGAGGTAAAAGAGGTATTAGGAAAAATAATAAGTGAAGTGGTTGATTATGAACTTACAGATGCTCCTATACCACAATTAGATTATGATTCTCTAGACAAATTATTAAATAACGAACAAGTAAGTAAAATACTTAAGGAAGAGCAAATTGAAATTGATAAAGAAGAATTATTGAACGAAATCAATAAAACCTTAAGAGAAGAATTAGGTGATGTTAATGAATGATTCAGTAGTAATTATACTTAATATAATAAAAAGTCCATATTTATGGTTAATATTATTGGGATTTGTAGTGATTATATATTTGTTATTGTCACTAATAAATAAAAGTTTTAAAAAGCCACTAAAATCATTAGGAATTGCTGTTATTATAAGTGGTATATTGTTTATAGTTTTAAGATTTCTCACACCAACTTTAGTAGACTTTATCTTTGAAGAATATGCTAATATGATTAAAACCTTGATGCCAAGAATACTTAGAACTATTACTACAATAGGTATTATATATATATTAATAGGAATATTATCATTAGTTATATATAAAAAAACTGAAAGCCTTGAATAATCAAGACTTTTTAAGTGAAAACTTGACTTTTTAGACAAAAAAAATTATAATGTGTTCATAATAAATTTTAGATAGGTGATATTATGTTTATAGATGAAGTTAAACTCATACTAATTGCCGGAACTGGTGGAGATGGTTGTATGGCATTTAGAAGAGAAAAATATATTGAAATGGGAGGACCTTATGGCGGAAATGGTGGTAAGGGTTCTGACATTATATTTAAAGTAGATGAAGGATTAAATACATTAGTTGATTTAAGGTATCAAAAACAAATCAAAGGAAAAAAAGGAAACAATGGTCTAGGTAAGGGCATGCATGGTGCTAAAGCCGAAGATGTGATTATTAATGTTCCTCTTGGGACTATAATAACAGATTTAGATACAAATTTAATAATAGCTGATTTAACTAAAAAAGATGATGAAGTTATCGTTGCTCATGGAGGTAGAGGTGGAAGAGGAAATATGGCGTTTGCTACGCAAGCGAACCCCGCACCAAGATACGCCGAAGGTGGCGAACCAGGAGAAATAAAGAATGTAAAAGTAGAATTAAAATTACTTGCTGATGTCGGTTTAGTTGGAATGCCAAGCGTTGGAAAATCAACAATTATTTCTAAAATATCAGCCGCTAAACCCAAAATAGCCGCTTATCATTTTACAACTTTAAAACCTAATTTAGGAGTAGTAAAATCTAACAATAGTTCTTTTGTAGTTGCTGACTTACCAGGGTTGATTGAAGGCGCTAGCCTAGGCGAAGGATTAGGAGACCAATTTTTAAAACATATTGAAAGAACTAGGGTTATTGCTCATGTTATCGATATGGGAGGAACTGAAGGAAGATGTCCATATGAAGATTATATTAAAATTAATAAAGAATTAAAAGAATTTAATCCTAAAATATTAGAAAAACCACAAATCGTGATTGCAAATAAAATGGATATGCCAGATGCCGAAAAGAACTTAGAAGAGTTCAAGAAAAAAGTAGATAATGTATATCCAGTTAAAGCTATTACAGGTGAAGGATTAAAAGAAGTTATAGAAAAACTATCAGAAATGTTAGATAAAATAGCAAAACAACCACTTTATGAAGAAGAGAAATTTGAAAGTCATGTATTATATAAATTTTCTTTAAAAGAACCTTTTACAATTACTAAAGAAGAAGATGCCTATGTAATAAAAGGAGAAGTAGTTGAAAAATTACTCCGTATGACTAAATTTAATACAGATGAAGCAGCTGCTCGTTTTGCTAGCAAATTAAGACATTTAGGCGTTGATGATAAATTAAAAGAACTAGGAGCGGAAGAAGGAGATACAATTCGCATTTTAGATTATGAATTTGAATATACAGAATAAGAGTTTCACTCTTATTTTTGTAATTTTAATACAACTATTTATAGTAATATAAAATTTGTTTTAGTTGACTATAATAATTATTTGCGTTAAAATATTATTAATGAATATAATTATAATGAATTCCTAAGGAGGAGTATTATGTATTATTTAATTGGAATAAAAGGAACAGGTATGAGTGCTTTAGCTCAAATTCTATTCGATTTGGGTTATGAGGTAATGGGAAGTGATAAACCTGACCATTTCTTTACAGAAAAACCTTTAATTGAAAGAGGCATTAAAATTTTGCCATTTAATAAAGATAATATCAAAGAAGATATGCTTATAGTTCAAGGAAACGCTTTTTCAGATACAAATGAAGAAGTAGTAAGGGCAAAAGAATTAAATTTAAAAATTTATACATATCAAGAGATGGTTGGAAAATTAACTAAAATGTTTAATACTATAACAGTTGCAGGTTGCCATGGTAAAACAACAACAAGCGCTATGTTAAGTCATGTGTTAAATAATATAGTAGGTGCTAATTATTTAATCGGTGATGGAAGTGGTTATGCTATAAAAGAAAATAATTATTTTGTTTTAGAAGCATGTGAATACAAAAGACATTTTTTAAGTTATACCCCGCAATATGCTATAATAACTAATATAGAATTAGATCATATAGATTATTACAAAGATATTGATGATTATATTGATGCTTTTAGAGAATATGCCAATAATGCTGAGAAGATGGTTATAGCGTGTGGTGATGACCAATATACACATATGCTTGAACCAAAAAAACCAATATTCTTTTATGGCTTAAATGAAGATAATGATATAGTTGCCCGTGATGTTAATTATACTAATGAAGGTACTAGTTTTGATGTTTATGTTGAAGATAATTACTATGGTCATTTTGACTTACCATTATTTGGTAAACATATGCTTTTAAATTCTTTAGCAGTAATTGGTGTTTGTTATTATGAAAGATTAGATGCTAAAGAAGTATCTAAAAACTTGAAAACATTTAAAGGAGCAAAAAGAAGGTTCAAAGAAAAAGTAATTGGTGATATTGTAACAATTGATGATTACGCCCACCATCCAACAGAAGTAAAGGTAACGATTAAAGGGGCAAGACAAAAATACCCAGATAAAGAAATCGTAGCTATCTTAAAAACACATACTCTATCAAGAACTAAAGAAATGGCAAACGAATTTGCTGAAGCCTTAAAACTAGCAGATAAAGCTTATATTATGGATGTTGGAGTTGATAGAGAAGAAGTGGGATATGATGATGTCACATACAAAATAATTCAAGAAAAAGTTCCTGGTTGTGAATATATGTCACTTGCTCTAGTTGATAAATTGTTGAAACATAAAAATGCTGTAATGATCTTTATGAGTAGTAAAGATATATATGTATTACAAGAAAAATATGAAAAATTGTTAGAAGGTGAGCAATGAAAAAAGGATTTACTTTAGTTGAACTATTAGGAGTGGTTGTACTACTTGGTATTATTGCAACGATTGTTGTTACGATAGTTGATAGAAGTTTAAAAGAAAATAGAAAAAACGCATATAATATTCAAATTAATAGTATTGTTGAGAATACAAAAAATTATTTTGCTGATAATCCAGAACTTTTGCCGGATTTAAGTCAAAGCTATACAATAACGCTAGGTGATTTAAAAGAAAAAGGATATATAACAAAAGATGTTATTAGTCCAATAAGTAGTAAAAAATTTAGTGACGATACTATAATTACTGTTACAAATACTAATGATGGGCTTAGGTACGAAGTTGATGTTAAAGAGGTAGAATAATACCTCTTTTTGCTTGTTTTTTAAGTCAAAATAATGTATAATCAAGTTTAGGTGAGAACATGGCAAATTATGATGAAAGTTCTATTAAAATATTAGAAGGATTAGAAGCAGTTAGAAAAAGACCAGGTATGTATATTGGTTCAACTGATAAAAGAGGCCTACACCATTTGATTTGGGAAATTGTTGATAATAGTATTGATGAGGTTTTAAATGGTTATGGTAAAAAAATAAAAATAATATTACATAAAGATAAAAGCGTTAGTGTATCTGATGAAGGTAGAGGTGTTCCAGTTGGGATGCATGCAAGTGGAATGTCTACCCCTGAAGTAATATATACAGTATTACACGCTGGAGGTAAATTTGAAAATTCTGGATATAAAGTATCGGGTGGTCTACATGGAGTTGGAGCAAGTGTTGTTAATGCTTTATCAAAATGGATGGAAGTCACTATAAATCGTGATGGTTATACATACTATATTAGATTTGAAAACGGTGGTAAAGTAAAAATACCTCTAAAAAAATTAGAAAAAACAAGTAAAACAGGAACAACTGTTAGATTCCTACCAGATACTCAAATATTTTCAACTATTCAATTTTCATTTACGACAGTGTGTGAAAGAATGCAAGAATCAGCTTTTTTATTGAAGGGATTAACTGTTGAGGTAATCGATGAGGAAGATGATAAACATGAAACTTTCTGCTATGAAAATGGATTAAAATCATTTGTTGAATATTTAAATGATGGTAAACCAGAATTACACAAAGTTGTTCATTTTGAAAGTGTTAAAGATGGAATAAATGTTGAAGTGGCTTTTCAATATACTGATACATACCAAGATAATTTAATTAGTTTTGCTAACAATGTTAAAACAATTGATGGTGGAACTCATGAAGTTGGCTTTAAAACAGCTTTAACTAAAGTGTTTAATGATTATGCTAAAAATAATGGATACTTAAAAAATAAAGATAAAAATTTAGAAGGTAGCGACACTAGAGAAGGATTGACAGCTATTATAAGTTTGCAAATTCCAGAAAATTTACTACAATTTGAAGGACAAACAAAATCAAAATTAGGTACTCCTCAAGCAAGAACAATCACAGAAAGTATCGTTACAGAAAAATTACAATTTTTCTTAGAGGAAAATAAATCAGTCGCAACTTCTATACTAGACAAAATGGTTAAAAGTAAGATGGTAAGAGAAGCAGCAAGACGTGCTCGCGATGAAGCAAGAAACGGAAAAAGTAAAAATAAAAAAGAACATGCATTGAGTGGCAAATTAACTCCAGCTCAAACTAAAAATCCAAACAAAAATGAATTATTTTTAGTCGAAGGAGATTCAGCTGGTGGTTCTGCTAAACAAGGAAGAGACCGTAAATTTCAAGCTATTTTACCACTTAGGGGTAAGGTACTTAACTGTGAAAAAACAAAATTAGAAGAGATTTTAAAAAACGAGGAAATAAACACTATTATTCATACAGTTGGAGCTGGTGTTGGAAGTGATTTTGATATTAATGACGCTAATTACGATAAAATAATAATAATGACTGACGCTGATGTTGATGGGGCTCACATTCAAATATTATTATTAACTTTCTTTTATCGATATATGAAACCTTTAATTGAAAAAGGAAAATTATATATTGCAATGCCACCTTTATATAAACTATTTAGCGGTAAAGTAGTATATTATGCTTGGACTGATGAAGAGAGAAAAGAAATACTTTCTAAATCTAAATTAAAGTTAGAAACACAAAGATATAAAGGTTTAGGAGAAATGAATGCTGATCAATTATGGGAAACTACAATGAATCCTGATACTAGAAGTTTAGTTAAAGTTAATATAAACGATGTCTTATTAGCAGAAAAAAGAGTAAGCATTTTAATGGGGGATAAAGTAGAACCTCGTAAAGAATGGATAGAAGAGAATGTCGATTTTACCTTACAGGATGATTATGTATAGAAAATATATTAAAAGATTATTAGATATAATTATATCGTTGATTTTAATAATTTTAACTTTTATTCCGATGTTAATAGTTATGTTAATAACTCTAATTAATTTAGGAAAACCGATTATCGACATTAGAATACCAAGAGAGGGTAAAAATAAAAAACCATTTTATATGTACAAAATAAGAACTAGAGTTTATGATAAGCAAGGAAATAGTACATATACTAAGACAAGTAAAATAATAGATAAATTATCACTAAATGAATTACCACAGTTTTATAATGTTTTAATGGGTGATATGTCTTTAATAGGACCTAGAGCATTCATATGTAATGAAAAATTACCAGAAGGCACTATTAGTGAAAAAAGATATCTAGTAAAACCAGGAATTTTTGGCTTAGCTCAATCAAGAGGTGGAAGATACCTTAGTTATAGTGAAACATTAAAATGTGATATTGAATATTATGATAATTTAAGTTTTACTTTTGACTTTAAAATATTAATTAATAATATAATTGTTATATTTAAACAATTATTTAAATAAGAGGTGAATTATGCAAGATATAATCAAAAGAATTTATGACTATTCACTAGAAGATATAATGGGGGATAGGTTTTCAAGATATGCTAAAGAAATTATTCAAGATAGAGCCTTACCAGATGTAAGGGATGGCTTAAAACCTGTTCAAAGAAGAATCTTATATACAATGTATCAAGGTAAAAACACATATGATAAACCATATCGTAAATGTGCAAAAACCGTTGGAGATGTTATGGGACACTACCACCCACATGGAGATGCTTCAATATATGATGCAATGGTAAGAATGAGTCAATGGTGGAAACAAAACACTTTATATATCGATATGCATGGTAATAATGGTTCAATGGATGGGGATAGTCCAGCCGCTTATCGTTATACCGAAGCAAGATTAGGTAGAATAAGCAATGAATTATTAAAAGACATAAATAAAGATACAGTTGTAATGACATATAACTATGATGACACATTATTCGAACCAACTGTCTTACCAGCAAGATTTCCCAATTTATTAGTAAATGGAGCAAATGGAATAAGTGCTGGATATGCAACTAACATTCCACCTCACAATTTAGGTGAAGTAATAGATGCTACAATAAAAAGAATAGATAGTCCTAATTGCTATTTAGATACTATTTTAGACATTATTAAAGGACCAGATTTTCCAACCGGAGGAATTGTTTGTGGAAAACAAGGAATAATCGATGCTTTCAAAACAGGAAAAGGAAAAGTAATAGTTAAATCAAAGTATGAAATAGTTAAAAACAAAGGAAAAGACCAAATAATAATAACTGAAATTCCATTTGATGTTAATAAAAGTTTATTAGTTAAAAAAATAGATGAAATTAGAATTGATAAAAAAATAGAAGGAATTTTAGAAGTAAGAGATGAATCAGATTTAGAAAATCCAGAAACAATAGTAATCGACTTAAAAAAAGATGCTGATACAAATTTAATAGTAAATTATTTATTGAAAAATACTGATATGCAAATATCTTATAACTATAATATGGTTGCTATAGTAAATCATAGACCAGTAGTTTTAGGAATATTATCAATATTAGATGCTTATATAGCTCATCAAAAGGAAGTTATATTAAAACGAACACAATTTGATTTAGAACACGCAAAAGCAAGAATACATATTGTTGAAGGATTAATTAAGGCTTTAAGTATTTTAGATGAAGTTATTAAAACGATTAGAAGTAGTAAAAATAAAAGTGATGCTGAAGTTAATTTAGTTAATAACTATGATTTTAGTGAAAAGCAAGCTAAAGCAATTGTCGAATTACAACTTTATAAATTAACTAATACAGATGTTTCTGAATTAATTGAAGAAGCTAACAATTTAAAAATAATTGTTGATAAATTAAATTCTATTTTATCTAATGTAGATGTTTTGAAAAGTGTTATGAAAGAAGAATTAAGAGAAATTAAAAAACTTTATGCCGTAGATAGAAAAACAGAAGTGTTAGATGAAATCGAAGATATAAAAATAGATGCAACTAAAATGTTACCAAAAGATGACGTCGTAGTAGCAATAACTAAGGAAGGTTATGTTAAAAGAGTATCACTTAGAAGTTATAATAAAGATGAAGACACACTAGTAAAAGATGGAGATTATTTAATTGGATTATATGAAATTAATACATTAAATACAATTTTATTATTTACTGATTTAGGTAATTATATATATTTACCAGTATATGAAATACCAGAATTAAAGTGGAAAGAATTAGGTAAACATATATCTAATATTGTAAAACTTAATAGTGATGAAAACATTATAGCAAGTATGCCGGTATATGAGTTTAACAACACTTTAATAACTTTATTTAGCAAAGATGGTTTTGTAAAAAGAACAAGTTTAAATGAATTTAAAGTTAATAGATATTCTAAACCAATGTGTTGTATGAATTTGAAAAATCATGACAAATTGGTAAGCGTATCTAATGTAGATGGCAATAACATATTTGTAACAACTAAAAATGGTTATGCCTTAAGATACAATACATCGGAAGTATCAACTGTTGGAATTAAAGCAAGTGGCGTTAAGTCGATTAATTTGAAAAATGATGAAGTTAGAAGTGGTTTAGTATTTAATAGTGCTGATTATATAACTGTAATTACTGAAAATGGTACAGGAAAAAGAATTAAATTAAATGAATTTGAATTATCCACAAGAGCAAGAAAAGGTATTTTATTAGTTAGGGATGTTAAAACTAATCCATACAAAATATTAAAAACGTTTGTAAATACTAAAAATATTTTAATATTAACTGATGAAATTAAACATTTAAAAGTAACAGAATTGCCAATTGTAGATAGATATTCAACTGGAACAGTTATTAATAAAAAAGGAATTAAAGATTGTTTTGAATTAGTAGAATTGACTAAAAAAACAAAAGAAAATAAAGAAATAGAAGAAGAAATATTAGATATATCGTTAGATGATATTGATAATAGAATGCTTCAAATTGAAGGTATTATTGATAATATTGACATAGAATAATACTTGAAAAATGAATGGTTATGTGTTATTATTTAAATAGTAGGAGTGATTGATATGGTTATGTTAAATAATGTATACAATGAGTTAACACATGGGGGGGTTATTTAACTAACCATATAAATAAACACGAGGAAACTAGGTTTATAGCCTAGGTTTCTTTCGTGTTTTTTTGTTGCTCATAAAAGGAAGTGATATAAAAATATAATAAGATGAGATTAAAGTATAAAAATAATTAGTAGAGAGGAAAGTAAAAATGAAAAATAAAAAAATAGGATTTACATTAATAGAATTATTGGCAGTAATTATAGTACTAGCAATAATAGCGTTAATAGCAACGCCAATAATATTTAATGTAATTGAAAACGCAAAATTAAAATCATTAGAAAATAGTTGTTATGGAGTAATAGATGCGGTAAGAACAAAATATGCAGAAGGATTATTAAATTCAACTGATGGAACAGTAGATTTAGGTGGAACAATAGATAATGTTTTGGACTTAACAGTGTCAGGAGAAAAACCAATCCAAGGAACATGGACAATTGATAATACAAAAAATAGTGATGAAAGAGGAATTAAAATTGTCGGAGTAAAATTCGCATCAATGAAAAACTATACTTGTTCAAATGTTGATGAAAATGACAAAATAACAAGTAAAGTAACATGCGAAAAAGACGGAGTTGATGAACAAGAACCTACTATCAGTGCGAAAGAAGCAACAGTAACAGTAAATAAAGGAACAGATGTAAAAATCAAAAATTATTTCAATGTAAAATTTGGAAAAACTGGAGGTACTGTTACATGTGAAGTAGAAAATGTAAGTTCATTAGATGCAGGAGACCATACAGTAAAATGTAGGGCAACAGGAACAAATGGAAAAACTGCAGAAGCAACTGTAAAAATAACAGTTAGTAATACAGTTGGCTTAAAAAGTGCAATATTAGGAACGAATAACTCTAATGTAATAGCAACTGACCAAACTTGGACAACTTCATGGCAAACAAGTGACCAAAGCGGATTATATGCTCAAACAGTTGGAAGTAATAAAACATATTATTTCAGAGGAAATCCAACAAATAACTATATAAAATTCGCAGGAAAAGACTATAGAATATTAAGAGTTAATGAAGATGGAACAATTAGAATAA